>Ga0187778_10001003_pt1 | contig 20107 bp, 16 predicted proteins | sample 1015_Q2_SP5_20_M_FD_132418 | JGI IMG/M metagenome (GOLD analysis project Ga0187778, IMG submission 132418) | Tropical peat soil microbial communities from peatlands in Department of Meta, Colombia - 1015_Q2_SP5_20_MG | ecosystem: Environmental > Terrestrial > Soil > Wetlands > Peat | place...
CGAGCGCCGAGCCGGTACGCCCGGAAGATAGCGATGCCAACAGACAATTCAACCGCAGTGCGACCTTTCATATCTCTGTCGCGCCTGGTCTTTGAACTCTCGTGATGCTCCAGAAAAAGATCTGTATGCTGGGCGCCTTCGCCGTCGGTAAAACCAGCCTCGTGCGCCGCTTTGTTGAGAGCATTTATTCCGATGTCTATCAGACCACCGTCGGGGTGAAAATTGACAAGAAGATTGCCCAAACGGACGACCGGGAAGTCGCTCTCGTTCTATGGGATCTCTATGGCGAAGACGATTTTCAGAAAACGCGCTGGTCCTATCTTAAAGGTGCATCGGGCTACTTGCTCGTGGCTGACGGAACACGCCGAGCCACGCTGGACAAAGCCATTTCCCTCGCGCAACGCGCACGCGAGGAAGTTGGCCCGCTCCCATTCATCTTCGTCATGAACAAGTGCGATCTCGCCCCCGACTGGGATCTCGAGCCGGATTGGGAAGCCCGTCTCGCCGCGCTGAACTGGACTACGCTGCGTTCCAGCGCCAAATCCGGCGAGGGCGTTGAGGAAGCGTTTCTGCAACTCACGCGAAAGATTCTGGCCGGATCATGACGAACTTTCTCCAGGAGGTCCTCACGCGCCTCGGTTACGTCTTCCTCGAATATCAGGGCAACGCCGAATTCCGCTTGCTTTCGCCTGCTCCGAGGTGGCTCTCGGAGGTCTGGATTATCCCGGGAGCCGAGGGTTCCATAATTTTGGTCGCCGAGAAGTCTCCTTTTCTTGCGGATTTTCTTGACAAAGCCGACGTTCTCCTGAGCTCGGATGACAATGCCACATGTCAGTCGGAACCCTGGGTCGAACGTTCCCCCTCCGGGAAAGAGATTCCGCTACAAGCTCTCGCGCTTCACGTGAATGGGAAGCGTTACCTTGCTTTGCAGAGCCCTGAAACACAGTTCAAAGAACGTGCCCAGCTTCTTCAAACGGCGCGCGAATCACTGCTTGAACATGAGAAGCTCCTCCGGGAAATCCAAAAAAAGGAAATCCTACTGCATTGCATCATTCACGACCTCTCGCAGCCGCTCAGCGTCATGAGCGTCACACTAGATTGCCTTGCTGAAGAGCCAGTCAGTAAAAAGGCGCGGCGGCTGCTCGATCTAGGGAAGCACGCGAGCGATCAGCAAATGTCCATGATCCGGGATATCCTGCAGGTCTTTTCTTCAGATTTGAAGGCCTCGATCGACGCAGAGAAGGGAGCGGACTTCACTGCGAACCTCTTGCAAGCCGCGCGGAAAGTCATTGATGCCTTCACGCCGGTTTTTTTGGCGAAGACCGTCTCCTTGCGCGTCGATGCTCGCGCGGATCCAAGCGCAAACTGGTTGGTCCGCGGCGAATCCACACGGCTCGAGCGCATTTTTTCGAATCTCCTGGAGAATGCTTTGCGCTATGCCCCTTCGGGTACCGGCGTTACGATTGGGCTGTCGCGGGAGGGCGAATTCCTCAAAGCAGTTGTGGACGACGAGGGACCGGGTCTGCCCGCCGATTTGTCTCCGTCTCAGATTTTCTCGCTTTTCTCGAAGGGAAAAGAAACCGGGGGCAAGGCGGGGCTGGGTTTGTATTTCTGCCAGTTAACGGTCGAGCGCTGGGGAGGCGCGATCGGATGCGAGTCGCGCGCCGGGGGTGGGTCACGCTTTTGGTTCCGTCTACCAGTGGCCTCACAGGGGGAGAAAACCCCCGCGGGGGGCGATGCGCCACGCGAAGCCGCCACGCACGATACTATGTCGATCGGGAAAGGGCCCATGCGCATTCTGCTTGCTGACGATCAAGAAGAGATTCGAATCCTGACCACGCATCAACTGGAGCGCAGGGGCCATCACGTCGTCACAGTCGCCAACGGCCAGAAAGCTCTCGAAGCGCTCCAGCGCGAAGCATTCGACGTCATTCTGCTTGATGAGCAAATGCCGGTGATGACTGGCCTCGAAACGCTCAAGGCAATTCGCAAGCAGGAGAAGAAGCATGCCCATGCCGTCGTCATCGCCTTGACGGGATATAACACCGATCCGGACCGTGAGCGCCTTCTGAAGGCGGGCTTTGACGGGGTCATTGGAAAGCCATTTCGCATGAAGGCACTCGAGCTGATGCTGCGTGGTGCAGCGGATACGACACAAGCCAACCTCTCCGCACCGGAGGAAGAGGCCGCGGCGCCTGCGCCCAGATCAGTCGCGGACCTCCTGGAGCGCGTTGGTGGCGATGAAGGGCTTCTTCGAAAAATGGCCCGGACCTTCTTGAGGGATACGCCCAAGAGACTGGCGGAAATTCAAAAAGCGATTCGCGCGAAAAGAGGCGAGAAACTTGCATTCTTCGCGCATGCTCTTAAGGGTCCCGTGGGGATTTTCGGCGCCGAGGAAGCTCACCAGCACTGCCAGGACTTGCAGGAGCATGGCCGAAAGCTCGAGTTCTCGGAGGCTCTGCGAATCTACGACGCCCTGAAGGAAGAGATTGCAGAATTGGAATCAAATTTGAGAGGATACGCGGGTCAGAAAGGCTCCCCGCGGTCGGGAGCAACCCGGAGTGGAAAGCGTCGCGTCTTGACGTCCAAGCGAAAATCGAGATAGGGAACTCTGCCAGCCATTTTCGAACGCCCTAAACTCCGCAGGAGCGTGTAGATGCCGAGTATCCTGGTCACCGACGACGATGCTATGACGCGCCAAATGGTGCGCGGCGTCCTGAAGAAAGCCGGGCACTCGGTCGCCACTGCCGCGGACGGCATGGCAGCCCTCCGCGCCATCCAGAAGCAGAAATTTGAACTCGTGCTACTGGACATCTGGATGCCCAAGATGACCGGCCTGGGGCTTCTTGGGCAACTGCACGGCGAAAAGTACATTCCGAAGATTGTGATAATGACGTCGGATCAGACGTCCGACACGCTGCTCAATGCCTTGCGTGGCCGGGTCTACCAGTATTTGAAAAAGCCGCTGGATGCCACCAGCCTTCTCGCCACGGTTGAAAATGCTCTCTCCACCAGTCCGGAAGTCCCCGCAATTGAAGTTGTGTCGGCAAATTCTCATTGGGTGGAACTCATGGTGCCTTGCGAACGTTCCGTGGTGAGCCGCGTGCAAAGTTTCCTCATGCACATGGACGTGGACCTCCCGCCGGACGTCATCGAAAAAGTCGGTTATGCTTTCCGCGAACTCTTGAACAATGCCATCGAATGGGGCGGCCATCTGGATCCAAACTTGAAAGTGCGCGTCTCCTACATCCGGACGAAGAAAATGCTGATGTATCGTCTCGATGATCCCGGCCCGGGCTTCAAACTGGAAGAGCTGAAACACGCGGCCATCAACAATCCTCAGGACAATCCCATGGCTCACATGCAGGAGCGCGAAGCGAGGGGGTTGCGCCCCGGCGGATTGGGACTGATGCTCACGCAACAGTTGGTAGATGAGTTGGTGTTCAACGAGAGGCGCAACGGCGTGGTTCTCATCAAGTATCTCTAGACTTCCCTTGCTTCCCTCGGTTCTATTCAAGCCGGGATTTGCAGCTCACTCCTGCGTGGTGGGCCACAGGTGTAAAGTGTACGAACAGGGTATTACAGGACATGAGCGCAACAAAAAATTGGGGCAATCGTCCTTGGACAGTCCAGTTTCAGGCTGCGAGGCGGCCTCTTCCGAAGACAGTTGATTTTGCAGTCGTTGGAGGAGGGTTCACGGGTCTAGCCGCCGCGGCATGGTTGAAGAGACTCGCGCCTGACAAGAGTGTGACGTTGTTCGAGGCGAGCACCGTGGGCGCGGGCTCGAGTGGGCACACCGGCGGTGTGGCTTTGGCGGAAAGTGCCGGAGGGGATTTGCCAGGTCTGGGAGACGTTCTGGCGGGCTACGCGCAAATCACGGAGGAACTCAACGTCGATGCCGATCTGGAACTGCCCGGTTGCTACGAACTGGCGAGGACCGATCCGCTTCCCCATTCATCTATCCGATGGAACGATTCCGGGGACCTGTGCGCCACGAAGGACGTTCCAGGCGGCACAATCCATCCGGGAAAAGTCGTTGCCGGTCTCGCCCGCGCTGCCGAACAAGCTGGCGCTCTGTTGTTCGAGGGCACTGGTGTGCAGGATGTGCGCTTTCCAGAAGGAGTGGAACTGTACACCACTGCGGGAGTCGTTCAGGCGGGCAATGCACTATTTGCGACTAACGCATTCGCATTGGACTTGAACGGGCTTCAGGGGGCCGCGATGCCCTCCTTCACCACCGCCGTTATGACGGAGCCGCTGAGAGATGACGTTCTCACTGAAATCGGTTTGGGCGAACGCAAGCCCTTCTACACGGTCGATCTTCCTTACTTGTGGGGAAGGCTGCTGGGAAACGCCGTGATCTTTGGATGCGGTCTTATTTTCTTTGAGGACTGGCGCAGGCTGAACACTCTAGATATCACCCAGGGCGAGGCGCCGGAAGTGTTCGATCGTCTCGAGAAACGCGTGAGAAGCTTTCACCCGCTGCTTCATGAGGTGCTGCTCACTCATCGTTGGGGCGGCCCAATCTGCATTTCCTCAAATTGGAGGCCGGTCTTCCGGTGCCACCCACAAAGCAAAAACGCCATAGTCCTTGGAGCCTTCTCCGGCCACGGCGTCGCATTATCTGTCTATCTAGGTGCCTGGGCCGCGGAAGTTCTCTTGGGCCGCCGGCAGCTTCCTGATTGGACGTGATTCGGCCTCGCAGGTCGGTTCACCGAACAACTGCAGGTAACGACTTAAGTAAAGCCGACCGTTCCAGATAATCTGCACTCCGATGCACACCAACAGGAACGAAGAGAGCCGCATGATGACGCTCATCGCGGTTTCCCCAAGGACGCGAGCGAGGCGGTCTGCAAACGCATAGCAGAGGTAGACGCTTGCGGCGATCAAGAATGCTCCGATGACAGCCCCAATGACGGCGAAGATGATTCGATGGCCGATATGTTCTTCATTCGCGCCAAGTGTGATCGCCACGGAGATAGACCCAGGCCCGACTGTCAACGGCAACGTGAGGGGGTAGAAAGCCTTCCGCAGAAGGTCTTTAGAATCCACGGTGCGGTGGACCTCACTCTTCGTGCTGTCTTCATCCTTCTGCTTCAACATGGCCCAGCCGGCGGAGACGAGCACAAGACCGCCTCCGACCTGCACCACAGGCAATGAAATTCCAAAAAATGCCAGGATGCGCGTGCCGATGAGGTAGGAAACCACGATCAAGACGATGCTGTTCAGAGCGATGCGGCGCGAGAGAATCTTTCGCTGCTCCGCGGAGTAATAGTGGGTCAACGAGAGGAATAGCGGCGCGCTCCCGAGCGGATTCACAATCGGAAACAGCGCCGTGAGGATGAGCAAGGTCGATTTGATGAGATGCGCCATGAAGTAGAGGCAAAAGTATAACCAAGCGGCTCAACCGGGCAAAGGGTTCCTACGAATTGACACGCGCAGAGGCACAACTTAGCATGGGGAAAATTGCTTAGAGATTCAATCTGCGGTTCTGCGCAAAGGATTCCGCTCCCATGAGAAGAATTGCCGCAAAGTGGCGCACTTCCGGAGTGCTGCTGGTTTTAGTGGCGTCGCTGTCTGTAGCTGTCCCAACTACTACACAGTTCAGCCCCACGGATGCCCAGCGCTTCTTGAACGATGTGAAGACTCTCACTCAACCCAAAATGGAAGGCCGAGGTGACGGCACAAAAGGTCTAATTCGCGCCGAACACATTCTCGTTGACCGTTACAAGAGCCTGGGCCTTGAGCCCGCGGGGACAAACGGTTATCTCCAGCCGTTTGTCGTCACCACCGGCGCAAAGCTGAAACGCAAGAATCATTTCGTGGTCCAGAGTGCGGATGCGAAGAAGGAGCTGAAGCTGAATGCCGACTATGTGCCTCTCAGCTTCTCCAGTTCTGGTGGCGCATTGTCCGGTCTTGTCTTTGCCGGATACGGCGCGACTGCAGAAGAATTTGGCTACGACGACTACGCCGGCCTCGACGCCAAGGACAAGATCGTCGTTGTACTGCGCTACGAACCCAGCGGTTTCGCTGCAAAGAGTGGCAACCAGGGTTTGACGCGCCACTCGCAGTTGGTGACCAAAGCCATTAACGCGCGGAATCATGGTGCAAAAGGGCTGATCTTGGTGAACGGGAAGCTCGGCGAGGGTGAAGAAGATCTGCTAACCAAATTCGGTAGCGTGAGCGGACCGGAAAATGTCGGCATTTTATTCGCACAAACAAAAAACGCGGCCGCGGATGAGTGGTTTCGCACGGCGGGCAAATCCCTGAAGGATGTTCAGGAGCAGATCAATGCTGTAACGAAGCCCGCCTCCTTTGGATTCCCTGAAGTGATCCAGGCAAATCTCGCTGTGGATATTAAGACCACTCGCGCGACGGTCTATAACGTTCTCGCCTATCTTCCCGGGAAAACGGACGAATATGTAATCCTCGGCGCCCATTACGACCACTTGGGTCGTGGCACCTTTGATTCACTGGCGCCTTCGCTCATCGGACAGATTCATCCCGGCGCCGACGACAACGCGTCGGGCACTGCGGGTGTTCTGGAACTCGCGCGTGTCTTGGCTCCGCTCAAGGGCCAGCTTCAACGCGGGATTCTCTTCATGTCGTTCGCAGGCGAAGAACTGGGACTTCTCGGCTCGGCCGCCTGGGTGAAGCAGCCGACCAAGCCGCTCGACAAAGCAGTCGCCATGCTCAACATGGATATGATCGGGCGCATTAAGGACAACAAGGTTTATGTCGGCGGCGTGGGAACGGGTTCGACGCTACAGAAAGTTTTGGACCAGGCGCGCGGCGACTCTCCCTTTAAATTTGAGATTTCCCAAGGCGGCTACTCTTCCAGCGACCATACCTCCTTTGTTGCCAAAAAGATTCCCGTGCTCTTCTTCTTTTCCGGATTGCATTCGGACTACCACAAACCTTCGGACACTTGGGAAAAAATCGACTCCAATTCCGCGGCGGGGCTGCTGAATATCGTGGCCCGCGTTACGGTCGAGCTTGCGTCTGAGCCGGAAAAGCCCAAGTTTGTCGAAGTCGTCGAGACGAATCCCCATGCCGGGACGCCTGGAGGCGGTGGAGGTTACGGCGCATATTTCGGCTCGATTCCCGATTTTGGGCAGACCGAGAACGGGGTCAAATTCGCCGACATCAAGCCAGGATCACCGGCGGCGAAGGCCGGCCTGAAAGCTGGAGACGTCTTGATCCAATTTGGTGACAAGCCCATCAAGAACCTTTACGATTTCACCGATGCGCTTCGTCGCAGCAAGGTGGGGGACGTCATGCTGGTCACGGTTTTGCGCGATGGCAAGGAATTGAAGGTGGACGTCAAGTTAGAGCAGAGAAAGTAATCGGTGGCGGGAAGTTCCCGCCAACAATGCAGAATGCAGGGGATCTCGTGAAAATAGGAAAACTGATCGGCGTATTTACAGCGGGTTTTTTGGCGGCGGCATGCCTCTACGGTCCGGAATGGTTGCGTCTTCATGCGCAGCAGAAGACCGACGAATCGGTGCTCTTGCCGCTCGAGCAGAAGCACTTACGAAACGGGCGCCAGCTCACCTTTGGCGGGCAGAACGCCGAAGCTTATTTTTCCTCCGACGACAAGCAGCTCATTTTTCAGCACCAAGGGGAGGGCGTCCCCTGCGATCAGATCTACAGCATGCCGGTGGACGCGCCTGACGGCAAACCGGCCACCCCCATACTACTTAGCACGGGGAGGGGGCGCACAACTTGCAGTTACTTTTTCCCAGCCGGCGACCGCATCCTTTTCTCTTCTACGCACGAAGCGAGTTCAGAGTGCCCTCCCAAGCCCGACTACTCCAAAGGGTATGTTTGGCCAATCTATAGCTCCTACAAAATTTACACTGCCAAGCCCGACGGTTCGTATTTGAGGAAGCTGACGGACGCTCCCGGCTACAACGCCGAAGCCACGATCAGCCGCGATGGCAAGCATATTGTTTTCACTTCGACGCGGAACGGCGATCTCGATATCTATACGATGGATGCCGATGGAAGCAACGTGAAGCAGTTGACCCACGAACTCGGCTACGATGGCGGGCCCTTTTGGTCCTACGACGGGAAGAAAATCGTGTATCGCGCCGAACATCCCAAGACTCCCGAAGCGATCAAGGACTATAAGGAACTCCTCGCTGCTGGTCTCATTCGTCCTGGCAACCTGGAAATCTGGGTGATGAACGCCGATGGGTCTGACAAACACCAGATCACGCACAACGGCGCGGCAAATTTCGGCCCCTACTGGTTCCCGGACGGTAAACGCATCATCTTTGCTTCCAATCAAGCGGAACCCCAGAGCGGCCGCGCTTTCGACCTCTACGTCATCAATGAAGATGGCACCGGCCAGGAGCGCATCACTTTCTATCCCGATTTCGACGCGTTCCCGATGTTTACTTCGGATGGGAAGCGCCTCGTGTGGGCTTCCAATCGCAACGGCAAAGCGCCCCACGAGACAAACCTTTTCATTGCTGACTGGGTGGAATAGTCGCAGCGCGGGAGTCGCGTGTGACCAAGAACAAAAGGACAGGATCCAGCCGCGTTCGTGCCGGACACCGTGAGGGTGAGACAGTCCGCACTTTGATTTCCCACGCGCAGGTGAAACGACGCTTAAAGGAACTCGCTCGGCAGATTCGCCGCGACTTTCCCAAAGACCCGCTTCACTTGATCGGAATCTTGAAAGGCTCGGTGTTTTTTCTCGCGGATTTGGCACGCGAATTGGGCGGCGAAGTCTCTTTCGATTTCCTGGCGGTATCGAGTTACGGCAAAGGCATCGACTCCACGGGCGAAGTGAAGCTCATCAAAGACCTGGACGTGAGCATTGAAGGCAAAACGGTAATCGTTGTCGAGGACATTCTCGATACGGGTCTCACTCTAAAATATCTTCTGCACATTTTTGGAGAAAAGAAACCGAAGCATTTGCGCGTCGTCGTGCTCCTGGACAAGCAGGAACGACGAATCGCAGACGTCCGCGCCGACTACACCGGCTTCACCATTCCCAATGAATTCGTGGTTGGCTACGGACTCGATTATGACGAGCGCTACCGCAACCTGCCCGACGTTTGCATCCTCCACCTGGGAACGCGCGCAAAAGCGAAGTCCGCGTAGCCGCAAGTTCACACTTGAACCTACCGGCGATGCAAGCGCGCAAGCATCGCCCAGGGCCCTGCTATAATTGAATGATTCATGGATGCCACTAGTCCCAAAGCACAACCTGAGCTGACCGCAGAAAATCCGGAAGTCCTTGCTGCGCTTGCAGAAATTGGCGAGGAGATCAACGCCTCACTCGATTTGGATGAGGTCCTCGCCAAGGTCGCGGTCCTTATCAAAAAACAGATCGACTACGAGATGTTCGGTGTACTGATGCTCGATAACAACGGTGCATACCTGACTCACCGTTTCGCGATTGGCTATCCACCGGGGCTAGCCGAAAACTTGAAAGTACCCGTGGGGCAGGGAATTACGGGCACGGCCGCGCGAACCGGACATCCGGTGCGCGTGAGCGACGTTTTGCAAGACCCGCGCTACATTAACGCCATCGATAGTGTCCGCTCGGAGCTTGCAGTTCCGCTGATGTTCCGCGGGAAGTGCGTCGGCGTGCTCGATATTCAGAGCCGTCATCTCGATTATTTTACGAAGGATCAGCAGAACATCCTCGCCATGCTCGCCAACCGCCTCGCCGTGGCAATAGAGAATGCGCGACTTTTCCAACAAGTGCGCACACAGGCCGAGACTCTTCTCGTTCTGAATGAAGTCAGCCGGGAAATCAGCTCCATCCTAGCGATGGAAGAGTTGCTTCGCCGTGCCGCCGAACTCGTCAAGCGCGTGATTGACTACCAGATCTTAAGCATCCTGTTGTATGACGAAGAGCAGCAGATCTTTCGCCATCGCCTCGACGTGAAACATGGCCAGAGAGTTCAGGGCAAGCTCCGCGTCGCGGCAACGGAAGGAATCGTGGGCGCTGCCGCGACATTGCGCGAACCAGTGGTCGTGCCCGACGTAACTGCCGACCCGCGCTACCTCATGATTAATCCCGAGACGCGTTCTGAACTGGCGATTCCCATGATGCATCAAGGCAAGGTCATTGGCGTGCTCGATTTAGAAAGCCCACAACTCAACTACTTCACCGAAGACCACGTTCAGACGTTGTCCATTCTCGCGGCGAATCTCGCGGTCTCCATCGAAAATGCGCGTTTGTACGAGGAGGTGGCGCGAGGCGAGGCGCGCCTTGAGCGCGATCTGCAGGCGGCCAAGCGCATTCAAGGCGCCTTGCTACGTCCTGTTCCTACTGATGATTACGGCCTTGATGTTGCTGCACGCTACATCTCCGCGCGCGAAGTGTGCGGCGATCTCTACGAATTTCTCCGCTACGGCCCACAGCAACTTGGTGTCGCTCTTGGCGACGTGAGCGGGAAAGGCACGGCCGCAGCGCTTTATGGCGCCGTCGCTATTGGCATCATGCGCAGCCTCGCTCCCCAGAAGTTACAGCCCGCAGAAATGCTGCGGCAGATGAATCAATTGGTGGGCGAGCGCCGCATCGAAGGCCGTTTCATGACCGCGTGCTTTGCGACGTGGCAAAAAGGACGCCAGAAATTGCGCGTGGCCAACGCCGGGCAATCTCAGCCGCTCCTCTATAAGAATAGCCGCTGCGACCGGATCGAGCTGACCGGCTTCCCCCTCGGCATTTTTGAAGAAGTGCAATATGACGAGTGGAGCGTCACTCTTGCAGCCGGCGACATCCTTATCTTCCACTCGGACGGAATAGCTGAAACCCTAAATGCCGAGGGCCAGTTTTTCGGCACGACCCGCATACGCAAGCTGATTGAGCAGCATCATGAACTGCCAGCTGCGGATATTGCGGACACGGTTCTGCGTGAAGTGGAGTGGTTCACGCAGAACGCTCCGCTGGCGGACGACCGCACGCTCGTAGTCTTGAAGGTAAAATGAGCGGCCCTGGCAAAGCTCGCAAGAATCTCAAATACGTGGACCCAGCCGAATTCACACCCCGGTTTGCCTGGAGACAAGTTGGCGCCGGTAGCCGCGAAGTATATTGCGAGGGGATATCGCTTGTAGAAATTGCTTCCAGTTTCGGGACGCCTTCTTACGTTTACAGCCAGCGCGCCATTGAAAATGCATTTGACGAATTTAGCGCTGGTTTGAAGGGGTTGCCGCATCTTCAGTGTTTTGCCGTGAAGGCGAACGGCAGTCTTTCGATTTTGAAGCTGCTGGCGACGCGCGGTAGCGGCTTTGACGTTGTTTCGGGAGGCGAACTCGAACATCTCGGCCACATCGGGGTGCCGGGCAGGCGCATCGTTTTCTCTGGGGTCGGCAAGACTCGCGAAGAGATCCGCGCGGCGCTCCATTACCACGCTAAGCAAGCCTCTGCGCGGGGCATTCTTCAATTCAACGTGGAATCCCCGGGGGAGTTAGAGGTCCTCCTGAGCGAAGCTTCGCGTGTCGCGCAGAAGGGCCCGCGGGTTCCGGGCGTCTCGATTCGCGTGAACCCCGACGTGAAAGCGGGCGGCCATCCGCACATCTCGACCGGCCTCGCTCACCACAAATTCGGCATGTGCTGGAACGACGCTCGCGCTTTGTATTTCCAGCATCGAGAAGCGAAACACATTCGCTGGCAAGGAATCAGCGCGCATATCGGCTCGCAAATCGTCAGCTTGCAGCCTTTCCGCGAAGCCTTGAAGCGCCTTGCCAGCTATCTGCTCGAACTCCGGCGCGCAGGCATCTCTCTGAAGTATTTGGATGTCGGCGGTGGCTTGGGGGTGCGTTACACCGACGAGAAGCCACCGTCGCGAAAAGCTTATGCGCGGCTCGTGGCGGAAGCTGTTCGGCCGCTCGGCGTCGGCTTGCTTCTCGAGCCTGGCCGTTCGATTATCGCTTCATCCGCAGTGCTGCTCTCCAAAGTCATCTATACGAAGAGGAATTCCACAAAATCCTTCGTTATTCTCGATGCCGCCATGAACGATTTGGCCAGGCCGGTTCTCTATGACGCGCCGCATCCCATCACGCGCGTGCGCGTCGGGAACGAACGAAAGCCAGCCGCACTACTTCGTGCCGACGTTGTTGGCCCCGTTTGCGAAACCGGCGACACTTTTCTTGAGAATTGGCCGCTCGGTTCCGTCGAGCCTGGAGATACGGTCGCCATCTGGGTCGCCGGTGCCTATGGCATGGTGCAAGCATCGAATTACAACGGCCGCTGCCGTCCAGCGGAAGTTTTGGTGGATGGAAAGCGCGCGCGCCTGATCCGTCGCAGAGAAACAATTGAAGACCTGGTGCGCACAGACTCCCTTGCGTGATTTCAGGCTTCGCCCCACTTCAATTTGTTGCGCAGGATTTCAAAGTAAGTTTTGTTCGGCGGGTGAATCAGCTTCAGGCGCTCCGCCGCCCGCGTGATGCGCACACCGTCACCGACCTGCATCGGCAGGCCAATTTGCCCATCCATGGTGAGGAAGACCGAGTCCGACGTTGCCGCCAATTTCAACTCAATTTTGGAAGTGTCGCTCACGACCACGGGGCGGTCGCTCAACGTATGCGGGCAGATCGGCGTAATCAGAATCGACTCCACCTCAGGATGTACAATCGGGCCACCGGCGGACATGGAGTAAGCTGTCGAACCCGTCGGCGTGGCGACAATCAAGCCATCTGCCCTGTAGCGGCACACAAAGCCGCTGTCGATATAGAGCTCGAGCTCAATCATGCGTGCCAGAGTGCCCTTGTGCACTACCGCGTCGTTGAGCACGCGTTGTTGTGCCAAGACTTTGCCGTTGTGTGTGCGTTCCGCCATCAGCAGCACGCGTTCGTTGATCGCTGCCCGCCCCGCAAGCGCATCTTCAAGCGCAGGATATAACTCCTCGAGGGTGAAACTGGTGAGGAACCCGAGGCCCCCCAGGTTCACAGGCAGAATCGGTATTCCGTTCGGCGCCGCTTCGCGTGCCGCCGCCAGAATCGTTCCATCGCCGCCAAGCACCAGGAGCAGGTCCGCTTCTTGTACGATCTGCTGCCGCGTCTTTCCGATGTCGCCGCGATTCATCGTGTTCGCCGTTTCCGCGTCAATCACCGGCGTCACGCCCCGTGTTTTCAACCAGTCGAGAAGTTGCGGCACGATCTCCGCAATCGTCGCGCGCCGCGGCCGCGAAAAAATGCCGATAGTCTTATAGTGGGGCGATGGATGCATGGATTACTCGGATTCTACCTTAGCCACTTTTCTGGCGTGAAGAAAATACTCCTGGTTACCTTCCATTCCTTCCAATCGGCTGGGAAGAATGCCGAGCACGCTCAGTCCATGCGATTCGGCGCATCGGCGTACGCTCGCGACGGCCTTTTCGTGTAACTTCAAGTCACGTACGATGCCGCCCTTACCCACATGCTCTCGCGCGAGCTCAAATTGGGGCTTCACGAGGACCAGAAACTCCGCGCCAGGCTTGGCGCACGCGCAAGCTCCCGACAGCACTTTCGTCACCGAAATGAACGACACATCCGCAACTACAAGATCCACTGGTTCGGCAAGGTCGCTCGGCGCTAATTCACGGGCGTTCTTCTTCACTCGGGTCACGCGCGCATCTTCACGCAGCTTCCACGCCAGTTGGTCCATGTTGACATCCACGGCATAAACCCGGGTCGCTGCCATCTGAAGCAGACAATCTGTGAATCCACCCGTCGACGAGCCGACGTCAAGGCAAATGCAGCCGCGCGGCTTCACATGAAAATCCTCGAGCGCGCCCTCCAACTTAAATCCCCCGCGGCTCACGTATTTCTGCAACCGGCTGTGGATTTCAATGTGCGATTTGTCCGTTACACTCAGCCCCGCTTTCTCGGCGCGCTTTCCATCGATTTTGACTTCTCCCGCTAGGATCATCGCTTGCGCTTTTTGCCGAGTTTCCGCGAAGCCGCGCTCGACCATTAGGACGTCAAGCCTTTTGCGCATGGATTTGGGAGGCATAAACGGAAAAGGGACGGAAATCTTTAAGCCAAGAGCTTTCGACCACTTCACTTCCTGCGCAGAACCAGAAATTCCGCAATCGTGCGTAGCCGCTCGGCGCGCTCGCCGTACGTCTGCAATTCCTCAATCGCCTTAGTGGCAAGTTCATGGGCGATTTGATGCGATCGCTCCAGGCCGAATACGGCGGGATAGGTTGCCTTTTGTTGGGCGATATCTTTCCCCGCAGTCTTGCCAAGAGCGACGGAAGACTCTTCCACGTCGAGAATATCGTCCGTCACCTGAAACGCCCAGCCGATGGTTTCGCCAAAGCGCCGCAAACGCGTGATGTCCTCCGTAGTGGCCCCGGCACACAATGCACCCGACGTGATTGAAGCACGAATCAGCGCTGCGGTCTTTGACCGGTGAATGTACTCGAGCGTCTCCGGCCCAACTTTCTTGCCTTCCGCTTCCAGATCGGCCACTTGTCCGCCTACCATCCCGTTCACCGTGCCCGCGGCCATCGCGATTTCCATCACCATCGCCACCTGCCTGTCGGCGGGTACGGGAGCGCCGGCAAGCGTTTCAAATGCCAGCGTCAAAAGGGCGTCGCCCGCGAGAATAGCCGTAGCCTCGCCGAATTTCTTGTGACACGTCGGCTTCCCGCGTCGCAGATCATCGTTGTCCAGCGCGGGCAGGTCATCATGAATCAGCGAATAGGTGTGAATAAACTCGATCGCACAGCCGGGATAAAGCGCGGCGGAAACATCCGCGCCAAAAATGCGCGCCGTTTCTAAGCAAAGAATAGGCCGAATGCGTTTTCCTCCGGCAAACACGGAATAGCGCATGGCCTGATGAATGGACGGAGGCGGTGCCGCCCCCGCTGGCATCAATCGCTCGAGTTGTGCATCAACCGCGAGGCGGTCTTCTTCAAAAAAAGGAGGAAGTCTCATTGGATTTATGATTTTTCTTATTGCGCAAGCGGCGGAAGTTCACGACTGGCTCTCGTCTTCGGGCTCGAACGGCTCGGCGGCCATCTTTCCATCCGCTTTCTTCAGCAGGATCTCCACGCGTCCTTCGGCTTCTTCCAGTTGCTTTTGGCACTCCCGCGACAACCCAACTCCCTCCTCGAACAGCTTCATCGCTTCATCGAGAGAAAGTTGCGGGCTTTCCAGTTTGCGTACGACTTCCTCTAGCCGGGCGAGGGAGCGCTCGAAATCGGTCTTTTTCGCGGCTTCAGGCTTCTTCGGTACGGGTTGATTCACGCAAATTCCTCTCGGGCTACGTCCTCTTACAACTTCTTTCTCTGCCGAAGTGCATGATCCCACCGCTGCTTTAAACTACATGGTTATTTCTGACAGGCCAAACAGCAGTATGTGGACCGGCCACCTTGCTCGATGCGTTGAATCAGACAGCCGCAACGTCGGCAGGGCATCGCTTCGCGCTGGTATACTCGCAGAATTCTCTCCAGTCCCTGAAACCACCATTTCGGGTCACGGAAGTCCGGCGCAGGATCCAGGCAACATTCTAAAGCACGGCGAAGAACCGACACAATCGCTTTATGGAGTTTCGCCGATTCTCTTTCATGAAAGGAATTCGCAGGACGCCTCGGATCCAGTCCCGCGTGCCACAAGGCTTCGCACGAATAGATGTTGCCAATGCCGGCGACACGCGTCTGGCCAGCAGAAACTCTTTCACGGGCCGCTTCGATGCCGCCAGCATTGTACGCAACCGGCGCGACGTGAACTTCCGCGACATTGCGTCCACTCCCAAGTTTGCAAGGGGCAGGCACGCATCGGCCGATTCCCATGCATGCACGCGCCCGAAGTGCCGCCCATCAGAAAACCCCAACACGCCCCAACCAAACTCGAATGCCACGTCGACGTGCACTCCCATCGGCTTGCGGTTCGCGCGCTCAAACAACTCCTTTGTGCTCGAAAACCATGTCAATTGCCCATCGAGCCGGAAATGCAATTCGATAAGCCCGCGGTCAAGCTCCAGGAACAGATACTTTCCGCACCGCGAAATTGTTTTCAGGCGCCGTTCTTCGCTCAACGCAATGAGGTCTGCGGGCGCTTGCGGCCGCGTGGCAATGGGGTGAAAGACGTACGCGCGCCGTATTCTCTGGTCTCGCACCAGCGGACGAAGTGACCGTGCGACTGCTTCCACTTCGGGAAGTTCTGGCATGAAGGGACGAAATCCTCAGGGGCCCGGTTTCAACGTTAGGGCGTGCCGCTTCGCCTTCGCCTCCGCGTCATCGGAAAACGGGGCGTAGATCGGCTTCCCGTCATACCAAAATGGGAGCTGATCGCGATAGTGCTCACTGCCCGGCTGCCCCGATTCCCCGCCAGAAATTAACATGAACGAGTCGTCCCAGTTCGCCAAGTCAGCCACAAACCGCTCGGAAGGCCCGTGGCGCCTGCCTGCAGCCCGCGGACTGAAGATTGTCCCGGATTGCATGTGGTTGGAGATGCTCAGCAGTTTTTTCAAAATTCCATCGCGCCCGAGCGCATGCATGATGTCCAGGGAATTGAACTTCCTCCAAGCCCAGTCATCCGGGTCACTGTCGTGCGTCCGCTCTTCCAGTCGTTTAACCGCCATGTCTGCCGAGGCACTGAGCAGTTCGTCGTAAGTCTTGTAGTCAGGCGGTAACCAGCGCGCTGGGCGTACCGTCAGTACACGCTGCAAAAAGGCGACCCTGCGCCATTGATAGACGTCCGTGTCTTCGCCCAGATGCGGCTTCAGGATGAGGTGCAGTGTCTCAAAAAGCGTCGAATTCAGAAACGAGACCACCGGCGAATTCGCATCCGCAATCCCGTTCCAGTCTTTTGCTTGCTGGATGAGTTTTGTTGCCCGATCATCTTTGGGCGGCGCCACTTTCGCCGCAGTCACCAACTGCTCCGCCATAAAAAGGTGTGGATAGCTAAACGTGTCTGCTTGTACCTTCAGCATGTCTTCTGCCCGCAAGTCGTGCTTGTCGTGCAGCAATTCGTAAATCCGGGCCGTCCGGTAAGGCTCTTCCCAGTGCTCGGTGATGTAGGGTTTGTAGGCCGGGCCGGTCACGCGCGCATTGGCCGTGACAATCAACCCGCCCTCCGGATTGAACACCTGTGGTAGTTGCTCGAACGGAATGTAGCCTGTCCACTCGAATTCGGCAGTATCGCCGGCGACCGGCACTTCTCCGCGTCCCTTCCTTCGTATCGGCACGCGCGCGCCCAGAATGTAACCAATGTTCCCATCCACGTCCGCATACACCACGTTCTGCCCGGGGCCCCACACTTCTTTCATCGTTTCGCGGAATTCAAACCAGTTACGCGCCTTGCCCAACCAGTTGTAGAAATTGGTAAGCGCCCCCGGCTCAAGCACCGTCCATTTCATCGCGTAAGACTTGTCGCCTTCCTGCGCTACGACGGGCCCGTGGCGCGTCAAGACAAGCCGCACGTGCTCGTCCGGCTCGCCCTTCACCTTGATCACTTCGTCGAAGACTGTAGCCTTCTCCCACTGTCCACTGACGCGGTACTCGTCTGGGTTTGCCGGATTGAAGGTTTCGACGTATAGGTCTAGCACGTCCGCGCCGCTATTCGTGAATCCCCAGGCGATCCGGTCATTGTGTCCAACTACGATCATCGGTGCGCCGGGAAGAGCAAATCCCTTCACGTTCCATTCCGGCGCCGTCAAATGCACTTCGTACCAAATCGGCGGAAGCGTAAGTTCCAGGTGCATGTCATTGGCAAGCAGCGGCTTGCCCGTCGCTGTGTGTTCACCGCTGACCACCCAGTTGTTGCTTCCGAGAGAGTGCCGGATATCCCGTTGCGACTCCCCGATCCAATCGCGCACGGATTCTGCCAGTGCTGCCGTCAAATCCGGCTCGCCCGCTGCATTCGCTGGTGCGGTGAACTCTTGTCTCGCTTTCAATACCCCTTCCGGCTCCATTTCATCATCATCGTCGTCTTGGTCATCGTTCACTTGTGCAGCGGCGCGGGGGTCTTTAGTCGGAGCGGGCCCGCCGACCACATACCGGTCCATTGAGGAATCTGGGCTGAAGAGATCTTTCGCCAGCTCCGGCCCTACCATCGCAGTCACTTTCGCGCGCCTCATCTCCTGCTGCCGCGTGTCGGTGAGCGTGCGGTACATGTAGCACGCGACCACTAATGAATCGGAGGGCTGCCAAGGCTGAGGCTTGTACTTCAGCAGTGTGAACTCAATCGGTAAGCGACTGGCATGCTGCTCGATGAAATGATTTACACCCCGCGCGTACGCTTCCATCAGTTGGCGCGCTTCCGGACTCATCATGGCAAGGTCCTGGTCCGCCACCCGGCCGAAGTTGAGCAGCCGAAAATCCTTGTCGATATTGAGGGTGGCCTTGCCCATCACTTCGGAAAGCTGCCCGCGCGCCGCGCGCCGCAGCAGGTCCATCTGCCAAAGGCGGTCCTGCGCCATCACATATCCCTGAGCCTCGGCGAGATCCTCGACCGAAGCCGCGCGGATGTGGGGCACGCCCCAACGGTCGCGGTCCACAGTCACATCAGTGTGCAAGCCGGGCACAACGACGGTGCCATCGAGCTGCGGAAGGGGCCGGTAGACATACCACCATATGGCTGTCCCCACCAGAATCACCAGAACTGCGGCAATCCAGAGCAGTAAACGCAGGACGGTACGCACGCAGACTTCCACCTCGCTTGGGAACGTCCAGTCTAGTGGAGCCCGTCCACCCGCGCAACCTGACCGCGAGGGCATACCCACGATTGCTTCATCTACAACTCCAACCCAGGTTGTTACAATACCGTCGGGGGACACCGAGCGGGATGTTCCTGATTCGCCTCATAGGAGTGTTTGTCCTCGTGGCGTTCAACGGCTTTTTTGCCGCCACGGAATTCTCCCTCGTTGCCGTGCGACTTTCGCGTGTTCGCCAGTTGGTGGCGCGCGGAAATTCCCAGGCCAGAATCGTCGAACATCTCCTCAGCGATTTGCACCGCGTCGTCTCCGGCGTTCAGGTCGGTATCACGCTCTCGAGCCTGGCCATCGGAGCCCTCGGCGAAATTACACTGGCTCATGTGGTCCAGAGCGTGATGCCCGCGCAGGGCAGCCTACGCATGATCTTCCTCGTTCATGCCGTCGCCCTCGCCATCGCGTTTATTTTTCTAAGCGCCATCCACGTCGTGTTCGGCGAACTCGTTCCCAAAACCATCAGTCTTGCTCGCGCGGAACGCGTCGCACTTATGGTGGCGCGCCCGTTCTTGTGGTTCCTGAATACGTTTCGCTGGGCCATCGATCTCCTCGACGGTACCTCCACCTACGTTGTTAAGGCGCTTGGGATTATGGCGCCCGCTGGCCATGGCGTCGCCCACTCAACGGAGGAATTGCAGATTCAGATTCAGCAGGCACGGGAGCGTGGCCTTCTCGCTCCCGGGGAAGAGAAGTTTATTCTCAGTGCCATCGAGCTCAGCCAGCTACAAGTGCGCGAGATAATGGTCTCCCGGCCGGATATGCACTTGCTGCCCATCGAAGCTTCTCTGGATGAGGTAATGCGCCTTTTCGCGACCACGCAGCGTTCCCGCATTCCTGTCTACCGCGGCACCGTGGACCATGTTCTGGGATTCGTCCACATCAAGGACATGGTGTGGGTCCTTCTCGACCGCGAGCGCCGTCTCGAAGAAAATCTTCCCCCTCCGCCACCGTTTGACTTGCGTCGCGTCCTTCGCGAAGTTCTCATTGTTCCCGAGACCAAGCCGGCCAGCGAGCTTCTGAGCGAGCTCCGCGCGCGTCACGTTGGCATGGCCATGGTGGTCGACGAGTTCGGGAGCATTCTCGGGCTCATCACCATGGAAGACCTGCTCGAGCAGTTGGTAGGAGAAATTCACGACGAATTTGACGTTGTCGAACGGCCCCTCACTCTGGCGGATGGCGCGGTCGTCTTTGATGCCGCTCTTAACGTCCACGATCTCGATAGCCAATACAACATCACGCTTCCCGAGGATCCCGTTTATGCGACTGTCGGCGGCTTTGTGATGGATCAGCTCGGATTTATCCCACGCGGTGGTGAAAACTTCGAATTCGGCGATTATCGATTTACAGTCGTCGAAATGGACGGTCGCCGCGTCGCACGCGTGAAGATTCAGCGTTTACGACCCAAGCTAGACACGCTGGCTCCCGAGTCGACTGCGACTCCTGCGA
>Ga0187778_10001004_pt1 | contig 20105 bp, 20 predicted proteins | sample 1015_Q2_SP5_20_M_FD_132418 | JGI IMG/M metagenome (GOLD analysis project Ga0187778, IMG submission 132418) | Tropical peat soil microbial communities from peatlands in Department of Meta, Colombia - 1015_Q2_SP5_20_MG | ecosystem: Environmental > Terrestrial > Soil > Wetlands > Peat | place...
ATTCCCCAAATATCCCAGGCTCCCGGTTCTTGCCTGTTCCGGGTACACGAGCAAAACACAGCCTCGCTAGGATCGGTCGAGGCGAATTGAGCCGTCCCCAGTCCGGATGGTCAGCAGATTTCCGCCTCCATTTAATTTGCCATGAATGTTCTTTTCGCGAAGATCTCCCTGCATCGTGACTGGCATGCTGACGCTGATGTGACCGTCCCCGGTGCGCAAATCCACGTCTGCGGCGAAGTTGTCAGGTAGCTGCAGGGTGACGCTGCCGTCTCCACTGCGAATACTCCATTCCGACCTCACCAGTGAGCCGGGCAGAGCTCGTGCTTCTACGCGGCCGTCGCCAGTGTGCAGATCAAGAACGTCGAACCGGCCGTTGGCAGAGATGCGGCCATCACTGGTGCGAGCGCGCAGACTTCCGTCGACGGAATTGATTTCTTCGTGACCGTCGCCACTTTCCAGCTCCATATTCCCCTTGAAGTTAGAGAGAAGAATGGCGCCATCGCCGGTGTGCAGATTCACGTGGCCTTCGCGGGGCATGTGGATGTTCACGTCCACCTTGTATTTGTTGAGGTTTCCAAAGTTGATCGTGATGTTGTGATGTGGGTAACGAAGCTCGATGTCCACACTGTCGCCGGTCTGGTGGTCGGAGATGGTGATCCCACCGTTGCCAATCTTGTAGTGATTGCTGACCACATGAACATCGATCACGTTCTTGTCCCAGGTATCAACATTCAGGTTGGCATCCGAGGTCTCAACTCTCAGGTCGGGCTTTCCGGTAATGGTGTAAGTCTTAGACCACTCGTCGGCGTGCGCGAGCGGGGCTAGAAACAAATACAATCCTAACAAGCTGAAGGCGAAACGGTTCATAAGGCGCTCCTGCCGGGGCAGACTGCTGCCATGCTTAGATCATGATACGAAACCACCATCGATTTGGTTCCGCTCGGTTTTGGGCATCGCCGCGCTGTCTCTGTTCGCGGGGTCCTTGCTGGGTCAGACGGCAAAGCCAGCGGCGAAGCGTCGTCCGGTTCGACCACTCCGTCTCGGCAGAATTCACAGGCTGTCTGGAACGCCGTACCTCCGATTTACCTGGACGGTGAGGCTGCGAGGCCTTAAGGGCTGCAGTCTCGGACGGCCCTAAAATCCGCTCCGCAGTGAAGGGCGGAGCTAAGTGATCCATTCCGTAGGGCGGGACTACAATAAGGCTATGCCCGCAGGGTCAAAGCCTAAACCGGAGCCGACACCTGAACGGCATCCGATCCCCGAAGTCCATACGGTTGAGACCACCGGGCTGCTGGTGATTGCCGCAATCATTCTCATCCTCACACTTATCCGCTACTGGCACCACATTCCGTGGGGCGCACGCTGAAGTGGAACGAGAGCCGACGCTGGTGGTGGTGCTAGGGCCAACGGGGAGCGGCAAGACTGCGCTCTCCCTATGCCTTGCAGAACACTTTCACGGCGAAATTGTGAATTGTGATTCGGTCGCGGTGTATCGCGGCTTCGAGATCGGTACTGCGAAACCGAGCCTGGCCGAACGGGCGCGGGTTCCTCATCATTTGTTGGATTTTGTCGAGCCGACGAATTACATGACGGCCGGTGAGTACGCGCGGGTGGCCAGGTGCGTTCTAGGTGAAATCCGTTCCCGGGGCAACTTGCCCCTCGTGGTGGGTGGAACGGGGTTGTATCTTCGTGCACTGCTGGAGGGGCTTTTTCCGGGGCCGCAGAGGTCTGAGGAGTTGCGGGAACGACTGCGGGAGCGGGCGACGGAGAAGGGCTCCCGTTATTTACATCGCCTGTTGGGTCGTCTTGACCGGGAATCAGCTGAAAGGATTCATCCCAACGATGTCCCCAAACTGATTCGTGCGATTGAAGTATGGCTGGCATCGCGCCGTAAGATGTCAGAGATGTGGAAGCAAGGACGGGCGCCACTAGAGAGTTTCCGGATCTTGCGGATCGGGTTAAATCCGCCTCGCGAAGCTCTCTACGACCGGATCAATCGACGTGCGGCCGCGATGTTCGAGTCAGGTCTGGCGCAGGAAACGCAGAGCATTCTAGAGAAGTATGGCGAGAGTGCCCGACCACTGGGTTCTCTTGGTTACAAAGAGGCGGTGCAACTTGTTCGCGGTGAGGTTGACCAAAGGGCAGCAATCGCATCCGCGCAACAGGCCCACCGTAATTATGCCAAGCGTCAGATGACCTGGTTTCGCCGCGAGCCGGATGTTGTTTGGTTGGAGGGCTTCGGTGATGAAAGCAAGGTTCAGGGCGTGGCAGTGGAATTGGTGAAGAAGCACCGTGATAATACTTTGCCCGGTTGCTACTAAACGAATGTTTGCTCGCAAAATTCGCGTCGAATACGAAGAGAATGGCCGAACGCTGCCGTGTCCGTTGAAGTGGCTGGACAGCTTCTCGATGCGCAACTTTACCAACGCGAGCGTTTTCGACGACACGCTTCCCGTCGCGGACGGGAAAATGGAGATCGGGACGAAAGTGCCTCTCGATCAGCTCAAGGAGAGCATGGAGGACTGGTTCCGGCGGAAAAGCTACCTACCGAAAGCTGGGAGGCTAGTTGTTACTGAAAGTGACTGATGTTCTCCGCCGCCTGGACAAGCTATTTGTCGTAGTGCAGTAAGGAGAACACGTCGTATTGCTTCAGCTTCTCTCGGCCTTTCAGGAAATCAAGTTCAACCACGAATCCCAGGCCGGCAATTTCAGCGCCGAGTGACGAGGCAAGCTTGGTGGTTGCTTCGGCCGTTCCACCGGTGGCGAGGAGATCGTCGGCGATGATGACTCGCTGGCCTGGCTGGATGGCATCTTTATGGATTTCGAGGGTATTGGTTCCGTACTCCAGCGCGTAATCGTAGCGGGCCGTGGGGGCGGGAAGCTTGCCCGGTTTTCGCACTGGAACAAATCCAGCGTTGAGACGATAGGCGAGTGCGGGGCCAAAAATGAATCCGCGAGCTTCCATGCCCAGGACCAGGTCAACATCTTTGTTGATGTAGTGTTCGGCCAGGGCGTCGATGAGGGTAGCGAGTCCGAGCCTGTCTTTCAGCAACGTGGTGATGTCGTAAAACAGGATCCCTTTCTTAGGGAAATCCGGGACTTCGCGGATAAGCTTCTTCAACGGCTCGCAATTGGTAGCTTCAGTTTCCACAGAATTGGTCGGCATTTACCAGGCTCCTTCGATACGAAATGTTGTGAGGCCGGCAACGGGCTTAGCCTCAAACTCCTCGACAGCATCGACGCGGGCAGCACGAGGCCCTTCGCGCAAGCGCGAGCGCAATCCGGCAAGCTGCTCGCGCGTGCCCATGGCGAAAACTTCCACGCTGCTATCGGGATTGTTGCGCACCCATCCCGCAATACCGAGAATGTGTGCCTCACGCTCCACAAACCAGCGGAATCCCACACCCTGGACGCGCCCTCGAACCAGGAAACGACGGGCCTGGGCGGACTGTTGGGTTGAATTCATAAGCCAGTCATGAAAACTGTCATCCTGAGCGAACTAGCGGCTTCGCATTCCGAAGCCGCTGAGGATGATAAGCCGTTAGGCTCGCGATAAATAGACGCCCTCGGCGGTGTCAACTTTGATCTTTTCCCCTTCATTGATGAAGGGCGGCACCTGAACCACCAATCCGGTTTCGGTCTTGGCTGGCTTGGTCACGCTGGAAGCGGTAGCGCTCTTCAATCCTGGTTCAGTTTCCACCACCGTGAGTTCGACCGTTTGTGGCAACTCGATTCCCACCGCTTTACCATCAAAGAACTCGACCTTGATGGCGAGGTTGGGGATGAGGTAATCCACGGCGTCGCCCAGAACGTCCTTGGTGAGGTGGGTCTGCTCGTAATTGGAGGTGTCCATGAAGTAGTAGCTGTCGCCATCGTTATAGAGGTATTCCATCTCGACTTCATCGACGGTAATCTTCTCGATAGGATCCGGCGAGCGAAACCGGTGCTCAAACATGGCGCCGGTGCGCAGATTGCGCAGTTTTGCCTGGATGAAGGCGCGAAGGTTGCCGGGGGTACGATGCTCGACACTAAATACGGAATGCAGATCATTGTTGTGCTTGATGATCATGCCGGGGCGAAGCTGGGTCGCAGGAATAGCCATTGCTGAATAAATCTCCTTTGATTGCGGCTGGCCAGCGGAAGGCGGGCCACACGTTTCCGCCAGACACGTGGCTTGAACTCTCTATTTTATAGCATGCAGCGTGATGGAAAAGGGCGGTGTGGGGCATACCGAACAGTCAGGCATCTTAGCTTCGGTGCGGCTAAAATAGATAGCAAGCGCGAGGGGCATTCTGGAGGTTGGAAAGGGGAACTATGACTGAGGGAAGTTACGAGGCTTCGGAACAGGGTCGCGTGGGAACTGCGATTACGTTTCTGTTGATTGGTTTGGGAGCAGGGACAGTAATCGGACTATTGTTCGCGCCCAAGCCCGGCAAACAAATGCGGAAAGAGCTGCGGCGCAGATATGAAGACGCACGCGAGGCAATCGAGGATTGGAAAGAAGAAGCGAAAGAAGTGGCTGAAGAGGCGATGGAGCGCGGCGCTGAGATTGCGGATGAACTGCGTGATCGAGTAACCCCGTTGTCCAAGGCTGCGCGACGCAAGTAGGCGGCGCCTCTCTGCCTCAGCCAAAGATTGCGGAAAAAAATCCTTTGACCCTGCCGAAGAAACCATGATGAGGCGCTTTGGCTTGGACGGGCGGAAGAACGGCCGTCAGTAACCAGGCAGGAGGGGGCACACTGCGAAGCGGCAGAAGGTGGGCCTCCCGAGTGGGAATCGACTGCGCGGGACCGCTGCCCGGTTCGTCGGCACGGAAGACGAACGGGACATCCACCTGAACATGAATGTCATTAGGTTTCGTTGCCGGAAGGGCGTCCATCTCTGGGCCTCTGGAGTAAACTTGCTCGACTTGGCTCGGCTGCGATGCTCTATCCTGCGCCGGTCCGCGCAAGTCAATCGATGGCGGCGAGTTTGCGTCGGGACTTAGGGCAGGCGAAGATGCTCGCATGATATCCGGAGTTAGCGCCGGACACCCACAAGTTCTATCTGTTATCGATGCGGCTGTTTTCAGCTGCCCCGAGCGAAATACGACTAGCTGTGCGGGTTTCACCTGGTAAGTTCCGTCCCCCAGCACTTCGGAAACGATTACCGACGCCGTGTTTCCAGGCAGAGCTTGCACACACGTATTGCCGTGCGGATCCGCGCTGATGGCGTAATGGAATTCGCCTGGTCCTGCCAGCAGAATCCGGAAATCGGGAGTAAGGATCGAGTCTGAAGATGCATCCAGTGCGTAATGAGCTTCGAGCGATCCGGTACTCATGCCGAGCATGAGCGATCGTCCGTTCTGAGCCGAGGTCACGGAAACGGTAGTTTCTGGGCAAACGCGCACCTCGCCACCGCGGCCGAGATTCAATACGGCCGTGTCAAAACCCGCGGTAATTGACGAACCGGAAGCGAGTCGGTTGCCCGCGAGAAAGACCGTGCCTACGTCCGAAGAGGAGACAGGAATGACGGAGGGCGGAGACTGAGGTAGCAAGATTGGAACAAACGTTGCCTTAGGCGACGAGGTCTCTGCGGGATGGAGGCGGACCATGAGCCGATTGCCGGCCGCATCCCAACTGTAGTTAAGCGGCTGGGCCAGATCGACGACAATACGGGCTACCGTGCCCTGAAATTGCCCAATGCGCACCGCCGCGACCTCGCTGCTGCGGAACGTCAGTCGCTTACTGGCGCTGGACAGCCGCGCGTTTGGCAGATCAATGACGATGCGGGCGGGATTCTCCAGCTTGCCAATGGCGGGCACCAGCGGGTGATCCGAAATGATTTCCAGCGCGCAACCATCGTTCCCGGGGATGACACGAATTGAACGGATGGTGATGTTGACGTGTTCCGTGCCGGAAGCCGCTTGTGGGGTATGCTGCGCCGTAACAATCGGCGCAATAATGCCGACAAGCAAAAGAAAGGTCAAATTATGCTGCTGGCGCAGAAGTTTCATTTCCGCGGTACTTTACTCCCAAAGATATCACCGTCATGCCGGAGAGTGAAGTAACCGGAGGGGCGTGCTTAATGCCGAGGCTACTGGGACTCGGAGCGAAACGGCCAAGTCATCCCCCAGGAGTAAAAGCCGATGATCAGCATCACGTCCGCAGCCAGGCCGAAGACGATGTAAAGCAGGGGCATGAAAACCACACTGTTCTGGAGAACCAGCGCCTGGATCAAAAGTTGAAATGGCAGAAAGAGCGCAAGATGGGTCATCGTGAGCGCCGTCAAGAGAGCTTTCTTCCATAGTCCGAAATCGAAAATGTAGTAGGTGAGTGCAAACAGAAGGGGGATGACAGAGATCAAACCGATTCCGGAATTGACGAGGGCTTCCATGTAACTATCGGGCGTGTGCTTGAAATGCAAGGGCCAAAGAGCAAAGTAGAGCAAAGCACTGGCTTGAATGGCGAGGATGGCGCGAACGAGGTAGCTGACGGGCATGAGCGTACGCGGGAGCAGCCATGTGAGCGCGAATAGGGTGAGGGTAAGAACAGAGGTAATCAGCCAGGTTGTCGGGCTTGGCAGTATTGGTTCCATGCGTAGATAAGGAATCTGCAATCGGAAGAAGCTCAGGTGGCGCTCCGTCATGTCGAGACTGGCTTGCAGCGGCAGGTAAGGAAGGCTCCATGCGAGAAGCCGGCCCCAGAAACGGCAAACGCGGGGCAACAGAATCAGCCAGATTGAGGAAAAAAAGAAGAAAAGAGAGATTGAGGTCACCAGGTTCATGGGGCCGAGGCGAAAGTGAGCGAGAGCACGGTGCATGGGGATGACCCCGCCGCGATGGCCGCGCGATCGGAGAATATCGGCCAAGCCGGTTTCGGCGGAAGAAGCGGCAAACTCGCGCATCTCAAAACTCCTTGAAGAAGCCCAGGCTGCTTCCACCACGAGTGTAGAAAGGGCTGTGATAGTAGTCGCCTACGAAGTTGAATCCCCAGTTATTTCCCAGCCATTTCCGCCAGGTCACAGTGACAGTCTGGCTTTGAAACTGCGTCAGGCTCTCAGTCGGGCCGACGAGCTGGTAGGCTTCCTCTCCGAAGCCGGCGCGCACCACGATGAACTGATGTTGCGTTCGACCCCGCGTTACTGCAACAAATCCAGCCGGAGCGAATACTGCACCCGGACTGCTTACGTTGAAATACATACCTTCTTCGACAATCCAGGGTCGCTCTAAGTAGTAGGTGCTGCCCAGGAAAAAGATGCGGTCGCGGTGGACGTCCTTGGCGGCGTAATAGCCGAAACCCGCGGTTGTGATGAGTTGCTTCCGCGCCATCCATTTTTTGTTCAGAAACGCGTCGGTGCGGTAGTGAGGCCAGAAGAAGCCACCGGCACTGGAACCGAAGGTCAGCGCGCCATACCAATCCGGGTTGAATGTATGGGTGTCGCCGATGGCGAAATAGGCGCCGGCATCACCGAATTCATGCTGGGCATTGAGCTCGCCATCCCAAACGTCGGGACCGCGGTCGTAAAAGACGCGCGTGTATCCGCCGGCCCAATAACCGAAGCCGTTGCTGAGCTTGAGGTAATTGCCACCGGTTTCGACGTAGCTGCCGAGCGGCGCGGGCTGCGCCTCCGGAGTGGGTGTGGCAACGGGCTGGGCGTCGGGCTGCGCCGGATTCTGCGCATAAGCAGGCTGCACGAGACCGCATAAGAGTGCGATCACCGCGAGTCGAAGCTTCTTTCTCTTATTGCGGCAGATGCTTCGGTTTTGGGCGGCGTGGGACGCACTCACGACGCGGCGGACTTGGCGTGGTATTGGAGCTGAGTTTCTCATTTCGCCGGTACCTCGGCCTGGATTTCGATGTGCGTCACTCTGCCTGCGAATAGAAGCCAGCCTCCAGGCGCCTTCTTTAGAGTTGCAGAGCCGCTGACAACCTTTGGTTTGGTGAAGCTGGCAGCAGGCAGGAACCATGTGAAGTGCTCGAGGCTTTGAGGATGAGTGGCGTCGAGCCTGATCCTGCGGCCTCGCCGCGAGAGGTTCCAGTCGACCTGACTCCGCGAGTTGAGGAACCCAGCGAGATCGGCCATGGTATACCAGCGGAATTTTGTTTCGGCGCGCAAGCGGGCAGTCAGTTGAAGCCAATTCATCACGACTTGTTTGTAGGGCAGAATGCCCGGCGGGTGAAAATAAACCAGGCGCACCGTGCGGTGGTCGGCGACAAATTCAGCCACGGCGTTTAGCCAGTGCTCCACTTCCTCGTCGGAATAACCCTCGGGCTTCATTTCTTCGAAGGCGGCGGCGCGATCAAGATGCAGGATGGGGAACTCCCATAGCGTGGCGCTTTCTCGCACCCCGTTGCGATAACCATGGGTGGGACCCATGCCGGAATTCCCTGTGAAGTAATAAGCAAGAAAGCCGTGGGCCTCCAGCCATCGGGTCACCCATGGAGGTTGATTGCCGGCCGGGGCTGAGTACTCGACCACAGGTTTACCGCCGAGTCGCTCCAGGGCAGCTTGATTGAGAGCCAGCAATGGTTCGATTTCGGCGGGGTCAGCCGTATCCGCGTGGGCAGCATAGTAATCGTGAATCCAGCCGCCGTGACTTCCGATTTGGTTCCCGAGCCGGACGTAGTGCCGGACTAGTTCTGAGCTTAGCGGGTTGTGTTCAGCGTCGAAGCCGAGATGGTCTCCGAAGGTACGGGCGTCCGGGCCGGCTGTGATGTGGATCGAGTAAGGGCCCTGTTGCAGGAGTGGCGTCCAGGACAATAGTTCCTGAAGAGGACGAATTGCCGCATTGGAATCGACATGCCAGTTCAATACCAGCCCGCCGATGCCATCGGGGACGGACATGAGATAAGGCAAGGCGAGAGTGTGCTCGCCAAAGTACTTCAAGAAGGCATGAAGCAACAAGCCGTCAGTATTGGACTTCAGGTAGGCGAGGGGCAGATTGACGAATAGGACTGAACCCTTCTCATAGCGATGCTCACCGGCCACGATGGTTGAGCCAGAATGAAGCAGCACTCGGCCGGAGTAGATTCCTTCTGTGACAAGGCTGGGATATTTCAGGTCGCCATAGCCGTAGCGCTTGAGTTCAGCTTCGAGATCATCCGGTGTGGATACTGTGGAACTCCCGGTTTCGGGTTCGAAAGGATAGTACTTGCCGGGGGGAATGGCGAGTTCGCGAAAACTCGCGATGGTACCGCTTACATTTCCCCACGCGATTGTTTTCTCCCGAAGGTTGTCATACAAAGCATATTCCACACCCGCGAGATCGGAGAGCCGCGACCGGTCGCGCGCATACTTGCCTTCCGGCGACAAGGTGCCGGCATCGTAGACAAGCATAAGTTTGCCGCCCGCGAGAACATAGGTGCGAATGCCCGCGAGGAAAGCGTCACTGGCCTGCTTGTGGAGGGAACCAGGGAGAATGATTCCGGCACAAACAGGGCTTTCAAACGAGGGCCGGATGAATTCGGAGTCGTGGATTGGCGTGACGTGGAGGCCTTCCTCACTGGCGGCGTCCAGCCAGAGGGTCACCCCGGGGTCCGAGAAATTCACATCATCGGGAAGGAGCAGCAAGATGCGGTCGGCAGATTCAGAATTGTCGGCGCGGGCCACTGTCGCGAGATACAGTGATGCGAAAAGCATCAGAATGGCGGAGAGGGCTTTGTGCGGTTTCATGCGGAAGCCACTACCTCGCCGCGCTCGCGCGCCCACAGTGAGCCGAAGACGATGACCCCGCAGGCCGCAGAAATCCGAGGGGCGCAGACGGTGGTCGGTCCATCGGCAGTACCAGACTGCGAACGGGCCTGAAGCATGATTTCCCGCTCGGAGATTACTGGCCCCTGGATGACGCAATCTGGGCCGATGACCAGTTTCGCGGCACAGATCAGGCTGCCATCGACCCGGGCTGCGGATTCGACAAGCATTTCCTGGGTACTCTTAAGGCTCCCGAAAACTCGTGCGCCAGAGCCAATGCGCAATCGGCCGCGCACTACAAGGTCTCCGCGGAAGAATTCTCCAGGTTTAATCTCGAAGTCACCATCGTGTAGTAAACGAGACGGTGAAACAGATGACAAAGATGGCGGTGGATCAGAATTGGGCTGAGAAATCTTCGGAGACGAAGGACCGAGTTCGATGCGGGGAGCGTTGAGACGTAAGAAGGTGCAGCCGTGCGCCAGCCGGATGCGGGAATCAGACGAGACACGGCCATAGAGTTTGCATCCGGGGTCGGCATTCAGTTCGCTGCCGGCATGCACCCAACGCATGAGACTGCTTCCCGTTCCGAGGTGGACCTCCCGTTCCGCGAGAAGCGCACGATACTGATTGTTTGCGCCGCCCACGAATCGCGCCCGCGAATAAACGTCGTGAGAAAACGTGCTGTCTGACGGCACGGTGAGATCAGTGGCTGACGCGAGCAACAGAGGATAAAGCCTGTCCTGACCCCCGAGAGGAAGGGTCACAGCGTCATTGCCAGAGCCGAGCACCATATACTCGGTCCCATCCGGCATCACCCCTGATGCATTCTGGCCTGAGCGGGCACAATCTCGCAGAACGGGTTCGAGCGGTTCGAGGTAGGCGCGGAAGCTGTCTGCAAAGTAACGGATTTCTCCGGCATGCTGCTGAATCACATTTAGCGGCAGGGCGTCCGACTTCCGCTGGAGTTCCCAGAGAGCGGGTAGCAGAGGCAAAGCGAACAGCACACTTGTGAACAGGAACAGGGCCGCAACTGAGAGAAACGAAGTCATGAAGTCGCCTTCCGAAAGCGCTCAGTCTTGTCCCAATGGAACTCAGCCTTGGTGAGTAAGCCGAAGAGTTGGGAAATCGCGGCATGGGAAACGGAGAAAATACTGACGGTGAACCCGAGGGCGAGGAAAGGCAGGATAGCAATGCGTTTGCGGTGGCCATCGAGGCGGACGGCAGCGGCAATTTCAAAAAACGCAGCAAGATTGCCGATGGCGGCATAAGCGGTCAAAGAAAGCAGGGCGATAATGCTATTGAATTGGGCGATTCCCTTATAGAAAACAGCGAGAGCCAGAATCCAGCCCAGCAGGGTGATCGGCGCCATGGCGTACACCCCCAGCAGAAGAGCACCGTCGATACGTTCGCGGAGAGTGGCCCGGTTTTTGCCGAAGAGGAGACTAAGCGCGAAAGCGGCCATCGCCTGATTGTGGCCTTTGGCCCAGCGCATGATCTGGCGGACTCGGACCGGCCAGGTCTCAGGCACTTCCTCATAGCATTCTGAGCGATTTTGATAAACCGTCTTCCAGCCGCGCAGCAAGAGGCGATAAGTGAGGTCGGTGTCTTCGGTCAATGTGTTCTCGTTCCAGCCGCCGATCTCTCGCAAGGCGCTGCGGCGTACTCCGGCCACCGTCCCGCCATGCTGCGGGACCAGGCGGAGGTTCATGCGGGCCTGTTGATCGACCTGGTAGCCGCCGGCTCTTTCGAGGTCCAGAAGGCGGGTAAGGAGATTCGCGCCAACATTCATGGGCACCACGCGTCCCATGACGCCGCCAACTTCCGGGTCGAAAAACGGAGCGGTGAGCTGCTTGATGATTCCTGCGCCGGGAATGTAATCGGCATCGAAAATCAAAATGACTTCGGTTTCGACGAACTCCATGGCGTCTTTTAAAGCCGCGGCTTTGCCCGGCTTGCCGTCGGTGCGATGGAAGGGCCGAATGCGGCCTGGGAAGCGCTGGACGAAGTCATCAATAATCTCGCGAGTGCGATCGGCAGAACGGTCATTGACCGGGACAATCACCATTTTGTCGGCTGGGTACTTGGCCGCGAGGAGGGCTTCAAGGATGTGGGCGATGACTTTTTCTTCGTTGTGGGCAGCTACCAATACGCTGACCGGAGGCCAATTTGCCGTATCGATGTCGATATAAGGATGGCGCTGGAAGCCGAATAGGCGATTTAGCGTGAACCAGTAGTGGCGGACGGTGTAGACGCAGATGAGTCCGACGATGACGTAGAGGACGTAAATCATCGTGAGGGCCCACGCTGCAACGCGGTTTGGAGTAGGTGGATCAGTTCGCGATCCTGGCCGGCATCACTGTGGTCTGAAAAAAGCACGTCCCTCCACGCGCGCCCGAACTGGCATTGGCCAGTCCAAACGCTTAGTCGGGATGGCAAGTTTCCTGGAGAGGGAATGGGATAGAAATCTCCTACCCTAACCTCGCAAAGAACGTTCCGTAAGGTTGGGGCACCCGGCTCGGGATGACCATCGGAGAGTGACCGGGCAAGTCGCGGCGTCATGACTTGCCTGCGGTAGCGACTTTGGTTTCGATCTGGTCGCTCTTTCTGCGCCGGGGCTGCGGTTTCGGAGGAAGTTTGAATTCCTTGTCGGGCTCCAGCAACGGAGTCTTCTTCTGATACCAGCGAGCAACTGCTTCCACGATGCGCTCGGACCCGTGACCATCACCGTAAGGGTTTTCTCCTTGCGACATATCGAGATAAGCGTCGGCATCATTGAGGAGGCGATCCGCTTCCAGGACGATGTTGTCGCGTGACATGCCAATGATCCTGGCCATGCCGAACTGGGAAGCTTCCGGACGCTCGGTGACTTTGCGCAGCACCAGGACGGGTTTGCCGAACGTAGGCGCCTCTTCCTGAATCCCTCCGGAATCAGTGAGAACCATGAAGCAACGCTGCAGCAGGCTGACGAAGGTGATGTAATCCAAAGGCTCGGTGAGGTGAATCCGCTCCGATCCCTGCAGCAGGGCGTTGACGGTGCTGCGGACATTCGGGTTCATGTGGACGGGATAGATGACGCGAACATCAGGGTGCTGGCTGACGAGGTCCTTGAGGGCGAGGCACATGTTTTCCTGGTCGGCACCCCAGGATTCGCGGCGATGAGAGGTAACCAAGACCAGACGGCAGCCATCGGCGGGAATACCCCCCAGCGGAGTGTTTTCCCAAGTTTGTGGGAGGTGGCTCAGGACGCGCAGCGTGTCAACGACGGTGTTGCCGGTGACGACGATTTTCTCGTTGGGCACGCCTTCGGCCAGCAGGTTGTCACGGGAAAGCGCGGTCGGAGCAAAATGAATTTCCGTCATCACCGAGACGAGGCGACGGTTCACTTCTTCCGGGAACGGGTTGTAAATATCGCGGCTGCGCAGGCCGGCCTCAATGTGGCCGACAGGAATCTTGCAATAGTAGGCGGCCAGAGCTGAGGCGAAGGCAGTGGTGGTGTCGCCCTGAACCAGCACCATGTGAGGCTCAAAGCGCTGGCAGGCGTTCTCAACGGTATCCAGGACGCGCGCGGTAAGAGAACTGAGGGTCTGGTGAGGCCGCATGACATCAAGATCGAAATCAGGCTTGATGTTGAAGAACTTCAGCGCGTGGTCGAGCATGGTGCGGTGTTGACCGGTGTGGACGACGGCGGTCTCAAATTCGTCGGAGCGGCGGCGCAACTCCTGAATGACCAAGGCCAGCTTGATGGCCTCCGGCCGCGTACCCAGAACAGCGATGACTCGACACTTCATCGAAATGCACACCCGTTTTCTAGCTGCACACAAGGCCGATAGCGGTGCGAACGCCAGCGTCGGTCCCCGATTGCGCTGTCTCAGTTGCTTTTGAAGAGGTCTAACCTATGATTTTGGTGGTGGGATTTGCTCGGGTAAAGATTACTGGGGTTACTAAGGGCTGCGGGTGAGGTTCCAAAATGAGCGGGAGATTAGAGAATGTATCGCGAGAGGTCCTGATCCTTCACGATATCGGCGAGCATTTGGCGGACGTAGGGGGCGTCCACTTTGATGTGCTCGCCCTTCTTATCGGGAGCATCGAAGCTGATCTCGTCGAGCACGCGTTCCATGATGGTGTGGAGACGGCGCGCCCCGATGTTTTCTGTACCTTCGTTCACGCGGAAGGCGAAGCGGGCAATTTCCTCTAATGCTTCGCGAGTGAACTCGAGATTTACGCCTTCAGTTTCGAGCAGGGCCGTGTATTGCTTGACCAGCGAAGACTTCGGCTCCGTAAGAATGCGGATGAAATCCTCCATCGTGAGCGATTGCAACTCGACGCGTATGGGGAAGCGGCCCTGAAGCTCGGGAATCAGGTCGCTGGGCTTGGAGACGTGGAAGGCGCCGGCGGCGATAAACAAAATGTGGTCGGTGCGCACCATACCGTAACGAGTGTTGACGGTTGTGCCTTCGACGATTGGCAGAATGTCGCGCTGGACGCCTTCGCGGGATACATCGGGTCCGTGGCCGCTTTCGCGGCCGGCGATCTTGTCGATCTCGTCGAGGAAAATGATGCCGGAATCTTCGACGCGGTCGATGGCGACGCGCGTGACCTGGTCCATGTCGATCAGGCGCTGCTCTTCTTCCTGGATCAGATAGTCGAAGGCCTCGTTGACCTTCATCTTTCGTTTCTTGGTGCGTTGGCCGAAGATGTTGGGCAACATGTCTTTAATGTTGACGTCCATTTCTTCGACACCCTGGTTGGAGATGATTTCGAAGGAGGGGAAATTGCGCTCGCGGACTTCGATTTCGACCATGCGCTCATCGAGTTTGCCTTCGCGCAGTTGCTGACGCAGTTTTTCGCGAGTGCGCGATTGCGAATCGCCGGATGACGTAGTGCCTTCAAGAACAAAACCAGCCTGCGGAGCTTCCACCGGACGCGATGACGGCGATGGCGGAAAGAGGATGTCGAGCAGGCGCTCTTCCGCGTTCAGTTCGGCCTTGTCTGAGACGTCTTCGAGCTTCTCCTCCCGCACCATTTCTATCGCGATTTCGACCAGGTCGCGAACCATGGATTCGACGTCGCGGCCGACGTAGCCGACTTCGGTGAACTTCGAGGCTTCGACCTTGAGAAAAGGCGAATTTGCAAGTTTGGCCAGGCGGCGGGCGATCTCAGTTTTGCCGACGCCGGTGGGGCCAATCATGATGATGTTTTTGGGAATGACTTCTTCGGCCAGCTCTTCGGAGAGCTTCTGGCGACGCATGCGATTGCGCAGGGCGATGGCGACGGCGCGCTTGGCGTCTTTTTGTCCGACTACGTGCTTGTCGAGCTCGGCGACAATTTCACGCGGGGTGAGCTCGTCGAGCGCGAGCTGTTCTTCGTCAACGGTTCCAGGTAGATAAATAGCCATAGATGCAGGAGTCAGTAGCTGGTAGTGAGTACTTAGCAGTCAGGAGTTAGTACCGACAACCAGCTACCGACCACTAGAGTTCCTCAATCGTTATCTTCTCATTAGTATAGATGCACATTTTGCCGGCAATCTTCATGGCTTCTTCGGCGATCTGGCGGGCCGAGAGCTGCGTGTGATCCGCCAGCGCCTGAGCCGCCGCCTGCGCGTATGGGCCGCCGCTGCCGATTGCGGCAATGCCGCCGTCGGGCTCAATCACGTCGCCCTGGCCGCTGAGCAGAAATGTTTGTTCTTTATCGCTGACAAGAAGGAGGGCCTCGAGATGGCGAAGAAACTTGTCGGTCCGCCAGTCTTTGGCCAGCTCGACGGCAGCGCGGCCGATGTTCCCGTGATATTGCTCCAGCTTGGCTTCGAAACGGCTGAAGAGGGAAAAAGCGTCGGCGGTCGAACCGGCGAAACCGGCGAGAATCTTGTCTTGATAGAGGCGGCGGATTTTCTTCGCTGAATGCTTGATGACGCCCTCACCCAGCGTGACTTGGCCGTCTCCGGCCATGACCACGTTGCCATTTCTGCGGACACAAAGGACGGTTGTGGATCGGACTAGGCGCTTTTTTGCCATGAGGACAATTCTTCATTATAGCAGCGAGGAAATGATGCAGCCTGTTTCTCCGTCTCGATGTGTGGCACAATTCAGGGATCCAAAGACAATCCCATGCCACAAAAAGCAGCCACAACGATGCAGTTCACGATTTTCGCACAGACCGTCGTATTCAGCTTCGGCTTGTGGGCGCAAGCACAAAAAAATGTTACGCCCTATCCGAACATGGCCCCTGTTGACCAATATCTGATGACAGACCGGAATGCGGAAATCGCGCTGGCGAAGAGTGCAGCTCCAAAATCGATCTCGGACAGCGCGGAGGTCATGGTCCTTGATCGACAAGGGTATATCAGCGTGGTGAAGAGCACGAATGGGTTCGTATGCATGGTGGAGCGATCCTGGACCGCAGGAATCGCTGACCCGGATTTCTGGAATCCAAAACTCCGCGCTCCGATCTGCTTCAATCCGGCGGCGGTCCGGACATACCTGCCTATCACACTGGAAAAGACGAAGTTGGTATTGGCGGGCAAATCCAAAGCGCAGATGTTCGAGGCAGTAGAGGCCGAGCTCGACAACAAGCAGCTACCTGCGCTGGAACCGGGCGCGATGTGCTACATGCTGTCGAGGGAAGGCTATTTGGGCGATGAGGTCGGACACTGGCATCCTCACCTGATGTTTTTCGTTCCACCGGGGGACCTTAGCTTGTGGGGCGCAAATTTGTCAGGTTCTCCGATTCTAGGGGTTGCCGATGCTGAGGACCGAATGACTGTGTTTCTGATTCCAGTCGGGAAGTGGTCAGATGGCACGGCCGATTCGCAGAGCACATACTAGCCTGACGTTGCAGCAGGTAGGGTGTCAGTTGCTATCTGAGGATGCGCGCCGAACGTGCGATTGTGTGCCTCGCAAAGGGCGTGAGGCGTTCGCACGGCGCGCCCAGATGCCTGGCTGCGCAAAGGAGGCTTGCTCGGGATGACAATACCAAACTAACTCTACTACCTACAGCTTGCTGCTTTTGACGCTCCGGTTTTGCGCCTGCTAGACTGAATGTTTGTCGGCCCACCTTATTTAACCAGCAAAAGAGGAGTTCGTGCGCGCAGAAACCCGTCATCAACTGAAACAGGACCGCTTCAGCCGGGCCACCATTGGTGTGGCCGAGAAGACCGTCCATTGGTCGGTCGAACATCAGAACAAGCTGATCGTGGCTGCAGTCGTCGTGCTGGTCATAGCGGGGCTTGCCCTTGGCAGCTGGTACTACCTGAATGAACAGGACCAGAAAGCCAGCCTGGAGTTCAGTCAGGCGGCGCGCACACTGGATACGCCGGTGCGTCCGCCGAATATGCCGCCGCAGCCGGATAATCCGAGTTTTGCCAGCATCAAGGAACGGGCGACGGTGGCGCATAAGCAGTTTCAGGAGATTGTTGACAAGTATCCCCACACCCACGCGGCGGATTTTGCTCACTACTTCCTTGGCCTGACCGCGGCGGACATAGGAGATAACGCGGCTGCCGAGCGGGAATTGCGGGCGGTGACGTCTTACCGCAACGCAGATCTGTCGGCATTAGCCAAGTTTGCGCTTGCGTCGGTGTACCGAAATACCAGCCGCGATAAGCAGGCGATCGATCTCTACAAGGAGATTAGTGCCAAGCCGACAACCACAGTGAGCAAGGCGACGGCGCAGATGGAACTGGCGGCCACCTACCAATCAGCCAACATGCCGCTGGAAGCGAAACGAATGTACGAACAGATCCAGAAAGAAAATCCCGCCAGCGAGGCCGCGCAAATGGCCTCGGCGAAGCTGCAGGCGCTGAAATAGCTCCACTCCCAGCTCCCACCTTGGGGTCGCAAAGAACGCTTCGCGAAGGTGGAGCACCTCGTCCCTTGATCAAATTCCCGGTTCTCAGATCCTAGTTCTCCTGATTCATTGGGATTCTTCGAATCTTCCCACGAAAAGGCAGTTTCACAGCGTAGAATGGCGAGCGCGCAAGGCGGCTCAACTTAGGGGGAATAATGAAGCGATCGCTCGCGATGCTATTGCTGCTCTCTTTCTGCATCATTTCGGCCGGGGCACAGGAATCTCCGGCTTTGCATGGATTTACTGTGATTCGTGCAGGTACGCTGATTGACGGCAGGTCCGACGCAGTAAAGCGTGATCAAGTGATCATCATTCGCGGTGACCGCGTGGATAGTGTGACCGATGCCGCGAGCGCGAAGATTCCTGCGGGAGCCACCGTCATTGACCTCTCGCACGCCACAGTGCTGCCGGGAATGATTGATTCGCATACCCACATTTTTCTGCAAGGGGAGGATCCGGCGCAGGGCGGCTATGACGCGAACATTTTGTATCCGCCCTTGGCATTGCGAGCGGCGCGAGCGACCGTGGCCGTCCGGCGGGCGCTTGAGCAAGGGTTCACTACTTTGCGCGATCTGGAAACGGAAGGGGCAGGATACGGCGACGTGGGGATCAAGGAGGCGATTGAGAAAGGTTACATTTCCGGGCCGAGGTTATTTGTCTCCACGCGTGCCATCTCTACGACCGGCGGCTACATGCTGGAAGGCTACGCTCCCGAACTGGACATGCCCAAGGCGGCGCAACTCATCGATGGGCCGGTTGAGGCTCGAAAGGCGGCGCGAGAGCAACTGGACCATGGAGCGGACTGGATCAAGGTTTACATGACGCATCGCTCTTGGGTGGGGAATAACGGCGAACTGGTTTCGCAGCCGACACTGACGGTGGAGGAACTGAGGGCGATTGTGGATGAGACGCACGGCTGGGGAAAGAAAGTAGCGTGTCATGCGTATGGAGGGATTGGGCTGCATCGGGCGCTCGATGGCGGATGCGATTCGATCGAGCACGGGCTGGACCTGGATGACGCCGCGATTGCCCAGATGCTAAAGCAAGGGACGTGGTATTGCCCGACGATCAGTCCTTATTACAAGGATTGGGCTCCGGCCGACACTCCGAACGGTCAACGCGACCGCAAGCGGGCGGCAGTGCATGAAGTGTCGTTCCCGAAGGCGATGCACGCGGGAGTAAAGATCGTTTTCGGAACGGATATGGGCGGAATTCCCTGGAGTGAGCCGATCGCGCAGGAGTTTTCGCAGATGGTGCGGCTGGGAATGCAGCCCATGGACGCGATCAAGAGCGCGACCTCGCGGCCGGCAGAGATGCTGGACATGGAAGGGAAGATTGGCGTTATCACGACGGGGGCTTATGCCGATATCGTGGCGGTGGACGGAGATCCGCTGAGGGAGGTGAAGATCCTGGAAAACGTAGAGTTCGTGATGAAGGATGGGAGGGTGTCCAAGAGCAGGGGGAAGGTGGCGGAGTACTGATAGCCTTGGTTGGCCTCCTAAGTTCTGTCATCCTGAGCGGAGTCGAGGGACCCCGTGTTTGTGTCATCCGGCAGCGGCACCCAAAGGAATTCTTTGCGTGAATGTTCGTACTGAAAATTCCCGACGGACGCCGGATGAAGCGACGCTTTCGCCCAGATCCTTCGCGGCGCAGAAGAGGCTTGCTCAGGATGACAGTCAAAACCTGCCAACTCTGAAAAACTTCTTGACACTCGCCCGGCAAGGGTCATAATGCCCGAATCCCAATTCGGCCCGCGGTGGCCTGCAAGATGTCTCCGTACGGCGGAGGTGAATATGAGCGTCCTGGAACTTTGCGATGCCGATCCGGCGGCGGTAACACCGGAAGCGAGTGTGGCGGATGCGATTCGCACCATGCTTGCCCGCCATGTGGGTGCAGTTGCCGTGGTTGATAGCGAACGCCGGGTTGCCGGCATTTTCACGGAGCGCGATGTGTTGAGCAAACTTGCCCTGAGCAGCCGCGATCCGGAGAGTACGCCGGTACGCGAACTGATGACCACGCCCGTAGAACTGGCGACGGCGGAAACCGCTTCCAGCGAGGCGTTCGTGACGATGGTGGAGCGGCATTTCCGGCATCTTCCGATCGTGGACAACAACGGCAAACTGCTTGGCATGCTGTCGATTCGCAACTTGCTCGAATGGCGAATTGACGACCTCAGCCGCGAGCTTGAGTCGCTGGAACAATACGTCAGTAATGACGCACCGGGTGGCGACTGATACCAGTAGTCGGTAGTAAGGAGTCTGTAGTTAGTACGAGTTGGTCGCGGTCCGCTGCGAATTCCAAAAATCATGTAGGAGCCCAATGGAACGCGTTTGCAGGAGATTTCTTGTCTCACTTTGCGTTGTTCTGATTACGAGCATTGCCATTGCTCAAACTGTATCCAGTCCCAACCGCCGCATGGTGCTTCGCGCCGGGAAACTTCTGGATGTAAAGACCGGAAAGACCTTGACGGACCAGGCGATCGTCATCCAAGGTGACAAAATCGTGAGCGTCGGGGCCGCATCCACCGCGCCATCCGACGCAATCGTGATCAATCTGCCGAATGCGACGGTGTTGCCGGGGCTGATCGATGC
>Ga0187778_10001005_pt1 | contig 20083 bp, 21 predicted proteins | sample 1015_Q2_SP5_20_M_FD_132418 | JGI IMG/M metagenome (GOLD analysis project Ga0187778, IMG submission 132418) | Tropical peat soil microbial communities from peatlands in Department of Meta, Colombia - 1015_Q2_SP5_20_MG | ecosystem: Environmental > Terrestrial > Soil > Wetlands > Peat | place...
GCCAAACTGCCGAACCGTCGATCCGTCCGACAACCTACGTTCCCTCATAGACTCTTTCGGCATACCCTTGGCCATATCCTCGAACATATGTTCAAACATCTGGTCAAAATCGCTGAACCACTTGTCCATCCATCCGAAAGGCATTCGGCCTCGCCTAAACCATTCAGGCATATCGTCTGACATTTCATATTCACCTCGGTTCTGCTGTATTGTGTTACCAATAGTAACAGGCACATATAAATTTTGTTACTAAAGGTAACTAACGATGCCGCATTTTCTGCTCAAGATAGAGTCGAGTTCCGAAAAAACAATCGCTTAAATCTGGCGAGGGGCGGAATGTTAAGACCGCAAGATCTACGTCCTGTTCTGACTCACATTGGGTTGAGATTATTGATCTGCAATGCCTGTAATGGTGACGGTGAAGTAAATTGTGTCAAGTGCAACGGTAGCGGTTTAGTGCCAACAAACTGTTTTGAATGCAAAGGTAAAGGAAAGATCGAATCTGACAAGGGTATGATTGAGTGTGACGTCTGCAACGGAACTGGAAAAGCTGAGGAAAAATGCAAAGAATGCTTTGGCGGAGGCCTTGTCATGTGCGAAGCATGTGACGGCACTGGCAACGTCCAAGACAAATGAGCGTGGCACAGTCTGAGGTCCCGTTCGGAACGCTGAGTTCGAAGCCATGAGGAACTCCAGACTGAGAGATGAAGTGTACGACTTACTGTATGCTAAGCACAAGCCGGAGGTCGCCGTCTTGCGGCTCAACCGGATTTTAGAAGGAGCCCCCGAAAATGCTGAAGCTATCTCTCTCAAGGCATATGCACTCAACAAATTAGCGAACGCAACTGAAGATTGGAAGTATTCGAAAAGTGCGATCATGTGCTCGGATAAGGCTCTCGCGTTGAATTCTGTGGATGAGTTTGCACTGATTAGTAAGGGATGGGCGTTAATCGATCTTGGAAGGGCGAGCGAAGCCATACCCTATTTGACTCGTGCGACGACAGCGAATTCCAGAAACGAGTATGCATGGTACAATCTTGCCTGGGCACAATTTCTTACTGGGAATCTTGCTGAGTCTTCTGCTTCGATAGCCAGGGCTCTGGAGCTGAGCCCGAACAATGCCATCGTTAGGAGAGGCAGGCAGATGATGATGGCCGGGACCGTACCGGCTCATTTGAGGCGCGGATTACCGTCTCAATAGTCATCCCTTAGTAACTCCTATCGGTACTAGACGAGCAACTTTCGTTGCAATTCCTAATTGATGACTAACCTCGGCGACACTGTCCACGTTTTTGTAGGCTTCAGGCGCTTCTTCGCTTACGGTACCAAAGTTTTCCGCCCTTATCATGATGCCTTTCTTTGATAGGAGATCTTCAACGGCTCTAGCCGGGTTACGTCGTTTGGCTGCGGCTCGACTCATGAAACGGCCCGCACCATGGGCAGTTGTTCCGAAGCTCAAGTCCATCGCTTTGGAGGTGCCTTTGAGGATCCATGATGCAGTTCCCATGCTGCCCGGAATTAGCACTGGCTGTCCGAATTCCCGATATTCTGGAGGAATGGCTGGGTGGCCTGGAGGAAAAGCTCTCGTCGCGCCTTTCCGATGAACATAGACTTTCTTTGTGCCTCCATCGACAACATGCTCTTCGAGTTTAGCTATGTTATGCGCCACATCATAGATGAGCCCCATGTCGAGTTGGTCAGCTGACTTTTCGAATGTCTTCTCAAACGATTCTCTTGTCCAGTGTGTGATCATCTGTCGGTTAACCCAAGCAAAATTCGCGGCTGATGACATGGCGCCAATGTAATCCTCCACTTCACGACTCTTAGTTGGCGCGCACGCGAGTTGCCTGTCAGGGAGTTGGATTCCGTACTTTTCGACGGCCCGTTCCATAACTCGAAGATAATCACTACAGACTTGATATCCGAAACCTCGACTCCCCGTATGGACGAGTACTAGTATCTGGCCTTCCTTCCTGATCCCAAGCTTTTCAGCGACGACGGAGTCAAAGATTTTGTCAACCTTTTCAATCTCGAGGAAGTGGTTTCCGCTCCCTAAGCTTCCCAGTTGTGGGCTACCTCTCTGTTTTGCTACCCCTGAAACCTTGTCAGGGTCAGCAGTTTCCATGCATCCGTTTTCTTCGCAGTGCTTTCGATCTTCGGACCATCCGTAGCCGTGGTCGACAGCCCACTCCACGCCCTCGCGAGTGACTTTTTCCAAGTCGCCGGCCGATAGTCTTCCTACTTTACCTCGGCTTCCCAGCCCGGAGGGTACATTCACGAACATTGTGTCAAGTAATCTTGATAGTTCTGGACGGACATCTGTTTCTGAGAGATTAGTACGAATGAGGCGTACTCCGCAGTTGATGTCGTATCCGATTCCTCCTGGGCTCACAATTCCTTCGTCGTAGTCGCTTGCGGCTACTCCACCGATTGGGAAACCGTAACCTTCATGCCCGTCAGGCATGGTAATCGACCAGTTCTGTAAACCAGGGAGGGTTGCCACGTTGGCGCATTGCTGTAATGTTGCGTCAGATCGCATCTTCTCGATGAGCGCACCATCTGCGTATATTCGTCCTGGTACCCGCATTCCGGGCTGCGAGCCCTTAGGAATTTCCCAAATGTACTTGTCAACCTGTTTTAGTTGTACGTTGCTTGAACTGTGTCCGTATGCTCCCTGAGACATTTCGTTCACCCAAGAGAATTTCTGAGATGATCAGTTCACTGATTTAAAGAATCAGCGGCACTACGTGTTGGTTTCATAACGCTATGTATTGATCGATCTTTTGTTCGATTATTTTGAGGCTATCGATCCAAAATCTAGGCGTTCTGATATCGATTGCAAATCGTGAGGCAAGCTCAGCAGGAGTCCCTTCTCCGGTGCTCGCGAGCAAGGATTCATAGTCAGAAACGAATGATGCACCCTGTCTCTTGTAAATCGCATAGAGTCCCAATCCAAAAAGAAGGCCGAAGGCGTAGGGGAAATTGTAGAATGACAGAGTTGTACTGTAGTAGTGCGGTTTCCACGTCCACATATACTCGTGTAGATATCTCTCGTCTAAGCCGTCACCGTAAGCATCTCTCTGCGACCGAATCATTATTTCGCAGAATTCGTCTGCGGAGAGCTCTGCTTTCTCTCGCTTCTCAAAGACTTCCTTCTCGAACATGAACCGTGAAGTGATATCGATAATAACTTGCGTGGATGACATCAGTGACGTTTCGAGAATCGCAAGCCTCTCCTCGTTGGTTAAAGCATTTGCAAAAACTGCATCAGCAACTATTGTCTCACAGAATATTGATGCAGTTTCAGCCAGAGTCATGGGAGTTTGAGTTTGCAAAACGGTTTTGCCAACTTGACATTCATTGTGATATGCATGGCCCAGCTCATGTGCGACCGTTGAAACTGAGTCTAACGAACCATCGAAATTGCAGAGAATTCGCGATTCATCTATGGCGGGCACTTCCATGCAGAAGGCTCCACCGCGTTTTCCATTTCGAGGCTCGGCGTCAATCCAGTAGTGTTGAAAGGCTCGGTCAGCAAGTCGGGCTAATCGATCACTGAAACTACCGAATTGTTCTGTTATGAATTCTCTCGTTTCGGCCCAAGAATAGTGATGATCCAAACTCCCGATAGGTGCGAAGAGATCCCACCAAGGTAGAGCGTTGTGGCCCAGTCGTTTCGCTTTTGCTTTGAGGTATTTCCTGAACGACGGGAATGAGTCTTGGATCGTCTTCATCAAGGTAGTGAGAGTTTCCCGATCAATGCGAGCCTGATCAAGTGAGGCGTGCAAGGGGTCGATGCGTCCCCGTCGTCTGGATAAGGTGACGACATTCCCTTTGACCCCGTTTAGGGCAGCTGCCAACGGTTCACGTACAGTCTTCCAAGCCTTCAATTCGGCCGTGTACGCCCCGCGGCGAACGTCTGGATCATTATGGTGACTCAAATTCAATATCGCTGTGATCGGCAAGTCTTCCCGCTTACCGTTCAACTCAAAATCCACAGATAATTGGGAACAAATAGTTCCTTGGAGTTTAGTCCAAGCGTTCCCGCCGCTTAGTTCGAGTTCTGCAGCCAGTGACTCTTCTGGCTCGCTCATCAAGTACCGGCTTTGTTCCAAAGTCTCGTTCAGGTAGAACGAATGTTCCTTACTCGGACCCGGCGAAAGCAAAATGTGCGGAAGAGTAGGACCAGCACTCTTCAGCCAAACTTGGAATCGTAGATCAACCTTCTTAATCCGGACCTCGATCATCTCGAGCTCGGATTCTGAGCGTTTCGCGGATGCATTGTATGAGTCAGTAGTCACGTACGAAGCTATGAACGCATTGATAGTAGTAAAAAAGCGTAACAGAGTGTTCATGTGGGTTATGTAGCCGTCGAGAATCTCTTTCAGTCGTGTGCTTTCGACATGGAGTATCCTCGATTCCGCCTGCCCGATCGAATTCTGGGCACAATAATTCTCAAGGTCAGTGATCTGTAGTTTGAGAGTCTCAATACCCTTCTTGAACTGGTCAGATTCCAAACCTGGATATACGTTCGAAACGTCCCAGTGCGGTAGCGAATCGGCTCCTTTCATATTCTCCCACGTGCTGCAGTAACTGGGATACTGCTAGCTCGGAATTCTTATCTCTGTCCCCGTTAGAAGGCTATCCGTTGCTCATACAGACACCCATCATTACTGGCGAACAGTGTATGCAGACATCGTAGGGTCCTGCACCGCAGAATCCACACCTTACGCAGCGAGGGTCGCAAGTACGCGTCTCCTCGTTCGTCAAGATCCCATCACCTCCATTAATCGGTTTGCGGAAAATCCCCTGTGAAGAGATCCTCGATCATTCTACGTCCGGAGGGTTGAGGTTCTTCCGCCGCGTATCCTAATGAGAACATCGCTACAGGTCGGCCTGTCTTCTCTCCAACAATCTCACGCACTTTCTCTTCATCGAAGTCACCAACCCAAACCGTTGACAACCCGAGGTCCACAGCCGCTAGCATTGCAAACGATCCGGCTATCGTAGCGTCTTGAACGCTGTACAGCTCCCGCCCTCTGTCTCCGTAGGTCTCAGCACTACGCGAAGGGTCAGTGCAGAATACGAGACATACGGGCGCTTCTTCAATGAAGATCTGGCTATGCGCGGCATCTGCGAGTGCCTCGCGCTTCGACTTTTCCTGAAAGACATAAACGTGGTAGGCTTGTAAGTTACCCGCAGAAGGCGCCAAATTCGCTGCCTCAAATATCCTTCTCAACTTCTCCTCTTCAACCGGCTGCGACTTGTATGATCGCACTGAGCGCCGTCGCTCCAACACGTTGAAGAACTCCAACCTGCTCACCCGAACATTCAGGAACAACCTCGTACTGAGAAGACTTTCGAATATAGACTATTGACTGTTCAGGGCTAGGAGCCTGCACATGCTCAGCCCAAATGTCACATCGCATTAATTCCGTTTGATGAACGCTCATCGAGACGTGCGGCAAGGAGATTAGACTTCCTTCACTTCGCTAATCACGTCGCGGATCATTCAGCCATGCCATCAAAGAGCCATTTATTAATGGTCGAACAAGAGTTGTTCTTCCGCAGTGGAACGTGCCAATGAGTAGATCTAAGATTAGATTGCGTTTTCTTGTCCTGTCAACGCTCTTGTTGATGATCTTCTTCACCTCTAGCCGGCTTGGCTCCGTCAATGGGCAGGCGTATCCAAACATCACATCCTATCGGGTGAGTGGTGCACCAGATTACAGCGCCCCAGGAAACGAATCGTTCTGGAATACAATGGATTGGACGACTGTGCCTCTTGCAGCTTCGGTCTCACCAGGTGGTGGACACACAGCGGAAGTTTCAGTAAAATCTGCAAATGATGGATTCAACATCTACGTATTGTTCAAATGGTCGGACAGCGTTGGTCCATCGTTTGGCTCCGCGAGTGAGGCGTATACGGCGCCCAATGGTAGCCAGGTTCCGCTGACCGAGGAGGCTACGATGAATGTAACTCAACTCTTCTTCAATTCGACCTATTACTATCCTGATAGAGTGGCAATGCTCTGGTTCCTAGGCGGCGGTCGAGAACAGTCACCCGCCATGCAACTAGGCTCGAACGGAGCAATTACTGGCGGGGCGGCGGATATTTGGCATTGGCAGTCTGACCCGACAGACAATAATCCGAACAATCCAGGTTTTCCGGGCGGATACACTGACCCGATGGGGAGGGCGATTTATCCGAATGACAACATGTCATTCGCTGAAGACGATTTCACTAACATGACAGGATTCTTCGTAACTGCAGGCAGCTTTGGGGCAGGCTCGCCGAACTTAGATCCGTACGCTGACCCGTTTATCATACATGCTGGCAACGCGTTTTCGGATTCTAATAAGACATGGTCAATAGAGATGGTGCGGAGCTTCACGACGTTCGATCCGCAGTTTCAGGTTCAGCTGAAGACAGGAGCTACATACTATGCAGCATTCGCGATCTGGAACGGTAGATTGGGAGAATCATCGCATATAAAGTCAGTCTCGCAGTGGTATACCATAACCATCAGCGACAGCCCGCCCCCCTACTTGTCGACAACTCCGATTACACCACCCGGAATTACGCCCATGCTTGCAGCCGCAGTCGGATTGGGACTACTGATTACAGGCATCGTCATCGGGATCATGATGCGATCCAAGAATAAAGGTTGACAAGATGGAATCTGAAAAGAAACTACCCCCATCGAAGGAAAGTAAACCCCGACGAAACTTTCTCAAGATCGTAATATCAGCCTCCACGCTTCTGATTGTAGGAGGAATAGCCGCGCTCACAAAGTCCATCACAAGCCCTCAAACTTCGCAAAACCAAAGCGTCTCGCTAACATTTCCACGAGTCAAAGTGGCACAGTTGAGCGATCTTCAGATGAACCAACCTCTACTATTCAATTATCCTCTTGATAACGAGCCAAACGTACTGGTGAAATTAGGACAAAGGGCAGACGCAGGCGTCGGCCCGGACGGCGATATCGTCGCCTACAGCGCCCTCTGCCAACATTTGGGTTGTGTTTACGGATTCCAAGCCGGTGGCACATCACCCAAGTGTAACTCCGGATATCAAGCGACCTCACCGGTTGGCTACTGCTGCTGTCATGGCAGTGTGTTCGATTTCCTTCACAAGGCACAAGTAATATCCGGCCCTTCACCGAGGCCACAGCCTCAGGTCATTCTTGAGATCGATAGCTCAGGAGACATTTACGCAGTCGGGATGACACCTCCCTCGATTTTCGGGCATAGTACAGGTTCATCAGACGTATCTTCCGACTTGCAAGGCGGTAACCCTGTAGCATGACTGGCGACAGCCCTTCCAAAACCGGCCGTTTGGCCGAATGGTTCGATAGGCGTCTGGGTCTTTCATACCCACTACTCCGACCAGTGCCCGCGTATGCCATAAACCCGTTCTATTGGCTCGGTGCGCTCGCCGTAGTCGCATTCCTAATTCAGGGCATAACAGGAGTGATAATGATGCTGTATTACTTACCTTCTCCAACTGCGGCCTACGCATCTACAGAGTACATATTCGATAGAGTGTACTATGGCAGATTTCTCGAGACGGTCCACCTGTACACGGCCTATGCGATGATTATGCTCGCTTTCATGCATATGATGCGAGATTATTTCGTTTCAGCTCATAAGAAACCAAGAGAAGTTATGTGGATAGTCGGCATGGTAATGGGCTTTGTGACATTAGGATTCGGGTTCACTGGATACTTATTACCGTGGACTGTGGTGTCGAAGTCTGCTACCGACGTCGGGGTAGGAATGATTGACGCCCTTCCTGCCGGGTTTTCTTCGTTTGTAAGCTTTCTAGTGGTTGGCGCAGGAGGAGACGCCGCCGAACTCTTAAGATTCTACGATCTGCATGTTGTCGTGTTGCCCGCAGTTCTGCTGGCTCTTCTAACGGTTAAGTTGTACATGCTTGAGGTTCATGGAATATCGGAGCCGACTGGTTCAGAACGGGCTGCTGGGCAAATCGCGATCTTTCCAGATGTCACGATATATCTCATGGAACTCGCAGCAATTTTCGGAACGACCGTGCTCCTGATTTCAATGCTCTTTCCCTTATCCCTGCCTGCGCCTTACACGCCAGCATTAGCAGCTCAGTCGATTCCTCAACCTGATTGGTACTTCCTCTGGATCTATCAGATACTCAAGATCTCGATATTCGAAGGGCCTGGGCTTCCAGTCGCACTTAGCGCGGTGACGTTGATCTTCATTCTACTCATTCTGCTTCCATTCATCGATCGAGGCGCTTCTAGAGCGATACCTGAAAGACCAATCTTCGTTACGCTGGGCCTAGTGTTCATCGGGGAAATCATCATGCTTGCCTTGTGGGGGCTAATGACCCCCGGACAGATTATCCCGCTTGGCCAAGCAGTCCTGGTACTTGGGGGAACTGCACTCGTTATAGGAGTGATTTCGCTGTTAGCATTTCGTCTTTCAGCGCGACGACCGGAGACGGTTGGTTCACCGAAAATTACCGGAGGAAAATTGAACGCTTTTGTGATGACAGCTGCATTTGCGATAGTCGTTTCGACGGGAGGTTTAGCGATTGGTAGTTGTCTTTCAAGCTTCGTATACATCATTCTGAATGGTGAAGACCTTGTCTCTGTGGCCACATTAGGGGTGGCCCTGTCCGCTTTAGCAGTCACGATTATCGCGTCAATTTTCCTTCTTTACATATCCGAACGCACAACCGGCAGACTCAGAAGAAGGTTGACATTGTTTGAGAGGATAGTGAGATCGTGGAATTGAACAAACTCTTACTCTGTCTCTTCTTGTGTCTGCAGGGTATTTCGACAATAGTTCTATGGTCGCTTAGTTCCACGGACGTAGCCAGTCAAGCAAAGTTCACGATCTTCCTTGCGGTTGACCTGCTATGTTTCGCTATGGTGGCCTACTCTTACCGTAAGCTGAGTTGGGGGTTGCTGATTAATCCCGCCTGGATCTTAGTCGGCTCATTTGGGCTGGTTGTCCTATTCTTGTCAGCCATATTCTTCTCTTAGATGACCGGCCTATTCTTGCAAGTCACATGCAGTGCGACGCTTGTGACTGGGTAAGTTCAATATCAGTCGATAAAGTATGCTCACATAACCCTATTGTAATGGGGCTGTAGAATGCAGACACCTGCGGAGCAACTCGATAGTAGCGAGAATTTCGGTGATGTTTTCGAGATTGTGAAGAGATCGGTCAAGGATCAATTAGGCAAGGAGCGCGCTGGATTGATGCTTGTGCTTGCTGACCTTCCGATGCACCTCGGCGCTTTTCACGGCGTAGGTACCAATTCCATTGTCATGAATCGCGCGTTGCTCGATCGGATTGTAAAGGGAGGAAATTCGAGAATTCAGGTTAACTCGTTTGTTTATTCGATACTTCTTCATGAATATCTTCATTCGCTAGGTGTAGTAGAGGAGAATGATGTTAGGAGTTTGGTTCGTGACATTTCGTTGAAAACATTTGGGAACGATCACCCTGCATCCAAGATCGCAACGGCCGGACCCTGGTCTATGCTTCCCCGATCGTGGTCATCTGAACAAGCCGATTCCGTTGATATGCAATCACATCGTGAGATGGAACTGATTAAGGATTTTGACCGGTCACATTCTAGGTACATCAGCTGACTGAGAACGACCTGATCATTCGACGCTCCAAGAGTAGCCGCACTTGGTGCAGGTAAATCGTTGCATGGACCTTTCCTGCCTTACACCCGCATGCTCACCTGATACAAGTCCAAGACTGTGAAACGCTTCTTTATTGCCGCACCGGGGACACTCTTCAGCGACCTTCCTATATTCCAGTTTTGAAGAGTCGAGGACGTCGACAACTCCTGAACTCTGACTCGGTTCGATCTTCACCACGTCGACTATCTCCGTCTTCACCTGAAAACCGCACTTGGAGCATACAAAACCGTCTCGGGTTTCCCTCATGTAGGCGCCACATTTCTCACAAAACTTCAATAGCTCACTCCCTTCTGAAACTTGGCCTGATCAGCTTCGTCCTGAAAGGAAATGTCTCTCGCCCCTTGCTGAATCGACCCAAAGAGGCTTGGTAAGCCACCAGTTCGCCCTTACTTTCGCCGCTTCCTCTTGTGCAACTTTGTTTTTCTGAGTTTACCGAATTTCCGAAGGACAGTAGCAGCGGCAGATTCAACGATAAGCCTTCTTCCCTCAAGCCTGACATGCAACATCGCTCCTTTACCAAACGGGAAGTTAGAATCGGTTGTAAGCTTAGTTGGGAGGTATATACGGGGTGATTCGTACACCCTACCGTCTGGCATCTTTTTCTTAGTTATAACGTAACTGGTGACGGCTTCTCTCATGCATTGCCACTTTCGGGTTCAAAATTAGACGGATATTCCGGTTGAGATAACGGATAATAGCGCAAACGTGTAAAAATTGGTATGCGACCATGATCGGGTTGCGGCTTTCAAGTGTCAATCTCGAATGGTGGCATTTACAGATTCATGTAGACTCTCATGTGCTCCAGCTTGACCTACGCTGCCGACGTCTGGTTAAGATGAGGAGAATGCCGAATGAAATGCCGGCTATGATTGCTTCCACTGGAAATCCCGGTAGGCCAATTCCCCAGTATGGGTTGTCTGATTGGCTGGGCAAGCTCGAGTTTACCTGCTGGGTTATGGTTGGCTGACTCGCTGGACCTACGAAGTTGGCTGGCTCTATCAAGGGTTGTTGGGGTGTTTGACTGAAGTCGAACGAGGTCATCATGTTATTTGCAGTTACGTCTCGGGTTCCAAGTGGTGGTAGGTTGAAGTTGTCTTCAGCAAGCCTAAGCATTGAGGCGAACTCATATTGAGTGTGATCGATGAATCCGTGTTTCGCCCATGGTGAGATGACTAGTGTTGGAACTCTGAATCCTTCACCGTAGGCATCAATCTGAGGCGGAGGAACGTGGTCGTAGAAACCGCCGTAATCATCCCATGTGATTACTATAGCAGTGGAAGTCCAATAGGGGCTCTCCATGACCTTGTTAACAAGGTATGACACGTAATCCATCCCGCAGTCGCTCCGGGCTGGCGGATGCTCACTAGGCATTTGGCCGATGCACGCTTGGGGCCAGCTCGGTGGATGCCACGCGCCTGGTATGATCCACGAGACAGCTGGTAGTTGCCCGTTTTCGATATCTGATACGAAGGACTGCGTGTTTCTAACGTGATCCGTTAGTTGGCTGGGGTGTTCTTGGAAGTACGCGAATAATGGTAGAACATTCCAGATAGTTGGTCTCAGTGGATGCACATTTCCATTGTACCAGATCCACGGAATGTTGGCGTTGCTTAATTCCTCAGCCAGCGTTCCCCAATTGAGCGTGACTCCTTGCCAGTTGAAGTTGATCGCTGGATTATCCACTACTCCGCCATTTAGAACCCATCGGTTAACCATGTTTACGGGGCCGTTGGTTCCGGATACTATGTATAGATGGTTAGGGAAACTGGGTCCCATCATAGACGAGAAGAAGTTATCGTCTAATACAAATTGGTCAGCGTAATCCCAATAATAGGGAATGTCACTTCTATCGTAATATCCCATGGTTAAGATGCTTTTCTCTCCCGTCACGAATCCATCCATCTTACCTCCGTCGTAATCTACGTGCGCGACGCTCCACGCGTGACTTAGATCTCCCTGAATGCTTTCGTTGTTGAATGGAAATGGCCCCACGCCTCCACTCTCAGCATCATCAAGGTCTATTTGCACGGTCTGATTCAACTGCGACGGGTCACTGACCCCAGGCGGTAACTCGTCACCTACGATCAGGATCGGTTGCTTCACGTTGAGATGAAACGGCGAGGCGTATCCTAAGCTGAGATCGCTAACATTAAACGGAATTTCCAGGCCTGGTGGGAACCCGTTTGCCCCCGGATATGTTCCGAAGTAATTATCGAACGAGTGATTCTCTTGAACAATGAAGATCAAGTGTTGTACTCGTGAAGTTCCGTACGCGTGGCCGCTGTTTGACCCAGCAACCAGGCCTACCGCCAACAATACGAGAACTAGGGCGGCAAGAAATGTTCTCATGGCATCCACAATCCTCGCGAGCTATGACTATAAAAGAGATTGTGAATGTTTCGTACAGTTGCGGTAACTTTGAAATTCATAGGTATCGACCTTGCAGGATCTCCTAAACGTCCGACTGGGTTCTGCTTAGTGGATTCCAATTCGCAGGTTGAATGTCAACTACTCTATACGGATAAGGAGATACTTGAAGCAGTTAGGGGGTCCGCTGGGAAGGTTGCTGCTATCGACGCTCCGTTAGCGTTGCCCAAGGGCCGTCACTGTCTAGGGGAGCATTGTCGAGGGCGCGCTCACTTCCGGACGTGTGACCGGGTGCTTACTAGAATGCGAATCAAAGGTTTCCCGATCACTATAGGGCCTATGCGCATGCTCACGTCTCGTGGTATGCATGTCGCCAAGCGTCTGGAGAAGATGGGAGTGCGAGCGGTGGAAACTTTTCCAGGAGGGGCCCAGGACATACTTGGCATGCCGAGGAAACAGGTTAGTCTGGAGGCACTCCAACGAGCACTGGCTGAGATATGTACAGGCGAGATCCTAGAACGAAAGCTTACAGGCGATGAGCTCGACGCCATCAATTGTGCCTTGGTAGCGAGAGATTATGCGAGTGGAAGTTACTTGGCGATCGGTGATCCGTCTGAAATCCTCATGATCCTACCCCGGCCGGCCCCATAAGCAAAATCTAGTGATCAAGCCTACCACAACGGCTAGTTGTCCATCATCCGTTTAACTGTGTATCAATGTGACACGGAATGAGTCTCAGACCTTGATTCAAATAACTGCAACCGAGCCTATTCGGGGAAAGAACGGTGACCCCATTCGTGTAGAGTCGGAGCAGCAAATCAACACCAGGTTCGTTTCATACCTCTCTGACGAATCAGGTTTTGGACCCGGAAAGGCTTCCCTGTTGTTCCTTCCGAACAGTGAATTGCAGGTAGCTCAGTTTCTTAGAGAAATGAATCAGAAGATGATACCAGTCACTGTATCTGGAGGACGAACTGGGATCGTTGCGGGAGCAGTCCCCGAGGAAGGGGCACTGCTTTCGCTTGACAACATGAATGAAATTACCGCGATCAGGTGGGATGAGCAAGCTAAGGAATGGAGACTTACCTGTCAACCCGGCATTAGGCTTACGGATTTGCAGAAGAAGATAACTACCAAGAACTTCGCGGGAGAGAATGATTCTGCGTGGAAAGACTTACCGCGATTCTTAGACGACCCGTCCCAGTATTTCTACCCTCCCGACCCGACAGAGGATACTGCCTCGCTGGGAGGAACTGTTGCAACCGATGCATCTGGCGCTAGGACATACTTCTACGGACGCACACGTGAACACGTTCGAGCCATCCGAGTCGTCTTAGCAAATGGAGAAGTCCTCGATTTGCGTCGAGGAGAACATAGAATTGATTCTGACAGAATGTTTCAGTTGCGTCACCTTGACGGAACCACATCTATCATCCCGCTGCCAACATACGAGCGACCGACTGTCAAGTGTGCAACTGGATACTATACCAAGCAGAACATGGACCTGATCGACCTATTCATCGGCTCAGAAGGCACACTTGGAGTGATAACATCTATCGAAATCGCGTTGAAGAAGAAACCGCAAACAGCCATGTTCTTAGCGTTCTTTCCCTCCATGAATGATGCCATTACATTTGTGATCAAGGTTCGTTCAATAGCGCAAAATAACGACAAACTACCAGTTTACTCGTTAGAATACCTGGACTCTAATGCGCTTAGACTCCTGCATGAAGTTAACGAGGATCAAAAGTTGGGAATCAAAGTACCACAGGACAAGGCGGCTGCGGTGCTGTCAGAGTTTCAATCCTCGGAAGCCGCCATTGAAGTTCTTGTTGAACAGCTCAGCCTACATAACTCATCCCCAAATGAGACAGTTAGCGGTATTGATGAGCGCGACAAAGAACGATTGCGAACCCTAAGACACTCGATTCCCGAGGCAATAAACCGAATCATTGCCAAGAGGAAAAACGAGATCCCGGGACTGCACAAATTAGGAACAGATACGGCTGTGCCGGACGATCGACTCATGGACATCATTCATGATTATTGGAAACGGCTTGCTGAGAGTAAGCTGGAGCACTACGTTATCAGCCACATCGCAGAGAACCATCTTCACGTCAACATTCTTCCAAGATCCCTTTCAGAGGTAGAAATAGGTAAGCAACTTGTGTGGCTTCTTGCTCAGGACGCGGTAGCAATGGGCGGCGTGGTTTCAGCCGAGCATGGAATCGGAAAAATGAAACGGAACTTCATGACGATAATGTTCCAGGAGACAGACATCGAGCAAATGATGACTATTAAGCGAGCACTCGACCCCAACTTAATCCTGTGCAGAGGAAACATATTCAAAGTGTAGAACGCTCCATTCACCAGAAGCTCAAGACCGTTACAAGAAGAGACCCCAGGTCTGAAGAGAAAGAAGCACTACTATTCGGGTGGACCATCGTTAAGCCAAGCCATGAAGATATTGCCGGATGGGAAGCCGATAGGTCAGGTCACACAATCTCGGGAAGTGAACGCACGAATAGACGGACGATACATTCAAATCGAAAAATGGTAACGCAGGAACCGTCAATGAACGTTGAAGAGGCCGAAGAAATAGTTCAAGGGCTTTGGGACCTGGACGTATCTGCATGGAACACACATTGGGTTCCCATTTTTCGCGTATTCTCACAAGAACTCGTTCGCAAAGCACAACTGCATCCAGGACAACTAATATTGGACGTCGGAACCGGCACGGGTATAGCTGCCTTCGTGGCGGCGAAACGAATCCAACGCGGATTCGTGATTGGAATAGACCGTTCATACAAAATGATTGTCGCAGCACGCGCCGACGTCGAGAGGTATCAGTGTCGGAACGTATTCTTCATCGAAATGGGCGGGGACCGGCTGTTGTTCCCCGATAAGTTGTTCGCTCGAGTCATCTCAAATTGTGGAATTTCCATTGGCACGTTCCCACAAACCGTTAAAGAGATTTCACGCGCAATACGGGATGATGGAATATTAGTTCTCAGCGATTTTCATCTGATTGATGTCGCTCCCCACAGAATTTTCAGTGAGATCTTACGAGTGTATAGGACGGATAACCCGTCTCGAAGACTTAGGAGAAGGCGGGAAGCACTTGCCACACTAGAGAGCATCGGAAATCGATATACCGATTCGAAAGAGGCCATATTACAGAACGCGGGGTTCAAGCGAATAACAAAACAGACAGAGGTATTTCGGATAACCCTTCCAAGTACGCAAGACTACTTGAGGATGAGGTTCCAGAGAGCTGCTCTTCGACAAGAACTCGTCGAGTTGCCACCGGTTGGTCGACGTAAACTTCTGAAGGAACTAAGAAAGAGATTAGCAGTTCATATGCATCGGGGACGCTTCAAATTCGAGTGGAAAGTGAACTTCATCTTTGCGGCGAAATGGTGAAATCTGCATCATTAATTCGTCTTGTTGTCGGAGCCTGAAGTGGGATATACATCACTGCAGTAAAGGGCAGTCTGCGAGTGAATCCCATCTCTAACAATCACGCAGATTCCACGATCTGGGAAACGATGCGAGCTGCCCATGATACGATCTTTGTGCACCGTTCCGAGTGAATTCGCGCTTGGTACACGGCTCTTCCTTCTTCCGTACTCAGGTCGACTCCTGTAAGCTCACGGCATTTGCACGTCCCGAATTCTTTAACGAAAGCTGAGTAGAAACGGTTCACTTCCTCGTAGCATCTGTCGCGGCTCTCTTTTGCTGAATCGCGCCCCATGCTTAGTCCGAGTCTCATGATTCCGCCGGTTAATGCTCCACACACGTCCCCATTTCGGCTTATACCGCCACCGAAACCTGTAGCGATTCTAGGTATGACCGTTTTGATGTCGCCCTGTAGCACATCCTGACTCGTGGCAAGAAGTACAGCCTCTGCGCAGTTGTAACCGGAATCGAACAGGCGTACCGCTCTGTTCGCGTGAGTCATAACGCCACTAGTCTAACTAGAGTGCAATATAGGCTGTGCATGAGTTCCTTAGCGGAAAGATAGACTATCGCAAGTCAAAGTCACAGTGTACACACGGCCTGTATGATCCAGCACCACAGCGCGAGCAACGTTCACAAACCTTATTCAAGAACGTATAGCAGCTACAGCAGCGGAAATCTATTTCGTCGACTGTGTCAAGTGAGGAGCTGGAGATTTCTCGCAGGTCAGAAACCATTTCCGCTTTAATACTCACCTCTACTCACCTCCCTCAATGCTAATCGACCCTGTAAACGCAACACGGAGTGATCAATCAGATAGAACTGAACCATTGTTGGAAGCGCTCCCTGCGCATTCACGATACTCCCAACAGATAGATTATCGGCGCTTTAGATCATAAAGTTTCTCTCTGCGCTCATTTTCATTCAATTCAACCTATATTACTAGTGGGACCAAAAAACCCACACCCATAAGCAGAATCGTGAAAAGAATCATTAACACGTTCAGGCCGAGCGCAGGCACCAACTTCGGCGTGTCTTCGCATTCTCTTAGGACAATTCGACAAGCCTTGTAGGCAATTGGAAGGGCCAACAGCGCTGCTAGGACACTTACAGGGGCTAGCCCTAAGATAACGGACGCGACGATCGAGACATAAGTCGCAGCAGTTGCACCGACATACAACTCTGCGGCACGTCGCCTACCCAGCAGTATAACTAAATGCCTCCTTCCTCCATACCTGTCGGCCTCGACGTCTGGAAATTCGTTAAGAAACAACAGCAAATCAACAAGTATCGTAACTGGAATGCAAACGGCTACGCCGACCAGATCCACATTCCCCGTCTGTGTCGCGTAGATTCCCAGCCCCATGAGTCCAAAACCAGATCCGGCAACGATCTCACTTATTCCGTGAATTCGAGAAAGAAGCGGTGTATAGAGAACGATGGCAATCGCTCCATAGACAACTAAGGGAAAAAGGACGTAAAAAAAGAGCGAGAGGAAGTAGATACCGATAGCACCTGCACCAGCCAGGCACATAATAGCAATAAACAACGCGGATGACGGCCTCATCTCACCCTTCACGAGAATCTCTACGCCGCCGCTGAATGGCGTCTTTATCGTTCTAGAATCTATCTTTGACTTAAAATCAAAATAATTATTGAAAGCATTCACGGATGCATGCAACAACAACGCCGCTAATAGAACCAGAACCGCGCTAACTAAATTGAAAGTTCGATGCGAATAGAATGACGCGGACAGGTTAGTTACAGCAATTACGATAGTAAGCGGGAGAAAATTGGCTCGGGTAATTGAGATAAGGTTACTCATCACAATCACAATCCAGAACTCGGGGTGAATCTGCAATGCCCGTAAAGTACTTGGCGAATACTCCTAACTAGGAGATAGTTGCTCCCCGTCAGGAGGAGAAATGTCAATCCGATAAACCAAGCCTGATAAATCGTAAGAACGACTGCTAATGCTTCTGTTCCAGCAGTCTGCATTATACTCCCCAGGAATAACCCTGCGCAGGTGGGACATGCAGTGAATAATCCTGTGATTGCTCCGAATGCTCCCATCCAGCGTAAGCCGTTGGACATCGATTTCTTGTCAAACATGAAATGCCCTAACGCAACATTGTGGCCCACAAGCAAAGAAACGAGTATCATCAGTATGACATTAACCGGGATCAGCAACAACCCGAGATGACTGGTCACATACACGGTGAAGACCGGAATATAGCCTGGTCCATCGCAGCAGACGGTCATCACAACGGATGGTATCTTGACAAGATACTCGACTGCAAAATCCCTATCTGGCCGGTAGATAATGATACTTGATACGGCAGCGTAGAATGCTCCGTACACGACAGCCGATACGATTAGTGTTCTCAAGTATTTTCGAGTCCCGAGAATTGAACCAACAAGCCCAGTGAGGGAGGGCCAACTGTCCGCCGCGCATAAATGCGAATTCAAGAACAGCCTGATCCCCATTAGCGAAGCTAACAGCCCAACGATCGATACGCCGAAAGTCATGTAGCCGAGTAACTTCAGTGAATTCAGTACCGGATTCGTAAAGACCTTGACTGATGTTGCGAATAGCCAGTAGATTATGAGGGAGCCGTTGACAGCCAGGATTCCTAACACGACATTGATGATTCCCGTCCCAGCTTTCAGTGACGTCAACGTTCACGCCAAGACAGGATTGGCCAATTTTCGCTCAATCTCTTCCCTATGAATGCTGTTCATCGTGCAGAATGGGATTATTCGACCGTCGGGCAACCCGTAATGGATCCCGCATCGCTGCACTCGTTCAAGGTCGAAATTATACGGGTCCATAAAATGCATTGCGCCTATCATTATTACTTTCCGCATTAGTTGTCCGAGGGCGTCGTAAGTTCCTTCACGAATCACGCCGCTCACTAAGGGTCTAACTACTCTCAAATTGAGGTGTTTCAGGCTTTGCACCATTTTAAATCTCGCGCGGATAGTGCGGCCGGTTTGAGCCAATTCGGCTACTTCATTCATGCTGCTCATGAATGCTTCCACGTTAGCATATCTCGTGATCGGGGTTACACGACCATCTTCGACGAAGACAAATGTTGCCATGCCACAGTGCTCATGCATCGTGAACTCTGGATATCTGGTTCCCTTCAACGCGCCAACAGCACGCGCGAATGGCACGACGAATGGAACGGGTAGAAAGTCGCTCTGCAATATCTGCCCGTTCGTCTGTTCCTCAACTAACCTCATAAAGTCAGGAATTGTAATTCGGTACTCGGCGAGTTTGTTCCGGTCGATTCTCCCCGTTACTGAGACAGGTTGAACGTTGACGCATCTTATTACGTCATGATTCTTGGCGGCGAAATTGATTATTCGACCGAGCTGATTATCGTTGACACCTTTGACAAGCGTGACTACAAGAATCGCGCTATCATGTCCTAGTGATTTCAGGTTCTCAATGGCTTTCAGTTTCGTCGGAAGCAGGTCGACTCCACGAGTGACCATGTAAGGGTCCGAGGTCACTCCATCAAACTGGAGATAGAAGCTTGACACATCTGCATCTTTCAACCTCTTCAAGTACGGCATATCGTTCGATATTCTGACGCCGTTAGTATTTACCTCCACGTGATGGATACCTTTCAAATGAGCATATTTCACGATCTCTGGGAGATCGTTCCTTAGTGTCGGTTCTCCCCCACTCAATTGGAGTGCCTTTACTGAGACTGGCCGATTCTCTGACAAATTGTCAATGATCCCTTTTATTGTGTCAAGATTGAGCTCGTATTCGTATCCTGCAGATGCAGCGTTTGCGAAGCAGATTGGACATCTTAGGTTGCAGCGATTTGTCACATCGATTATTGATAGGATCGTTTGAGATCTGTGGTTCTGACAGATTCCACAATCATACGGACATCCTTGCACTGTCTGAGTCCGCGGATTCTCAATACCATCGCCTACAACAGCATATTTCCGAGCGCGCTCCCACTGGTCGAAATCAGACCAGTACATATCTTGAAAATCGCCATGATCGGGACATGATTTCCGCATGAGGACCATCCCCGCCTCTTCGCTCAGCTTCGCTGTGATAACAACATGACATTCTGGGCATATGCTTGAAACCTCTTTCAGTGGTTTCTCACTCATATGATCGCATCCGAATATTACGTCAGATCTTGGCGTGAGTTCGCCTCACCTAAAGTTTGGTTATGTAGAGTGTAGAGAGTAATTTCTTACGACTGAAACTGACGCTTGGAAAAGATTACCTAGGTGCGATACCATCTTGGAGCCGGTTAAGAGCAGGTGCAAGTCACAAGTTACAACCTGATCATGGATGTGGATTTCCAGCAACTGAAGTTCACTGGAACCGTAAGTATCCAGCTGCAGTCTGAACAGGATGCTGTATTGAACTCTGCAGGGCTTGAAATCCAAAGCATACTTCTGGACGACAGGCCAATTCACTTCAGACAAAACGGAGAGGAACTAATTGTTCAGACAGGCGCCTTTGAAGGCTTACTAGAAGTGAGATACGCGGGCATCATTCCGGATTCTTTGGCTGGAATCTA
>Ga0187778_10001006_pt1 | contig 20082 bp, 18 predicted proteins | sample 1015_Q2_SP5_20_M_FD_132418 | JGI IMG/M metagenome (GOLD analysis project Ga0187778, IMG submission 132418) | Tropical peat soil microbial communities from peatlands in Department of Meta, Colombia - 1015_Q2_SP5_20_MG | ecosystem: Environmental > Terrestrial > Soil > Wetlands > Peat | place...
GAGGCGATCGCGCGGGACGCCGAGCACCGGCTCGCCTCGGGGCAGACGCTCGACCAGGTCTCGACGGCGCTCCACCTCCCCATCCAGACCATCGGGCCGTTCGCCCGGACGTCCGCCGTCCCGCTGCTCGGCCAGGCCACCGAGGCGGTCGGCGTGGCGTTCCGGCTGCGCGTGGGCGAGCGCTCGCGGCTGCTGTCGGGCGACCAGGGCTTCTTCTTCCTCGAGCTGATGCGGCGCAGCCGGGCCGATTCGGCGGCCTGGGAGAAGCAGCGGGACTCGCAGCGCGCGGCGGTGATCCGCTCGGCGCGCCAGTACCGGGTCGAGGCGTTCCTCCAGTCGCTGCGGCGTCAGGCGAAGGTGGTGGACAACCGTGCGGCGGTGCTGCGGCCTGCGGCGGGGGGGACGCAGTGATGCGGCGTGAGGGGTGAGCCGTGAGAGGTGAGACGTTGACGTGAGGGGTGAGAAGCGAAAGGCGTGAGAGGTGATCGTTCCTCTCACGCCTCACGCTTCTTCACCTCTCACGTCCTTGCTTCTCACGTCTCACTTGAACCTCTCACCTCTCACCCCTCACCTCAGTTCGTCCTCCGATCCGTCGGCGGCAGCGACTGCTGGACCGAGGGCTGCGACGAGGCCGGCGGGGGCGGCGTGGGCGCCGGCGGGACGTGCGACGACGGCTGGTTCATGTCGGTCTGGATGTCGCGCATGCTCTTCTTGAACTCGCCGATGGACTTGCCGAGCGCGCCGCCGATCTCCGGCAACCGCTTCGCCCCGAACAGCAGGAGCAGGATCACCAGAAACAGCAGGATGTGGGTGAGACTGAGCCCTTCGAACATCAGTGCCTTCCTTCCCTAGAAGAGGGATCGCGCCAGCAGGTACGCCAGGACGACCCCGACCACCGCCAGTACCGAAATCCGGACGCCCACCGGGCCGATGGTGAACCACAGCACCAGCAGGTCCACCGTGAACGGACCGAGCCTCGGCGTCACGGCCAGCGTCAGCACTTCCTTGGGCGCGCCCGCCGGGAGCACCCGCTCGAGCAGCGCCGACAGGAAGCCGCCGAGCGCGAACCCCGTCGAGAGCACGGCGAGGTAGAACAGCGGACGCCGCGGCAGGTGCGCCACGGCTCAGCGCCGCCGCTCGACGGCGTACACGATCGCGTCCCGCAGCGCGTCGCGGGCCGACGACGACGGCAGGTCGTCGAGCGCCGCCTCCGCCTCGGCCGCGAACGCCGCCGCGCGGTCGCGGGCGTACTCCAGGCCGCCGTGCTGCTCCACCAGCTGCACCACCCGCACCACCTGCTCGTCGTCGGGCGCCGCCTGCCGGAACAGCGCCTCCACCTGCTGGCGCTGCGCCGGCGAGAGCCGCGACAGCACCGCGATCAGGGGCAGCGTGACCTTGTGCTCCCTGAGGTCGAGCCCCGACGGCTTGCCCGTCACCGCTTCGCCTTCGGTGTAGTCCAGCAGGTCGTCGGTGATCTGGAACGCCATGCCGAGCGCGTCGCCGTAGCGCCGCGCGGCCAGGCGCTGCACCGGCTCGGCCCGGAGCGCGCCCACCTCGCAGGCCGCCGCGAACAGCGACGCCGTCTTGGACCGGCACAGCAGCTCGTACTGCTGTTCGTCGAAGTCCAGGGCGTCGTACGCCGCCAGCTGCCGCATCTCCCCGACCGTCATCGCGTCGGTCACGCGCGCCAGCACCCGGATCGGCTCCAGGTCGTCCAGACGCGCCAGCTCGATGATCGCGCGCGAGTACAGGTAGTCGCCCATGATCACCGACACCTGGTGGCTGAACAGCGTGTTCACGGTGGGCATACCCCGGCGCAGCACGGAGTGGTCCACCGAGTCGTCGTGCACCAGCGTCGCGAGATGGATCAGCTCCACGATCGCCGCCAGCGATACCGCGCGCGGGTCGCCGGTCGCGCAGGCGTCGTCGGTGAGCAGCAGCAGCGTCGGCCGGAACAGCTTCCCCTTCATCAGCAGCAGGTGCCGGTTCACCTCCTGCATGAGCGGCACGTCCGCCGCGATCATCCGGCCGATCTCCGCCGTGACCGTGTCCAGCGCCTCGGCCACCGGCCGCTGGATGTCCAGCAGGGTGACGCTCGCCGCCTGGCGGGGCACCCTACACCGTCGCGCGCGACAGCGCCTTCACGCGCTGGCTCACGTCCTGGAAGGTGATGTCCACGGCGAACACGCGGTTGTAGGAGGCCAGGGCGTCGGCCGACTTGCCGAGCTCCTCCTGGGTGCGGCCCAGCCAGTAGAGCAGGCCCACCCGGTCCGCGTCGCCGGCCGCGGGCAGCTCGAGCGCGCGGCGGAGGATCGTCTCGGCCACGGTGAACTGGCCCTTCTCGAAGAAGCACAGCCCGAGCGCTTCCGACGCCTTGAGCCGGCCCTCGGTGCCGCGCAGCGCCTTCTGGAACTCCGCGATGGCCTCGTCGAGCAGGCCCATCTCCTTGTACGCCACGCCCAGGTCGTAGTGGCTCTGGAAGTCCGATTCTTCGACGTTGGCCTCGACGCCCTTCTTGAAGGCCGTCAGCATCGTCTGGAAGTCCTGCTCCTCGTCCCCGGACGGCTCTTCGTCCTCGATCCGCATCCGGGTGTCCTTGGGGCCCTCGTCCTCCAGCAGCAGCGCGCCCAGGTCCACGTACCCGCCGACCGGCGCCGCCGCGGCCGGCGCCGGCTCGGGCGCCGCCGTCTCGTACGGCGCCGCGGGGCCCAGCGTCTCGATGCCCGTCCTGGCGCGCTGGTTGCCGGGATCGTGCTCGAGCACGCGCTCGTACACGGCCAGCGCCTTCTCGGCCTCGCCCGAGCGCAGCAGCGCGTCGGCCAGCTCGAGGTACGCGCCGGCCAGCCGCGGCCGGTCGCCCTGGCGGTACGCGAGCTCGACGCACTTCTGGTGGTAGCGGACGCTGTTCGGATCGAGCCGCAGCAGCTCCTCGGCGATCGCGTAGGCGCCGTCGAGGTCGTCCGACTGCTCCAGGCCCTCGAGGGCGGTGTCGAACTCGCTGAACGCGCGATCCCGCTGGCCGACCTCGATCAGGGCCTCGCCCAGGAGCCGGTGCGCGCCCCAGTCGCTCGCGTTGGTCGCGACGCGCGACTCGAGCTCCTCGATCGAGGGGGCGGTGACCACCTCGCTCACGTCGAGGAACTCCATCTCCGGCTCGGCGGTCTCCTCGGGCGGCGCTTCCACCTCGCCGAGGTCCAGGAGCGGCAGGCCGCTCGTGCCCGAGGCCTCGCCGGCGGGCGCCTCGGCGGCGGCTTCGGGCGCCTCCTCCGCGATCTCGAGCTCGGGCGCGGCCGGGGCCTGCGGCTCGCCGAAGTCCAGCTCCTCGACCGATGGGGCGGCCGGCTCCGCCGCCGCGGGCGGCTCGATCGTGCCGAACGACGTCGGCTCCAGCCCGAGCGGCGGCGCCGCGAGCTCGTCGGCGCCGGGGAGCGTGGTCGCCTCGATCTCGAGCATCGGGAGCTCCGGCCCCGCCTCCACCTCGGGCACCAGCGACGTCGGCTCGATCTCGAGTGCGGTGGACTCGGTCTCCGCCGCCGCGGCCCGGGTCGGCGGCGCCGCGGCTTCGGGCGGCGCCATCTCCGGCCGGCTCGGACGGGTCGGCTCCAGATCCAGGAAGATCAGCTCGCCCTTCTTGGCCGGCTTCTCTTCCGGCAGCGCCTCGCCGGTGATCATGTGCCGGCTCAGGCGCGACTTGCGGTGGTGCGCGCGGTCCTTGTTCTCGAACTCGGCCAGCAGCTTCTCGACCTGCTGCTTCTGGTCGGGCGTGCGCGCCGTCGCGCGCGCCTGCTGGGCGAGCACCGACCAGATGTCGTCCTGGCCGGGCGTCATCTCGGCGAACTTCTTCAGCGCCTTGAAGGCCTCCTCCAGCTGGCCGGCCTTCTGCATCCGATCGGCGTACTCGAGGAGATGGGTCTTCGCCTCAGACAGGATGCCGCTGGAGGCGTACAGCATGCCGAGCTTGAGGTAGACCTGCGCGCGGCCGGGGGCGATGCGGAGGACCTTCCGGCAGAGCGCGATGGCGTTGTTGTCCAGGCCGGTTTCGTGGTACTTGTCGACCGCGCGCTCGTAATAGACGATCGCGTTCTGGCCCTGCCCGACCTTCTGGTAGAGATCGCCGACGCGATTGTAGATGGAGAGATCGGCTTCGGCATCGGGAGCCGCCTCCATCTCCTCGATGAGGCCGACGTACTCCTCGATGGCCTTCGCCCACTGCTCCTTCAGCTCGAACTTGCGCGCCCGTTCCTTGTACTTTTCCAGATTCGCCATGCGCTCGGCTGCTCAGGAGAGTGGCGGAGAGAGGGGACCCCCAGGGGAACCTGCGGAAGATATTCCCGGTGCCGGAGCGTGACAAGGACGACCGGAGGCGTAAACCCGCCAGGCAAGCGGCATTCCGTACCAGTAGGCCAGCTCCCGGACGTCCCGGCAGTTCCACACCACGAGGTCCGCCGGCAGCCCGACGGCCACCCTGCCCTTCTCGGCCGCCAGACCGAGGGCGTGGGCGGCGTTGGCGGTGGCGGCGATGAACGCTTCCTCGGGCTGGAGCCGCGCCTGGCTCACGGCCAGGGTCATCATCAGCGGCAGGTTGGCGCCCGGTGACGAGCCCGGGTTGAAGTCGGTCGCGAGGGCCACGACGGCGCCCGCGTCCACCAGGTCGCGGGCGGGAGCCTGCCGGCCCTTGCCGAGGAACATGAGGGTGCCGGGCAGCAGCACCGCCACGGTGTCGCTCGCGGCCAGGGCCTCGATGCCCGCGGCCGAGACGGCGCCGAGGTGGTCGGCGGAGGTGGCGCCGAGCCGGGCGGCGAGCTCCGCGCCGCCCGAGGGGTCCAGCTCGTCGGCGTGCACCTTCAGGCCGAGCCCGTGGGCCGCCGCGACGCCGAGGATCGCCGCGCTCTCCTCGACGCTGAACACGCCCGGCTCGCAGAACACGTCGCAGAACGAGGCGAGGCCCGCCCGGGCCACGGCCGGCAGCATCTCCTCGACCACCAGCCGGATGTAGGCGTCGCGCCGCGAGCGGAATTCCGGGGGGACCTCGTGCGCGCCGAGGAACGTGGCGACGAGCCGCTGCGGCACGAGCTCGCGGAGCCGGGCGACGACCCGGAGCGCCTTGAGCTCCGGCTCGAGCGCGAGCCCGTAGCCGGACTTGATCTCCACCACGGTCGTCCCGAGCGACGCCATCAGCGCGAGCCGCGGCAGCGCCAAGGCGACGAGCTCGTCCTCGCTGCGCGAGCGGAAGTCGGTGACGGAGGAGAGGATGCCGCCTCCCGCCGCCGCGATGGACTTGTAGTCCTCGCCCCGGGCCCGGCGCGCGTGGTCGCCGAGCCGCGGCCGGCCGAACACCGCGTGGGTGTGCGCGTCCACCAGGCCCGCCGTCACCAGCCGGCCGCCGCAGTCCACCACGGTGTCGGGGAGCGCGGCGTCGTGGTACCACTCGCCCACCTCGTCGTCCGGCGCGATCAGGGCGACGCGGTCGTCCTCGATGCCGACCCCGACGCCCCGGAGCACGCCCACGTCGTACCACGACGGGTGGCGGACCGGGCCCGCGGCCACCGGCCCGGTGGCCACGGCGCCCACGTTGACCAGCGCCAGCCGGCGGCCGGGGTCAGCCATGCATCGGGAGCCGGAGGCCGTGGCGCCGCGCGGTCTCGACGGCGAGCTCGTAGCCGGCGTCGGCGTGCCGCACCACGCCCAGGCCCGGATCGTTGGTCAGCACGCGCTCCAGGCGCGCCGCCGCCGCCGGGCTCCCCTCGGCGACGATCACCTGGCCCGCGTGGAGGGAGTTGCCGATCCCGACGCCGCCGCCGTGATGGAACGACACCCACGACGCGCCGCTGGCGACGTTGAGCATCGCGTTCAGGACCGGCCAGTCGGCGATGGCGTCGCTCCCGTCGCGCATCCCCTCCGTCTCCCGGAACGGGGAGGCCACCGAGCCGGTGTCGAGGTGGTCGCGCCCGATCACCACGGGCGCCGTGATCGTGCCCTTCGCCACCAGGTCGTTCAGCGCCAGCCCGAAGCGCGCTCGCTCGCCCTGGCCCAGCCAGCAGATGCGCGCGGGCAGCCCCTGGAAGGCGACCCGCTCGCGCGCGAGCCGGATCCACCGCCGCAGGTGCTCGTTCTCGGGGAACAGCTCGAGGACCAGGTCGTCGGACCGCGCCAGGTCCTTCGGGTCCCCCGACAGCGTCACCCAGCGGAACGGCCCCTTGCCCTCGCAGAACAGCGGCCGGACGTAGGCGGGTACGAAGCCGGGGTAGTCGAACGCGTCCTTCACGCCGGCGTCGTGCGCCTGGGTGCGGAGGTTGTTGCCGTAGTCGAACGTCACCGCGCCGCGGCGCATCAGGTCCAGCATCGCGCGGACGTGGACCGCCATGGAGTCCATCGCCCGCCGCACGTAGGCCTGCGGGTCCGCCGCGCGGAGCGCCGCCGCCGCGGCGACGTCGAGCCCAGCGGGCACGTAGCCGTTGAGCGGGTCGTGCGCCGAGGTCTGATCGGTCAGCGCGTCCGGCACGACGCCGCGGCGCACCAGCTCCGGCAGCACGTCCGCGCAGTTGCCCGCCAGACCCACGCTCAGCGCCCGGCCCTGGCGCTTCGCTTCCTCGCACCAGCGGAGCGCCTCGTCGAGCGAGGCGGTTTCGCGATCCAGGTAGCGCGTCTCGAGCCGGCGGCGGATCCTGGCCGGATCCACCTCCACGCCGAGGAACACGCCCTCGTTCATGGTGGCGGCCAGCGGCTGTGCGCCGCCCATCCCGCCGAGACCGCCCGAGACCACCAGCCGGCCCTTGAGCGAGCCGCCGAAGTGCTGCCGGGCCACGGCGCCGAACGTCTCGTAGGTGCCCTGCAGGATGCCCTGCGTCCCGATGTAGATCCACGAGCCGGCCGTCATCTGGCCGTACATGATGAGGCCCTTCTTCTCCAGCTCGCGGAACACGTCCCAGGTGGCCCAGCGGCCGACCAGGTTCGCGTTGGCGATCAGCACCCGCGGGGCCTCCGGATGGGTCCGGAACACGCCGACCGGCTTGCCGCTCGCCACCAGCAGCGTCTCGTCGCTCTCCAGGCTCCGGAGCGAGGCGACGATGGCGTCGAACGCTTCCCACGAGCGGGCTGCGCGTCCCGTGCCGCCGTACACCACCAGGTCGGCCGGCCGCTCCGCCACGTCCGGATCCAGGTTGTTCATCAGCATCCGCATGGCGGCTTCCTGGATCCAGCCTTTGCACGTGATGCTCGAGCCGCGGGGCGCTCGGACGGTGCGTGGAGGGGTACTCATGGACAGGAAGGTAATGGCCCGACTAGTGAGAAGTGAGAGGTGAGAGGTTCGCGTGAGGAGTGAGAAGCGAAAGGCGTGAGAGGGAGCTCTCCTCTCACGCCTTTCCACCTCTCACGGCTTCTGCCTCTCACCTCTCACGTGAACGTCTCACGACTCACTCCTCACCTCTCACGCCTCACGCTTCGGGCACCCTCACTTCCCCGCTCTCCGGAGCAATTCCGGGTTCCCCGGATCCGTCTGATACGACCAGTCGAAGATGACGTAGTTCCGCCCCACCGCGCTCACCCGGATCGCCCCGTACTTGTAGAACGCGCCGCCGTCATTCATCTGGAACACGTAGCCCCAGGTGGGCAGCGCCTCGTAGCCGGTGGCCGTGTAGCCGCCGAGTGGCGCCACGTCGATCGACGTGAGGTCCGCCACCGGCGCGGTTCCGTAGACCTCCATCGTCACGCCGCTTCGCAGCGGCACGATGAACGTGCCCGTCGAGTCCCGCATGACGTAGAAGTCCATCGCCGGGTTGCTGGCTGAGCCCACCAGCCCCAGCTCGTTCGCGTCGACCTGGCCGTTGCCGTTCGCGTCCAGCCAGAACCGGAACGCGCTCTGCGCCCCGCCCAGCGTGTCGCTCGTGAACACGAGCACGTTGAGGCCGTCCGGCCGCGGGGTGTCGTTGCGGACCGGCGAGGGACCGCTCTCGACGTTGTCCACCGACACCGCCGTCACCTCGAAGCACGCCGGCACCCCGTTGGTGAGCGCCCCCACCAGGAATTCCGGCGCGACCGTCGTGCCCTCGGTGACCCACGAGCTGCCGCAGAGGTTCTGGTCCAAGTTGTAGCTCGTGCTGTACACCTGGTAGTAGGCGAAGTCGTTCGGGTCCGCCGTGTACGCGTTGTCGGACCACTCGAGGTGCACCGCGCCGTTGAGGGAGATGCTGGTCAACGACGACGGCGCCTGCAGCTGGACGCCGCCCGGTCCCGTGAAGCTGCCGTGGTCGTAACAGGCCGCGAGGAGCAGCGTGGCGGCGGCGAGCGGGACTCCACACATCAACCGGCGCATCGGGCTCTCCCGTGAAGTTCGAACGCCAGAAACGCACGCGCCGTGCCCGGCGTCCCGTGACATGTAACCACTTGTCTCCCCACGTGATACGCGCCCGCGCGTGATCCGGGCCACAGGCCGTCCTGTCCCTCCGCGGGGACAGTCCGATGTGTCGTCCTCCGCACTCCGCAGCCTACTGGGCGGGGAGGTTGCGCTGGTCGTAGTCGAACTTGATCTCGGGCTGCGGGATCAGCGCGATGTTGAAGTTGAAGACGACGTTGCCGTTGGGCGACTGCACGAAGCTGAACGTCGCGCGCCAGTCGTGGAGGTCGCGGTCGAGCCGGAGCACGTGCGAGCCGAACTTCCCGGCGTGCAGGTCGTAGAGCGTCTCCCACGAGACCGACCAGTGCCGCGTCGGCTGGAAGTGGATGCTCCCGCTGATGGTGCTCTGCGGCACCGGGACGAACACGGCCTGGCCGGTGCGTGCCGCCACCGCCGAATCGATGGGCCGCTGGCGCGAGAGGTCGAACGCGAGCGACGCGCTGAAGCCCGAGGCTCCGCCGCCGCGCGGGGCCAGCTGGTCGAGCGCCGTGGGCGTCGTGAGCGGCCCGCGCTGGTTCACGTCGGGGAACAGGTGCGGCAGCGCCATGGTGTCGGGGCCGGCGCGCGTGCTGTCCTTGCGCGCTCCCTGGGCCGGGGTCGCGGGCTGGCTCACCAGGCCCAGCAGCGAGCCCACCCATCTGAGCAGGCTCGGCCCCAGCCCGAACCGCGCCGAGACGCTGGTGAGGTACGGGTGGAACCGCGAGCTGGCGGTGCCCGTCGGGCCGTCGAACAGCGAGTGCGCCGTCGAGAAGCTGAAGCCCGGCAGCAGGTCGGTCGAGAAGGTGTTGGTCAGCGATCCGGTGACCCAGCCCGACTTCCCCTTCTGCTTCGCCTGCTCGAGGTCCACGCCGATCCCGCTGGTCGTGATCGAGAGCAGCTTGATCTTGCGGGCCTCGGGCGGCGGGGCCCCGGCGGTGTCGGCGCCGGGCGGCAGCGGCGGCGGCTTCAGCTTGGCTTCGAAGTTCTGCGACAGGCCGAAGTTGAGCGTCTGCGTGGCGAGGCTGCGCGTGGTGGTGACCGGGCCGCCGGCCGCCAGCGCCCGCGCGTAGGCGAGCGGGATGCTGGCCGCGGGCGCGTACGACCAACTGATGCTCGGCGAGATCGAGTGGCGGATCCGGGCGATGGGACCGATGCCGGGGAACAGGCCGAAGAAGGTCGGGGAGAGCGCCAGCGAATAGCCGAGCCGCTTGCCCTGCGTCACGTACGCGCCGCCCGTGAACCGGTTGCGGATCATGAACGGCCCGCTGGTGGTGTTCACGATGTTCACGCTGGGCTGCAGGTTCCACGACCCCTGCAGCAGCAGCGGCAGGCCGATCCCCGTGCTCCAGTCGATGTCGGTCTCGAACGTCTGGTCGTAGGTCCGCACCAGGCGGCGGGTCGTGTCGGCCGGATCCGCAATGGTGTCCACCACCCGCAGGTTGCTCCACTGGTCGCTCAGCTGGACCGAGTTGCTCCAGTTCCACCGCCCGACCCTGAGCGGCGTCGTGATCGACACCTGGGTCTGGCGGTTGTCGGTGTAGCGCAGCGACGAGTCGGCGGGCGTGCTGCCGTAGATGGTGCTGACGGCCGGGCTGCCCGGCGCCCCGTGGCTCAGCAGCGCGTTGCTGAGGCTGAACGAGGGGCTCCAGGTGACGGCTTCCGAGATCGCGATCGGGTTCGGTGTGAACGCCACGGTGGGGAACGTCGTCGAGACCTCGGACGTGCTCAGCGACTGGGTCCGGCTGCCGCCGACGTTGAGGGAGCCCCACGGGAAGCGCTGCGAGAAGTTGACCCGGCTGTCGATGTTCGAGACCGCCAGGATCGGGTCCACCGCGTTGCGCGAGATCACCTGCGAGCTGGTGGCGTAGTCGATGCTGGCGTTGAGGTGGCTCTCGAGCGAGAAATCCTGGGTGTGCACCCACTGGATCCGCTCGCTGGTGGAGCCGTTGAACTCGTGGATGTCCGAGAAGGCGATGGCGCCGGTCATGAAGCGGTTCAGCCACTTGTACCGGAACCGGGCGTCGAGGCTGACGTTCTGCTGGGCGTACCAGTCCACCGTGGCCTGGGCGTCGGTGTAGTCGTTGATCGCCCAGTAGTAGCCGAGGTTGGTGATGTGGCGGTGGTAGGTGGGCGAGTTCCGCACGATGTCGCTCAGGCCGAACTGCGGGGGGATCAGCCCCGACCGGCGGCCGTGCCGCATGTCCTGGAAGATGAACGGCAGCCAGATGATGGGAACGTCGGCGACGTACAGCACGGCCGGCCGCGCGACCATCAGCGTCTTCGACACCCACTTCACCTCGCGCGCGGCGAAGTGGTAGTGCGGGTCGGGCAGATCGCAGCTGGTGATGTTCGAGCCGGCGGCGTAGACGCGGTTCTCCTCGTTGTCCACCGCGAGGTCGCCGCGCAGGTACCAGGTGGCCGCGTCCTCCTTGAAGTCGGTGGTGGCCCGGCCGATGATCCCCGCGTGGTTGCAGGCGTCGTACAGCATGCCGTGCCCGATCATCACGCCGGTCTGGTCGAACAGCTGCGGGGATCCGGCGGCATGCAGGGCGCAGTTGCTCTGCTGGTAGTTGATGGTGTCGGCCTGCAGGATCGAGCTGTCCCGCGACACCAGCGCCTGGCCGCTCATCCGGATCTCCTTCTCCGGCGGCAGGAACTGCACCGAGTCGGCGCTGTAGCGGGTCACGCGGAAGCCCAGCTGCGCGAGCAGCTCCCGCTCGACCGAGTCGGCCTCCGGGAAGGTGCGCGAGGGACCGGAGGGCAGGCCGGCTCCGCGGCCCACCTTGGCCGTGTCGGACAGCGAATCGCGCGGCGACCGCGGCGTCCCGGGCTGCGCCGTGGTCCCCGGCGCGGCCAGCGTCGGCTTGCGGGGCAGCGGGATCTGCGCCCGCGCGGGAAGCGCCACCGCCGCGAGGACGGCCGGCACGAGCCAGCGCCCGCGCACTAGGCCTCGCTGGTCGCGGCGACCGCCTCGGCGGCCGCCTCGGACCGGGTCCGCCGCCGCTCCATCACCCGGGCGATGACCACGGTGATCTCGTACAGCAGCTGCACCGGCACCATCATCAGCGTCATCGAGATCAGGTCGGGAGGAGCGAGCAGCATGGACAGGAACGCGTTGCCGGCGATCGCGAACCGCCGGTTGCGGCCGAGGAAGCCGGCGGAGATGACCCGGAGGTACACCAGCGCCAGCAGCACGAGCGGCAGCTCGAAGATGGCGCCGAAGGCGATCACCACCTGGGCCGCGAAGCCGAAGTACTCCTTGGCCGTGACGATCGGCTGCAGGCTGTGCGACTGGAAGCCGAACAGCACCCGGATGGCGGTCGGCAGGATGAGGAAGTACGCCATCGCGACCCCGGCGAGGAACAGCGCCACGGCCGCCAGCGAGACGGGCAGCACCACCCGCCGCTCCTTCTCGTACAGCGCCGGCGAGAGGAACCGCCACAGCTGCCACACGATCACCGGCGAGGCGAGCACCACCCCGACGAAGAACGCCAGCTTGAGGGTGATCATGAACGGCTCGATCGGGCTGGTGAAGAACAGCTTGCCGCCCGCGAGGTGCGGGGCGATCGGCCGCATCAGGAGGCCCATCACGTCGAGCTGATCCACCAGCACGAAGCCCGCCACGAACCCGATGGTCAGGGCGAGCAGGCTCCAGATCAGGCGCCAGCGCAGCTCCTCGAGGTGGTCGAGGAAGGGCATCTCGCCCCGCTCGTTGCGCTTGAACCTGGGCACGCTCGCCGTCCCGCTACGGCTTGGGCTTGGGGGGGGGAGCGGCGGCCGGCGCGGGGCCGAGCGTGCGGAGCTGCTCGCGCGCCAGCGCCGCCTCCGTCGAGGTCGGGTACGCGGCCACCAGCTGGCCGAACTGTGCCCGCGCCTCGTCGCGCCGGCCGGCCGCGAGCGCGATCATGCCCAGCTTGTACAGCGCCGTGGCGGCGTGTCCCGACGCGGCGAAGCGCTGCACCACCTGCAGGTACGCCGCGGCCGCGGAATCGGACCGCTGCTCGGCCGACCAGGACTCGCCGGTGAAGAAGTACGCGTCGCCCGCGCGGGCGTTGCCCGGGTAGAGCCGCAGGAACTCGGCGAACGCGCTGCGCGCGGTGGCGGGGCTTCCCCGCCTGAGCTGCTGCAGCCCGAGCTCCATCAGCTGGTCAGGGCCGGGACCGGCCGGGGCCGCGGGCGCGGCCGGTGGCGCCCCCGCCGCGGGAGTCCCCGGCGCCTGGCCGGCCGCGGCCGGCGCCGGGGCCGGCGCCGCCGACGCGATCTGGTTCGAGCGCTCCTCGAGCTGCGCGCGCAGCTCCGTCAGCCGCTGCTGGCTCTGGCCGGTGAGCTCCTGCACCGCCACCAGCTGCTGCTGCACGTTGTACAGGTCCACCCGCAGGTCTCCGCGCATCCCGCCGATCACGGTCCCCTGGGCGGCCAGCGTGTCGAGCACGCCCTGCACCAGCCGCGCGATGGCCGAGAGGTCGGCGCGCAGCGAGGAGTCGGAGCGCGCCGCGGCCTGCTGCTGCGCGTCGAGCTGCAGGCGCAGCTTGGTCACGTCGCTCCGCATCGCGCACCCGCCCGAGGCGACCGCCGCCGCCACGACCGCGACGCGCCACCGCCCCACTAGCGGGCCCCCTTCGTCACCACGAAGTCGTCGCGGCGGTTCTTCGCCCACGCCCCCTCGTCGTGCCCCGGGTCGAGCGGGTGCTCCTTGCCGTACGACACGATCTCGACCCGCGCGGCCGCGACCCCGTGCGCCAGCAGGTACCGCTTCGCCGACGCCGCACGGCGCTCGCCCAGCGCCAGGTTGTACTCGGTCGAGCCGCGCTCGTCGCAGTTGCCGGCGATCCGGATCTCGAGCCGCGGGTGGGCGGCGAGCACCGAGACCTTGCGGTCGAGCGGCGCCTGGTCGGCGCCGCGGACCTCCGCCTTGTCGTAGTCGAAGTGGATCGGCTCGGCCAGCAGCGCCGAGTCCGCCGCGGCGAGCCCGCCCGCGACCGCCTGGGGCGCGGTGTCGGCGCTCATCCGCTGGACCGACATCCGCACCGAGTCGGCCCGCACGCGCTCGCGCTCGGCGCGGGCGAGCGAGTCGGCCCGGGCCGCCGCCGCCGCCGAGTCGCGCCGGGCCGCGGCGATCGAGTCGGCCGCCCGAGCCAGATCCGGCGGCGCGGCCGCCGGAGTCGTCGGCGCCGGCGCCGGAGGCTTGGCGCAGGCCATCGCCACGAACACCGCCGCCGCTCCCGCTCTCCACAGCCTGCGCATCATGGTGCCTCCGAGAAGAATGTACGACGCGGCGACCACGCGGGCAGCCGCGCCCCGCCCGTCGCGGCGACCGGGCGCAGCCGCCCGGTCTCCAGATCCACGATCCACAGCTGCCGCACCCCGCCGCGGGTGGACGCGAACGCCAGGTGCCGCCCGTCCGGCGCCCAGGTCGGGTCCTCGTTCCGGCCCTCACCCGTGATCTGCCGCACGGCCCGCGTCGCCAGGTCGAGGACGAATACCTGCGGCACGCCCCCCACCTCGCGGTGGAACGCGACCGCCTGGCCGTCGGGCGACCACTCGGGTCCGTTGGACTGGCCGGTCGAACCGAAGTCGAACCGCGCCAGCGCTTCCTGGTCGCTGCCGTCGGCGGACATCACGTACAGCTGCGGCGAGCCCGGGCGCGAGGAGATGAACGCGAGCCGCTGGCCGTCCGGGCTCCAGGTGGGCGACAGGTTGTCGTAGTAGCGGCCCACCGTCAGCCGGGTCACGCAGCAGCGCCGCGCGACGTCGTACACGTAGACGTCGGTGCCGTTCTCGTCGCCGTGCGCGTACGCCAGCCGCCGTCCGTCGGGCGAGAACTCGGGCGTGATGTTGACGCCGTACTCCGTGCCCGGCACGACCTCCCGGCTGCCCGAGGCGAGGTCCTGGAGCACCAGCGGCCGCCCATCGGGGACGAAGGCCGTGTACGCGATGGTGCGGCCGTCGGGCGACCACGCGGGCGAGAGCGTGGGCCTCCCGGCCGCGGGCACGTTCGCCAGCCCCGCCCCGTCCGGGTCCACGCGCCACAGCCGGCCGTCCGACACGAACAGGATCGTCGTCGCCGCCACTCCGGGCGAGCCGGTGGCCCAGCGGACCACCTCGTCGGCGGCGCGATGCACGGCCAGGCGCCGGGCCTCTCCGCCCGCCGGCAGCTGGAGCGCCAAGCGGTTCCTCACGCTTCCCGTGCGCACGTCGTGCAGCTGCACGTCCACGTCACCGGCGACGCCGCCCGTCGCCACGACCGCCACCGCCAGGTCGGTCCCCAGCGCCGTCAGGGCCGGGTAGTTCGGGGCGCCGCCCTGCATGGCGACGGTGGGAGGCGGCGACAGCAGCTCGAAGCGGTCGGAGTAGTCGAGATCGCGCAGCAGCGTCGCCCGCACGCTGTCCAGGGCCGTCGCGGCCACCGGCAGCACCGCGATGCTCGGCCTGGTGCCCGGCGTGTAGGTGATACCGACCCTCACGCCGACCGGGGCCGAGCCGCTGTCCTGCGCCCGGAGCCCGGCCGGTACCGCGAGGATCGCCACCGCCGCCAGCCACCCGCCTCTCACCGCCCGCTCCCCGGATTGAAGTAGAAAGAGACCGGCAGCACGTCGGGACCGTAACCCGCTGGGAGCGACCCGAAGGCGCCCGCGCGGGCGGCGGCTTCGAGCGCCCCCTGGGCCTCCAGGTCGAAAGAGAACGAGCCCGATCGCCGGACGAACTGCAGGCCGGTCACGGAGCCGTCGCGATGCACGAGGAAGAAGATCTCCGCCTCCAGCCGCGCGTTGGACGGCGGCGGGCTCCACCGCCGGTACACCTGCGAAACCAGGTTGTGTAGATACCCCGGGAACGGGAATTCGACCCCCTCCGTCCTGATCGTCGCGACGTCCGATCCACCTGGCGATCCGCTCGGCATTCCCGGTGTCCCGCTGGGCGCCGCGGGGCTCGGTGGCGCGGCGCCCTTCGCCGCCGGGGCGGGCGTCGAAGGCGCGGGTGCTGCCGGCTTGGGGCTCGCGGCAGGCGTGCTCGCCGCCCGCGTCGGAGGCTTCAGCGGCACGGCAGGCGTCCGCTCACGCGGGGCCGGTCGCGCGGGAGGCTTCGGCGCGGCGCGCGGGGCCGGCGCGGGTCGCGCGGCGGCGGCCGGCCCGGCGGGCTCCGCGGCCGGCGCGGTGCCGAGCGCGGCCACCAGGTTCACCCGGTAGACGGGGGGCTGGCGAGGACGAGGCTTGATGCCGCCGGCGGCGAGGAAGGTCGCCAGCGCGAGCACGTGGAGCGCCGCCGACCCCGCGACGCCGGGCAGGCCGAGCCGCTCCACGGCCGTTCGGTGCCGCAGACCCTTCACTTCTGCGGCGCCTCCTCTTCGGCCACGAGGCCCACGTCGCGCACGCCGGTGGCGCGGATCACCGCGAGGACGCGCACCACGTCGCCGTAGGGCACGCCCTGGTCGGCCCGCAGGTAGATGGCCGAAGGCCTGCGCCGCGCGACCAGGGCGCGGAAGGTGGCGCGGAAGTCCTCGTAGCTGAAGGCGGACTGATCCACGTAGATGCGCCCGCGCCGGTCCACCGACACCACGACCCCCTGCTCGGGCTGCAGCGGCCGGGCCTCGGCCCGCGGCAGCTGGACCTGGACGCCGCCCTGCATCATCGGCGCCGTGATCATGAAGATGATCAGCAGGACGAACGCGACGTCGACCAGCGAGGTGACGTTGATGTCCGCGTTGTACGTGGACCGCGCGCGGCGCCGGCCGGCCACCTACAACCTCCCCTCCCGGGCGAGCGTCACGATCAGCTCGCGGGCGAACCCCTCGAGCTCGGCGGCCACGAAGTTCTGCCGGGAGGTGAAGATGTTGTAGGCGATCACGGCGGGAATCGCCACCGCCAGGCCGGCCACCGTGGTCACCAGCGCCTCCGCCACGCCGGGCGCGACGGCCGAGATGTTGCCGGATCCGCCGAGCGAGATGCCGATGAAGGCGTCCATGACCCCGAGCACGGTCCCCAGCAGGCCGATGAGGGGGCTCACCGAGCCGAACGTCGCGAGCCAGGGGATGTAGCGGCCGAGCTGGTCGTGCTCGGCGTCCACCTGCGTCTCGAGCACCATCCGCAAGGCCTCGAGCTGCGTCGGCGTCAGGGCGCCGCCCTCGGCCGGCGCCTTGGCCAGGCCGCCGGGCCGGATCTCCGCGAAGAAGTTGAGCCCCTCGGTGAACAGGCGGGTGAACGGCGACGGCTGGAGCCGCGCCACCGCCTCCCGGCCCTCTTCGAGCCGCGTGGCGTGCTCGGTGGCGTCGAAGAACGCGTCGGCGGCGCGACGGATGCGCCGGAACTGCCACAGCTTGGCGAAGATCAGGAACCACGAGACGGCCGAGAACAGGGCCAGCACGCCGAGCACGATCTTGGTCGCGAAGCTGGAGACCGCGATCAGCTCCAGCTCGGTGGTGGGGACCGCGCCGCCCACCTGCAGCAGCGTCACGCCCCCTCTCTCACGATCCACTCGTAGGTGCGCCGCAGCCCCTCGGCGAGGGGCATCTGCGGCTTCCAGCCCAGCACGCGCTCGGCCTTGGCGGCCGTGAGCGCGCTGGCCTGCAGCTCTCCGGCGCGCGCCGGCGCGCGCTCCACCTTCACGTCCACGGCGGGGACGGCGATCATCGCCTCCGCGAGCGCCGCCACCGACGTCTCGACGCCGGTGCCGATGTTGAACGCCCGCGCGTCCACGGTCCCGTCGAGCGGCGGCAGCGCCGCCTCCGACGCCAGGACGTTGGCCCGCGCCACGTCGCCCACGTACACGTAGTCGCGCGTCTGGGCTCCGTCCCCGAACACGGTCAGCGGGTGCCGGCTGCGCAGCCGGTTGCCGAAGATGGCCACCACGCCCGCCTCGCCGTGCGGGTCCTGCCGCGGCCCGTACACGTTGGCGTAGCGCAGCGCCACCGCTTCCAGCCCGAACAGCTGCGCGTAGCACGCGAGGTAGTACTCCGCTGCCAGCTTGCTCACGCCGTACGGCGAGACCGGCAGCTTGGGCGTGGTCTCCACGTGCGGCGGCTTCCGCTCGCCGTAGACCACGCCGCCCGACGACGAGAACACCACGCGCCGCGTGCCGCCCGCGCGCGCACCCTCGAGCAGGTTGAGCAGGGCCAGCAGGTTCTCGCGCGCGTCGAGCATCGGGTCGGACACCGAAACCCGCACGTCCACCTGCGCGGCGAGGTGCGTGATCACGTCGAACTTGCCGCCGGCGACCAGCGCGCGGGCCTCCTCCGACCCGACGTCCGCCCGCCGGAACTCGGCGCCCTTCGGCACGTTCGCGGCCCGGCCGCGCGACAGGTTGTCGACCACGGTGACGTCGCACCCGGACGCCAGGAACGCGTCGGCCACGTGGGATCCGATGAACCCCGCTCCCCCGGTGACGAGCACACGGCGTTTCATGCCCTGCGGAACCTCATGGATGGGCTTGGGCCGGCCGAGGCCGGCGAAGAGGCGGACCCGCCCGGGTGGGCGGGCCCGAGCGTCACGAAGGCATCCGGCGAATCTGGGTCGCCGTGCTGCCGGCGCGGATGTCGCCCCGGTCGACCTGGATGAGGACGCCGGTGGCCGTGTGCGGCCGGACGTTCACGATCAACATCTTGCCCTGGTTCTGCGTGATCGCGCCGATCCCCGCCGCCGGCGGGCTGACGCGGCTCACCTGGAAGATGTCGCCCATGTGCACGCCGTCGCTCGACCCCTTGCTGATGAACAGCACGTCCTGCTGGTTCACCACCTCGCGCGGCGAGCGCAGGTCGACCACCACGCCCGTGACCGCGCTGTCGGCGGGCACCGCGACCGGCCGGACGCCGCGCTGGGACTCGAAGGGCACCGCCTTGACGACGTTCTGGCCGCCGTCGACGGTCTGGTAGACGGCCACCACCAGGCAGATGGCGGTGTCCCGCCCGGCGCTCGTGACCTTGAGCAGGCCCGTGGGTCGGACGATCGAGCCGTAGCCCTGCACGATCCGGGGTGTATCGTACGCCATCAGCAGGTCGCCGGCCTTCAGGGCGTCACCCGGCGGCGGCGTGACGGCCACCGTGCCGTAGAGGTTGGCGCTGTTGGTGGTCGTCAGACGGCTGATCGACGACGTCATGGTGTTGCCGACCAGCTTGCCCGCGTTCAGCTGCTCGCCCGCATCGAGCACGTAGCCGGAGGAGTAGTACTCGCCCTCGCGCACCGCCCGGTACTCCTGCTGCTCGTTGAGCTTCAGCGACCCGGCCGCGATGCTGGTGCGGCCCTGCGTCGCGAAGATCGTGGGACCGGTGGCGGGATTCGTGACCGGGGTCTGCGGCGCCGCCGCCGCCGTGTCGCTCGGCGTGGGCGTGACCGCGATGTCACCGCGCGGAGCGGTCGTGTCCGCCCCCGCCGGCGTCACCACCGCCGGGGCCGGCGCGGCCTCGGCCGAGGCTGAGGGCGCCGGGGCCCCGGACGCCATCGGCTCCTGGCCGGGTCCCAGCTTCAGCTCCTCGCCCGGGAAGATCCAGTGCGGGTCCTCGATGACGGTGGTGTTCAGCCGGTAGATCTCCGGCCACAGCAGCGGGTCGCCGAGGAACTGCTGCGCCAGCCCCCACAACGTCTCCCCCCGCTCCACCACGTGCGAGGCGGGCAGCGCGGCGCGCGCCGGCGCGGCTGCCCCGGCCGGCTGCTGCGCGCTGAGCAGCGTCGCCCCGGCCAGCGGCATGGCCAACGCCGCAGCCACGACGCCGATCATCACCCGGTGCTGTGCGAGTCTAGAAAGGAAGATCGTCGTCCTCTTCATCGAGTGCCTCCGGGAAGTCCTCGAACGAATCCTCCTTGCCCCCCGCCGCCCCCGCCGCCCCCCCCGCTCCCGCCGCGCCACCGGCCTGCGCCGCCTCTCCGGACGGCGCGCCCTTCCCCGCAGCGGCGGAGCCCCGCCGGCCCTCGCCGCCGCCGCCGTCGCCACGACCCGAGAGCATCACCAGGTCGCGCACGTTGACCTCGGTCGTGTACCGGGTCTGCCCCTCGCGATCCTGCCAGGTCCGGTACTCGATCCGCCCCTCGACATAGACCCGGTCACCCTTCTTGAGGTATTTCTCGACCACGTCCGCCAGACCGCTGCCGCCGGTGTTCCACACCACGCAGCGGTGCCACTCCGTCTTCTCCTGCTTCTCGCCGGCCTTGGTGGTCCACTGCCGGCTGGTGGCGAGCGACAGCGTCGCCACCCGGGCCCCGCTGTTGGTGCTCCGAACCTCCGGGTCGGCCCCGAGGTTCCCGATCAACATGACTTTGTTGAGACTGCGACTCACCTGACGACCCTCCTTGCGGCAGGATCGGGGACCACGGACAGGCCGGAAGTATAGGCGCCACAACGGTTTTTGTCAACCGAAAGAACGTGTTACCTCATCCTTTCTCTGCGACTTTGGGCGACAGCGGCAGTGCCATCGTGACCGCGTTTTCGGTCGGCTTCCGGTAGTAGGCGCGTCGCACCGACACCGGACGGAAGCCGGCACGCTCGTAGAGATGCATCGCCGCGGCGTTCGACTCCCGCACCTCGAGGTGGACGGTGGCGACGCCCTCGTTACGGAACATCGCGAGCAGCGCGTCGAGCAGCCGCTGACCGAGGCCCTGGCGCCGCAGGCCCGGCTCCACCGCGAGGTTCAGGATCTCGCCCTCGTCCGCGACCACCGAGGCGAGCGCGTAGCCGGCGAGCGCACTGCCGGGCCCGTCCACGGCGAACGCGCGCACGTGCGCCTGGGC
>Ga0187778_10001007_pt1 | contig 20069 bp, 19 predicted proteins | sample 1015_Q2_SP5_20_M_FD_132418 | JGI IMG/M metagenome (GOLD analysis project Ga0187778, IMG submission 132418) | Tropical peat soil microbial communities from peatlands in Department of Meta, Colombia - 1015_Q2_SP5_20_MG | ecosystem: Environmental > Terrestrial > Soil > Wetlands > Peat | place...
CTCGCTGCCGGCGGAAATCCTGGTCCACGGCAAGATGCCGCTGGGAATCTCCGATTACTGCTTCCTGCTGGAGTACGAACAGAAGTGGGCGGAGAAGTGTCCGACCGTGTGTCAGAGGGACCTGTTTCTCCGGCAGGAAGACTGGGCCATGAGGTCGGTGGGCAAGGGCGTCCTCAGCGGCAAGGATGTGTGCATGCTCGAGCACTTGCCCGCGCTGGTGGAGGCGGGACACAGAATATTTCGCATCGAGGCGGCGTACGAGACCCCCGCCTACCGCAGCAACATCGGGAAGGTCTATCGGGCAGCGCTGGAGCGCGCCGCCGCGGGCCAAGGCACGGCGGATGAACTGGCGTGGCATACGGTTCGCCAGCACACGGCGGTCGGGCTCTGCAATGGTTTCTATTTCGGGCGCACGGGTGGCGAATATGTCGGCAGCCAAGGCGACGCGGCCGAGGTCGCCTGGGTGGGGGGCACGAGGTGAGCCATGGTTGAACTACTGGCACCGGCGGGAAATCTGGAGATGGCAAAGGCAGTAGTCGAGAGTGGCGCTAATGCCGTCTATGTCGGCGCGCGCGGCTGGAGCCGCCGTCGCGATGCCTACGAACTCTCCGACGGGCAATTGCATGAAGCGATTGCCATCGCTCATGCCGGGGGAGCCAAGCTGCGCGTGGCCATCAACACCAACATGGAGTCTTCGCAGCTTCCTGCCTTGCTGCAGAAGATGGAGAAGTTCGTCGCCTGGGGCGTGGACGGCGCCATCATGACCGACGTGGGCGCAATCGCCGCAGTCCATCGGCGTTTCCCTGACCTGGTCATTCACGCCAGCATCGGCGCCAATATTCTGAACAACCAGGACGTGAAGTTCTACCAGGACATCGGCGTCTCCCAGGTGGTCGCTGATACCAAGCTCACGCTGCGCGAACTGGCCGCGCGCAAGATCCAGGGCGAGGTCGGCATCGAGGTCCTCATCCACGCCAACATGTGCTACACCTACCTCGGCAAGTGCTGGATGTCGCCCTATCACCGCCTGGAGCGCACGCGGGACGACTTCGGCAAGGACCTGTTCCGCGGCAGCCCCAACCGCGGCGGACTGGATTACCGTGTCTGCCTGGAGCAATGGGAACTCTACGCTGGCACGGAGCTCCTGGAGCCGCGCATCGCTCTGCGGAACGACGCTTTCTTTTACCTGGATGACATTCCGCCGCTCATCGATCTGGGCGTGCATTGCCTGAAAATCCAGGGACGGGAATATCCCGTGCCCCTGGTGGCCGCGATCGTGCGCTTTTATCGTCAGCTGATCGATGCCTACGTCAGCAAGCCGCCGGAGCGACCCTTCGACCTGGAGCCATGGCGGGCACGACTGGAGGCAATCCAGGCGGAGCGCGACGCACGCCGCCGCAACACGACCCTGGTGCTGTTGAACGAAGCTCGCCAGCCGGTACCGCGTCCGATTTAAACGCTTCTGCCCGTGGCGAGCAGCGGCACGCAGTGGTATGATGCGCGTCGCGAACGTGGGGTCTGTATCGGCGCGCAAGGGCGAGCCAGCGCGGTAGAGTCGCCCGGCATATGGTCGGAGTAGTTCGTTTCCCGTAAGGTTCCGTTTCTTGCCTAAGCGGCGCCCCGCCCAACGAGCCACTCCCAGCGCGATTCGGCCCCGGCCATCACTACCAACATGCTCCCGGCAGGCGGCTCCCAGCCAGCCTGACGACTTCGCCCGCTGCTGAGGCCTCAGGAGAGGAGGATCCAGGTTATGAAGCCTTTTGTGATTAATCGCCACGGCCGGATCGTCTTCCCCGGCAACTTTTTCCCGGAGGTGGACTTTTCCGCGTTCGACACGTTGGAGCAGTTCACAGCCGTGATCACGCGCGACTTCGGACAAAAGGCCCCCACCGAGGCCGACCTCGTCAACCGCATAAAGGCCGGCCACTATCAGAACCGCTACGAGATCTGCCGCGACCTGGCGCTGGGCCTGTTCTGGGTGAATCGCTATGCACTGACGATGTACGAGAAGCGTCCGACGCGCTGGGGAGATTTGCCGCGGTACCGCGACGACATCTTTCTGCCGGTGTTCAAACCCTGGGACAAAGCCGCGATCACGAAAGCCATCGAAGAAGCCTACCGCGCCCTGCCGCCGCTGTGGGACGGCGAAGTGGAGGACGAAAGTTTCCGCATCCTGCTGAACGCCTTCCGCAACAAGCAGAGCGCCGGAGGATTTGTTCACGCCATCAAGCCTACGGTTGCCGAGATGCTGGCCAGGCCCCAGAGTCTTACCTACTACCTGCGAAGCTTTGACCCGGACTACCCTGGCTACAGTTACGACGATGTGATCGATTACGCCCACGCCGTACCCGAGCTGGAAGCGCTGATGCGGCAGGCCATGATCCTGCACAACCAGTACCGCTGGGACCCGGCCACCAGCGCCAGCATTGAGGTGGGGAAGCTGAAGGGCAGCGATTACGTCGTGGCCTTCTATCCCCGAGACCGCGAGACGCTGCAATTCATCTGGCGGGTGAAAAACCTGAAGAGCGGGCAGCCGGGCCCAGCGCGTCGCAAGCCGTATCGTCCTCCGACCCTGGCGCTGAGTCAACCAGAGCGGCCCTACCCTCCGGTGGAGGTAAGCCAGCGCTTCACGATCATGCCCCGCCTGGAAGCCATCGCCACCTATGAAGGCGAGGTTCCCTGCACCAACGCCGACCTGATCCGCAATCACGCCTATTGCTGGTCGCGCATGTCGGAATCCGAGATCAGGGAGAAGACGGGCATCGAACAGCGCTGCTACACCGAGCTGCGGCTGGAGGAGATGGCGCTGCTCGTGGCCAGGGCGGCGCTGGCCAAATCCAAGCGCCGGCCCACGGAGATCGGCGCGGTGCTGTTTTGCAGTTGCACCAGCACCCGCATCATTCCTTCGGTCGCCTGTTGGCTTTCCGGGGAACTGGGATTGATGCAAACCCATGCTTCCTGTGACATCGTGGCGGCCTGCGCCGGAATGCCTTATGGCTTCTCTGAAGCGGTGCGCCTGCTGCAGGAGATCGAGCGGCCCATCCTCGTGGTGTGCGCGGAGAAGTTCTCCGACAAGATCGGCACCGTGCGCACCTCGCGCATGCTGTTCGGCGATGGCGCGGCCGCCGTGGTGGTCGCTCCCGCACCGGCTGGCGCCCCACCCGACATCGAAGTGATGCAGACCTACGCCAGCGGGCCCTGGTCCGAGGTGAACTCCATCATCTGGCCCAATCCGGAGTTCGACAACAACATCACCGTCTACGGGCCCGAGGTGAAGTCGCTGGCGGGACGGTACCTGACGCAGATGATCGGCGAGTTGACCGCGCAGCCGCACCCGGATGGCAATGGCAAGGGCAGCCTGCTCGACTCGGTCGACCTTGTCGTGCCGCATCAGGCTAACAAGACCATGGTGGTGTCTCTGGCCGAAGCTGCTGGCGTAACCCAGGAGCGGTTGTATTTCAACATCGACCACGTGGGCAACACTTCGGCCGCGAGTATTCTCATGGCGATTCACGATGCCGTGCGCGATGGCCGGATCAACCGGCCCATGCGGGTGTTCGCGCCCGGCTTCGGCGCCGGTGCAGTGGGCGGCTACCTGGTCATGCGCGTGGACCCGGCCATCGTGACGGACAGCGTCCAGCCGAGCGTGGCCGTGGGGGACGAGCAGCACAACGGAGTGTCTTCGCTGAAAGGGAAGGTCGCGCTGGTCACGGGCGCGTCCCGCGGCATCGGGCGCGCCATCGCCATCGAGTTGGCGCAGCGCGGGGCGGCGGTCGCCATCAACTACCGCTCCGGAGCTGAGCAGGCCGAGGCCGTCGCCAAAGAGATTCGGGAGTTGGGCGGCGAGTGCATGCTGGTCCAGGGCGACGTCTCTCACAAGGAAGAAGCGCGGCGCGTGGTCCAGGAAGTGGTCGAGAAGTGGTTGCGGCTCGACATCCTGGTGAACAACGCCGGCATCACCCGCGACCGCACGCTCAAGAAAATGAGCGATGAAGACTGGGCGGAAGTGATCGCCGTCAACCTGAACGGCACCTTCTACACCACCCACGCCGCCCTGCCCGCGATGATGAACCAGAGGTTTGGGCGCATCATTAATATAAGCTCGGTGGTCGGGCAGGCCGGCGCCTTCGGACAGGCCAACTATTCCGCCAGCAAGGGCGGCATTATCGCCTTCACCAAGACGCTGGCGCTGGAAGCGGCACGATACAACATCACCGCCAACGTGATCGCGCCGGGATACACCTCCACCGACATGGTGCAGGCCATCCCCAAGGAGATCGCAGAGCGGGTGAAGGCGACAATTCCTATGGGCCGATTTGCGGAGCCGGAAGAAGTGGCCAAAGCCGCTGGCTTCCTGGCCGCGGACGCGGACTACATCACCGGGCAAGAGCTTAACGTGAATGGTGGGTTCTACATGTGAGGGCCTCTCCGTGATGCCACCGTGGCCCGCCCTGGAACAAGGAGGCATGCGCATGCAGAAGCAGGATGGAAACGGAAGCAGTTCGCTGAAGGGAAAAGTCGCCTTGGTTACGGGCGCGTCGCGCGGCATCGGGCGGGCCATCGCCATCGAATTTGCCCGGCGCGGCGCCGCCGTGGCGGTCAACTTTCGCACCGGCGCCGAGCACGCCGAGGCCGTCGCCAAAGAGATTCACGACATGGGCGGCGAGTGCATGCTGATCAAGGGCGACGTCTCCAAGAAGGAGGAAGCGCACCGCATCGTCCAGGAGGTCCTGGACAAATGGAAGCGCCTCGACATCCTGGTGAACAATGCCGGGATCACGCGCGACAAAACTCTCCGAAAGATGACCGAGGATGACTGGGCCGAGGTCATCTCCGTCAATCTGAACGGCACTTTCTATTGCACCAGCGCGGCGGTGCCGGCAATGATGAACCAGAAATTCGGGCGCATCATCAACATCAGCTCGGTGGTCGGCCAGGCCGGCGCGTTTGGCCAAGCCAACTACTCCGCCAGCAAGGGCGGCATCATCGCTTTCACCAAGACCCTGGCGCTCGAGTTGGCGCGGCACAACATCACCGCCAACGCCATCGCGCCGGGATACACCTCAACCGAAATGGTAGCCGCGATCCCGGAAGACGTGGCCGCGAAGATCAAGGCCAGGATTCCGCTGGGACGATTTGCCGAGCCGGAAGAAGTGGCCAAGGCGGCGGTGTTCCTTGCGGCTGATGGCGACTACATTACCGGTCAGGAGCTGAACGTCAACGGCGGCGTGTACATGTAATCGCGTTTCGCATGGAGCGCCGCCTGCGATGCGGCCCGCCATCACTATGGCGAACCTGCAGAACGGGGTGAAGTATGGCAGCACAACCAATCCATCCCTTGTCGCCCGAATCGCAGTCAGAGCTGGTGCCCGCACTGGAACAACTGGGGAGCGTGATGGCGAGCCCGCGCGGGACCATCCTGTTCCGGCAAGGAGAGCAGTCCACCGGCGTTTTGGTCGTGCGCAAAGGGAAAGTGCGGCTCTCCCGAGTTTGTGCCGACGGACAAACCACGTCCAAAACGGTGGGCGCGTGTCATATCCTCGGCCTGCTGGCCACGGTCTCCGATCAGCCGTACCTGAAGACGGCGGAGGCGATCGCGGATTGCGAGCTGGTGCGGGTGGACCGCGTCCCTGTAATGAGCTTGCTGAGCCGCCGCGCCGACTTCTGGCTGCAAGCGGTTGAGGTCATCAAGAGTGAAATGAAGCTGATCCGCAAGCAGGTGATGAGCGCGAATCGCGCAAGGCACGCGGGGGACGGCCAGGCCAGCGCTGGCTGAGGCGGCAGGTCCCGACCACCGACAAATGTGATACGTCAAAGTTGAGGACGGCGAGGTTGCCTCGCCGTCCTCGCTGGGCCGATCAGGCTGAGACTCCCACAGCGTGCAGGCGGCGACCGAGCGCGCTCATCGCGTAGTCAACCATCTCCTCCCGCAATTCTTCAGGCGTGAGCCCCGGCCAGGCATGCTGCAGGTGCCTGCCGCCATAAAAGTTCAGATCGCCCTCGGGCGGACGCATAACCGTCGGTATCAACGGGCGGAATTCGCGGATGGTGTCGCGAATCAGCGAGACGAAACGCCCGGGATTCTCGGTGACACGGTCGCGCAGGTACTTCACGCCGAACAGTACGTGCCGAGACTCGTCGCGCGTCGCTGCGGTGAAGCCCTGGTAGAAGCCCCAGGTGCGTCCCCAGCGCCGCGCGCCCTCGAGCTGGTAACGCATGCCGGTGAGGAACAGCGCGCCTTCAACGATCAGGTGATAGACGGTGACGAACTGCACGGTGGCGTCGATGTCATCAGGACGTGAAGCCAGCCGCTGTGACTGCGCAGGCAGCCAATCGTAGAACAGGTAGCGGTACGCGGGATTTTCTTCTTCGGTGATGCTGATCTGCCGCACCAGTTGGTCGAGACCGCTGGCATCGGCGCCCATCACCTCGCGCCAATAGCGGTCGAAGAGAATGGTGTGGCGGACCTCGTCGTTCAACTGGGTGGCCACGAACGCTTCTACCTCTTTATTAGGAGACGCCCACACCAGCGGCGCCAGCAGGCTGGCTACTCGTTCTTCTCCGGCAAAGAACATGCGCAGGCTCCAGACCCGGCGCTTCTTGGTCTCTGGCGAGAGCCGCTGCCACTCCTCGCGGTCGGGCGAAAAATCCAGTTCATAAGGCGACCACGCCTGCTCCACAGCCTTGCGATAAAGATCAATATAGGAAGGGAGCTTCTTGGCGCCGCGCTCGACCACCGCCAGTACGTCGTCGATGTACAGGCTGCTCATGGAACCAAGCGGCGCTGCGCCAACCTGGATTTCCACCTGCTCGTCGCTTATTTGCCGAACTTCCAACATGTCCACACCCCCTTGTGGTTTAAGTGCGCGCAATTTATCACCCGCGAAAGCGGGCAGTCAAACCGGCGGGGGACCCAAGTTAAGATATCCTGCTGCTCCGGGGCCCCTATGGATTGGCCGTGTAAGTTGCGATTGCTGTTGGGCGGGATCCTGCTCGCGTCTCTAGAACCAAGGACTCTGCTTCCTCGGGGCGTTCGGGCGGGCCACCCGCCTCCGACCTGTGTGCGGAATCACACCGAATGGTGATGCCAGCCATTGAAGAGATTAGCTGCAGGAGTAAACTTGCCGGCGAGTAATTCTTTCGCCTCCCCGAAGAGCAGTTCCCACTACGGGATGCAACACCCCCTGAGGCGTAGGCCCGCGCGGCTCCTAATCCTTACCCAGAGGAGTTATCGAATGAAAAGCACGAGACTTATCGCACTGGCGCTGGTCCCCGTCTGCCTGCTCGTCGTGCCGCTGGCTTGGAGCCAAGCCGGAAATGTCGAGCAACAAATCAAGAAACTGACCGATCAACTCATCGCGGCGGAGTTGAAAGCAGACACCAACTCTTACGGGAAACTTCTAGCCGACGACTACACGGGGATCTACTCTAGCGGTAGGTTGGTCACGAAGGCTCAAGACACCGAGGATTTGAAGTCGGGTGCTCTAAAGTACGAATCCATTGACCTGCGCGAGATAAAGGTACGTGCCTATGGAGACACGGCGGTGTCTGTCTCGCTGGTCTCCACGAAAGGCACCTACAAAGGAAAGTCAATCAATGCCGATTACCGCCTCACTCGGGTTTGGGTGAAACGGAAGGGCGGCTGGGTAAGTGTCGCGTTTCAGGCAACGCGAGTGGTACCACCCAGCCAGTGAACTGAGCGTGCGGCCCTCTTGATAGCTGATCGGTCTACAGGCTGCGATTCAATGCGCGAAAAAGCGGGCCACCCACCCTAAGGTCGAACAGCGCGGCCTTATGATGGGGTGCCCTCGGCTGCCAGGCACCGGGCGTTCCCGCGGCAACTTGGCGATTGACCTCAAGCCCGGGCGAGCGTAGCTTATTTTGTCGCACTCAAACTATTGTCGAAGGGAGTTTTCGCTATGTTCGTCCGCGTCGTGGAAGTGAAGACCAAGCCCGGAAAGGCCCGCGAGGTTTGCAACACGCTGCACGAGAAAATTCTGTCCACTCTCAAAGCGCAGCCCGGTTTTGTGGATGAAGTCGTGCTGGTGTCGGAGGCTGAAGGCATTCTGGCCATGAGTTTCTGGAAGACCAAGGAAGATGCCGAACGGTACAGCCGCCAGGACTATGGCCAGGTCAGCGACCTGATTCAGCATCTGGTCCACAGCAAGCCAAGGATCCACGCCTGGGACGTGGAGACCTCAACCTGCCATAAGATTTCCAAGGGCCGGGCAGCCTGAGAGGATTTCCTTCTGATGTGCGCGTCTGGACCGTCAATCGGGCCAGAGGGTGAGCGCGGTGTCGCTAAGAATGCGGCGCTTGGTCTCTTCCGGCAGCGGCAATGCACGGAAAGCATCCAGGCCTTGCCTGAGGTCACGCACGCCGGGACCGGGCCAGTCGGTGCCGAACAGCGTCTTGTGCGCAATTTCCGGCAGCCGGGGAAAGTACTGCAGCAGGGAAGCGGCGGGAATGCTGCTGATGTCCATGTAGACGTTGGCATGGCGGCGCACCAGGAAGAAGGCGGTGTCCATCCACAGAGGGCGGCCGCCGTGCGCCAGCACAATCTTTAATTTCGGAAAATCGACGGCGACGTCATCCACATGGATGGGGTCGCCGTATTTGTTGCGCGCGCCGGGGAAAATGGAAGTGCCGGTGTGAAACATCACCGGAATGCCGTTGCTCTGCGCTGTCCCGTACAGCAGTTCGAGTTCTTTCATGCCGTGCAGGTAGTCATTGGGATAAAAGAGCTGATGCGGCGGATGAATCTTGATGAGCCGCAGCCGCAGACGCACGATCTCCTCGATGTCACGGGCGACATTGAGCGAGTGTCGCGGGTGCAGGCTGCCGCAGGAGAGCAGCCGCCCCGGGTCCTCCTTTACATACTCAGCCGCTTTCGCATTGAGCCCGGGCGGGTAGCCGGTCACCTCGGGCGCAGCCGCATTGATCAGCACGGCGCGGTCGAGTCCGGCCTTGTCCATATATTTAAGGAAGGCCTTCGGAGAACGAGTGAATTCCAGGACTTGCTCGAAATCAGGCTGATGCCTCCGCATGACTTCCAGCGAAGGCGCGTTCAGCAGAAGTTCGAACGGCTGGATGTGGATGTGGCAGTCGGTGATCAAGGCAATCCCGGCGACTTGCTCTCCGCAGTTCTGACCGGCGGAAAATCAGCTTCAAGAAGCTTGCCGGCCACTCCCCCATCCTGGCGTCCAGCGCCCGGATGGCTGCCGGCTCACCGTCATGACGGCTCGCGGGCCGTGTTTCTCGGCTTCCCGCGCGGGCGTTGACTCGTCGCTGGCGGCAGCGATACCAGCAATCTTTTCCAGCTCGGTGCGGTTCTTCACCAGCAGCATGGAGCGGGTCAGACTGGCCAGTTGCTTTTTGCGGAAGCTGGCCAGCGAGCGCGTGACGGTCTCGCGGGAGGCCCCGATGGCCTGCGCGATCTCATCGTGCGTCAAGTCCATCTCTACGCGCAGAGTGTCAGAGCTGTCCTGCTCCGAACCGCTATCCGCGGCGAGAGCGAGCAGGAAACGCGCCAGCTTCTCGTTGGCAGAGTGCGGCAGCTTTATGGACCCGACTTGACTGTAGGCGTCATGGCAAGTGCGGCTGAGGTGCTGGGTGGCGGCCAGGCAGGCTTCCGAACTGCTGCGCAGCAGACGCAACAGGTCGTCGCGCTTCACAAAGCACACGCGGCTGGCTTGCAGGGTTTGTGCCGTCATCTCGTAAGGGGCGCCGCTGATGCAGTTGTGCAGGCCCAGAATCTCACCGGGGTCAGCGATCCTGATAATGAGCACACGTCCCTCGCGGGAGGTGACCGTGAGCTTGATGTGGCCCTGGGAGATGAGGTGAGCCCCGCGGGGCGCATCGCCCTCCATGAACAGGATGGCGCGGGCCGGCAGGGAGCATACAAATCCCTCCGCCTCCAACTGCTTCATCAGGCCATCGCCGAGCGCAGCAGCATGATTTGGGGAAGCCATAGCCGTCTCCCCCACTCTTTTCGGAGTCGTGCACGGAACCGACTGGAGTGGTTAGTGTGCTGCGTACGGTATCACGTTTTGTGATCGGACCAAGCAAATTTTTTTATAGGGGAGGCTTCAGAACCCTGCTGTGGGTGAATGACTTAGGAGAATTGTCCGGCTAGAGAGGCGATCCCGGGCGCTTCCGGGGATGGCACGGCGTCACACGACCTGTGACCTCTGGGGGCGGCACAAGCGGCGAGAAAACTAACCAAAGGCAGGTTGCCCTGCCACGGCGCGGGGTGGTGGTCCCCGGCCGTGGCAGGTGCTCAGTCCAAAGTGCGCTAGGCGGGCACCTTCATCGCGGCTGGGGCGCTGGCCGGCACTGCGGGCCGCTTGGCCAGCAGTTCACACACCAGCGCAATTGCCGCCAGTCCACCGGCCCAGTAGAACGACATCTTGTAGTCGTGGTACTTGTCGAACAGGGCCCCGCCGATGAACTTCGCCCCGACGGCCCCGGCCACGCCCCAGGCGGTGAACAGCAGGCCGTAGTTGATGCCCGCATTCTTCGTTCCCCAGAAGTCCGAGCAGGTCGAAGCGTTCACCGACAACTGCGTCCCGTAGCACCAGTAAACGATGAACACCACGATGTACAGCATGGTCACGTTGCCGCCCACCTTGTACAGGATGGGCATGGCGATCATGGAGATGGCGATCATCAATCGCAACACGTTAATGCGACCGATCGCGTCCGACATCCAGCCCGACAGGATGCGCCCGCTGGCGTTGCCTGCCGCCCCGACCACCAATCCCAAGGTGGCCAGCGCTGCGCCCGGTATGCCCACGCTTTTCGCGAACGGCACCAGTTGGCTGATCACCATTAGGCCCGCCGAGCAACCCAGTGCGTAGGCGATCCACATGAAGTAGAAGGTGGGCGTCGCCAGCATCTCGCCCGGGGTGAACTCGTGCGTCGTTGCCGCCGCCTTGGCTGCCGGCTTCGGCGCCCAACCCGGAACCTTGTATCCCGCCGGCGGGTTTTTCAGCAGGAAGGCCCCGAACAGGGTCATGACCAGGAAGATCACGCCCAGAATCTGGAAGGTGTGCGCCAGCCCATAGGCAGGAATCAGCCTCAGGTTGGCCAGGGGCCCGAAAATGGCCGAGCCGCCGCCGTAGCCGGCCACCGCCAAGCCCACGGCCAGCCCGCGTTTGTCAGGAAACCACTTGGCCATGACCGGAATGGGCGTAGAGTAGCCGAAGCCATTGCCCAGTCCTCCGATCACTCCAAAGCACACGTACAGATAAGTCAAGCTCGTGGTATAGGCGCAGAAGAAAAAGCCTAAGCTCACCAGCACCCCGCCGATCAGCGATATCCAGAACGGTCCGAACTTGTCCTGCAGCCGTCCGGCGATGATGAAGGTGAGAGCGAACACCACCACGGCGATGGTGAACACGTTGGAAGTCTGGGCCCGCTTCCAGCCGAACTGCTTCTCCAGCGGCGCCACAAAGATGCTCCAGGCATATAGCGTCCCTAGAGCGAGGTTCATCGACATCCCGCCTATCACCCGCCACCAGCGGCTGATGTGCGTGCCGGACTGGAATGATTGTGCGGTACTTGCCATAGAGATCAATCTCCCTTCACGCTTGGAATTGGGCGCCCTTTCTCAGCGCCACTGCCCAACCCGAGGTACACCGGAGCCGGTTTTCCACCCTCCCCGGCGGGCGGACCCAACAACAGGAAGACGTACCGCCCGGATTCACAGCCCGGCTTGGGACCCTGGGAGCCCTCGCCTGGGTCGCGCCTTCGAATCCTGAGATGGGATGCGGGATTGTTCATAAGAACGAATCTTCGCGCAGTGACCGCCGTCACAACAAATTGTGACGGCCGCGTCCGGGGCGCCGGAGGAAGGCATGGGCAGCCGGGTTTGGCCTCCTGCCCCGGCAACCGTCGCAAGTTCCGCCGTCCCGCTGCAACCAGTCACAAATCTTTGTGACGACGGTCACAGACAGGCGGAATTGGGCTGAGGAAAATGACGCGCGTTTTGCGTCCCGGGACCTTGTTCCGCCCCCAGGAACCCACGATCGCGGTAAGAAGGTATCGTTGCAAGGGAGACATTTCCCCTGCCTGCGCGTATGATGTGCCGGCGGGTAGGGGTTCGTTGAAGGTTGGGTCAGCGCTTCCTGGCTTCCAGGTTTACTCTCATGTGTATGCGCTCACGGCTTGGGGCCCGGATACGCGACCTGCGGTCAGCGGATCAAGATTGCGAACGACGGTTCGATTTTTTCTCACGGCGTTAGGAGGCTAGACATGGCAGATACCAAAGTCCTACCTTGGCCGGCGGTACCCATCCTCAAACCCGAGGAAGTTTATGCCGGGCTGAGCGACCAGGCCAAGGAGTATCCGCTGTTCCTGGAATCGATCACCCGCCAGGAACACAACTTCGAAAAGCCGGAGGCGCTCTCCCGCATCCGCGTTCTGGATTGCAGCACCCGCATGAACATCGGACACTGGTGCTCGTCGCAGCTCGCCGAGCTGGGCGCCGAAGTCATCCAGGTAGAGCCTCCCGGCGGTGATCCCCTGCGCCAACTCACTCCTTTCGGCCGGCGCGAATACATGTTCAAGGACAAGGAGACGGGCGAGGAGTGCGGCGGGCAGTTCCTGCATGAGATGCGCAACAAGTTCTCCATCACTCTCAACCTGGAGACCGAGCAAGGCCGTGAGCTGCTCAAGCAGCTCGCCGTCCAGGCGGACGTGATCATTGAGAACGCCCCTCCAGGCCAATGGGACAGTTGGGGCATCGGTTACCGCCAGCTCCGCGAACTCAATCCCAGGCTCATCTACTGCTGGGTGGGCCAGCGTGGCCAGTGGGGCCCGCTGAAAGATAAGCCGGGCATGCTGGACCCGGTTGCGCAGGCAGCGTGCGGGTTCGTGCACGGCACCGGCGATCCCAAGGAGTTCGGCGGACAGCCCACGCGCTCGGCGCTGTGGATGGCCGACCACGTGGGCGGCAGTTCGGCGGCGATGGGAATTCTGGCGGCGCTGCTGTACCGGGAGAACGTGAGCGGTGAAGGCCAGTTCGTGGAAGCGACCTCTGCCGAGGCCATCATCCGCATCCTGGATTACAGCTGGGCTTGGTACTCGATGGATGGCAGCATTCGTCCGCGCTTCGGCAACTGGGACCTGGCCATCAACATCTATGCCGTCAATCCCTGCAAGGACGGTTACATGATGGTGGGCGGCGGCCACGACCGCCTCTGGTACCGCATCTGGCGCACGGTGGGCGATGCCAATCCGGAGGTCGAAGACGATATCCTCGGCGATCCCCATCTGCGGGAAGTGGCCGACCGGCTGGCCTACAACCAGCAGGTGAAGACTTACACCATGCTGTGCGAGTGGCTCAAGGACAACTCCCGCAGCGAGGCCGAGGCCAAGCTGGGCAAGCAGCAGGTGGCCTCCGGAGGCGTGCTCTACGTCAACGAAGTGGCCGAGTATCCCCACTTCAAGTACCGCGGCCACGTTGCCGAGACCGATTCGCCGCACTACGGCAAGATCCTTTACGGGACCACTCCCTATTTGCAGCACAAGACGCCGGGCCGGCTGAAGTGGCTGGGCCGTCCCACCGGCTACGACAACCAGGACATCTACCGCCGCTTGCTGGGCTTCACCCGTGATGATTTCGCCCGGCACCAGAAGGCGAACGTAATCTGACGCAGGAGGAACACTCATGGCAACGACTGCAACCAAAAGTGGGCAGAGCTTCGAGGAGTTCTGCCAGGAGACGTTCAACCCCAAGAAGGAATTCACCAAGCCTGAAGCCCTGAAGGGGTACCGCGTCCTGTCGTGCACGCAGTACATCCTTGGCCCCTCCTGCGCTTCCTACATGGCCGAGTTGGGCGCCGAGGTGATCAAGATCGAGGCTCCACGGCGCGGCGAAGCCATGCGACACACCACGCCCTTCAATGAGCCCTTCCTTTACCCACTTTCCCGCTGGGTTCCGGAACGTGGTACAGGTCTGGGGTTTGTGGGTGCAAACCCCAACGAGTATTTCATCTCCGTCGATTTCCACCGGCCGGAAGGCCAGGCCATCGTCAAGAAGCTGGCCGCCAAGTCCGATGTTTTCGTGGAGAACTACCGTCCCGGCACCTTTGACCGCTGGGGCATTGGATACCGGCAGCTCAAGGAGATCAACCCGCGGCTGATCTACTGCTGGCTGGGCGGATTTGGCGGCTGGGGACCGGGGCGTGTCCGGGCTTCCTATGACATCTTGGGTCAGGCCCAGGGTGGCAACTTCGGGATGACCGGCAAGCAGGAGATCTTTGGCGGCGCCCCGGCCAAGCACACCATCTGGCTGGCCGATTACTGGGGCGGCATGATGGGCGCCACCCAGATCCTGGCGGCGCTGTATTACCGTGACAAGATCTCCGGTGAAGGCACGTTTACCGAGTACTCCCAGGTCCATGGCGTCACCCGCCAGTTGGAGTATGCCCTGCCGCTGTATGGCCGCCATGGCATCACCCGCGAGCGCTGGGGCAATTGGGACACCCAGCTCTGCGTGCACGGCATCATCAAGTGCGGCAAATCTTCACACCCCAATTCCGAAAACCCGCAAGAGGCAGAAGAAGGCTACATCATGGTCAGTGCTTATTCCGATCAGGACTTTGCCCGCCTCTGCCACACTGTGGGAGACGGCAACCTGGCCACTAAGTATGCCAAGGCCGACGTCCGCGTCAAGGCCCAGAGCCAGATGGAGATTTATCCCTTCCTGGAGAAGTGGGCGGCGGATAAGACCAAGGAACAGGTGGCGCAGATTCTCGACGCCGCCAACATCAACAACCAGCCGGTATGGAATTCCAAGGAGGTCGCTAACCAGCCCCATTTCCAGCAACGCGGGGCGGTGCGTTGGATCGATGATCCCACCTTCGGCGACCTGCTGCACCAGGGCCCGGCTTACCATCTATCGGCGACTCCCCCGCGGACCAAGTGGGCTCTGAAGCCTGTAGGTGCGGACAACGAGTACATCCTCGGCAAACTGGCCGGCCTGAGCACGGACGAGATCAAGCGCCTGGAAGAACAGGAGTGCATCTAGGAGACAAACTATGCTGCTCATATGTCCGAAGTGCAAAACCAAGAATTTCCTTGATCCCTATCCCTTTTGGAACTTCAAAGGGACAACCAAGTGCGGGAGCTGCGCCACCGTCTATCGCTTGGAGACCTCGAACGGCGCTTGTGTCTCTGGCCCGGAGGCGGCCGGCGGCAACGTGGACTTGCTGCCCGGCTTTGCCGAGAAGCAGGACTACAGCGGGATATCCGGACCCGGGCTCACCCGTCCGGCGCCTCGCGCACGCAAGGACTCGGTTTGCAAACCCATTCCCATGAGCAAGAACGTGCGTGGCAACGTAATCAGCGGTCATCCTTTGAAGAAGGATGAACTGGTCGGCAGCACAGCGAAGTTCATGGTTGCCGGAGCTCACTAGAACTGGAGGCAATATGGCCCATTACAATGCGAACTGCCTGTGCGTGCACTGTAAGCACATGCGCCCGGCGCTGGATCCGAACATCCAGAAGGCCTATCTGGGAAAGTGCATGAAGCGCGAATGGCCGTTTACCCTGGCTATCACTCTGCAGGGTTGGACCGAGTGCGACGTCTTCGAGGAGAGCGGCCAGAAGTATGTGCCGCCTGATCCGGCAGCGGTCAAGGCCGCGGCCGCGACCGCCGCTGCCAAAGGGCCCAAGCGCGTCGAGTTCTACTACTCGACCGCCACGCAGCCTGGCTCGACCTTCCCCTGCGACAACAATCGCGCCCTGGACCTGGTGAAAAGGCTGCAGGCTAGCGGCGTCGATGCCAAGGCGATTGACGTGGCCGGCGTGAAGGACCGTTTCCCGATCTATCACAAGTCGGTGAGCGGCCCCGATGCCTCGGTGCGTCCGGTGTTCGGCTTCAAGGGCGCCCTGGTCGAGGATTTCGGAACCACGGTTCCAGCGCTGCTGGTGTTCGAGGGCGATCGCTATCCGACGCTGGCGTTCCCCAGGACGGATGCCAAGCGCGGGACCATTCGCGTGGAGCAGGCGCTGGAGGATCTGCTCGCCGAGATCGCAACCCCGGCGAAGGTTGCGGCCCGGTAGTCAAGGAGAACCATATATGGCGGAATATCTGCCTCCGCGTGAGCTGTGGCCAACGCGCACTTATACGCTGCCGGAGTTCCGGTCTTATGCTGATCGCTTCAATCCAACAGAAGAACTGTTGGGCAAGGCGGTTGCCGCTGGTCGGGGCGGTCGTACAGCCGTGCTCTTTGAGGACCAGAAGCTCACCTATCAGCAACTGCTGACGCAAGCCAACAAGTTCGCCAACTCCCTGCGCGACTTAGGCGTGGAGGAAGGCGATCGCGTGATCTTGCGCACGCCCAACATCCCTCCCGCGCTGGTGGCCAACTTCGGAATCCTAGCGCTGGGTGCGGTGTGCACGCCGACCTCGCCGCTGTTTTCCCGCACCGAGATCGCACACGTGGCCAATGATTCCGAGGCGGTGGCGATCGTGGTCAGCGCCATGCTGCTCGGCGAAGTCGAGGCCGCGCGCGAGAACTTCAAGACCGTTCGCGACATCATCGTGGTTGGCGGCGATGTTGCGGAGGTCAAGGCCAAGGGATTCAAGCCGTACGCCGAGCTGGTGCAGGCAGGATCCGCGGAATTGGATCCCGTGCCCCGCAAGCGTCAGGACGTCGGCCTGCTCTTATACACTTCTGGCACTACCGGGCGCCCCAAGGGAACGGTGCACTTCGTCGAGGAGCTGCTCATCATTCCAGACAGCTTCGGCAAGTACGGCTGGAAGGTAACCGAGAACGACGTTGTCGGCGGCTCGGCTCCCCTGGCTTTCGGCGCCGGCTACTCCAGCTACGCGACCATTCCTTTCCGTTTCGGCGGGGCCGCTTCCCTGATCGCCAAGTTCGAACCGGAAAAGATGTTCGAGACCATACAGAAACACCGCATCTCGATCCTGACGCTCGCCCCAACCGCTTACCGTAAGATGCTCCAGGTTCCCGACGCCAACAAGAAGTACGACCTGAGTAGTCTGAAGGTGTGCACCGGAGGCGGAGAAAGCCTTACCGCTCCCACCTACTATGCGTGGAAGGAAAGGTTTGGGCTGGATATCTATGAAGGCCTGGGCACCACGGAGATGATGTACGTCTTCGCTTCGAATGTGGTCAGCCGCAAAGCCAAGGCGGGCTCGTTCGGCCAGGCGGTCCCGGGCTACGAACTGCAGGTGGTGGACGAGGACGGCAAGCCCGTTTCTGCCGGCACCATCGGGCACTTTGTGGCGCGCGGCCCTACCGGCACCCTCTACTGGCGCGATCCCGACAAGCAGCGGCACGCCATTACCAAAGACGGCTGGAACCGCGCCGGTGATTTTGTCCACGTGGACGATGACGGCTATTTTTGGTTTGTCTCGCGCGAGGACGACATCATCAAGAGTTCGGCCTATCGCATTGGACCGGAAGAGATCGAGGTCGAGCTGGCCACCCATCCAGCGGTGCTGGACGTAGGCGTGATCGGCGTCCCCGACGAGATACGCGGGCAGATCGCCAAGGCCTTCGTGGTGCTCAAGCCGGGTACTTCGGCGACTCCGGAAGAGTTGATCGAGTTCTGCCGCGGCAAGATCGCCACCTACAAGCTGCCGCGCGAGATCGTGATCGTCAACGAACTTCCGCGCACTCCGACCGGCAAGCTGCTGCGGCGCGTCCTGCGGCAGCGCGAGGTCGAGCAGGCTAAAGCCGCTTCGTAACCTTATGTCATCCTGAGCGAGCGCGCCCGGTTTTGGCGCGCGCGTCGCAGGACCCCTACGAGCAGATAATTGCAAGTGTAGGGGTGCTTCGACTCGTGCGGGCAAAACCGGCCCGCACTCGCTCAGCATGACAAGTCAAGTGACGTTGCTGCCCGTGACATCAATGCTTGTCGGCGGTATGATCTCCCACCTATGCCCGCCCCATTCGATCTTGACCGACTCTGCCGCGAAATCATCGACCACACTCCGCTCGCGGTTGTCTTTGGCGATCGGGAAGGCATCATCCGCCTGTGGAACTCGGGCGCCGAAGCTATGTTCGGCTTTACCGCCGCGGAGGCCGTTGGCCAATCCATGGACATCATCGTGCCGGAAAAGCATCGCGCCAAGCACTGGGAAGGCTATGACCGGGTAATGCGCACTGGGATAACGAAGTATGGCCGCGAGGTCCTTTCTGTTCCGGCGCTGACCAAGAGTGGCAAGCGCATCTCCATCGAGTTCAACGTCGCGCTGCTGCGCGATGAAACCGGTCAAGTGGCCGGTGTCGCCGCCACCGTCACGGACGTGACCGCGCGTTGGGAACGCGATAAGGCTCTGCGTGCGCGTATCGCAGAACTGGAAGCCAAGGTCAAGGCGCTGGGCGGGACGGTGGAGGCCAAGGCTTCGGTCTGATGTGAGGCAATCATGAACCTGGTTCGCGTCAACGATCTTAAGGCTCCGGATGGGCACAGCATTCCCGCGTGGCTGCTTGCACCCGACGCCTCTCCTCGCGCCGGCGCAGTCGTGATCCATCCTTACGGCGGGACTAAGGAGCAGATGTTGGCCGTCGCTCTGGGCCTGGCGGAGAAGGGAATCGCCTGCCTGCTGCCCGACCTCTGCGGTCATGGCGAGAACCACGCCGAGATCGGCGTTGGCATGCTCGAGGAGATGGAAGCCGGCATTCGCCACGCGCGCCGCTTTGGCCCGATTCTCGCCGCAGGAATCAGCCTGGGCGGGCGCCTCGCGCTGATGTCTTCCGCCGATTGCATGGTGGCGATCTCGCCCGCGGTTGTGTCCGAAATTTCGCCGCAGGGCAAATGGATGTTCGAGAACTTTCCCAGCCCTGCCGTGCGCGAGCCCTATTCCGGATACGTGACCGAACTGCTCGACAAGCTTGGTCCGGTGCCGAAACACGCGCGTCCGTGTCTGCTGCTCTACGCCGAGCGCGACATCCCCATGATCCTGGAAGGCGCGGCTGGGCTGAAGGCCGATCTCTCGGGAGCGGAGGTTCGCCACGTCACCAGGGAGATCCGTCCCGATATCAAGCACGACAGCGGCCTGGTCCGTTACCTGCCGCGCTGGTTCAATCATGGGGAGTTGAAGTTCAACATCGAGTGCGTAGAGACCGCGGCGCAATGGGCGGCGGCGCAACTGGCGCGTTCCGCACAAACCGCAGGCCCTCGCGCTTGAGCCCGGGGAGAAGGGAAGCCACATGAAATGGGAATACTTTGATCGCATGATCGTTTTTCAGGACAGCGAGCAGGGCATGGTCAGCGGGCTGGAGACGTGGATCAACGGCGCCGGCGCCGAGGGCTGGGAACTGGTAAGCGCCGTCCCGCTGATTGCTCCCAACAAGGACGGCGTCGCTTACGGCACCATCGGCACGCATCTGGTGTTCAAGCGTCCCGTAGCGCAAGCTGCGTCGTGAGTTCTTTATGCCGGAACTGCGCGGACGCGCCCTGATCGAGAGCCGTTTCGGGCTGCTGGGCAAGGGGCTCGATGCGCTCGTGATCAACGACGCGGAATACGATCTCGACACCCTGCTGGCGCGCATGGACCTGAAGCTCGAGGACACCTGGCCGATCGACGCCACGGTCGTCTCCGAGAACCTCTACTGTGTGCGCTACTACGACGGCCAGGACCAGCGCATCGTTGCCCACGAATTCGACGGCGAGTTCCGCTTCGTTCGCGAGACCCGCGGCCACATCGCGGAATGGATCGGCGATGATGCCTACTATGATTGGTTCCGCAACGCCGCCTTCCGCTGCCCGCTGGTCCCCGGGGACGATTTCTGACTTTCACGGCGATTCCACTTATGTCTGAGCTGCGCGGCCGCGCTTTGATGGAAGCTCGCTTCGGACCCTTGGGCACCGGCGCTCGCCAGGTGACTATCGCCGGGACCGATTACGATCTCCGCGCCTTGCTGGTCCAGATCGGCGTCGAGTTTGACGACGCCAAGCCCATCGACGCTCTCGAACTGCCCGACCGCTTCGTCGTCCGCTACCTCGATGCCCAGGACCAGCGCGTGGTGGCGTACGAATTTGACGCCCGCTTCCACTGCCTCGGCGAAACCCGCGCCCATATCGCC
>Ga0187778_10001008_pt1 | contig 20051 bp, 16 predicted proteins | sample 1015_Q2_SP5_20_M_FD_132418 | JGI IMG/M metagenome (GOLD analysis project Ga0187778, IMG submission 132418) | Tropical peat soil microbial communities from peatlands in Department of Meta, Colombia - 1015_Q2_SP5_20_MG | ecosystem: Environmental > Terrestrial > Soil > Wetlands > Peat | place...
AAATCGGCAACATCGTCGAGCTGATCAACGACATCGCCGAGCAGACCAACATCCTGGCGCTGAACGCCTCGATCCAGTCCTCCATGGCCGGCGACGCCGGACGCGGCTTTGCGGTGGTGGCCGACGAGGTGCAGCGCCTCGCCGAGCGCGCGGCCAACGCCACCAAGCAGATCGAAGTGCTGGTGCGCACCATCCAGACCGACACCAACGAGGCAGTGGTGTCGATGGAGCGCAGCACCACCGACGTGGTTGGCGGCGCACTGCTCGCCGAGAACGCGGGCGCCGCGCTCGAGGAGATCGAGCAGGTGTCCAACCAGATTGCCAGCCTGGTGCAAAATATATCCGGCAGCGCCCGCCAGCAGACTCACGCCGCGCAGAACATCGCCCGCAACATGCAGGTCCTGAAGGAGATCAGCGCCCAGACCGCCGAATCGACCAACGCGACCTCGATAGCCATCGCCAAGCTCGCCGAGCTGTCGGCCGGGCTGCGCAAATCCGCTGCCGGCTTCCGTCTGCCCGGCAGCGGCGACCGCGCCGGCCAGAGCGGCCCCTTCCGGCGACTTGAAGACGCCACCCTCACCACGGCCAAGGTGCGGCAGATCTCCGCACTGGGCGGCTCCTAGACCCCTCAAGCGAAAAGCATGCCTGAAGTCGCTTCCCAGACATTCGACCTCGTCGGCCGGGAGATCGGCGCCACGCTCGCCGAGGCGCGCGGCGCACTCGAGAGCTATGTCGAGCAGCCCGACAACGCGGCGCTGCTCGAGACCTGCGCCCAGGACCTGCACCAGGTGCAGGGGGTGCTGCGGGTGCTGGAGATCTATGGTGCGGCACTCCTCACCGAGGAGATGGAGCACGTCGCGCAGTACCTGCTCGCGACGCACTCCGAGCGCAAGAGCCAGGCGGAGAGCCTCGATGCGCTGATGCGCGCCATGGTGCAGCTACCCTCTTATCTCGAGCGCGTGCTCGCCGGAGGGCGCGACTTGGCGCTGGTACTGCTGCCACTGCTCAATGACCTGCGCGCGGTGCGCGGCCACTCGCTGCTTTCGGAAGGCACGCTGCTGCTGCTCAACCTCAAGTCCGACAAGCAGGCCCAGCCGACGGCGAGTGCGCCCGGCGAGCCGCCGATGACGGTCGAGCAGTGGGCGCGGCGGCTGCGCGCCCGCTACCAGGTGGGCCTCATCGGCTGGATTCGCGGTGAGCGCGTCGAGCAGAACCTCGAGATCCTCGCGGCGGTGGCCCGCAAGCTCGAGCAGATCGCGACCCGCCAGCCGGTGTTCCAGCTGTGGTGGGTGGTCGGCGCGGTCATCGAAGCGCTGCAGGAGAACGGCCTCGAGAGCGGGCAGTCGGTGAAGCGGCTGCTCGGCCTCGGCGATCGCGAGATCCGCCGACTGTACGAGCACGGCGAGGCGCGCTACGCGCAGGCACCCCCCGTCGAGCTGCTGAACAATCTTCTCTACTACGTCGGGCGCTCCGAATCCTCCGGCGGACGGGTGAGCGCGGTGCGCGCCTCGTTCCGCCTCAACGAGCTGCTGCCGGTCGATGAGAGCATCGAGCAGGAGCGCGAGAATCTCTCCGCCCCCTCCGTGAAGCTCATGCAGACCGTGGCGGCCGCGATTCGCGAAGACCTCGGCAAGGTCAAGGACGTGCTGGACATCTTCGTACGGCGCGGCGCGGGACAGCCGGCCGAGCTCTCCTCGCAGGTGGAGCTGCTGCGCAAGATCGGCGACACGCTCGGGGTGCTCGGGCTTGGCGAGCTGCGCGCCAGCGTGCAGTCCGAGACCGAGCGACTCGGGAAGATCGTCAATGGCACGCTGCGCGCCGACGAGGCGACGCTGGTGGGCATCGCCGCGACGCTGATCGGTGTCGAGGACAAGCTCGATGACCGCCTCGTGGGCATGATCCTGCCGCCGAAGGATGCGGATCTGCCACAGCCCGCTGAGGACACCGAATTCCAGCAGGTGCAGGCGGCGGTGCTGCGCGAGTGCATCGTCAATCTCGCACGTATCAAGGAGGCCGTGACGCAGAGCGTCGGCGGCACGCTCGATGCCGCAGGACTCGACAGCTGGCAGGACCTGATGCGCGGCATCAAGGCGGGGCTGCTGCTGCTCGGCAAGGCGCGCGCCGTCGAGATCATCGAAGCGATCACCACGCAGCTCAGGCGCGTCATGCAGCCGGGTGTGCACGTGCTGCCGCCGGGCTTCATCGACCGCCTGGCCGATGCGATCGTGAGCGTCGAGTACTACATGGAGACGCTGCAGGCCGGGCGGGCCGATCCGTGGTACATGCTCGACAATGCCCAGTCGTGCGTTGCGGCGCTCGAGCAGCAGCCGACGCCGACTCCGCCCACGGTGCCACCGCTCGAGCCTGCCGCCTACGCGCGCACCGTCCAGATCCCGACCGCCGCGCCCTTGCCAGGGCGGCCGGACGTACGGGCCGTCGACGAAGCGGCACCGACGCTGGCTGCATCCCCTGCCGCTGGCCGGGCCGTGCCCGTCGAGCACGCCGACCCCGAGCTCATGAAGCTCTTCATCGAGGAGGCGAACGAGGAGCTCGCCAAGATCCAGCATGGGTTCCCCGTCTGGGAGCAGAACCCGCTCGAGCGCGAGGCGCTGGTCACGGTGCGCCGCTCGTTCCACACGCTCAAGGGGAGCGGTCGGATGGTCGGCGCGCGCGATCTGGGCGAGTTCTCCTGGTCGATCGAGAACCTCCTGAACCGCGTGCTCGACAACACGCTCACCCGCTCGCCGGCGATCCTGGAGACGCTGCGCCAGGCAGTGGCGGCGCTGCCCGCGCTCATCACGCAGCTCGAAACCGGTGCTCCGGTCCGCGCGGACCTGGGCGCGATCTCATCACGCGCCCACGCACTCGCGGCCGGTCGCGACGGCGGAGCTGCGCCCGCGCCCGAGGCCGCCGAGGAGGAGACGGCTGCCGGGCTGCCGCCGCAAGCGCCAGCCGCTGCAACCGAGGTCCGCGGCGCCATTGCGGCAGCCCCTGGCGCTGCAGCCGAACCGGTCGCCGCGCCGCCGTCTCCCGCGATCGCCGCAGCCGCCGCGCGAGCCGCAGCCATCGCTGGCGCCGCGCGTTCCCCGGCGGCGCGCGAGCCGCGTGCTCCCGTAGCACGTGCTCCGGCCCCCGCAGCGGCGGCACCCCGAAGCGTGCCCGCGCCCGCGACGGCCGCCCCGGTGGCGTCGCCGAAGAGCGCGATTCCCGATGACACGCTGCGTGACATCTATGCACGGGAGACCGCCGCGCACGTCGCCGCCGTGCGCGCATACCTCGCGCGCGAGTCACAGCGGGCCGAACCGCATACGTTGCCCGAGGAGGTTTACCGCGCCTGCCACACGCTCTCGGGAAGCTCGAAGATGGCGCAGGCGCGTCACGGGATTCGCCTCGCCGAGCCGCTCGATCACTGGCTGCGCCGTGCGTTCTCGAGCGGCGTGGGGCTCGGCACCGAGGACCTGGCGCTGCTCGAAGACTGCATGGTCGCGATGGAGACGGTCGCCACGCACCTCGATGAATCGACGGGCTTCTTCGTCAATCACTGGCAGCTCCTCGAGCGCATCGAGCGTGCTGACCGCAACCTCGAGCAGCGCATCGCCGCCGCGGCCGCACATGTGGCTGCGGCGCATGGCGCGACCGCCGCGGTTGCCACCGACGCCGAGCCGGTGGATGAGGCCGTCGACTTCGATCCGGAGGTGGCGGCGATCTTCACCGACGAGGCGACCGAGCTGATCGACGCCTCCGAGCACGCCCTCTCGGACTGGCGCTCCCAGCCGGGAAGCGCCGAGTACCGTCTGGGCCTCAAGCGTCCGCTGCACACACTCAAGGGCGGCGCGCGCATGGCCGGTATTACGCCCATGGGAGATCTCAGCCACGAGGTCGAATCGCTCGTGATGCTGGTCGACACCGGCAAGCTCTCGCCCGATGCCACACTCTTCGATGCGATCCAGGCCAGCCTCGATGAGCTCGCGCGCATGCGTGATCGGGTCGCGACGGGTCAGCCCGTGGCGCCAGCGCGCGCCGTCATCGCGCGGCTGCAGGCGCTCGCCCGGCCCGCTGGAGCGCCGCCCGCCGCGCCCGCACCGCCCGCTCCTGCAGCAGCGGCGCCGGCGGCACGGGTGCCGCCACCTGCAGCGCCGGTAGCGCCCGCGCCGTTCGTGGCGCCTGCCGCACGCGCCGCGCCCGCGGCGCAGGAGGGCGTGGGGTCTGCCGCACGGCGCGAGCGGTTCGTCCTGCCCGCGGCGCCTGCGAAGCCCGCGCCAGCACTCGAAATGTCCGAGTCGCTCGACGGCACCGACACGGCGCTCGCGAGACTCAACGCGGAGCTCCTCGAGTCCCGCGGCGAGGTGGCGCAGGCTGCGCCGCCCGCACCGCGCGAGGTGGCGCGCCCGGCCGCGGCACCGGGTGCGACGCGCGCCGCGGCAGCGGCGGCGCCTCAAGCAGCCCCCGCCGTGCCCACACCGCCCTCGCCCGTCGCGGCCGCCAGCGAAGCGACATGGACCTCGGCCAGCGCGCTCGCGACGGTCTCGCCGCTTGCGCGCGCACGCGGCGCGGAAGGCCACGCCGAGGAGGCTCTCGCACCGCCACAGCCGGTGCCGCCGGGACGCGAGCCGGTCGCCGCGACCGAGCGGCAGGAAATGGCGCGGGTGGACGCCGAGCTGCTCGATCAGCTGCTCAACATCTCGGGCGAGGCGAGCATCGCGCGCGCGCGGCTCGAGCAGCAGCTCGGCTCGTTCGATTTCAACCTCGGTGAGCTGTCGCGCACGGTGACGCGACTGAAGGAACAGCTGCGACACCTCGAGATCGAGACCGAGACGCAGATACTGCACAAGCACGAGGACGAGGGGCCGCACCGCAGCGAGTTCGATCCGCTCGAGCTCGACCGCTATTCCTCCATCCAGCAGTACTCGCGTGCACTCGCCGAGACCGCCAACGACGTGGCGAGCATCCAGCAGCTGCTCGAGAACCTCGCCAAGGACACGCAAAACCTGTTGCAGCAGCAAGCACGCACCATCACCGAGCTGCAGAACGGCTTGATGCGCACACGCATGGTGCCGTTCCAGCGCCACGTGCAGCGCCTGGCGCGCATCGTGCGCCAGGCCGCCGCGGACACCGGCAAGCGCGCCGAGCTCACGGTCGAGGGCGCCTCGGGCGAGCTCGACCGCCAGGTGCTCGAGCGCATGCTGCCGCCTTTCGAGCACATGCTGCGCAACGCCGTGGTGCACGGCATCGAGAAGCCCGAGGAGCGCATCCGCCGCGGCAAGCCCGACACGGGACGCATCCTGCTAGAGCTGCATCGCGAGGGCGCCGAGGTCATGGTACGGCTCACCGACGACGGCGGCGGCATGAACCTCAAGGCGATCCGCGAGAAGGCGCAGAGCCTCGGGCTGATCGCCCCCGGTCAGACCCTGAGCGACGAGGATGCGATGCAGCTCATCCTCGAGCCCGGCTTCTCCACCGCCGGCGCCGTCACCCAGCAGGCCGGCCGCGGCGTCGGCATGGACGTTGTGGCCACCGAGATCAAGCGGCTCGGCGGTGCGCTGCACATGGAGACCAAGGCGGGCGAGGGCACGGTATTCACCATCCGTCTGCCACTGACGCTTGCCATCAGCCACGCACTGGTGGTGCGCACGGACGAGGAGTACTACGCGCTGCCGCTGCCCACAGTCGAAGGCGTGCTGCGGCTGTCGAAGCCGGAGGTCGCGGCGCATCTGGGCAAGGATGCCGCCGTGTTCGACTACGGTGGCCAGAAGTACCGCTTCCAGCATCTGGCGACGTTCGTCGGGCTCAACCCCTCCGAGCTCCCGGGGCACGATGTGACTATTCCGGTGGTGCTGGTGCGCGCGGGCGAGCACTCCACGGGGCTCGTGGCGGACGAGCTGGTCGGCAGTCGCGAGATCGTGGTGAAGTCCGTCGGTCCACAGATCTCCAGCATCCGCGGCATCTCCGGGGCGACGATCCTCGGCGATGGCCGCATCGTCATCATTCTCGACATCGGCGCGCTGGTGCGCGGCGAGTGGCGGCTGCGGGCGCAGGCGCCAGTGCAGCCCAAGGAGCGTGGCGGCGACCGGCGCACGTTCGCCCTGGTCGTGGACGACTCGATTACCGTGCGTCGCGTGACGCAGCGACTGCTCGAGCGCAACGGCATGCGGGTGCTGACGGCGCGCGACGGCATGGACGCGGTGGCGCTGCTGCAGGACAACGTGCCGGACGTAATCCTGCTCGACATCGAGATGCCGCGCATGGACGGCTACGAGGTCGCGGCTCACGTGCGCAACGACCCGCGCCTCAAGGATGTGCCCATCATCATGGTCACCTCGCGCGTCGGGGAGAAGCACCGCGCGCGCGCCATCGAGCTCGGCGTCGACGACTACCTCGGCAAACCCTACCAGGAGGCGCAGCTCCTCGATGCCATCGCGCCGCTCGTCGAGCGGCGCCGCGCGGCGCGCCAGGCCTACGGGAGCTGATGAGTGGCCGAGCGCGTCGGCGAGATCTACAGCCTTCTGGTCCCGCTGGTCGACGGGCGGCTGATCATCCCGCGGGCCTGCGTCGCCGAAGTGATCGGCTTCCAGACGCCCTCGGAGATGACCGGCGCGCCGCCGTGGTACATCGGCACGGTGCCGTGGAACGGCAAGGCGGTGCCGCTGATCTCGTTCGAGGGGGCGTGCGGTCAGATGATCCCGCCGGCGAGCGGCCGCACGCGCATCGTCATCCTGCACGCCCTCGGCACGCGCGTGGAGGGCGGTAACTTCGCAATCGTCAGCCAGGGCTTTCCGCAGCTGGTGCGCGTGGGCTCGGACGTGGTGCGGCCGGACAACTCGCGCGTATTCCCGGATCGCATGCCGGTCATCTGCCAGATCCGCATGGTGAACGAGACCCCGCTGGTCCCGGACCTCGAGCGGCTCGAGGAAATGATCGCCGACGAAACCAGCATCGGCGCGGCCTGAGGCTCCAACGGCCGCAGAGCGGCCACGTCAGCCGCCGTCGCGCGAACTGCTCGAGGTCCGGCTGTATAGGGTTCGTAGCTTCAGGCCGTCGGCAGCTTGTAGTCCTCAAACTGCTCGCGGAGCTTGTGCTTTTGCATCTTGCCCGTGGCGCCGAGCGGAATCGCATCGACGAACACCGGCGTCCACCAGCGCGCAATCCGCCCCCGGAAGCACGAGCTTTGCGCCCACCAGGCAGGTGGTGGATGTCGCCCTCGATGCGCCGCGAGACGATCTCGCGCTCGGCATGATGTCGCTCGGCATGCGTGAGCAGCGATGAGATCAGCAGTGGCTGCTGCATCATGAGGCCGTACATCAGTCACCTTCGAGGCCTGTTCCGGCAGGATTTTCCGAAGGGAGGCGCCCCCTGGGTGGCACTATAGGTGTTCGCCACTGATGCCGGCAGCGCCACGGGTCGGTGCGTCTCACAGGTCGCCGAATTCCCGCTGCAGGAGGACGAGCGCGGCTAGCGCCGCGGTCTCGGTGCGCAGCACCCGCGGGCCGATCCGCACACCGAAGTACCCTGCCGCGAGCGCGCGCTGCTGCTCCTCCTCCGCGAGTCCGCCCTCGGGACCGATGAGCACGAGCACCGCACCCTCGGGGCGCTGTATCTGCGGGAGACGCAGCGCCGCGGCCGGCGACAGCAGGAGCCGCGTGCCGGCTCTCTCCTCGCGCAGCAGCTCCTCGAGGGTCAGGGGCGATGTCAGCTGCGGCGGGCGGTTGCGCCCGCTCTGCTCGCAGGCACCGATCGCGATCGCGCGCCAGTGCTCGAGCCGGCGCACGGCCTGGTGGCCGTCGAGCTTGACGATGCTGCGCGCCGTGAAGACCGGTACGATGCGGCTGACGCCGAGCTCCGTCGCCTTCTGCACCACGAGGTCCATGCGTTCGCCGCGTGACACCCCCTGGGCGAGCGTGACCCGCAGTGGCGATTCGCGCTCGATGCGCTGCGCCGCGCCGACCGTGACGGTCACCGCGCCGGCGCGCACGGCTTCGATCGTGCCGCAGTACTCGCCACCTGTGCCGTTGAAGAGGGTGAGTGGCGCCCCCGGTCGCAGGCGCAGCACCCGTGTCACGTGGCCCGCGGCGTCGCCCGCGAGCGTCACGCGCGCCCCAGTTTCCAGGGGCGTCGCCACGAACACGCGGCTCAGTCGCACGTGGCGAGCCCGATGCCCTCGCGCGCCACATCGACCATGAGATCGATCTCCTGCGGCGTCACGACGTACGGCGGCATGAAGTAGACGACATTGCCGATGGGCCGCAGCAGCACGCCGCGTGCGAGCGCGTGCCGGTAGACGATGAGCCCGCGTCGCTCCTGCCAGGGGTAGGGGGCGCGCGAGGCCCGGTCGGCGGTGAGCTCGATCGCCACGATCATGCCGCGCTGGCGCACCTCCGCCACGTGCGGATGATCTTCGAGCGCCGCGCGGGCGCGCTCGCCCATGTGTGCCGCGAGCGCGCGGTTGCGCTCGAGGGTGTGGTCCTCGCGGAAGATGGCGAGACTCGCGAGCGCGGCGGCGCAGGCGAGCGGGTTGCCGGTGAAGCTGTGCGAGTGCAGGAAGGCGTTGAGCTTCACGTACTCGTCGTAGAATTCCGCATACACCGCCTCCGTCGTCAGGACAGCCGACAGCGGCAGATAGCCGCCCGTCAGTCCCTTGGACAGGCACATGAAGTCGGGGCGGATGGCGGCCTGCTCGCAGGCGAACATGGTGCCGGTGCGTCCGAATCCAACGGCGATCTCGTCGGCGATCAGGTGCACCCCGTGACGGTCGCACGCATCGCGCAACAGGGTCAGGTACAGCGGGTCGTACATGCGCATGGCACCCGCGCACTGCACCAGGGGCTCGACGATCACCGCACAGCTCTCGTGCGCGTGACGCTCGAGCGCGCGCTCCATGTCGGCGAAGCGCCGCCGCGAGTGCTCCGCCCAGCTTTCCCCCGGGGCGCGCGCGAAACAGTCGGGCGAAGTGACGGTGATCACGTCCATGAGCAGCGGACGATAGATCTCCTTGTAGAGCTCGACATTGCCGACGGCGAGCGCCCCGAGGGTCTCGCCGTGGTAGCTGTTGGTGAGCGTGATGAAGCGCCGCTTGGCGCTCGCGCCGCGGTTGCGCCAGTAGTGGAAGCTCATCTTCACCGCCACCTCGATGGCGGACGAGCCGTTATCGGCGTAGAAGCAGCGCGTGAGCCCGGCGGGCGCGATCGCGCTGAGCGCTTCCGAGAGCGCGATCACCGGCTCGTGCGTGAAGCCGGCGAGGATCACCTGCTCGAGCTTCTCGAGCTGCGCGCGCACCGCGGTGTTGATGCGGGCGTTAGCGTGGCCGAAGAGATTCACCCACCAGGAGCTGACCGCGTCGAGATAGCGCTTGCCGTCATAGTCCTCGAGCCAGGCACCCGCGCCGCGCCGTACGGGGATCAGCGGCAGCTCGCGCTCGTGATCCTTCATCTGCGTGCACGGATGCCACACGTGCACGAGGTCGCGGGCTACGAACTCGGCGTTTGTGGAAATCATGAGCCGGATTGTGGCACGGTTGCTCCCGGACACCCTACCGCGTCGTTTGACTCGTCATCCTCCAAGTGCTGAACTGCTGGCTTTCACTGGCGCGCGCACGTAGACCCACCATGAGCCCCGTCAACGTCACCATCGTCGTGCTTCTGGTCATCCTGCTGAGCGGGCTGCGCATTGCGCAGGAGTATCAGCGCGGCGTGGTATTTCGCCTCGGCCGCTACATCGGACTGCGCGGCCCCGGCCTCTACTGGATCATCCCGCTCGGCATCGAGCGGGCGGTGACGATCGATATACGCACGCGCACGGTATCGGCCGAACGCCAGGAGACCATCACCCGCGACAGCGTGACGGTGAAGGTCAATGCGGTACTGTGGTATCACATCGCCGATGCCGCCAAATCGGTGATCGCGGTGACCGACGCCGCCACGGCCGTCTATCAGCTCGCGCTCACCACGCTGCGCAACATCATCGGCCAGCACGATCTGGACGAGGTACTGCGCGAGCGCGACAAGATCAACGGGCTGCTGCGCGAGAGTACCGCCGGGGCGACGGTGCCGTGGGGCATCGAGATGGAGCGCTTCGAGATGAAGGACGTGGAGCTGCCCGAGGCGATGCAGCAGGTGATGGCGATGCAGGCCGAGGCGATCCGCGAGAAGCGCGCGCGCATCATCAAGGCCGAAGCGGAGCTCGAGGCCTCGCGCAAGCTCGGCGACGCCGCCGAGCAGATGGCGAACAATCCCGTCGCCGTCGAGCTGCGACGCATGCAGATGGTGACGGAAGTCGGCGCCGAAAATAACAGCACCACGGTGCTCATGATTCCGTCGGATTTCGTGACGCTCGCCAAGAGCTTCGCACAGTACCTGAGCGAGCATACCGTGCGCGGTGCCGCCGGCAGGACCTGACGGACCCTCGGGGCCGCCGCACGCTGCTCGACCGCGGCGTGGCAGATGTGCCGCCCGAAGGAGTGAGAGCCGTTTCCGCGTTCACGGGCCTGGCCAGCAACGGGCAAGTACAATGCAATGGTGACCACGCGCGCGAGTGAAGGTCGTTCGCCGGCTCTGGCTGTCGATGCCGCCACGGGCCTCCTCGCCGGCGTGCGTCAGGTCTTGTCGCCGCACTTCGACGAGCGCCCGGCGGGGATGCAGCCCGAGCTCCTGGTCGTGCACGGCATCAGCCTGCCGCCCGGCGAGTTCGGCGGCCCGTGGATCGATCGGCTCTTCAGCGGAACGCTCCCGCCCGACGCGCATCCCTTTTTCCGCGAGATCGCCAGCCAGCGCGTGTCAGCGCATGCGCTCATCCGGCGTGACGGTCAGATCGTGCAGTACGTACCCTTTACCGCGCGCGCCTGGCACGCCGGTAGGTCCGAGTACCAGGGGCGCAGCGCCTGCAATGACTTCGCAATCGGGGTGGAGCTCGAAGGCACGGACCAAACACCCTATACCGACGCGCAGTACGCCGCGCTGGCCGCGCTCGCCGCGGCACTTCTCGCCGCCTATCCAACGCTCTGCGCGCGCGCCATCGTGGGTCACAGCGACATCGCGCCCGGGCGCAAAACCGATCCGGGACCCGCGTTCGATTGGGCGCGCTTGCGGACGCTGCTGGCGCAGCGACAGGTGCAGGGCGGCGCGACCCCGGTGTGACCGCGACTACTGCGATTTCCCGCGCTCGTGCCGCCAGAGCACTTCCACGCCCCGCTCGTGCCGTGCCAGCACCCGCGCGAGCACGAACAGCAGGTCCGAGAGGCGATTCAGGTACTTGGTGGCCTCGGCGCTGACGCTCTCCGCCTCGGCGAGGGCCCACACGCGCCGCTCGGCGCGGCGGGCGATGGCGCGGGCGAGATGGCAGGCGGCCGCGGCCGGGCCGCCGCCGGGAAGAATGAACTCCTTGAGTGGCGGCAGGGTATCGTTGAAGGCATCGAGGGATTTCTCGAGCCGCTCGACGTGCGCGGCGGTGATGACGTGATGCCCCGGGAGGCACAACTCCCCGCCGAGGTCAAACAGCTCGTGCTGCACCTCGGTGAGACATGCCGCGACGGCGGACGGAATCTCCGGCACGGCAAGCAGTACGCCGACGGCGCTGTTGAGCTCATCGACCGTACCGTAGGCCTCCACGCGCGCGCTGTTCTTGCGCACCCGGCTGCCATCGCCCAACCCCGTGGTGCCGTCATCGCCGGTACGCGTGTAGATCCTGCTCAGGCGGTTTCCCATGCTGCTGACTTTACTTCGAGGGCGCAAGGCCCGTGAGCACCTCGGCGATCGCCGCACGGCCCGCGGCGGTCAGGGCGTACGAGCGCGGCTGGATGTGCTTCGAAGCCGGCGGGAGATCGATGTCGAGCACCAGCTCGCGGGCCAGACCGAGCTCGCCCAGCCGTGACCAGAGCACGTCGTTGGCAGTGTCTCTGACCGTCGCAATCTGGCTGTCCGGCGTCTCCACCGTGGCCGCCAGCACCGACCTGTCGGCGGGCGATAGGCGGCGCAGTAACCGCTCGAGTTCCCGTCTAACAAAGTTATCGGCGCTCATGTGGGTGCCCCCGTCGTATCCTAAGCGAATATGCCGTCGAAGGAACTCACCGCCGCGCTCGATGCGGCGCGGGCGGCGGCCGAGGTCATCCGGGGCTTCTACCGCAGCAGTCCCGGTGTACGCCTCAAGCCCGACGATTCCCCCGTCACCGAGGCGGATGTGCGTGCCGAGGAGGTCATCCGCACGATTCTCGCCGGGCGGTTTCCCGGCTACGGTTTCTTCGGCGAGGAGACCGGCCGGCACGCCATGGGGGCCGAGAGCATCTGGCTGGTCGATCCGATCGACGGCACCAAGTCGTTCATGCGCGAGATACCTTTCTTTTCCACACAGATCGCGCTGATGCGCGCCGGCGAGCTGGTGCTCGGCGTGTCGAGCGCGCCGGCCTTTGAGGAGCTCGCCTGGGCGGAAGCCGGCGGCGGCGCCTTTCTCAACCAGCGCTCCGTGCACGTGAGCGCAGTGGCGGAACTCAGGCACGCCTTCCTCTCCACGGGGAACGTGAAGAGCCTGGTGCGGTCGGCAGCCTGGGGCCGCCTCGGCGCCCTGATCGGGTGCATCGATCGCGTCCGCGGCTACGGCGACTTCGTCCACTATCACCTGCTCGCGCGCGGCGCGCTCGATGTGGTCGTCGAATCCGATGTCAACATCCTCGACATCGCCGCGCTCGCCGTCCTGGTCCGCGAGGCGGGCGGCACGTTTACCGATCTTGCCGGCGCGGCGGTGAACCTGGACACGCGCAGCGTGCTCGCCAGCAACGGCCGCCTGCACGCGGCGGTGCTCGAGGCACTCACGCGCTGACGAACACGCGCCGCCCCTCCCGGCCGAGCTCGATGATCGGTGTGAGGTAGAGCGCGCTGAGGCTCGCCGCGGTGAGCGCCGTCTCCACCCGGCCGAGCGACCAGCGCCCGTCACCGAAGAGCAGCAGCGCGCGATCCGCGAAGCGCGCCGCGAGCGTCGGGTCGTGCAGCGTCGTTATGATCGTGCGGCCCGAGTCCGCCAGCCGGCGAAAGAGCCCCAGCACCGCGAGCTGATGCTGGGGATCGAGGTGATTGGTCGGCTCGTCGAGGAGGAAGATGGCCGGCTGTTGCGCGAGGAGCGCGGCGACGGCGACGCGGCGCTGCTCGCCGCCCGAGAGCGTGTCGCTGCGCCGCGTGGCGAAATCACTCAGGTCCACCGCCGCCAGCGCCTCGTGCGCGAGGCGCTCATCCTCGGCCGTCTCCCACTGCCATAGCGCCAGGTGCGGGTGGCGGCCGATGAGCACCGTCTCGATCGCCGTCGTGACGAACGCATCCTCGAGGTCCTGCGGCAGAAGCCCGAGCCGCAGCGCCACCGCGCGGCGACTGAGCTCGGCGATGGGCGTGCCATCGAGGGAGACCTCGCCCGCGGCGGGCTTGCGCAGGCCCGCGAGCGTGTGCAGCGTCAGCGTCTTGCCGGAGCCGTTACGCCCGAGCACCGCGACGATCTCGCCGGCGGCGAACTGCACGGAGAGCTCGCGCACGAGCGCGCGTGTCCCGGCGCGCACGGTGATGCCCGCGGCAGCGAGTCCGCCGAGCTCCGCGTTGGCCTCGCCGTTCAATGCGTCCACCGGATCTCCCGTGCCGTCTGTGGCCCTACCACGACCCTCCCGAGGCCGGACGGCATCTCCCACTCCTGAGCGGAGAATGCCAGGCGTCCGGCCATGATCTCCGCCTTGCTCTGCGGATAAAGAGGCTCTTGATCGGGAGCGGCGAAGCCGTTCGGGAACTGCGGGGCGCCGCTCACGGGATTGTACTTGTCGCTCGCGCCGAGCGTGTGCAGCAGCTCGTGCGCGATGACGATCTCGTTGCCGCCGTTCATGGCACGGTCGGCGAACGCGTGCACCACGGCCACCAGGCCCTTCTGCAGTCCGTGCGAATCGGGTGCACGGGCGAGCGTCGACGGATCGTGATACAGCACGAACATGCGGATTCGCGGCGGCGCGCGGCCCGGCACCTCGGAGGCGCGTGCTGCGAACCAGCGCAGCTTGAGACTCCACCACGCAATGCCGAGCGGCCCGGCGCCGGGATCGAGCGCGGGCGGGAGCTCCCTGCCCTGTGGGTACAGCTCCACGTGCACCGGGAGCTCGAGCCGCAGGCCGTAGCGCTGCCCCTCACGCGCAAAGAAGTCCTCGATCGGCGCGAAGTCCTGCGTGCTCAGGCCATCGAGGTAACGCTGCGCCTGCGGGCTCGCTGAGCCGTTCAGCGGAAAAATGCCGACCCACAGCGTCTCGCGCCAGCTGTGCGTCGCAAGGCGATCGAGCCAGGCGTGAAGCGCGACCGCGGCGAGCACCAGCAGCAGCAGCAGGATGCGGATGCTTTTCCACACGGACGGTAAGGGGTGCGGGCTGGGCCTGCGGTTACGAGTGCGCTGCGCTCACGGCTGCAGCCGGGTCGACGTCCAAGCGCCGGTGCGAAAGGTACCGCCGGCTGCCGCGGCGAGTTTGCGCGTCCAGCGGGCACGATCGTGAATGCGCGCCGCGCCTTGTACCCACAGCTCGACGGTGTCTGCCCACAGACGGTAGCCACCCCAGTGCGGCGGGCGCGGGATCGTTACCTTCAGTGCGTCATCCGCGCCGGGGGACCCGGGCAGCGGCGCGCCGAAGCGCCGCGCCGCGTCGCGCACGGCTTCGAGAAGCCGTGCGCGCGAGGCGAGCGGTTGGCTCTGCTCGCTCGCCCAGGCGCCGATGCGGCTCTGCCAGGGGCGTGAGGCAAAGTAGGCGTCGCTCTCGGACTCGGGAGCGCGCGCCACAGGCCCCTCGATACGCACCTGGCGATGCAGGGCGTCCCAATGCAGCACGCCTGCGGCGCGAGGATTGTCGCGGAGCTGGCGGCCTTTCTCCGAGAGGAAGTTGGTGTAGAAGACGACGTAACCCGGGTCCGGCACGATGTCCTTGCAGAGCACCACGCGCGCACTCGGGCGGCCGTCGCGGCTACTGGTGGCGAGCACCATCGCGTTGGCGTTCGGCTGCGTGCGCGCCGCCCACGCCTCATTGAGCCATTGGCTCGCCACCGCCAGCGGATCTGCGGGCAGGGGGTCGGGGAGCAGCTCGGTATGCGCGGCCATACGATCGCCATGTTAGAGCCTTGGCCGGTTCGTGTCGCGCGCTGGCAGGCCGTGATACAAAGCCTGGCGGTGCTCGGGCGCATCTTCAAGTGGAGCGGGATCGTGGTGGGCGGGCTGCTGCTCGTCCCGCTGCTGCTGTTTGCGGTGGCCTGGCTCGTCAACTCGCGGGCCGACGAGCCGCTGACACCGCTGACGCAGGCGTTGCTGCACGGGCGGTCGGAGCGCTGCCGCCCCGAGGACAACATCTACCTGGCGATCGAGGGATTCGACGCTCCGTCGGGTGAGTCCCCCATGGTCGCGGGACAGGCGAAGATCGAGCACTACAACCAGCGCATTGACGCGGTGCTGCACGATCCAACGCCTGAGAACGTGGCGCTTCTGCGAGCGCCGGACGTGCAGCGCCTCGTGTTCACGGGCGACATCGGTTTCCTGCATCCGTTGGACGGGTCGGTGTGGGACGAGGCATCGCTGCACCGGCAGGAGATCGAAAGGCTGCTCGCGGACAACGGCGAGCTCTACCGGCGCTACCTCGCCCTGATCGGTTTGCACGCTTACTGCGAGACCGCGCGTCCGAGCGAGCTCGCGCCATTCCCGGTCGCGCCGACCGAGGTGCGCAAGCTGTTTCTCGGCGCGATTGCGCTGCACCTGCGGTCTGCGTTTGCGCGCGAACGGCGACTTGCGCTCGCGGACCTGCAGAGCGACATGCGGCTGTGGCGGGTGGTCCTCACCGCGCAGGGGGCGCTGCTGTGGAAGATGCTCGCGGTTGCCTACCTCGAGTCGGACGAGCTTCTGCTGGCAGACCTCGTCGCCGACGGTCACACCGCGCTGCCGCCGGGCGAGGACGACGCCGATCTGGCGCCGCAGTTCGATCTCAGGGACTTCGACGTCGGCAGTGCCTTCGCCGCGGAATTTCGCATAATGGCGTCTGTACTGCGGCAGACCGATGATCCTCCCGCGACCGCTTGGGGCTCCGGCCATTTCTTCAAGCTCAACGCCACCGTGAACCTCATTGCCCGGCAGACCGCGCGACAGATGATGTCGGCCTCGGATCCGGTCAAGTTCCGGCAGGCGATACGCGCGCCGCGCGGCTTCCTGCCCGAGGGTGCGAGTGTCTGGTCGCTGCCGTTGAGCTACAACCCCGTGGGCAAGATCCTGGCGGCAGAGGCGACTCCTGCCTACGACAGCTACCCGGCCCGCGCCTGGGACGCCGCCGCGCTCCAGCGTCTGGTGCGGGCGGGCTACGAGATCCGGCGGCAGCGCCTGCAGGCCGCAGAGATTTCCGCTTTCCTGCGCGAGCACCCGGAAGTGGCGACCCACCCGGCCGATGCGCGCCCGTTTCTCTGGGACGGGAAGGCGTTCGAGCTTACCGTGCAGACCATGGCCCAACACCCCCCGGGCCGCCGTTTCAGAATTCGCGTCTGGCAGGCTCCGGGCAACTGACGCCCCCTTGCACCCCCCGCTCGCCCCCGATAGAAAGGAGCTGTACTCAAAGGAGACGTCCTATCCCATGACGCGCGATACTGTGACACTGGAGGTGCTTCGTCAGCGCCTCACCGAGCTCGATCGGCAGCTGGTCGGGCTGGTGGCCGAGCGCAAGGCCGTGAGCGAGGAGGTCGCGCGCGTCAAGCGCGCCACCGGCCGGCCGACGCGCGATTACGAGCGCGAGCGCGAAGTGATCCTCGGCGTTCGCGCCCTGGCGGCCGAGCGCGGCGTGTCACCGGCCCTCGCCGAGCAGCTGCTGCGGCTGCTGATCCGCTCTTCCCTCACGACCCAGGAGCAGGCGAGCGTAGCGGCCCACGGTGCCGGCAGCGGACGGCGGGCGCTGGTCATCGGCGGCGCCGGCAAGATGGGTGGCTGGTTCACGAGCTTTCTCGCCTCGCAGGGGTTCGCCGTGGAAGTGGCGGACCCCGCGCACGCGTCACAAGGCGTGCAGCGCGTCGATGACTGGCGCCACACGGATCTCAAGCAGGACTTCATCGTCCTGGCGACGCCGCTCGGCATCACCGATGCGATCCTGCGCGACCTCGCGCTGCGCCGCCCGCCCGGCGTCATCTTCGACGTCGGATCGCTCAAGTCGCCGCTCCGGGCGGGGCTCATGGCACTCAAGTCCCACGGCTGCCGGGTGACCTCGGTGCACCCGATGTTCGGCCCGGACACGGAGCTCCTCTCGGGACGGCACGTGGTGTTCATCGACCTCGGCCACGAGGCCGCGCTCGCGAGCGCGCGCGAGCTCTTTGCGCACACCATGGCCGAGCAGGTGGTCATGAGTCTCGACGAGCACGACCGGCTGATCGCTTACGTGCTCGGTCTCTCGCACGCACTCAACATCGCCTTCTTCACCGCGCTCGCAGAGAGCGGCGAGGCGGCTCCCAAGCTCGCACGCATGTCGAGCACCACGTTCGATGCACAGCTCGAGGTTGCCAGTCGCGTCGCCCAGGAGAGCCCCGAGCTGTATTATGAAATACAGAGCCTGAACGACTACGGCGCAGAGTCGCTCGAGGCGCTCGCGCAGGCCGTGGAACGGCTGCGTACCTCGGTGCTCTCACAGAATCACGATGCTTTCGTTGCGCTGATGCGGCGAGGGCGCGATTATTTTAAAGATCGACGCAGCGTGGCGGAGCGCCGCGCCTGAGGGACTAGGAGGCTCCCCCTTCATGCGCCGACCCCGGAGCGAGCCGGCCGCCGAAGCGTCCGTTACCCACCTTGCCGAGCTGGCGGAGGAGAACCGCCTCCTGCAGGCGCGGCTCGACGCGCTCACCGAGGCCGTCGGCCGCAATGATTCAGTGCTGCGCAAGACCCAGGAGCGCGAGCTCGAGCTGCTGCGCGCGGGCTCGCTCACGCAGCTGTTCGACCTGCTGATCGAGGGACTGCGCACTTCGTACCAGCTCGATGAAGTGGCGCTGATCCTGCACGATCCCCAGCACGAGATCCGTCACCTGCTCGGCGGCGACGCCCCAATGGTCACCGAGCCTCCCGGAGTGTGCTTCGTCGACGCCCTGATAACGGTGGCGCCGCAACTTGCCCACCTCGAGCGGCCCTGGCTCGGGCCCTACCAGAAGGCCGATCACGAGCTGCTGGTGCCGGGCATTGCGCCTCCGGGGAGCCTGGCGCTGATTCCCTTGCGTCGCCACGAGCAGCTCGATGGAGTACTGGTGTTCTCAAGCAGCGACCCGTTTCGCTTCACCAGCGAGCTGGCGAGCGACTTTCTCGCGCACCTGGGTCTCGTGGCCGCGATCTGCGTAGAGAACGCCGTGAACCGCGCGCGGCTGCTGCGTAGCGGCTTCACCGACTTCCTCACCGGGTTTCACAACCGCCGCTACCTGCACGCACGGCTGCGCGAGGAGCTGGCACGCGCGCAACGCGCCCGCAAGTCGATCGTGTGCCTGATGATCGACGTCGATCACTTCAAGCGCATCAATGACCAGTATGGACACCTGGCCGGCGATGCCGTGCTGCGCGAGGTGGCACAGCGCATCGATGCCGAGATGCGCATCAGCGACACAGGCGCGCGTTTCGGCGGCGATGAATTCGCCTTGGTGCTGTCCCAGGCCACGATCAGCGAAGGGGAGAAGGTGGCGGGACGTGTGCTGCACGCGGTACGTCATCACCCCATCGTGATCAGCAAGGATGTCGCGGAGACCATTACGCTGTCGATCGGTGTGGCGGCGGCAACGCCGGGCGCGGGCACCCGCGACTACAAGGTTCTGGCGGAGCGGCTGATTGCGGAAGCCGACGCCGTGCTCTACCGCGCTAAGAGCGCGGGGCGCAACCGCATCGCGACGTCGCCGAACGTGGTCGCGTAGCGGCGACGTCAGTCCCCTATCTTCCGCGGCCGCGCAGCAGCACCACGAAGAGCGGGGCACCGACCAGCGCCATGATGGCGCCCACGGGCAGCTGGCGGGGACTGGCGATGGTGCGGGCCACGAGATCCGCCGCCGCGAGCAGCATCCCGCCGGCGAGCGCGGCGGCCGGGGCGACGATGCGGTGATCGCTCGTGCGGAAGGCGAGCCGCACGGCATGCGGGGTGATGAGCCCGACGAAGCCGACGGTACCGGCGCTCACCACCGCGAGCGCGGTGAGCGTGGCGCAGGCGACGAACAGCAGCGTGCGCCATCCCTCGAGCGCCAGCCCCACGGTGCGGGCGCGCAGCTCCCCCGCTGCGAGCACGTTCAGCGGCCGGGCGACCACGATCGCGACCGCCATGGCGACCGCCGCGGCGGTCGCGCTCAGCCAGGGATTCACCGCCCACTCGAGATCGCCCGCCAGCCAGAACACCATGCCGCGCACGCGCGAGGAGTCCGCGAGCGAGAGAAGCACGCTGACCCCGGCCCCGCAGGCGCTCGCCAGCACCACGCCGGTCAGCAGCAGCCGCGGCGTGCCGCCGCCGCGCGCCAGCAGATACACCGTGCCGACGGCACCTAGCGCTCCGGCGACCGCGGCGGACTGCACCATGACGGCCGCCACCCCACCCATCATGGCGAGCAGCGCTCCGACCGCCGCGCCGCCGGAGACGCCGAGCACATAGGGATCGGCGAGGGAGTTGCGGAACAGCGCCTGCAGCAGTACCCCAGAGAGCGCCAGCAGGCTGCCGACGCCGAAGCCGGCCAGCACCCGCGGCAGCCGCACCTCGCGCAGCACGGTGCGCGTGGCGTCATCGCCGCCGCCGGCGAGCGCGGCGAGCGCCCGGGGGGGGGAGATGCCGGAACTGCCGACGAGGAGCGCCGCGAGAAACACCGCAGCCGCCAACATCGCGAGGATCGCGAGGTTTCGCAGCGAGGCGCCTGGCGCAACCCTCGATCCTGGCATTACCCTTGTGGCCCGCTTGATGACAGGGGGCCGTTAGCCTCGTCGAATTGGTTGGAAAACGCCATCCCTGCTCAGCTGCACGTGCGAGACGCACAAGCGGTTGCGCCTTTGTGGCAGACTCAACTCCCTGAGATGAGCGACGTCATCGACGCGGACGGCTT
>Ga0187778_10001010_pt1 | contig 20036 bp, 24 predicted proteins | sample 1015_Q2_SP5_20_M_FD_132418 | JGI IMG/M metagenome (GOLD analysis project Ga0187778, IMG submission 132418) | Tropical peat soil microbial communities from peatlands in Department of Meta, Colombia - 1015_Q2_SP5_20_MG | ecosystem: Environmental > Terrestrial > Soil > Wetlands > Peat | place...
CGAACGGGTGCCCTGGGGCGCCAATCAAGGCGCAGGACGAAGCCAAGACGAGCGGTCTTGGCGAGGACGGCAACACCGAGTGGCGCCCCAGGACGCCCGTTCCCTTCGGGTTGCTGCCGAAAATGCCGATCGCGGCGTTGCAAAGTCTCGTCGGGCGCCCTGCCCGGCTTCGCCTTTGCGCCTTGCGCTAGGCGTTTTCGGCTACGCAACGCGTTTGTGTCCATAGCGTTAGCAGGCCCTGGATCACCCCTGCCGTTGCAGGATGTTCGAGAACTCCTCGATGAAGGTCTCGAAGCGCGTCGCCAGACGGTCCACGTCGTGGGTATAACGGTTGTAGGCGACGACTGCGGGAATCGCCGCGAACAGTCCGATCGCGGTGGCGATCAGCGCCTCGGCGATCCCCGGCGCCACCTGCGCCAGCGTTGCCTGGCTGACGTTGGACAGGCCGCGGAAGGAGTTCATGATCCCCCAGACCGTCCCGAACAGCCCGATGTACGGGCTCACCGAGCCTACGGTGGCGAGCCCCGCCAGGTTGGCTTCGATCAGGTCGATCTCGCGCTGGTAGGAAGCGCGCATCGCGCGTCGCGCGCTGTCCATCGTCGCCGCTGACGAGGATCCCTGCTTGCGATGCTTGGAATATTCGCGGAAGCCGGCCGTGAAAATGCGCTCGAGCGCCCCGCCCTCGCGCGACTGGCTCGCGCGCTGGTAGAGCGCGGTCAGGTCCCCGCCCTTCCAGAATTCGTCCTCGAACTCATCGGTGTCCGTGGCCGCCCGCTTGAGCGCGAAGAGCTTTAAGAAGATCTGCCACCACGACCAGAGCGAAAGCACCAGCAGCAGCGCGAGCACGGCCTGCACGACGAAGCTCGCGTGGACGACCATCGCAACGAATGAGAGGTCGGGATGCAGGTTCAAGCGATCTCCTCGATGACACGGTCGTTGATTCTCGCGGCGAGCCGAGCCGGAATGCGAGCCGGCCGCCAGCTGCGCCGATCGAGACAGGCAAGCGTCACCCGCGCACGGACAAGCAGCAGTTCGCCACGCAACACATCCTGCAGGGCGATCAATCGGCTCCTGCCCCGCTCCGCGAGCGCGAACGTCACGGCGAGCAGGTCACCCAGTCGCGCCGGCTGCCGGAAGTCGATTTCCAGCCGGTGGACGACGAACAGCGCGTTGTGCCCGCTCTCGAGCGCGCTCAAGGGGAAGCCGATGGCGGAGAGCCACTCGGTCCGCGCCCGCTCGAGAAACTTCAGATAGTTCGCGTAGTAGACGACGCCGCCGGCATCGGTGTCTTCGTAATAAACGCGAACCGGCCAGCGAAAGGGTTCGCGAGCCGTCATTCGGGGAAAAGCTGACCGGCGCTCGACGGAGGCGCAAGCCCGAAGTGACGGTACGAGAGCGCTGTTGCCACGCGTCCGCGGTTGGTGCGCTGGAGGAACCCTTGCTGGATCAGGAACGGCTCCAGCACGTCCTCGATGGTGTCGCGCTCCTCGCCGATCGCCGCCGACAGGTTGTCGACGCCGACGGGCCCGCCGGAGAACTTGTCGAGCACGCAGCGCAGGAGCTTGCGGTCCATGACGTCGAGCCCCGAGGCGTCGACATCGAGCATCTTGAGAGCCGCGTCGGCCACCTCCCGGGTGATGTTGCCGGCGGCGCGAACGTCGGCGTAGTCGCGCACCCGTCGGAGCAGCCGATTGGCGACCCGCGGCGTTCCGCGCGAGCGGCGGGCAATCTCGAGTGCGCCCTCCGGCTCGATGGCGATCTCGAGCAGCTTCGCCGACCGGGTGACGATGCGCGTGAGCTCCTGCGCGGAATAGAACTCGAGTCGGGCGACGATCCCGAAGCGGTCGCGCAGGGGATTGGTCAGCATGCCGGCGCGCGTGGTGGCGCCCACCAGCGTGAACGGCGGCAAGTCGAGCTTCACGCTGCGCGCAGCCGGGCCTTCGCCGATCATGATGTCGATCTGGAAATCCTCCAGCGCCGGATAGAGTATTTCCTCGACCACCGGCGACAAGCGATGGATCTCGTCGATGAACAGGACGTCGTTGGACTCGAGATTGGTGAGCAGCGCGGCGAGGTCGCCGGGGCGCTCGAGCACCGGACCCGAGGTCTGGCGCAAGTTGACACCGAGCTCGTGGGCGATGATGTGCGAAAGCGTCGTCTTGCCCAGACCCGGCGGCCCGAACAGCAGCACGTGGTCGAGCGCCTCGCGACGTTTTTTAGCCGCCTCGATGAAAATGGAGAACTGGCCGCGGATCTTCTCCTGGCCGATGTATTCCTCTAGCGCGCGGGGCCGCAGCGTGCGCTCGAGCACTTCCTCCTGCGGGCTTACCGGCGCCGCGGCGATCAGTCGGTCGGTCTCGATCATGGCGAACGGCTCGTCAGGCCTTGGCTAGAAGCTTCAACGCGTGGCGTATCCCGTCGGCGACCGCAATGCCCTCGGGAAGTTCCTTCACGGCGTGAGTCGCCTCCTTGTCGCTGTAGCCGAGCGAGACGAGCGCGTTGAGCACATCCGCGGCCACGGGTGCGGGACGATGCACCCCCACCGCCGTGGTGACGTCGGCGCCGAGCTTGTCTTTCAGCTCGAGCAACAGCCGCTCCGCGGTCTTCTTGCCGATACCGGGGATTCGCGTTAGCCGTCCCGGCTCCTGGAGCGTGACCGCCTGGGCAAGCTCCGCCACCGACAGCCCGGAGAGCACGGAGAGCGCCGTGCGCGCGCCGATGCCGCTGATCTTGATGAGCCGGCGAAACGCTCGGCGTTCGCTCTCGGAGGCGAACCCGAACAGCAGGTGCGCGTCCTCGCGCACGACCAGGTGGGTGAACAGGATCACCGGCTCGCCGATGGCGGGAAGGTTGTAGAAGGTGCTCATCGGTACGTCGACCTCGTAGGCGACGCCGCGCACTTCGAGCAGGATCTGCGGCGGATTCTTCTCGACGAGCGTGCCGGAGAGGCGGCCGATCATGGGCTGATGTCGATTCCAGTCGCCGCATTATCGCACGTAGTTCGCGGCTCACAGGACGCGCCCGCGGCGCATGCGATAGCCGCTGCGCTTCAGCCCGCCGAGACCCTCGCCGCCGTGTGCATGGCAAATCGCGCAGGCGAGCGCGTCGGCGGCGTCGGCGGAGGGGGCGGACGGCAGCGCGAGCAGCCGCCGAACCATCTCCTGCACCTGCCCCTTCGCAGCTTTGCCGTGGCCCACGACGGCCTGCTTCACCTGCAGCGCCGTGTATTCGATGACGGGGAGCTCGGCCAGCACCGCAGCGGAGATCGCCGCGCCGCGCGCCTGACCGAGCGCGAGCGTCGATTGCGGATTGGCGTTGACGAACACCTTCTCGACGACGACTTCGGTTGGCCGATGCGAGACGATTACGCTGGAGAGATCGCGCAGGATGATGCCGAGCCGCAGCGGCAGGTCGCCGGAGGTGTTGCGGATGCAGCCGCTGGTGACATAGCGCAGGCGTCCGCGCTCGGCGACGATCACCCCGAACCCGGTGACGCGCAGCCCGGGGTCGATGCCGAGAATGCGGCGCGTGGTCACGCCTACTCGATCACCGCGTTCGTATAGACTTCCTGCACGTCGTCGATCCCTTCCAGCGCGTCGAGGAGCTTTTGCATCTTGAGGGAGCCCTCGCCGCTGAACGCAACTTCGGTCGCCGGCTTCATCGTAACTTCGGCGAACTCGGGCTTGAAGCCTGCCCGCGTGAGCGACTCCCTGACGGCGACGAAATCGCTGGGCGCGGTGATCACCTCGATGGAACCATCGTCGTTGCTCACGACGTCGTCGGCGCCCGCTTCGAGCGCCGCATCCATGAGCTTGCCCTCGTCGGTGCCCGGCGCGAACACGAGCTGGCCGCAATGCTTGAACAGGAACGCGACCGAGCCGTCGGTGCCGAGATTTCCGCCGTGCTTGGAGAAGGCGTGCCGCACGTCGGCAACGGTGCGCGTGCGATTGTCGGTGAGGCAATCGACCATGACCGCAGCGCCGTTGATGCCGTAGCCTTCGTAGCGCACTTGCTCGTAGCTCGCGCTCTCCATTCCGCCGGCGCCGCGCTTGATCGCGCGCTCGATGGTGTCCTTCGGCATGTTGTTGTCGACGGCCTTGTCGACGGCGAGCCGTAGCCGCGGATTGCTCGAGGCGTCGGGGCCGCCCAGCTTGGCTGCGACGGTGATCTCGCGGATCAAGCGGGTGAAGATCTTGCCGCGCTTGGCGTCGCTGGCGGCCTTGCGATGCTTGATGTTCGCCCACTTGCTGTGGCCGGCCATGGACGGAACGACGGAACGATTCGGATCGAAACAAGAATTATACCCGCTGCCCTGGAGCGAACGGGGTCGCGGCCCCACGCCAATGCTTCGCCGCCTCGCGGTCAGGACCTCACCGCCGCCCCGCGGGACGGCCTGAACCTTCGTTTGCTACGCCGCGCAGCTTCTGGCAGGGCCTGTCGGATCAGCTGGGCGCAGGTATCCGCTGACATGTAGCGCGGCACTGGATAGTTCGTGTCAGCCTCCCAGCAGGCGGCGCTTGCCAAATCGGGAATATCCTCTTCGCGCAGAGCATCGAGGCGCGACGGGATTCCGAGATCCCTGTTCAGTTTTCCGATCGAGTCGAGGAACTTCTTCGCGAGAACAGCCGGCGCCTGTCTTTCCGTTCCTACCCTGGCCCGGACCGCGAGGATGGCCAATCTCCGGGTGATCGCGGGAGCGAGGAACTTGAGCACATGCGGCAACATGATCGCGTTGGCGAGACCATGCGGAGTGTGGTACTTGCCACCCAGCTGATGTGCGACGGCGTGCACGTATCCTACGCTGGCTCGTGTGAACGCGAGGCCGGCGTAGGTCGCGGCGAGCGACATCTGTTCGCGCGCCGCGAGGTTCGTGCCGTGCCGGTAGGCGGTACGCAGGTTCTCGTAGATCAGGCCGACGGCCGCAAGCGCCATGCGATCCGTGTAATCGGTCGACCACTGGCCGATGAACGCTTCGATCGCATGGGTCAACGCATCCATGCCGGTGGCCGCCGTGACTTGAGGCGGCAAGCGAATCATCAGCGAAGGGTCGAGCGCAGCCATGACGGGCACGAGACGCGTGTCGACGATCGTGAGTTTCTTCTCGGCCTGCGGGTCCGAGATGACTGCGGCCACCGTCACCTCGGATCCCGTGCCCGCCGTGGTCGGTACCGCATAGACGGGCACCGGCGCGGACCGGCCCCTGAACCAACCGACCAGCTTGCGGGGATGCTTCCTGTTGGCGACTGAGAGCGCAATCGCCTTGGCCGCGTCCATCGGGGAGCCTCCACCGAACGCCACGATGGCATCACAACCGTGCCTGCCGTAAAACGCGATGCCTTCCTCGATCACCGGGATCGGCGCATCGGGCGTGATCGCGTCAAAGACGACGTGCCTTGTCCCTCCCTTGGCCAACACTGCGGTGAGGGCGTCCGGCAAGCCCATCGCCGCGATGACCCGATCCGTCACGATCAACACCTTGCGGTGGCCGAATCCGCACAGGGCCTCGCCCAGACGCCGACTCGCCCCTGGGCCAACGAGCAGCATTGGCTGCGGAATGGGCAGGAGCCCGGTTACCACGCCGGCAGCACGCATGGCCGTCGACAGCCCGACGGAGCGCACCACGTCCCCGACAACGCTCGGCATCTCGATCATGCTTCGGCTCGCATCTCTCGTCCTTGAGCTTGGCAGCTTGCCGCAAATCGGCCGGCCGGACCAGTATTTCCTGAGCATATCGCTCAATTAATGCAGCAGCCGTGCGAGCACGGCCGGCCGTACAATCTCGATTGAGACCTGAAACATCCCGCGCGAGCCGGAGCAGCCTGCGGCGGTGCTCGGCAAGCGAGCTCAACCAAGGGCGATCGGTCGCCCGGCCTGTCATGCTGCCGGCCAACGCCCTTTCCGTGAAGGTGGTGAATGAAAACCGCAATCGGCATAAGTCTCGGAGCCACTGCTCAGAACTTCGCGTTCAGCATTGACTTCCTGGGACAGAAATTCAAGGTTCGGCGAGTGGGCGCGAACGGAAGCACTGCGAAAGCCCTCAAGCTGCTCGCGCACTGGGAAAAGCGTGCCGACGCGATCGGGCTGGGGGTCGTGAAGGATCGCTACACGGTCGGCTCGAGGGGCTATGTCGAAGAGGCTAGCACAGCGATGAAGATCGCGATCACGCGCGTGCCCGTGACCACCGGCGGGCGTCTGAGCGACATCCTGCAGGAATGGGCCCTGCGTCACGTCCAGATCAAGCTGGGCAACTTCTTCAACAACGCGAAGGTTCTGTTCTTCTCGGGCCGAACCAATTTCAAGTTGGCGCTTGCCATGTCCGAGTACACGCAGAATCTCGAGTTCGCGGATCTGCTGCTGCAACTGGGCGTGCCAAAGATGCTGACGTCGCTTGACGCGTTGGAGCTCTATACTGCGGGCGCGCACTATGTCCGGGATTGGACTCCGGAGCGCCTGATACCCGAGGGCCTGATAGCGGCACCGCTGAGGAAATGGATCAAGTTCATGTTGCGCCAGGCGCTGCGCGACGCGACAGTGATCGTGGCGCCAGTCCACGAGCTGGATGTCTTCGGGGCCGAGGAGCTGCGCGGCAAGACGATCGTCACGTCAACCGTCAGCGAGCAGCGTATTGCGCAATTCAAGCGAAAGGGTGTGGCGACCGTGATTGACGGTGCGCCCATGCTCTCCGGTCACGTGCTGGATCCGAGCCTGCTCGACGCGATGATCGTCGCCGCCATGGAAAAGGCGCCCGATGCGATCCTCGAGGACGACTACCTGGGGATCATCACCGACCTTGGGCTGGAGCCGCGCATCATCTATCCCGGCGGCTACAAGCGCATCAACCGCTTCGCGTTCGTCATCCATCCACTGTCCCAGGAGTACTTCAAGAACGTGAAGCCGATCGAGCTGCTCTCTCAGATTTCGCCGCCTGTCTTCATGGACACGGTGGAGAAGGTGATGGCGTACGCTCCGCCGTTTGTCTATTCAAGAGTAACTGGCATCAAGTCGCCCACCGGCGTGGAGGCGGAGGGCTGGCTGATTTCGGTGGGAGGAACGCCCGCAGAGATCATGAGCCACAGCCCGGAATTCACCTACCGCCGCTTGCTCGAGGCAGCTCGCATGGCGAGGAGCCTCGGCGCGCAGATCATGGGCCTGGGTGCGTTCACCAAAGTTGTAGGCGATGCCGGGCTTACCGTCTCCAAGCGCGCGCCGCTGCCGATCACCACTGGCAACAGCTACAGTGCATCGGGGGCGCTGTGGGCCGCGCACGACGCCATGCTTCGCCTCGGCCTGGTAGAGAAGCCGGAGCGTGGCCAGAAGGTTCAGTTCAAGGCCATGGTGGTCGGCGCTACCGGGTCGATCGGCTCCGTCTGCGCACGCTTATTGGCGATGGTCGCCAGGGAGGTCTACCTGGTGTCGCCGGAAACCGCGAAGCTGCTGGCGCTCAAAGGATCGATCCTCAAGGAAACGCCGGACGCGGAGGTCCACCTGTCATCGCACGCCGACAAGGACATTGCCGACATGGATATGATCGTGACCGCAACCTCGGGAGCAGGCAAGAAGGTTCTCGACATCATGAAGGTGAAGCCCGGGTGCGTGATCACAGACGTCGCTCGTCCGCTCGATCTACCCCCGGAGGAGGTCGCCAAGCGCCCGGATGTGTTGGTGATCGAATCCGGCGAGATCCGGATGCCAGGCAACGTTTCGATGAAGAACATCGGATTGCCGAAGAACGTCGCCTATGCCTGCCTCGCCGAAACGATCGTGCTCGCGCTGGAGGGGCGCTTCGAGAACTTCACGGTCGGCCGCAGCATCGAGTGGGAGAAGGTGCGCGAGATCTATCGCCTCGGTCTCAAGCACGGCATGAAGCTCGCGGCCATATCGGGCGTCAGAGGGCCGTTCTCGGACGAGGACATGCGCCGGGTGCGCAAACTCGCGCTCGCCGCACGGGATACGAGTGCCGCGCGCGCGCCAAGGCGAAGGCTGCCCAACGCGCGTACCGTCAGACGGGATACGAAAGTCGTGGCGAGCGCCGCGAGCGCCTAAGGCGATCGCGGCATGGCAAGAACGCTAAAGAAGCCCCTGCTGCTTGAGGAACTGTGCCAGGACCTGCAAGCGCACTTCGCTGTCGTTGATTTCGAGCATGCTCTGCTTGATCGCGAGAGGCAGGGGCAGCAGCTCCGCCAGCCGATAGCTCACCCACGAAGCATCATCGAGCGCAGGCTCGGCGGCGAAATTCTCGCGCCCGACGCGCTTGATCAACAGTTCGAGCAGCGCCGCCAGCGGCCGATAGCCTTCGGGCAGCGCAATTGTCGGCTCGGGCGGGATCGCTGTCACTTCCCCGACAACGAGACCGTCGTCGGCGATGCTGTGCGATTGCACCTGGAAGCGCGTGCCGCCCTCGGTCTTCAAGTGGAATATGCCGAGCTGCGGGACGTCGCAGGCGGTGATCCGGGCGAGCGTTCCGATCGGGGCGAAGTCGGGCGCTTTTGCCGCCGATCCAGGGCGAGCCACTTCGTCGCCCTCCTTGAGCATACACACTCCAAAGGGCTTCTCGTCCTTGAGACAAGCCTTGGTCATCTCGACGTAACGCTGCTCGAAGACCTTGAGCGGCAGCATCCCCCCGGGAAAGAGGACGGTCTTCAGCGGAAACAGCGGGACGGTCGTCAACGAACGCGCTGCAGCGCCGCGCAGGAGCGAGAACATCGAAAACGGTCGTCGTCAGGCGCGCTCGATCGACGGCGCGGCGCTCCTCGCAGCGCCCCACCGCGGCCCCAGGGTGTGCTCGACGCCGAGTTGGTCGAGTATGCGCGCGACGACAAAGTCGACGAGGTCGTCTATGGTCTGCGGGCGGCCGTAGAACCCGGGGGCCGGAGGCAGGATGACGGCGCCGGCACGAGAGAGCTTGAGCATGTTCTCCAGATGGATCGCCGAAAGCGGTGTCTCGCGGGGTACGAGCAGCAGCGGTCTTCGCTCCTTGAGCATGACGTCGGCGGCGCGCTCGATCAGGTTGTCGGCGAGACCCGAGGCAATCGCGCCTAGCGTTCCCATGCTGCACGGGCAGATCGCCATGGCGTCGGGCGGATTCGATCCCGAGGCAACCGGCGAAAACCAGTCTTCGCGTCCGAAGACTGTCAGCTGGCCCGGCTTTGTGCCATAGCGCTGAGCGAAGAAAGCTGCCGCGGCGGCGGGCTGCGTGGGGAACGTCAGGTCGAGCTCCTGTCGTGCGACGATCTGCGCGGCCGGCGAATACAGCAGATCCACACGGGCGTTCGCCGCGAGCAGGCAGTCGAGCAGCCGCAGGCCATACGGCAGCCCCGAGGCGCCCGTGAAAGCGAGGGCGATGGTTCGAGGAGTGCTCATCGGGTCATTCTAGCCCATCAAGCGGCGGCGTCGGATCATGATCGAGCTCGCGATGCCGCGTGAGCACCTGATAGCGGCCCGCAAACGCTTTTGCGAGGCGGTCCACGAGATAGACCGAGCGATGCCGTCCTCCGGTGCAGCCGATCGCCACGGTCAGGTAGTTTCGGTTGTCACGCGCGTAATCGGGGAGCCAACTCGCGACGAAATGGTAGATGTCGCTGTACATCCGCCCAGCCTCGGGCTGGCGCTCGAGATAGTCGATGACTTCCGGATCGACCCCCGTCTTGGCCGCGAGTTCCTCCTCGTAATGCGGGTTGGGAAGGCAGCGCACGTCGAAGACCAGATCGGCGTCGAGAGGCACGCCGTGCTTGTAGCCGAACGATTGGAACAGCAGCGTGAGCTTGGACGGATCGACGCTGATGAAGTCCTTGATCCACCTGCGCAACGCCGCCGCGGACAAGTCGCTGGTATCGATGGAATAGCCCAATGTCCGCGCATCGGCGAGGCGCTCGCGCTCGAACTCGATCGCCTCGGTCAGCGTGCGCCGATCGTTGGAAAAGGGGTGGCGCCGGCGAGTCTCGGAGTACCGTTTCACCAGCGTGTCGCTCTTGGCGTCCAGATACAGGAAGCGCACGGTCCACCCGTCGCGACGTGCAGCTTCGATGGCCTGGGCGATGCTCGCAATCCCGGGCTCGGTCTTGGCGTCGAGCACGATCGCCACCCGCTCCTGCCGCACGGCCTTGAGATGCGCGAGCAGGCCCGCGAGCTGCGACACCGGCAGGTTGGACACGCTGTAGTAGCCGCTGTCCTCCAGCGCGGCGATGGCCACGCTCTTGCCCGACCCGGAAACGCCGGCGATCAGCAGGAGGTCCATCGGCAATCCTCCACGGCAGCCCCTGCGGCGTCAGCCACCGTCTTCCATGAGCTTCTGTTGTCTCTCGATGAACTCCTTTGTGCTGTCGATGCCCCGCTGGTTGAGCACGAAGTTGCGCACCGCGGCTTCGACGAGCACCGCGAGGTTGCGGCCGGCGGCGACGGGAATCGTCACCTTGCGGATGGGCACCGAGAGGATTTCCTGGAACGTCGCGCTGACCTGCAGCCGGTCGAGATCGGAGAACTGCTCGTTGCTGTGATCTTCCAGATGCACCATCAGCTTAAGCAGCTTGCGCGGCCGCACCGCGGTCTCGCCGAAGATGGTGCGGATGTTGAGCACGCCTATGCCGCGCACCTCGAGGAAGTCCTTGAGCACCGCAGGGCAGCGACCCTCGACGGTGTCGGGCGATATGCGATAAAGCTCGACGATGTCGTCGGCGACGAGCCCGTTGCCGCGCGAGATGAGCTCCAGTGCAAGCTCGCTCTTGCCGATGGCGGAAGCGCCCGTAATCAGCACACCCATCTCCAGGACGTCGAGAAAGACGCCGTGCAGCGTGGTCGATTCCGCCAGGACACGCGACAGATAGAGACGCAGCACGTCCACGACGTGCGGCGATGGCTGCGGCGAGGTCAGCAGCGCGATCTGGTGGCGATTGCATTCGTCGAGCAGATACGCCACCACGTCCTCTCCGTTGGCCACGATGATCGCCGCCAGCTCGGTGGTGAACAGGCGCCCGATGGAGGCCTTGAGCGCATCCTCAGGCAGTCCCCGCATGTAGCTCGCTTCGGCGGCGCCGATGAGCTGCACGCGAAACGGATGGATGAAATTCATGTGGCCGACCTGGCCAACGGTCGGCTTGAGCTCGGCCTCTCCGGTGAGCACGCGGTTGCCGCCCTGACGACCTGCGAGCCAGGTGAGGGAAAGCCGCTCGTGGTTGTCGGCGAACAGCCGCTCGATGCTGACTTGGCGCAGCGCTCCGCTATCGTTCATTGCGGCTCCGGGACCCAGTCGTGGAACAGCCGGTGAACGCCTGCCGCGTCGGTCGCGGCGGCGATGTGATCGCGGAAATCCTGCTCGCTGAACATCTCGGCGAGCTCAGATAGCAGCTGCAGATGTTCGTCGGTGGCCTTCTCGGGCACGAGCAGCGCAGACAGGCTGGCGAGGACCTCGCTCCGCGGCAGCTGAGCGCGCTGTTCGAACAATTGCGCGATCTGTTCGAAGAGCCGCTTCTTGGTGCCGGCCTCGACGCCGAGCACGATGTTCGCCTCGGGCAGGAGCTGCGCGATGCGGTTCATCGGGGGTGATGGCGAAGCGCGCAATCCGCGAATCGCGGTGGCGTCTCGCTACTTGACGCGCTGCTTCCGCCGGCGAGCAGTCCCCAGGCGCTTGCCGCGCGCGGGCTGGTGGCGATGACCGTTTCTCTTTTCCTTGTAGCGCAGCACCTGCCGGTCGAGCTTGTCGGCGAGCGCGTCGATCGCCGCGTACATGTCCGGCTCGACGCACTCGGCATGGATGTCCTTGCCGCGGATGTGCAGGTTGGCGGTGATCTGCTGCCTCAACTTGTCGACCGAGAGCACGACGTTGACGTCGATAACGTGGTCGAAATGCCGTGTGACGCGATCGAGCTTGGTGACGACGTATTCGCGGATGGCGGGTGTGATCGCGAGGTGATGACCGGTCAGGTTCAGATTCATCCAGCCTCCTTGAAGTCCCGAGTGTGGATCAAATCGCCTTGCGCAGGTTCACCGGAGGGATTTGCAAAGCTTCGCGATACTTGGCGATAGTGCGCCGCGCGACGACAATGCCCTGGTCGCCGAGCAAGTCGGCGATGCGGCTGTCGGTGAGCGGCGCCTTGGGGTCCTCCGCCCCGATCAGCTGCTTGATCAGCGCGCGAATCGCCGTGGCCGACGCAGCGCCGCCGGTGTCGGTCGCCACGTGGCTGCCGAAAAAGTACTTGAGCTCGTAAGTGCCGCGCGGCGTCAGCATGTACTTCTGCGTAGTCACGCGCGAGATGGTCGACTCGTGCAGGTTGAGAATCTCGGCGATCTCACGCAACACCATGGGCCGCATCGCGACTTCACCGTGATCGAAAAAGTGACGCTGGCGATCGACGATGGCCTGCGACACCCGCAATATGGTCTCGAAGCGCTGCTGCACGTTGCGAATGAGCCATTTCGCTTCCTGGAGCTGGGCGGCAAGCTGCTGATTCGACGACTCGCGGTTGCGGGTGAGAATGTCCGCGTAAATGCGGTTCAACCTCAACTTGGGCATCGCTGCTTCGTTGAGCGCGGCCACCCAGCGTCCCCGCACCTTCCGTACGACCACGTCGGGGATGACATAGTTCGCCTCGGTCGTCGCGAACTCGGCGCCGGGACGGGGGTTCAAGCTGGTGATCAGCGAGCGCACGCCGCGAAGACCCTCGTCGTCGGTGTGCAGAAGGCGCTTCAGCTTCCCGAAATCGCGCGCGGCGAGCAGCGGCAAGTGATGCTCGACCAGCCGAAGCGCTTCGGTGCGGAAAGCCGTCGACTCGGGCAGCGCCTTCAACTGCAGGGCGAGACATTCGGCGCAATCGCGCGCTCCCACCCCCGCGGGCTCCAGGTGCTGCAGATGCTTCAGGCCGATGGAGAGCTCGTCGGCGTCGATTCCCAGCTCCTCGGGAAAGAGCTCGAGCAGCTCCTCGAGCGAGGTCGTGAGATAGCCGTCCTCGTCCACCGCGTCGATCAGCGCGGAGACAATCTGCCGGTCGCGCAGCGGCAGGCTGAGCAACGCGACCTGCTCGTTCAAGTGATCGCGCAGCGAGCTCGTGGCGACCTGCTGCGGGATGAACCTGTCGTCATCGTCGTCGCCGCTGCCTGTCGTCGAACCCCAGTCGGTTCTGTCGCTGCCGCCCGCAGCCAGGTCGAATTCAGGCGCCTGCGCGTCCGTGCCATCGCCGGCCGCGTCGGCGGGAGCCGAGGCTGGCAGCCCCGGGCTGAAAGCCGCCGGGGCGTTGGCGCCATCCTCTTCCTCGGCCTTCTCGAGCAGCGGGTTTTCCTGCAGCAGGCGCTCCACCTCGGCGTTGAGCTCGAGCGTCGACAGTTGCAGCAGGCGGATCGACTGCTGCAGCTGCGGAGTCAGCGTCAAATGCTGGGAAAGCTTGAGCTGTAGCGTCGGTTTCATGTACTGGCGATTCTGTAGCCAACATCAGAGCCGGAAATGCTCCCCTAGGTAGACCTTCCTGACGCTTTCATTATAAACAATTTCGTCCGGCGTTCCGGAAGCGAGTACCCGCCCCTCGTTGATAATGTAGGCGCGATCGCAGATGCCGAGCGTCTCTCGGACATTGTGGTCGGTGATCATCACTCCGATGCCCCGTTCCTTCAGGAAGCCGATGATCTTCTGGATGTCGAGCACAGCGATGGGGTCGATGCCTGCAAACGGCTCATCGAGGAGTATGAAGCGCGGGCGAGTCGCCAGCGCCCGAGCGATCTCCACGCGGCGGCGCTCGCCGCCCGACAGGCTAAGCGCACCGGCGTCCCGCAAATGCGATATCGACAGATCCTCGAGCAAGGCGTCGAGACGGTTGGCGATCTCGTCCTCGTCGATGCCTTGCAGCTCGAGGATCGCCAGGATGTTCTCGGCGACCGAAAGCTTGCGGAAGATCGAAGCTTCCTGCGGCAGGTACGACAGCCCCAGCCGCGCGCGCACGTGGATGGGCATGCTCGTGAGGTTCTCGCCGTCGAGCCGGATGGTTCCGCCATCGGTCGCGACCAGCCCGACGATCATGTAGAAGCAGGTCGTCTTCCCCGCGCCATTCGGGCCGAGAAGCCCGATGACTTCGCCGCTTTCCACCTCGAGCGACACGTCGTGCACGACGACGCGCGACTTGTACCGCTTGTTTAGCGTCTCGACCGACAGCGTGCTCATCGCCCGAAGCGGAAGCGGAGAGTCATTTGCCCGACTGCACAGACACCGAGCTGTCGGCCTTCAGCGGCAACGGATTACTCGGCTTGGGCTCCGCCGACGCCTTTGCGCTCTTGTCCTGTTTGGGCTGCGCGTTCTTGTCGTCCTTCGCCGGCGTGCCCTTGTCGTCCTTGGACTGGGTGCCTTTGTCTTCCTTGGGTTGCGGCTGGAATACGCCGCGCACGCGAGGTCCCAACGGAGCCTCTCCGGCTTCGGCGGGCCGCGTGTCGGGCCGACCTTCGGCCTTGAAGACCTCGGTCGCGGCGTTGTACGAAATGTAGTTGCTGCGGATCTCGTCGTTGTTCTTCTTGAGCAGCGCCCTGTCGAACAGCTCGAGGAACCGCTTCTCCCCGTCGTACACCGCGCGCTGCGCGAAGCCCTCGTAGTACTCGTCGACGCCGTCGCGCTTCTCGCGGAAGGTGACGGGATTGCCGTACGCCGTCGCCGACAGGGAATTGTCGGGGTTCTGATGGAACACGACGCGATCGGCCCGGATCGTCATCGTTCCCTGCGTGATGACGACGTTGCCGGAAAGCTCGCCGTCGTTGCTGTTCAAATTGGCGCCGCCAGTATCGCCCTGGTAGAAAATCGGCTTATCGCGGTCGGCTTTTTCCGCGTGAGCGACGGGGGCCAGCAACGAGGCGATCCCGGTCATCGCGCAAGCGGCTCGCAGCAGCGCACGCCCATGCGGCGAACCGCCGGCTCGTGGTCCGGGCCGCAGCAACGGCTTGCGATCTGGGGAACGATGGCTCATGGGGCTACTTCTGCGGCTGCAGCCTGCCGCTGACGTGCGAGCCGAACTTCACCGTCTTGCTGCGGTTGTCGAACTCCATGCCTGTAGCGCGGATTATCCCACGCGCGTCCTCGATGGTCACCGGCTTGTCGGTCACGACCCGGTCTTCCTTGGGGATGACGTGCAGATATTCGCTCAAGAGGATCACCGGCCCGTCACGCGCATCGGCCTCAGTCGGCTCCCGCACTCCCCGGACGTTGCCGTAGAAATAAGCATGCTCGCGGTTTCCGGTGACGGTGGCGCGATCTGAGGTGATGGTCAGCTTTGGCTGACCGGGATCGCTGAACGTGACCACCGGCGCGTCGAAGTCGCTGGTGTCGTCGTCGGGGTAGTGGCGGACTACCCGCGCCGTCAGCGCCTGCCGGACGCGTCCCTCGGCGTCCAGGCTCTGTGCATTCACGTCCTCGATGTAAATGTCGGGATCGTGACGTCCGCTTCCGTCGAATGCCGGACCGCCGCGCTGGACCTGCGCGTTCAACCAGTAGCTCAGTGCGGCAAGCGAGCCCAGCACCAGCACGGGCGACCAGGCGATCAGGCGGTCGAACAAGGGGTGGCGCGCCTTCATTGCGCGAACGCCTTCATGAGCGGCTGAAGCGCGTCACGCGCCGCGAGGATCAGCTCGCAGACCTCGCGCACTGCGCCGGCGCCGCCCTCGGCGCGGGTTACATAGTGCGCTTGGCGCCGGATCGGCTCCGGGGCGTGAGGAACGGTAAGCGCGAGCCCGCAGCGGGCGAGCAGAGGCAGATCAGGAAGGTCGTCGCCGATGTGCGCGCACTCCTCGGGCGCGAAGCCGAGCTCGTTGCGCAGCCGCTCCCATGGGACGAGCTTGTTTTCGGCCCCGAGGATGACGTGAGCCACGCCGAGGTGGCGCGCGCGCCGCGTCACCGCCGGAGTGGAGCTGCCGGTGATCCAGGCAACCACGACACCCGATTCATGGAGCATTTTCAGCCCCAAGCCGTCGAGCGTCGAAAAGACCTTGAGCTCGCTGCCGTCGTCGGCATAGTAGAGCTTCCCATCGGTGAGCACCCCGTCGACGTCGCAAGAAAGGAGGCGAATGCGGCGGGCTCGCGCGGTGAGGTTGATGCTCATACGATGGCGCTCACACCACCTTGGCGCGGAACAGGTCGTGCAGATGCAGTGCTCCTATCAGCTTGTCATGCTCGTCGATGACCAGCAGCTGAGTGACCTTCGGAGGCGTTTCCATCAACTCGACGCAGTCGATCGCGAGACGGCCAGCCCCGATGGTGCGAGGTTTGCGCGTCATCAGCCCTTCGACGCGAGCAGCACCGAAATCCTTGACGTGGGCGAGGCAGCGCCGCAGATCGCCATCGGTAAAAATCCCGGCGACGCCGCCGCCGGAGTCGACCACCGCGGTCATGCCCATGCCCTTGCCGCTCATTTCAACCACGGCTTGCGCAAGTGTTGCTGTCATGGGGACCGAAGGGACCGCATCTCCGGTGCGCATCACGTCGGCCACGCGTGTGAGAAGCCGCCGTCCCAGCGATCCTCCCGGGTGCGAGCGCGCGAAGTCCTCTACCGAGAAGCCGCGCGCATCGAGCAGGCTCAGCGCCAGCGCGTCGCCCAGCGCGAGAGCCGCGGTCGTGCTCGCCGTGGGCGCGAGCCCCAGCGGGCAGGCTTCCGCGTCGACGCTGGCATCGAGATGCACATCCGCCGCCTGGGCGAGCGAAGACTCCTCGCTGCCGGTGAGCGCGATCAGCTTGGCTCCCTGGCGCTTCAAGTGCGGAATCAGCGACACGAGCTCGTCGGTCTCACCGGAGTTCGACAGCAATACCACGACATCCTCGCTGGTGATCATCCCCAGGTCGCCGTGACTTGCCTCTGCGGCGTGCACGAAGAACGCCGGTGTGCCGGTCGAGGCGAGCGTCGCGGCGAGCTTGCGGGCGATGTGTCCCGACTTGCCGATGCCGGTGACTACGACGCGGCCCCGGCAAGCGAACAGAGCGCGCGCAGCCGCGAGGAACGCGCCGCCCAAGCGGCCCTCGAGGACGGAAATGGCAGCGGCTTCGGTGGCGAGCACGCGCCGGCCGAGCGCGAGCGCGCGCTCACGATCGATATCGCGCATCGACGCGAAGCTTTGCACGGGCTCGGCGGACATGCCGAAAGTATACCCTCATCGGAGCGTGCGGCCGCCGCGCAGCGCCGACGCGTGTGCTAGTGTCCGGCTGCAGCGAGCTCTGCTGATGACGAAGCGATGTCCCACACGCTGCAACTGATTCTGCTGGTGCCGGCAGCGGCTGTCGTCGTCGGATTCTTCCATGGGGCGACCGACGCCACCGACACAGCGGAGAATTTGCAACCGCGCCTGCCAGAGCCCGGGTACGCCTTCGAAGCGGGAGACGTCGTCGTGCTTCTGGGGCGGCCCGAGCAGCTTGCCATTGCGGAGCAGAAGCTGCTGACGCCGCAGCGATCAGCGCGCGGGACCGAGTTGATTTGATACAATCGCCGCTCCTCCTGGCGAGACAACAACCTGCCGATGCCGGCCGCACCGCACGCGGATTCCCACGCCGCGCCAACCCCGACCGACCGCGTCGAACGACGTGGCGCCGCGATCGAACTGGCAGATGTCTCGTTCGCGTACGACCAGCGGCTGGTGCTGCGCGGGATCAGCATGAAGATCCCGCGCGGCAAGATCGTCGCGATCATGGGCGGCAGCGGCTGCGGCAAGACGACGATCCTGCGCCTGATCGGCGGGGCGTTGAAGCCGAGGAGCGGGAAAGTGATCGTGGCGGGCCAGTCGGTCCCCGACCTTAATGCCGATGCGCTCTACGCGCTGCGCCGGAGGTTCGGGATGCTGTTCCAGTTCGGTGCGCTGTTCACCGACATGAGCGTGTTCGAGAACATTGCTTTTCCGATGCGCGAGCACACCGATCTCAGCGAAGAGCTGATCCGCGATCTGGTGCTCATGAAGCTGCATGCTGTGGGCCTGCGCGGCGCGGCGAGCCTGATGCCGGCGGAGCTCTCCGGCGGCATGGCGCGTCGGGTTGCGCTCGCGCGCGCCATCGCGCTCGATCCGATGGTCGTGATGTACGACGAGCCCTTCGCGGGCCTCGACCCGATATCGCTCGGCGTGATCGGGCAGTTGATCCGGAAGCTCAACGATGCGCTGGGCATCACTTCGGTAGTGGTAACTCACGACGTGTACGAGTCGCTGAAGATCGTCGACTACCTCTACTTCGTCTCGGAAGGAAGGATCGTCGCGAGCGGCACCGCCGAAGAAGTCCGCGAGTCCGCCGATTCCTATGTGCGGCAGTTCGTCGACGGCGAGCCGGACGGGCCGGTGCCGTTCCACTATCCGGCGCAACCCTACGCGAAGGAATTGTTGACGCATGTACGCTGAAGTGCCTGGTGGAGTCGCGTACTGGCTGCGGCGCCTCGGTGGGGCGGTGACTGGCAGCATAGGCAGGCTCGGCTACGCCAGCCGCTTCCTGCTCGCCGTGCTGTGGCATTCTCCCCAGGCGTTCCGGCGCATCCAGCTCACGCTGCGCGAGATCTACTTCGCCGGCGTGCTGTCGCTGGTGATCATCCTGATGTCCGGGATGTTCGTCGGAATGGTGCTCTCGCTGCAAGGCTACGAGACGCTCAAGCGGTACGGCGCCGACGAGCAGCTCGGTATCCTGGTTGCGCTGGCGCTGGTGCGCGAGCTCGGGCCGGTGATCGCGGGACTGCTGTTCGCGAGCAGAGCCGGCTCGGCGATCACCGCCGAGATCGGCCTGATGAAGACGACCGAACAGCTCGCGGCGATGGAGATGATGGCGGTCGATCCGCTGGCGCGAGTGATCGCGCCTCGCTTCTGGGGCGGCATCATTTCGCTGCCGCTGCTCGCCGCGTTGTTCTCCGCCTTCGGCATCTTCGGCGGGTACTTGGTCGGCGTGCGGCTGATCGGCATCGACGCCGGCGCCTTCTGGGGCCAGATGCAGGCGGGCGTGGATTTCTGGCCCGACGTGACCAACGGCATCGTCAAGAGCGTGGTGTTCGCGCTCGCGGTGTCGCTGATCGCCGTGTTCGAGGGCTACGATTCGAAGCCCACGGCCGAGGGCGTATCCACCGCGACGACGCGCACGGTCGTCATCTCGTCGCTGGCGATCCTGGCGCTCGACTTCGTCATGACCGTGTTCATGTTCCGAGGCACCGGCACATGAACCGTGCCGCAATCGATCTCTGGGTCGGCATCTTCGTGGCCATCGGACTCGGGGCGATCGTCTTCCTGGCGCTCAAGGTAGGCAACCTGCTCACCATCGGCGCCGAACCCGGCTATCGCCTCGAAGCGCGGTTCGACAACATCGGAGGGCTCAAGCTGCGTGCTCCGGTGAAGGCCGCCGGAGTGGTCGTCGGCCGGGTGGAATCGATAAGACTCGATCCCAAGACCTACGAGGCGGTGGTGAGCCTGCGCGTCGATCGAAGCTTCGAGTTCACCAAGGACACCATCGCGGCGATCAACACCTCGGGTCTGCTGGGCGAGGTGTACGTCAGCCTCGACGCCGGCGGCGAGACGGTCATGCTCAAGGACGGCGATCGCATCGGCAAGACACAATCCGCTGTCGTCGTCGAGAAGCTGATCAGCCAATTCCTGTTTGACAAGGCCGCCGAGAGCGGCAACGCCAAGAAATGAGAACCAGAAGGCAAGGCCATCTTCGCAGCTTCGCGGTCGCGCTGGCTGCTCTGCTTCTTGCGGGCTGCGCCGCGACGCCTTCGCGGGTCGACCCGTTCGAGCCGTTCAACCGCGCGATGTTCTCGGTGCACGAGGTGGTCGACGGCAACGTGGTGAAGCCAATTGCCGAGGGGTACGTCAAGTTCGTTCCCGAGCTCATCCGCACCGGCGTCGCCAACTTTTTCGGGAACATCGACGATCTTTTCATCGGCATCAACAATGTGCTGGAAGGCAACGGCTACCGCGCCGGAGACGATTTCGGGCGCGTGCTGCTCAACACCACCTTCGGCCTGGGGGGCATTTTCGACCTCGCGTCGATGATGGGCATCGAGAAGCACAATCAGGATTTCGGGATCACCTTCGGCAAATGGGGTATCGAGCAGGGGCCCTACCTCTTC
>Ga0187778_10001011_pt1 | contig 20035 bp, 15 predicted proteins | sample 1015_Q2_SP5_20_M_FD_132418 | JGI IMG/M metagenome (GOLD analysis project Ga0187778, IMG submission 132418) | Tropical peat soil microbial communities from peatlands in Department of Meta, Colombia - 1015_Q2_SP5_20_MG | ecosystem: Environmental > Terrestrial > Soil > Wetlands > Peat | place...
GCCACTGGGTCCCTCGCCGGCGGCTTCGGGCGCATCGAGCACGCCCTCGAGGTACTGTGGGCTTCCCTGCTTGCGCAGAAAATCCACGACGCGGTGAACCTCGGCGTCGGACACGAAGGCACCGTGTACGCGCATGGGCATGCCGCTGCCGGCGGGAAGATACAGCATGTCGCCCTGGCCGATCAGTGACTCTGCGCCCATCTGGTCGAGAATGGTGCGCGAGTCTACGCGGCTCGACACCTGAAAGGCGATGCGCGTCGGAATGTTGGCCTTGATGAGGCCGGTGATCACATCCACGGATGGCCGCTGGGTCGCCAATATGAGATGCATGCCCGCGGCGCGCGCCTTTTGCGCGATGCGCGCGATGAGCTCCTCGACCTTCTTGCCGGTGACCATCATCATGTCGGCCAGCTCGTCGATCACCACGACGATCACCGGCAACGTCTCCAGCTCGGCGGCCGACTCCCGATCGGGCGCAAACGGGTTGGTAAGGGGCTCGCCGCGCTCGGCCGCTTCAAGGATCCTCTGGTTGTAGCCGTGCAGGCTGCGCACCCCGAGCTTGCTCATCAATCGATAGCGCCGATCCATCTCCGCAACGCACCAGTTCAGCGCATGGCCGGCTTCGCGCATGTCCGTCACCACCGGCGCGATGAGGTGAGGAATACTCTCATACGCGGAGAGCTCGAGCATCTTGGGATCGATCATCAGCAGCCGCACCTGCGAGGGATCGGACTTGTACAGGATCGAGAGGATCATCGCATTGATGCCGACCGATTTGCCGGATCCCGTGGTGCCTGCGACCAGCAGGTGGGGCATGCGCGCAAGGTCAACGACCACGGGCTTGCCGGCGATGTCCTTACCAAGACCCAGTGTCACAGGAGAATGGTTCTCGGCGTAGATGGCCGAGCCAAGAATCTCGGACAGACGAACAATTTGCCGGCGCGCATTGGGCAGCTCCAACCCCATGAGATTTTTTCCGGGAATCGTCTCGACCACGCGAATCGAAACCAGCGAAAGAGCGCGTGCAAGGTCCTTTGCCAGGTTGACGATCTGCGCGCCCTTGACCCCAACGGCCGGTTCGATCTCGTAGCGCGTGATCACGGGTCCCGGATAGGCCGCGACGACGGCCACTTCGACGCCGAAGTCCTTGAGTTTTTTCTCGATCAGGCGCGAGGTAAATTCCAGGGTATCGGTCGATACGGCCTCGGGACCCGCGCTGGCCTCATCGAGCAGCTCCAAAGCCGGCAGGCCGCTCGCGGAAGAAGCTTCGGCAAAAAGCGGCACTTGACGTTCGCGCTGCTTGCGCTCGGAGGTGGCAATCCGAGCGGCCGGCCGCTCGATGTGCACCGGCTCGTGCTCGTCCAGACGCTCGCGCTCCGCGGCCAGTGTTTGAGCGCGCTCTTCCGAGGCCGCCTCGCCGATCGCGCGATCTTGCTGGGCCTCGCGCTGCGCCCGCGCCCTGCCGATGACCGCCTCAAGCGCGCCGCCCAGCGCTTCGGCAACGGCCAGCCAGGAAAAGCCAAACGCAAGGCTCGCTCCAATCGCGCAGCCCGCGAGCAGTGCCACCGTGGCGCCGGTCGTGCCGAAAACCCCGAGAACCCAGGGGCCAACGCTGGAACCCAGCAACCCTCCGGCGGCGCCGGGCAGCCCGCCGGCAAGCGACTTCAGGCGCAAGGCTTCGAGCGTTGCGGCCGACACCAACAGCAGCACGAAACCGGGCCCGCGGACCCAGGGCGACAGCCGCGCCGAGGCGTGCGCATGGCGGTGCAACCGCAGAAATTCGCGCCCGATCCAGGCCGCGGCAAAGGCAACCCAGAAGTACGCGGAAAACCCGAAAAGAAACAGCATCAAGTCGGCGAACCACGCGCCTGCGCTGCCACCCCAGTTGCGCACGTGCGTCGCGCTCGAGGCGTTGGTAAAGCCCGGGTCGTCTCGGTGGTACGAAAAAAGGACCGCGGCCAGCGCAACGACGGCCAAGGTAAGGACGATCCAGCGCGCTTCGGCCAGCAACCGGGCGCTGCGGTCCATCGTTTCTGGCCTCGACGCCGCGCGTGCGCCGCGACTCGTCCGCGCGGACGCGCCACTTCGCGGCGCGCCCGCATCCTCCAAGCCCTGTATACCCGGTCCGACCGCCATGGAGCGATTATAGGAGCGGCAACGGCGCCCCCGAACCGGCGTCGAGGCGGTCCCTATAATTGTTCGACGCGGTGCGCTTGCGCGCCTTGGAAAGGAAGTGCCATGTCCACTCCCCGTCATTGCCAGGTCCTGATCCTCGGTTCCGGCCCGGCCGGCTATACCGCCGCGGTCTACGCGGCACGCGCCAATCTTTCGCCCGTCCTGGTCACCGGCATGGCGCAGGGCGGGCAGCTCATGACAACGACCGACGTCGATAACTGGCCCGCGGACGTGCACGGCGTGCAAGGCCCGGATCTGATGCAGCGCTTCCTAGAGCATGCACAACGCTTTGAGACGCAGATCGTTTTTGATCAGATCCTGAGCGTTGACCTGCGAGCGCGGCCCATGCAACTCGTTGGCGATTCCGGGCGCTACACCTGCGATGCGTTGATCATCGCCACGGGCGCGTCGGCCCAATACCTTGGACTGCCCTCGGAGAAGGCCTTCATGGGCCGCGGCGTATCGGGTTGCGCGACTTGCGACGGCTTTTTTTTCCGCAACCAGGAGGTTTGCGTGGTCGGCGGAGGCAACACCGCCGTGGAAGAAGCTCTTTACCTTTCAAAAATCGCCAGCGTCGTACACCTGATCCACCGCCGGGACCGTTTTCGCGCCGAACCCATCTTGGTCGATCACCTGATGGAGCGCGTTCGCGCGGGCAACGTTCGCCTGCACCTGTGGTTCCGCCTTGAGGAAGTGCTGGGCGATGAGGCCGGTGTCAAGGCGGTCCGCATCGCCGACGTACGCGACAACCGCACCCAGGAGCTGCCCGTGCAGGGCTGTTTTATCGCCATCGGACACCGGCCCAACACGGAGATCTTCGCGGGCCAGTTGGACATGAAAAACGGATACATCGTGACGCGCGGCGGCAGCGAAGGGCTGGCGACGATGACCAGCGTTGCCGGTGTTTTTGCCGCCGGCGACGTACAGGACCACGTCTACCGGCAGGCCATCACGTCGGCCGGCACCGGCTGCATGGCGGCGCTGGATGCCCAGCGCTGGCTCGAAGCCCAGACGCAGCCCGCGGAGCACTCCTCCTCGGCGCTTGCCGTCTAAAGGGCGCCGCGCCCGGCGCGGGGAAAGGCGCCTGCGCTTTTTTTCGCGGCGACCGTCTCGATTCGGGGCCTATGCCGGGTTACACCGCGGCGTCGCCGGTTTCCCCCGTGCGAATGCGAATGACCTGCTCGATCGCGTGCACGAAGATCTTGCCATCGCCGATTTTGCCGGTTCGCGCGGTGCGCGTGATCGCTTCGATGGCCCGTTCGATCAGATCGTCCGAAACCACCGCCTCGACCTTGATCTTGGGCAGGAAGTCAACGACGTACTCGGCCCCTCGATACAGTTCGGTGTGCCCCTTCTGTCGCCCGAAACCCTTGACGTCGGTGACCGTCAGTCCGGTCACCCCGACTTCGGCCAGTGCCTCGCGTACTTCGTCAAGCTTAAACGGCTTGATGATGGCGGTAATTAGCTTCACGGCGCTCTCCCAGCGAACGGCTGGAGTTTACCCAACCCCGCCGCGCTTCGGTAGGCTCGGTTCCCCGTTGTCGAAGGAAATTTCGTCGTCGTGGAAGCGATTGGTGATCGGATAGCGCCAATCCCGGCCGAAAGCCCGGTGCGTCACGCGGATCCCGACCGGCGACTGCCGGCGCTTGTATTCGCTCTGGCGGATCATGCGCACCACGCGTCGGACCTCCGGTTCCGGATAGCCCGCCGCTACGATCTGGGCCAGACTTTCGTCCTGCTCCATATAGCGCACGATCACGGCGTCGAGCAGGTCGTACGGTGGCAGGGAGTCCTGGTCGGTCTGGTTGGCGCGCAACTCGGCGCTCGGAGCGCGCTGCAAAATTCTTTGCGGAATGACCTCGGAGAGCCCGTTACGGTATCGCGCCAGGCGGTAGACGAGCGTCTTGGTCAGATCCTTGATCACGGCAAAACCGCCGGCCATATCGCCGTAGAGCGTGCAGTAGCCCACGGCCATTTCGCTCTTATTGCCGGTCGTGAGCACGATCGAGCCGGTCTTGTTGGACAGCGCCATCAGCAAGGTGCCGCGCGCGCGCGCCTGGATGTTTTCCTCGGTCGTATCCCACGGTCGACCGGCGAACTGCTGCGCCAAGCTCGCCACAAACGCATCAAATGCCGGAGTGATCGGAATCTCGTCGTAGCGAATGTGCAGTCGCTGCGCCATGTCGCGCGCGTCGATGAGCGAGATGTCCGCCGTAAATTTCGAGGGCATCATGACGGCGTGCACGCGTTCGCCCCCCAGCGCATCGTGCGCCAGCGCCAGTGTCAGCGCCGAATCGATCCCGCCGCTCAAGCCGATGATCGCTCCGGGAAAACCGTTCTTGTGCAAATAATCGTGTAATCCGAGCTTCAGAGCCCGGTAGGCCTGCTCCTCGAACGAGCCCGTGGGTGTGCACGCTCCGGGTTGCGCAACGCCATCGACGAAATCGATCAGCAAAAGGTGTTCGACAAACTCGGGGGCCATCGCCACGAGTCGGCCTTGCGCATCCAAGGCAAAGGATCCGCCGTCGAAGACCAACTCGTCCTGTCCGCCGACGAGGTTGGCATACACCAGCGCCAGGCCCTCGCGCGAGACATTCCTGCGCATGACTTCCAGGCGCAAAGCCTGCTTTCCCAAGTGAAACGGCGAGCCGTTGGGCACCAGCAGTACCTGGGCTCCCGCGGCGGCCGCACACCGCGGCGCGTAGGAAAACCAGGTGTCCTCGCAAATGTTGATGCCAAAGCGCGTGCCACGGATCTCGAAAACGAAGGGCCGGTTATCGGGCCGGAAGTAGCGTTGCTCATCGAACACGTCGTAGTTGGGCAAGTCGTGCTTGCAATAGGTCCCGATGACCACGCCGCGCGACAAGATGGAAGCGGCGTTAAAGCGCTGTCCCTCACGCGCGAGCGGGTGCCCCACGACAACGCGCAGGTGCGCAAACTGCGCCAGTTCGTGCGCCAATTGCTCCAGCGCCGCGTCCGATGCCTGGAAAAAGGTCCCGCGCAGCAGCAGGTCCTCGGGGGGATAGCCCGATAACGCGAGCTCCGGCGTGAGCAGCACCTCGGCGCCCGCGCGCGACGCCTCTTGCGCCGCCGCGACAATTCGCCGCGCGTTGCCGGGAAAATCCCCGACCGTGCAGTTGATCTGAGCGACGGCAACGCGCACCGGCGGGTTGGCGGAATCGGTCACGGCAGCACTCGGTCGCGCGCGAACGGCCGCAAGATTAGCAAGTCAGCGCGGTGCCGCGGCTCATCCCGACGACCGCATCAAAACGCGGGCTTGATGGCGGCCGACTCGTAGCGCGCAATAGCGCCGACGATTTCCGCGCGCGCCGCATCCGGACCCAACCAACCGACAATGCGAACCCACTTGCCCGCCTCCAGATCCTTGTAGTGCTCAAAAAAGTGCTGAATTTGCGCCAGGCGCTCAGGCGCCAGATCCTGCGGTGAGCGCCAATGCTTGTACCAAGGCAGGATCTTGTCGATCGGTACCGCGAGCAGCTTGCCATCGCCGCCGCCCTCGTCTTGCATCGACAGCACTCCCAGCGCCCGGCAGCGAACCACGACGCCCTGGTGCAGGGCAAAGGGTGTAATGACCAAAACGTCGATTGGGTCGCCGTCCTCTCCCAGCGTGTGCGGAATGTACCCGTAGTTGCAAGGGTAGTGCATGGCGGTGCCGATGAAGCGATCCACAAACAAAGCGCCGGTCTCCTTGTCGACCTCGTACTTGACCGGATCGGCGTTCATCGGAATTTCGATGACGACATTGAACTCCTCGGGAAGATTGTGTCCCGCTCCGACCTTGCTCAAACCCATCGTTTGCTCTCAAGAAAATATTGTGCCGCCGTCCGTCGTGCGGCGCGCCCATTGTAGCGACCGGGCGGCCGGCTTCGCGCGCACGCTACAGGCTGGGTTCGCGCCGAAACCAGCGCGAGCGCGTTCGCACCGGAGCGCTCGTGCGTGCCGCAAATCCGAGCGCCGCCTCCCGAAAGCACTGCGTCGCCCCTTCCGCGTCGCCCACTGCCTCCGCAAGTTCGGCCAAAGCCAAAGAGGTATCGGGATTGCCTTCCATGCGTTGGCTCTCCTCCAAATACGCTCGGGCCTTGCCCCACAGCTGGGCGCGCAGACAGATGCGCCCCAGGCATCGCAACGCCGTTGCGGTGCGCCCGTGCAACTGGATCCAGGCCTCGACTTGGGCAATGGCCGCGCCCACATTCAAACCGGCGCACCGACCGTATTCCTCCAGCAGGCGTTCACTCCAGTTTTCTCGCAACGACTGCTCCAGCGCCCGCGCCGCGTCCTCGCTGCGGCCGAGCTGGTTAAAGCAGTGGGCCGCCTCCAACGCCAGGTCTGGCGCGTGCCGGTCGGCGGTGGGGATGGCATTCCAGGCGCGCAGGAGCGCCTGCGCATCGTCGGCGCTTTCGCGCAGCAAACCTCGGTACGCCAACACCTTGTAAGCGGCCGACGCGGGCGCGGCCAGTCCCCGATGTTTGTCCAGCGCCCGCACGATACGTATGGCTTCTTGCCAATGGTTGGATTGCAGATGGGCGACCAAGGCGATACGCATCGCATGAATGTGCCGGGCACCGGCGCCGTGCAGCCGTTCGATGACCTGCAGCGCGCGCGCATCGTCGCGCTGCTCCGACCACATCTCCGCGCTCAGAACCAGGCGCGCGGTCGTCAGTTCGGGATCGACGTCGGCGCGCTCCAGCCATTGTTCACGCCGTTCGTACTCCTGCATGCGGTGCGCGGCGCGCGCCGCAACCAACGCGGCCAGCGCGGCCACGGGGCCCGCCGACTGCGCCCGCTGCGCGGCCCGCTCCGCGCGCGCAAACCGGCCCTCAAACAGCGCCTTGAGCGCCTCGCGCAGTCCGCGCAGTGCACCCAGCTCCGAGCGTCTTTCGCGATACGCGCGAACGCGCTCCGGAAAATCGCTCGCCCGCTGGGCCAGGCGTCCGACGCGGTACGTCAGCCACAACGCGAGAACCAGGAGCAGAAGAAAGAAGCTGAGCGAAAGGTCGATCCGCCACGGCGGTGCGAGCGCAACGACCGAACCTTGCGTGGACTGAAGACCAACGGCAACCGCCGCCGCGATTGCAGCAAGCCACAGCGCCCAAAGCAACGTCTTCACGGCTTCACCCGTTGCTGCCTCGCGGCGGCGCGCCCAACGCTGCGTGCAAGGCGCCCAGCGTCTCGTCGAGCGAAGGCGGTGCGCCGCTCGCGGCGGCGGCGGCGATGGCGCGCAGTTGCGACACCGCGATTGCCACCGCGCCCTGCCCCGGGTCGAAATATCGCGTCAAAAGATCCTCCAGCGCGGCTTCCTCCGACCGAACCATGCGCTCGTCACGTGCCAAGATTGCCTGGCGCAGGTCCAGCACTCCCAAGCGAAAACGTTCCCGCAACAGCTGCTGCTGTGCCGGATTAAGGAGCAGCGCATCGGGCGTAGCCACTTCGCGTATGCGCAACAAATCGCCAAACTCGCTTTCGATCCATGCACGCACCCGCGCGCCCAAGGACTCGACGGCGGGCGCACCCGGCGCCGCCGCGGGCGCCGGCGCCGCCGCTGCCGGGGGGCGAAGCCCCGAATGCAGCGGATCGGCGCTCACGCGCCACGCATCGACCGCGGTAAGCAACGGATCGAGGCGTGCGGCCAAAGCGCCGCGGTCGACATCCGGCGCGGCCTTCAAGCGGGCAAGGTCGTGGCGCAACGCCGCCTGAACCCGCAGCGCTCGCGCGCTGGCCACGCGCCCCAGGCGGGCATCGGCGGCGGCAAGAGCATCCGCAGCGGCGCTCGGGCTCGCGCCCAATCGAAGCTGCGCCTGGATCTGCTCGACAAGTCGTTCCACGTCCAGCAGCGCCAGTGTTTCCCGGCTCCGGCGCAGTTCGGCGTCGCCTACCAAGCCGGTCGCAGTCTCCGAATCGCCTTGGGCCTGCGCCCACTTGCGCTCGAGCTCCGTTAAGCGCCGATCGAGCTCGGCACTGTGCTGGTCGCGCGCGAGCGCTTCGGCGTTTTCCTGGGCAATGCGCCGCTCCTGCTCGCCGTCTCGATGCAAAAGATACGAGGCCAGCGTCAGCGCCACGGCCCCCAAAAGCAAGGAGAGCAGCGCAACCGCACGCACCGCGGCCGAAGGGCTGCCCGTCGCAGCCGGTGTTGGCGCCGCCGGACTCGACGGCGGGGAAATCGTTTCGCTCATGAGGAGCGCAATGTTACGGAATCTCGGAAAGTCCCGTTGAGACTCGTTTCGCGTGTGGCGTGGGCCACGGTGGCCAATCGGTTGCGGCCAGACCCAGGGCCTTTTGGATCGAGGCAACGTCGGGCTCGCAGCGTCGCACGTCGGTGCGGCCACTGGCGCGCAGCGTCCGCTCGATGCGTTCGTGCACGCACAGGCAAACGCCGCCCAAAAGCCAGGAGGACAGCGCCGCCTCGTGCCCGAACGCGTCGGCCATTACGGCGACGGCCTCCGAGCTACTGTACAAAGGCGCAAGGCGCGCACCCGCGGACCAAGCCGCCCGCAGGGCCGCCCACTGAATCGGGGTCGGAACGTGCCGCACCCGCCGATACGCGACCGCCTCCTCGACCGACGCCCCGCATTCGAGCAGCCGGTCCGTCAGCCAGCTTCGGCCGGTCTGCGCGCGAACGATCAGCGCATGGCGCGGTGGCGTCGGTAGTGCTTTTTGCAAAGCCGGCCACAAGGCTTCCGATCCCCCTTCCGCGGCCGTTTCGCCGTCCGGACAGACGATGCGAGCCTCGTGGGCTCCGGGAAGCTGCGCACGCGCGACCCGCGCGCTTGCTGACCCCACGGCCGCGATCGTCGCGTGGGCCGGCCACGCGTTGGTTACGAGCGGCGCAAAAGCGTGCACCGCAGCAGGGCTGACAAACACCACGAGGTCAAAGAGCGCCAAGCGCTCCACGCTCGAGGCAAGCGCCGCAGGGTCGTCGGCCGGCAAGAGGGTAAAGGCGGGCAGCCACAAGGCGTCCAAGTCCGCGGCGCGCAGCTGTGCCGCCAGTGCCCGGCCGGGCCCCTGCGGGCGGGTTACGAGGACTAGCGGCGGGCGGGCGGTTTGCGGTTTCAAGCCTTACTCACCGCGCAGCAGGCGCTCGACGCCGCGCGCCTTGAGCTCCGCAACGACGCGCAAACCGATGGTTTCGGCCTGCGAGCTCGCTCCGCTGGCCTGCGCTTCGATCATCTGGCCGCGCGTTGCGTTGCCCGCCCAGGCACGCAAATGCAGTTGCTCTTGCACAAGCTGGGCGTAGGCTGCCAGCGGAAATTCGCAGCTGCCTCCCAGACCACGCGAAACGGCGCGCTCGGCCGTGACGCAGGCCCGGGTGGGCGCGTGTTCCAGCGCGAGCAGCCGTGCCCGCACGGACTCGTCGCCCGCGCGAATTTCGATGGCCAGCGCGCCCTGCCCTGGCGCCGGCAAAAACTGCTCGGGCGAGAGGATCTGCGTGATTCTCTCGGCCATCCCAAGACGCTGCAAACCCGCCGCCGCCATCAGCAGCGCGTCAAAGTCGCCACGATCGAGCTTGGCCAAGCGCGTACCCACATTGCCCCGTACCGAGACGATCTGCAGGTGCGCAAAGCGCGCGCGCAGTGCCATCTCCCGCCGCAGGCTCGACGTGCCCACGCGTGCGCCTTCGGGCAACTGTTCCAGGCTGCTCCACCGCGAACTGACAAAGCAATCGCGCGGGTCGGCGCGCTCCAGAACCGCGGCCAGCGCAAACTCGGGCCCGAGTTCCATCGGCACGTCCTTGAGCGAATGCACCGCAATGTCGGCCCTCGCCTCGAGCAGCGCCACTTCGAGCTCCTTGACGAACAGAGCCTTGCCACCGACTTTCGATAAGGTGCGATCCAGGATCTGGTCGCCCCGGGTGGTCAGCTCAAGCAGCTCCACGCGTAGTGCGGGGTCGGCCTGCAAAAGGCGCTCCCGCACATGCCGGGCCTGCCAAAGCGCAAGCGGGCTTGCGCGCGTTGCAATGCGAATCGTTGCAGACGGCAGGGACATGGGCCGTCGAGTGTAGCAAGCTCACACTCCGGCGGCCGCCTTGACGGTTGGCCACTGGCGCCGGCTGATCGGCAATCGCTCGTTTAAGTCACGCAACAAGATTTCCCAATGCCCCTCGGGCGACTCGCCTTCGCCTTCGGCCTTGCCCTTGACCCGCTGAAAGCCCGCGATGAAGCGGCGCGCCACCAGCGAGTTGCGGTGAATGCGCACAAACCGATCGCCAAATTCGCTCTCCAGAGCGGTCAGCGACTCCTCGGTGAGATATTCGCGCGCCACCGTGCGGATCGTGACGTATTTGAGCTCCGCGCGCAGATACACGATGTCTTCCACCGGAACGAGCACAAGTCGGCCACGTTCCGAGACGCTCAGCTGCGAGCGGGCCGCACCCAGGCTGCGCGCCAGAGCATCGAAGCGCGCCTCGCGCGGCAAAACGCGGCGTGCGCGCTGCAACGCCGCGAGCAGCCGGTCGGCGCGCACGGGCTTGAGCAGATAGTCGACCGCCTGGACCTCGAAGGCCTTGAGCGCGTGCTCGTCGAACGCGGTCACGAAAATGATCGCCGGTGGCGCGGGCGATTGCGCCAGGTGGCGCGCCACCTCGATGCCGTTCATGTCGGGCATCGCGATGTCGAGCAACACGACGTCGGGCTGCAACCGGGCCGCCGCATCGAGCGCGGCAAATCCCCCATCGGCCTCCCCGACCTGGCTCAGTGCGATGTGCTTGGCGCAGTCGCCCAGCAACTGCGCCAGACGTGCTCGCGCCGGCGGTTCGTCGTCTACAACCAGCACCTTGAGCATGATTTTGCGCGTTGCGATCGTTGAGCGAAGCGGCTGCCTAGACCTCAGGCACCGGCCTTGGTTTCTACCGGAATGGTCAGCGTGAGCTCGAAGCGCTCTCGGCGCACCCGAGTCTCGAGACTCGCCTCCAGATCGTATACCAGCGCCAGCCGCCCTCGGATGTTCTTCAGTCCGATCTGGTTGCCTTCCCGCTGCACGGGCTCGCGCGCAATTGGGTTGCTGACGAAAATTTCGAGCTTAAACCCGTGCTGGCGCACGCGCACCTGGATGTCGCAGCGGCCGGTTAGCCGTTCGGCGCCGTAGCGAACCGCATTTTCGATAATGGGCTGAAGCAACAGCTGCGGCACTCGCGCCTTGGGGTGCACGGCTCCCACGTTCCAGTCCACGTGCAGGCGCTCGCCCAGGCGCGTTTGTTCGATTTCCACGTAGCGCCGGCACAGGTCAATTTCCTGCTCCAGCGGCACCAGGCGTTTGACGTCCCCCATCACCGCGCGAAACAGTTCCGCCACACTCTCGAGCATGCGTTCGGCGCGCAGCGGATCCTCGCGGATCACCGCCAGCACGGCATTTAGGCTATTGAAAAAAAAATGCGGTCGAATCCGCGACTGCAACGCCTGAAACTTGGCTTCGTCGATTGCCGGCGAAAACGCGCGCGATCGCAACTCCAGATAATGCTGCGCGGCCGCCCCACCCAGCAGGCCAAGTCCCGTTGCCAGGATGTCGGCCCGCCCGAAAGCCGGCAGGGCCGAACCCACGGCCAGCCGATTGACGAGGTACGCCATCAGCGCGGGCAGCAACCACGCCAAGGCCCGCTGTATGGGCGCCGAGATCTCCGCGCCGCTTCGGCGCAGCACGCACCAGCCCAGCAATGTGAGGAGCGTCGTGGGCTCAACGATTGCCGCGAGTTCCAAAAACGCGGCCGAATACTGCGCCGAGGGCTGCGGCGAAGAAAACTCGGTCGCACGCCCGGTCAAAACGGCGACGGCCAGCGCGACGTTCACGCCCACACCGACGCGCAAAATGGTGCCGGTGTTGCAACCGTCGGGAATCAGTTGGCGGATCGGAGGCACGAGGGGCGATTATCCATGGTTTGGCCCACAACGTCGGAGGGCGCAGGACGCGCGCTAGAATTTCAGCATGAAGGACGCTCAAGGGCGCCGCCGCGGCGCCGCCGCCTCCCCGCGCAAGAAGCGCCTCGAGGCAGACCCACGCGAAAGCGAGCGGGGTGCGCACGGCCACTCGCCGTTGCATGCCCGGCAGGAGGCGTGGTCGGGGCGCTTTTCCGAGCCGGTCGCGGAGTTTGTGCTGCGCTACACGGCAAGCATCGGGTTTGACCGGCGTCTGGCGCTGGCGGACATTGCGGGGTCGTTGGCCCACGCCCAGATGCTGGCGCAAGTCGGCGTGCTGAGCGCACAGGATCTGCAGGCGATCGAGCGCGGTCTGGAGACCGTGCGAGGCGAGGTCGAGCGCGGCGAATTTGCCTGGCGGCTCGATCTGGAAGACGTGCACCTGAACATCGAGGCGAGGCTTACCGAACTCATCGGTCCCGCGGGCAAGCGTTTGCACACCGGCCGCTCGCGCAACGACCAGGTAGCCACGGACCTGCGCCTGTACCTGCGCGGCCAGATCGATCTCGTGCTGGAGCAATTGCGGCGCCTGCAACGCGCGCTGGTGGAGCTTGCGAGCGCGCACACGGAAACGGTCCTGCCGGGCTTTACCCACCTGCAGGTCGCCCAGCCCATCGTCTTCGGACACCACCTGCTGGCGTATGTGGAGATGCTCGAACGCGACGCCGAGCGTCTGCGCGAAGCGCGGGTGCGCGTAAATTGCCTGCCCCTGGGTGCTGCGGCGCTTGCCGGCACGAGCTACCCGATCGATCGTCAGGACGTGGCCCGTCGATTGGGTTTTGAGTCTGTCAGCCGCAACTCGATGGATGCCGTCTCGGATCGCGATTTTGTCGTCGAGTTTTGTGCGGCTGGCGCGCTGATCATGGTCCATTTGTCGCGCTTTTCCGAGGAGCTGATCCTCTGGGCCAATCCGCAGTTCGGTTTTGTTGACCTGCCCGATCGGTTCACCACGGGCTCTTCGATCATGCCGCAAAAACGCAATCCCGACGTGCCGGAGCTGGCGCGCGGCAAAACCGGCCGGGTCATCGGCAGCCTGGTGGCCCTGCTCGCGATGATCAAGGCGCAGCCGCTGGCGTACAACAAAGACAACCAAGAGGACAAGGAACCCTTGTTCGACACCGTCGATACGCTGCGCGACACGGTGCACGCCTTTGCCGAGCTGGTTCCCGGGATCACGGTCCATCGCGATGCGATGCGCCAAGCGGCGCAAAAGGGATTTGCGACGGCTACCGACCTGGCCGATCACCTCGTGCGCGGTGGCATGCCCTTTCGCGATGCGCACGAAGCCGTGGGCCGGGCCGTGCGGCGTGCCTCCGAACTTGGCTGCGATCTTGCGCAGCTGCCCCTGGAAGAGCTGCGCGCGTTTGCGCCCGAGATTTCCGCCGACGCACGCAAGGCCCTGAGCCTGGAGGCCTCGGTGGCCGCCCGCAACCACGTGGGTGGCACGGCGCCCGCGCAGGTCGCGCAGCAGGTGGCGTTCTGGCGCACGCGGCTTGGCTAGATCTTCCTTAGCTGCCGCCCACGGTCATCGCGTCGATTAGCACCGAGCCGCAGATTTTGCTTCCGCGCACGACCTGGTCGGCGCCGATTGCCTCAATGCCGGCGAACATCGTGCGCAGATTGCCGGCGATCGTGATCTCCTCCACCGCGTAGGCAATGGTGCCGTCTTCGACCCAAAAGCCGCTCGCTCCGCGCGAGTAATCGCCGTTGACGTAGTCAATCCCCATACCGATGAGCTCGGTCACCAGCAGCCCCGTGCCCAGCGTGCGCAGCATCGCCTCAAAGTCGTCCGCGGGGCGCGTCAGGGACGAGCGAAGCTCCAGGTTATGCGATCCGCCCGCGTTGCCCGTGGACTTCATTCCGAGCTTGCGCGCCGAATAGCACGACAGAAAGTAGCCTTCCAGCACGCCGCCCGCGACGACGTCGCGCACGCACCCTCGCACGCCTTCCTCGTCAAAGGGACCGGAGCCCATGCCGCGCGCGATAAACGGATCCTCGCGCACCGTGACGTGGCTCGGAAAGATCTTCTGGCCCAGACTGTCGACAAGGAACGAGGCTTTGCGATACAAGGCTCCCCCGCTGGCAGCCTGGACGAAATTGCCGAGCAGCCCGCACGCCACGGGCGCCTCGAGCAACACCGGGCACTGCCGCGTGGCGAGCTTGCGCGCATCCAGGCGCGCCAGTGCACGCCGCGCGGCGTAGCGGCCAATTGCCGGCGCCTGCGCAAGGTCCTCGGCCGCGCGCGTGGAGCAATACCAGTCGTCGCGCTGCATGCCGCCTGGGCCGCGGGCAATCGGCGTCACCGACACGGAGTGCCGCGACTGCGGATAGCCCGCCAAAAATCCCCGCGAGTTGGCCAGCACGAACTGGTCGCAACCGGTGTGCACATTGGCCCCTTCGGAGTTGACGATCTGCCGGCTGACGTCAAAGGCCGCCTGCTCGGCCTGCTGTGCGATGGCAATGGCCCGATCGGAGTCCAGATCCCAGGGGTGGAACAGGTCCAGGTCCCGGGGACTGCGCTCGAGTTCCTCCTCATCGGGCAACCCCGCCGCATCGTCGACCGCGGTGTAGCGCGCGATGTCGTAGGCCGCCTGTACCGCCTGGCGAATGGCCGATAACGAAAAATCCGAGGTCGACGAATGCCCCCGCCGCTGTCCCAGATACACCGTGATTCCCAGGGCCTTGTCCCGCGTGTTCTCAATCGTCTCCACGCGCATCTTGCGCGTTGTGACGGACAGACCGGTGGACTCGCTGGCCTCACAAGCGCAGTCGCTGGCACCGAGCCCACGCGCATGGGCGAGAACTTCGAGCGCCAACTCGCGCAGCCGCGTATGGGGAATTGAAAACGGGGAACTCATTTGGTGCGTGTCGGGCTGCGCCCGTTTGGGTTATTCGGTAGATCGCTATCATAGCCGTCCGGGCATCGTCGCCGAGGTCGCGGGCTCCAAGTGCAAGGGCCAATTGCCGCATGATCGAAACTGCCTTTCCGGACGAGGAGCGTCCGAGCAAGACGCAACGCAAGCGCCAGATGCATGCGCGTCAGGCGCTGGGAGAAAAGCTCGTGGAGCTGAACGCCGGACAGCTCGCGCAACTTGCGCTTCCCGAGGCGTTGCACGATTCGATTGTCGCGGCCCGCCGCATGAACGGCCACGAGGCGCGCCGCCGCCAGCTTCAATTCATCGGCAAGCTGATGCGCTCGGCCGATTGCGACGCCATTGGCCAAGCGTACGACGCGCTGATGGGCGCCTCGCGCGCCTCGGTCGCCTTGATGCACCGTTGCGAGCGACTGCGCGAGGCACTGCTGGACGAGGAAGCGGCGCTGGATCGTTTCGTGCGCGATCACCCCGGCGCCGATGCGCAGTATCTGCGCGCCAAAGTGCGCGCCGCGCGTCAGGAGCGCGCCGCGCAGCGCTCGGGACGGCACGCGCGCGAGCTCTATCGCTGGCTGCATGCGATGCTGCTGGCCGAGCGCGCCACGCAAGGATCCTCGGATGAGCCACGCAACGCCGCGCGAACCGCCCGGTGAACTGCGGGTGGGCCTGGTCTCGATATCCGACCGGGCGAGCGCCGGCGTGTACGCCGATCAGGGGCTGCCGGGACTGCGCGAGTGGCTAAAGCGCGCGCTGCGCACGCCGTGGCGCGCGTTCGAGCGGCTGATCGCCGACGATTCGGCCGCGATCCAAAGCACGCTCGTGGAACTGGTCGATCGGTGCGGCTGTGATCTCGTACTGACCACCGGAGGCACGGGACCGGCGCGCCGAGACGTCACTCCGGAGGCTACGAAGGCCGTGGCAACGCGCGAGATGCCCGGGTTCGGCGAGCAGATGCGGCGCATCTCGCTGGAGTTCGTGCCCACCGCGATTTTGTCGCGGCAAGTTGGCGTCCTGCGCGAAACGCCCGAGCACAGTGCACTCATCTTGAATCTTCCCGGACAGCCCAAGGCCATTGAGCAAACGCTCGAGGGCTTGCGCGATGCCAACGGCAAGGTCCTCGTGCCGGGCATCTTTGCCGCGGTTCCGTATTGCCTGCAGCTGCTGGGCGGGCCGTACGTCGAGACCGATCCCGACGTCGTGGTGGCGCACCGGCCCAAGGGTGCGGGGCGCGCGCCCCGCTAAGCGGCGCGGTCGATGGCCGGAGGCGTTCCCAGCAGGGGCGAATCCTCGATGTAATCGGCCGACGGGGCAAACACCGCCCGATTTCCTCCCGAGGTCTTGGCTTCGTACATGGCGCGATCCGCCAGGCTGAGCAGCCACGAAGGCTCGCGACCCTGCTCACGAGCAAGCGCAATGCCGACGCTGGCCGAGAGCGACTGCTCCGTGCGACCGGCAAAGTGCACCGGCCGTGCAAGCTCATCGAGAATGCGGTTGGCAATTGCCTCCAGATCGCGGCGGGCGCCCGCGTCCGGTATGAGCAGGGCAAATTCGTCGCCGCCGTAGCGCGCGACGGTGTCTTGCGGGCGCACGACACGCTGCAGGCGCCGGGCCATCTCCTGCAGGACCTCGTCTCCCGCCTGATGCCCGTAGCGATCGTTGACCTGCTTGAAGCGATCCAGGTCAATGACCACGATGGCGCAGCCGGAGTTGCGCAGGGCGCTCGTTGCCAACGCGGCGCGCGCCCGCTCGGCAAATAGCCGCCGGTTGGCCAGGCCCGTGAGCTCGTCGTGACGGGCGTCAAACAGCGCGTGGGCCTCCCGCCGGCGAATCGAGTCGATATCGGCCAGTGCCACGACGTATTCGCCCTGGTCGATCGATCGCAGGGTGAGTTGGCACCACACGGTTTGCTGCTCGGTGGCGGGCTGACGCGACCGCTGCAGCTTAATTTCGCGCACCACGGCCTGATCGGACAGCGACGCGCGGTCGGCGGCCGCGGCGGCGGCCGCCCATTCGCCGCGCTCGGCGAAAATCTCCACAATGCGCATGCCCTGCAACTCGGCGGCCGTTCGCTGCAAAAGCTGCAAGAAGGCCTCGTTGCAACGTGCGACCACCCCGTCGCGGACCACCGCCAGCGCTTGCCCCGCCGAGTCCAGAACGGTGCGCTCGACGCGCAGCGCCTCGGCCAGACTCGCCTCGCGCTGCTTGAGCGCGGTGACGTCCACCATGATGCCGACGGCTCCCGAAAAGCGTCCCCCCGAACTCGCCAGTGCGGCCGCGCTCACCGCAACCACGATGCGCTTTCCGTCCTTCGTGATGTGCGACATCTCCACATCGCGCATGACGCGCCCGTCGCGCAGCTCGAGCAAGGCGCGGCGCGCCGGGGCCTGGTCGGCCCCCGGATTGAGTAGCACGCCCACGGACAGACCGATCAGTTCATCGACGGCATAGCCATAGAGCTCGCGGCAAGCGCGTCGGCTGACGAAGGTGAAGCGAAAGTTGGCGTCGCAGGACCAGATCAGGTTGGGGCTGGCCTCCACCAGCGACTTGTAGTGTTCTTTGCGCCGTCGCACGCGGTCGTTTTCCAGCAGTTCGTGCGCCGAGGCCACGGTATCGAGAACCAGGGCCGAGGGCTGCTCTCGGCCCTGCGCATCGGGCCAATGCACGGGCACGATGTGGCTGCGCAGCGCCAAGCGTCCGCCGGAGGGGCTCGCCCGCTCGATGAGCAAGTCGTACGTCGGCCGACCCAACACCGCCGACTCCAGGGCCTTGAGAAAGGCATCGCGCGAGCGCGCCTGGTAGACAAACGCATCCCACCAACGGGGCCGCATGTGGGGTCCGATCTTCATGCCCCAGCGGCGCACTTCCTCGCTGTGGGTGTGAACCACCCGCCCGTCGCCGTCGACCACCCAGGCGAGCACCGGCAGTTTGGCAAGCAGATTCGGCAGTCTTGAAGCACTGCGCGCGCCTTCGGGCGCCGGCGGCGGGGGCGCCGGCGCGCCGGGCTTGGGTGCGACCGCGGGTTTTGGCGCAGGCGCCTCCGCGCCGGCCGCGGCCCGACGAATTCCGAGCGCCCCGGCTCCCAACACCGATGGCTCGGGCGAAGGCACGCTGGCAAACTGACCGGCCAAAACGCGTGGTTCGCTCTCCAGATGCAGGTCCACGGGGATGCCGGGCGGCACGGGTGGGATCGTAGGCGCTTGGGGGCGCACGGGTTTTTCGACCGCCGGCGCCGCGGGCTTGGGCACGGGCGCAAGAAGCGCCGGCGCATCGACCGCCAAAACGCTGATCAACTCGCCGCTGCGCGAATGGCCGGCCTTCACGCGCACGGCAATCGGTTCGGCGCCGGGCAGCGCGACCGGATGCATCTTTACGCGCACCGGGCCCTCGCGCGCGGCCTGCGACAAATCGAGCGCATTGGGCGGATCGAACACGGCGAGCTCGCCGATGCGCCGCCCGACGCAGTCGAACGATATTTGACCGAGCAGCGCGGCCGCCGCGGGGTTGATCTCAAATACGCGACCATCGTGCACCGCGATCATCGGTGCCATCGAGGTCTGAATCGCCAGCTGGACGCCCCGGCGCGTCGATCCCCCGGAGGCCGGCGCTGTGGGCTCCACGCGCACGCGGCGCGCAGGCGTCGGGACGGGGCGCGTCGCCCCAAACCAAACAACGCTTGCCATCCACACCAAGAGCCCGACCGAAATCGCGCCTCCGCTCGTGGCGTGCACCGCGATGGCCAGCGCCGGAACGGTCCATGCCAAGGCCAATCCCATCGGAGTGGAGCGGCTTGCCGAGGAAAGGGCCGACAGCAGCATCGCCCCCGCGAGCGATCCGGCCACGCGCGTTGCCATGACCGCGGGCAGCGGTTCGATCGATAGCACGAGCCCGGCCCACAGGACGGCATCGAGCAGATAGGAGGCGGCGCGCCAGCGCAGCGCCCGGCCGCTTGCCGCCTCGGCGGCGCGCCGCCCCGCCGGCGTGGGCTCCACCGGGATCAACAGACGCACGATGACATTGAGCGCAAGGGCTCCGATCCAAAACCACGAGTCCGCGTTGCGGGCCGACAGGCCGCTGCCGACAAAACCGAGAATCAGGAAGCTCGCGGGCGCAACATGCCAGTGCGACGTATTGGCAGCGCCTAGATCGACGGCCTTTCGCTTCGCCATATCCCGTGAATCCGCGTGTGGGTCGCTCGGTGCTGTGCCGTGATCATGTGATGATACGTGGGGTGGAGGCGCAGTTCTGACCAGTCGCGCGTCGAGCGCTGCCATGATTGCGGTACCCTCAGTAACAAGCAGCCGCCGCCGCGGACAAAATCTCGATTCGTATGCGGTGCGCGGAAAAAGAAAATCCCGCTTCCCCCATCGCAGCGTCTTGCTCGCAATTTCCGAAAACGAGCGCGCGGAAATCGTCGAAGATCACGGTATCGAACTAATCTGCGTTCAACGTATTGAAAACCTGGAGAACCGCGGCCTGCGAAAAGCGCCAAATCGGCGAACGATCCCCCCACGTGCAGGCGTCTCATTATCACTCCCCTATAACCGGTAGACAACGCAATACGGAAACAATATTTTTTGGGCCTCGGCGGCCCGCAGCAAGGAAATTTCTCAAAGATGATTGCCAGCTACCGCGGGCGCTTTGCCCCTTCCCCGACCGGCCCGCTGCACCGCGGCTCCCTCGTGGCCGCGTTGGCTAGCTGGCTTGACGCCCGCGCAAATGATGGCAAGTGGTTGATTCGTATCGAAAATCTTGATCCTCCGCGGGAGCGCGCCGGCGCTTCCGCCGAGCAGATCGCCACCCTCGGGCGTCTGGGAATGAGCTCCGACGAACCCATCGTGTACCAGAGCGAGCGCTCCCAAGCTTACGATGCCGCATTGCAGCAGCTGCGGGCGCAGCGCCGCACGTTCTGTTGCATTTGCACCCGCACTTTGCTCGCGGGCTCGGGCAAGGGGCCCTTGCCGCCTTACCCCGGGACCTGCCGCGCGCGACCCGACGAGGGCCGCGGAGCGATCCGCTTTCGTGTGGACTCGGGGCCGATAGGCCTTCAGGACCGGGCCTGCGGAA
>Ga0187778_10001012_pt1 | contig 20022 bp, 17 predicted proteins | sample 1015_Q2_SP5_20_M_FD_132418 | JGI IMG/M metagenome (GOLD analysis project Ga0187778, IMG submission 132418) | Tropical peat soil microbial communities from peatlands in Department of Meta, Colombia - 1015_Q2_SP5_20_MG | ecosystem: Environmental > Terrestrial > Soil > Wetlands > Peat | place...
AAAAAAATTACCCGGGCGACGCGCGTCCATCGCGACGAGCGAGAAATCATCGCGCGGAATTGACTTAGTCTAAAATCAAAATGGCCAGGACGTGCCCGGCCACAACGACTTTACCTGCACCCGGAAAATTTACCTGCACCGTTGCAGCTTTAGCGAGCCGCCCTCCTGCATAATTATTTCTATGTGGTCGGGATCGATTTTTCGTAGAGCGTAGGAAACATGGCCGGCGCTGATTTGTCCGTTCGAGAACTCATCGACGATACGGTAGCTCGATGCTCCTTGCGACGTCACCGACTGGTTGCGATAGGCCGGTACGCCGCCGCCGGTGTCGGTACGCTGATCGCCGGCGAACGCGATCACGCGCTTGCCGGTGCAGTCGATCACACCTTTTTCGGAGCTGGCGCTTTCGCCCCAGCGGCCTTCAATAGGATAGACCTGCGCCAGTGCTGATCCGGCGAAGATGCTCAACAGGATGGCGGACAGAGTTGCGGTGCGCATGAAACAAGGATTTGCTTGGTAACGGTCAAAAGCAAGCGCCTTGGCCGTTGATGATTAATGGTCGAAGCAAGTTATTTGCTGAAATTAATGATTATTCGGAGGACCGTAGCCTCCGGCCGTCGGCGTTTGAATAATGATGGCTTCGTTTTCATCGACGGCGGTAGCGTCGCACCCTTGCAACGGGTCCATCCGCCCATCGCTGCGGCGCACCCAGTTTTCCCCAACCTGGCCCGGCTCCCCGCCGGCAAGGCCAAACGGCGGTACTCGCCGATGCCCTGACAGAACGGTGTACTCCATCTTTTCCAGGAAACGGATCGTGCGGCGGATGCCGTCACCGGCGTGCCATTCGCCGCGGCCGCCGGAACCATGACGGATATGGAAATCCTCGAGTACCACCGGGTAGCGAAACTCGAGTACTTCGGGGTCGGTGAGTCGTGTATTCGTCATATGGGTGTGCACGGCGTCGGTCCCGTTAAATCCCGGGCCTGCCGGCGAGCCGGAACAGATGGTTTCGTAGTACTGATACCGCTCGTTGCCGAAGTTGACGTTGTTCATGGTGCCTTGTGCAGCGGCAAGCGCGCCAAGCGCACCGAACAGGCAGTTGGTCACCGCCTGAGAAGTCTCGACGTTGCCGGCCACCACGGCGGCCGGATATTCCGGCGACAGCATCGAGCGACTGGGGATCACGATGTTGATCGGCCGCAGACATCCGGCATTCATCGGTATTTCGTCGTCCACCATCACCCGAAATACGTAAAGTACCGCTGCGCGCGTCACTGGCTCTGGTGCGTTGAAATTGGTCGGCTGCTGTTCGCTTGTCCCGGTGAAGTCGACGGTTGCCTCGCGTTTTTTCTTGTCGACCGTGATTTTGACCTTGATGACCGTGCCCTGGTCCATCTCATAACTGAATTCAGAGTCGTGCAGCCGGTCGATCACGCGCCGCACACTTTCCGCGGCGTTGTCCTGCACATGCTGCATGTAGGCCCTGACCACCGGCAGCGTAAATTGTGCGACCATCTTGCGCAACTCGGCGACGCCCTTTTCGTCGGCGGCAATTTGCGCCTTGATGTCGTTGACGTTCTGCACCGGATTGCGCGCCGGATATTTGGCGCCGGTGAGCGCCGCCATCAGCTCTTTCTCGCGGAAATGGCCGCGATCGACCAGCTTGAAATTGTCGAACAGAATTCCTTCTTGTTCGATACTGGTAGCGTTCGGCGACATCGAGCCAGGCGAGATTCCTCCAACATCGGCGTGGTGGCCGCGTGAGGCAACCCAGAAAAGGATCGATTTTTTCTTGACGTCGAAGACCGGAGTGCAGACGGTGATGTCGGGCAGGTGAGTCCCACCGTTGTACGGCGCGTTAATCACATAGACGTCACCCGGCCTGATACGGCCATTGTTCTCACGGATGATTGTTTCCACGGCGCGATCCATCGAGCCCAGATGCACCGGCATGTGCGGCGCGTTCGCTACCAGGGTGCCGTCGTGAGCGAATACCGCGCATGAGAAGTCGAGGCGTTCCTTGATGTTGACTGAGTAAGCGGTGTTCTGCAGCGAAACACCCATCTGTTCGGCGATCGACATGAAGAGGTTGTTGAACACTTCCAGCATGACCGGATCGGCGTGGGTTCCGATCGCGCTCGCGCGCTTCAGCTTCTTCACGCGCGTCAGCAGCAAATGATTTTTCCCGGTTATCTCGGCCCGCCAGCCGGACTCGATCACGATGGTCTGGTGGGGCTCCACGATGATGGCGGCACCTTTGACGCGTGATCCGGGCACAAGTTGCCCGCGGGTATAAACGTTCGCCTGGTGCCACGCACCGTTCGAGAAGAAACGGGTGCGCTGAGCTGGCTTTGGCAACGCGGCACGCGAGCGGCGCATTGTTTTCTCGCTGAACTTGGTGCCGCCACCAATGGCCTCGACTGAAACGGCTTCGACCACGACCTGTTTTTTTCGGTCAATAAACCCGAACCGGGCTTTGTGCGCCTTTTCGAAAGCGCGCTTCATCGCGGGGATGCTGCCGGCCGCCACGACCAGCGCCGTATCCGTGCCGGCGTACCGGATATGAGCACGCACATGCAATTTGATCTTGCCGGCGGCAACGCCTTGCCCGGCGACTTCGGCCTTCGTCTTTGTGCCGAGCGATGCGCCGATGCGTGCGATGGCTTTCAGCGCCTTGTCGCCCAATGGAAGTTCGATTGCCTGCTCACGCGTGGCGCGGATGTCGGCCAGGCCCATGCCGTAGGCCGAGAGCAGCGAAGAGAATGGGTGAATGAGCACGCGGGTCATGCCGAGGGCGTCGGCGACAAGGCAGGCGTGCTGACCGGCGGCACCGCCAAAGCAATTGAGCGCATAGCGGGTCACGTCGTAACCGCGCTGCACCGATATCTTCTTGATCGCGTTCGCCATGTTCTCGACGGCAATCTTGATAAAGCCGTCGGCAACCTCTTCGGGCTTGCGGCCGCCGATTTGCTGCGCAAGGTCGGTAAACGCGTTGTGCACTGAATGCACGTCGAGAGGCAGATTTTGCGAGGGTCCGAAAATCTTCGGAAAAAATTCCGAGATGAGTTTGCCGACCATTACATTGGCGTCAGTAACGGCCAGCGGTCCCTCGCGGCGGTAACATTTTGGGCCGGGATTGGCTCCGGCCGAGTCGGGGCCGACTCGGAAACGCGCGCCGTCGAAATGCAGGATCGAACCGCCGCCAGCCGCGACCGTATGGATGAGCATCATCGGCGCACGCATGCGCACCCCAGCAACTTCCGTTTCGAACGCCCGCTCATATTCGCCATCGAAATGCGAGACGTCGGTTGACGTTCCACCCATGTCAAACCCGATGAGACGGTCGAAGCCCGCCTGCCGTCCGGTTTCCGCCATGCCGACAACGCCGCCGGCCGGACCTGAGAGAATCGCATCCTTGCCGTGAAACAGCTCGGCCGCCGTCAGCCCGCCCGACGACATCATGAACATCAGGCGCGCGGCGGAGCGTTTCGCGTCGAGATCGTGGTCGACCTGGGCCACGTAGCGCCGCAGGATCGGCGACAAATAGGCGTCTACGACTGTGGTGTCGCCGCGGCCGACGAGTTTGATCAGTGGAGAGACTTCGTGACTCACCGAAACTTGCGCGAAACCCATATCACGGGCGAGCGCGGCGATCAGCCGTTCATGCTCCGGATAGCGGTATGCGTGCATGAACACGATAGCTACCGCGTTGATGCCGTCCGCCTTTGCCGCGACCAAGTCGGCGCACGCCGCAGGAATATTTGGTTCCTTTTCGACCGTACCGTCAGCGCGGACGCGTTCGTCTACTTCCGCCACACGCTCATAGAGCATGTCGGGCTTGATGATGTGACGGGCGAAAATCTTCGGGCGCGCCTGGTAGCCGATCTTGAGCGCATCACGAAAACCTTTGGTGATCAGCAAAAGGGTGCGTTCGCCCTTGCGCTCGAGAAGAGCATTTGTCGCGACAGTCGTTCCCATCTTGACCGCGCCGATCCGGCCGGCGGGTATAGTTTCCCCCGCCTTGAGGCTGAGCAGGTCTCTGATCCCCTGCACGGCGGCATCGCTATAGGCTTCGGGATTTTCGGACAGGAGCTTGTGGGCGACCAACGTGCCATCGGGCCGCCGTCCGACCACGTCGGTAAACGTGCCGCCACGATCAATCCAGAAATCCCAAGTCTGCGGTGACCGGTCTGCCATGACTTCGCCCTGCATGCACTATGTCCGGCCTGTCGGGGACAAAACAAGCCTGCTAGCTCAGGTTTGAGGAAAGCGGTGACGTCATAAAACGATTGGCATGCTGGCTGCCGGATTGCTGGTGATGGCTTTGTCGGCAACCCGCCGATTATCGACGCGTTCATCAAGGATGGCGCGGTCATCGGCCCGCGCGCTGATTTCGGTCAAGCCGGCCTTGCTTTAGCGGTGCGCGCCGGCGCGCCGAAGCCGGATATCAAGACGGTTGAAGCCTTCAAGCGCGCTCTGATCGCCACCAATAAGGTGGCCTTTCCGGGCAAAGGGGCGAGCGGCATCTATTTCGTAGGCCTGCTCCACCGCATGGGCATCGCAACCGAGATGAAAAGCAAGCTCAAGCCGATGGAAGCGGAGGACACGGTTGAAGTCGTTACGCGCGGCGAAGCGGATATGGTCGTCGTTGTCGCCACACGTATTACTGACGTTCCAGGCGTAGAGGTGATCGGTCCAATCCCGGAGGAATTGCAAACCAAGATAGGCTTCGCTGCCGGGTTGAGCGCAAAGGCCAAGGAACCGGACGCGGGCAAAGCCCTCATTCGCTTTCTGACTGCACCTGCCGCTGCGGCAACGCTCAGAGCCAAAGGCGTCGATCCGATCTGAGCAGGCCGGCCAAATACACTTGAGCCGGAAATCTGTTGCGCGCGAGCCGCGCCCGACGTCATCATGTCTTGGGGGGCCGGATGATACGGACGTTGCTCGACAAGCTTTATCTTTTCGCCGGCTATGCCGCGGGCGGCTTTCTGATCGCCATCTTCGTGTTGATGATGTTGCTGTCGGCAGGACGCCCCATCGGTCTGAATATTCCGGCCGGCGACGATCTCGTCTCTTGGTGCATGGTGGCGACATCGTTCCTCGGTCTTGCGCATACCTTTCGCCACGGCGAAATGATTCGGGTTGGTCTGCTGATCGACCGGCTCGAGGGCCGCCCGCGCCATATCATCGAAATCATATCCTTGCTGGTCGGGGGATCCTTTGTCGCGTTCTTCGCCTATTACGCCGCCCTGTTGACTTTCGATTCCTGGCGTTTCCACGACATGGCGCAGGGAGTGCTCCCGGTGCCGTTGTGGATCCCGCAGCTTGGATACAGCGGCGGCCTGTTCATTCTGTTGATCGCCTTCATCGATGAATTCATTCACGTCGTGCGTGGCAATGCCCCGCGCTACGAAAAACCAAAACCGGTGACGGCGGAAGAAGTCGTCGAGCAAGCCATACAGAGCGGTGTCTGACATGGCTGAACTGGTCGGCATCTCGGCATTATTATTGGTGTTTCTCACCATCCTGCTTGCCGGTGGCGTGTGGATCGCGATGGCTTTGATGGCGACGGGCTACGTCGGCATGCAGTTCATCGGCGGCGGCATTCCTTCCGGCCCCGTGCTCGCCACCACCATCTGGGGCAACAGCAATTCGTGGGCGCTTGCCGCTTTGCCGCTTTTCATCTGGATGGGCGAAATCCTGTTCCGCACCAAATTGTCGGAAGAAATGTTTCGCGGGCTGGCACCGTGGCTCAACAGAATCCCCGGACGGCTCATGCACGTGAACGTGCTCGCGTGCGGCATCTTCGGCTCGGTGTCTGGCTCCTCCGCCGCAACCTGCGCAACCGTTGCCAAGATCGCGCTGCCTGAACTGAAAAAGCGCGGTTACGACGAAATGGTTTCGCTCGGCTCGCTTGCCGGTGCCGGTACGCTCGGAATTCTCATTCCGCCGTCGATCACCATGGTGGTGTATGCCGTGGCGGCGAACGTCTCGATCATCCAGATTTTCCTCGCCGGATTTCTTCCGGGCTTTCTGGTGATGGCACTCTATTCGGGCTACATCGCCGGCTGGTCGCTGGCGCATCCGGAAAAAACGCCGCCGCCTGAGCCGCAAATGACGTTGTCCGAGAAGCTGCATGAATCCAAGCAGCTCATCCCGCTTACTTTGCTGATCCTTCTCGTTTTTCTTTCCTTGATGCTTGGTTGGGCGACGGCAACAGAATGCGCGGCCTGGGGCGTGATGGGATCGCTGGGTATCGCCTGGTGGCACGGTGCGCTGACGTGGGAATCGTTTTGGGCAAGCGTCATGGGTACCGTCCGAGTCAATTGCATGATCATGCTGATCCTGGCCGGTGCCTCCTACATGTCGACGTCGATGGCCTATACCGGCATTCCGGCAACGCTCGCGGGCTGGGTCGACAGCTTCCATCTGAGCCCTTACGCGCTGATTGCCGCGCTTACCGTGATGTACATCGTGCTCGGCACTGCGCTCGACGGCATCTCAATGATTGTGCTCACGACGTCGATCGTCATTCCGATGGTCAAGCAGGCTGGATTCGATCTGGTGTGGTTCGGAATTTTCGTCGTTCTGGTTGTAGAAATGGCGGAGGTATCGCCGCCGGTCGGGTTCAATCTTTTCGTCCTGCAGACGATGAGCGGCAAAGATTCCAACACTGTGGCGCGCGCTTCACTGCCGTTTTTCTTCCTGCTCATCGTGGCGGTTGCAATCATCACCGTATTTCCTGATATCGTGATGGTGCTGCCGCGTTTGGCCTTTCCGGGTTAGTTAGTCATAGAGGAACGTCCGATGTATCTGCTTCGAAGTTTCGTTCTCGCTGCCGCCGCCTGTGCGATGACGGCAATGCAACCGGCTGCTGCGCAAACTAAGTGGAACTTGCCGGCTGCCTATCCGCCGGATAATCCGCACAGCGAAAACCTCGCGCTGTTCGCCAAGGACGTAGCCGCCGCGACCGGCGACAAGCTGCAAATTACCGTGCACGCCGGTGCTTCGCTGTTCAAGGCGCCCGAAATCAAACGCGCGGTGCAGACCGGACAGGCACAGATCGGAGAGGTGCTCCTCTCGCTGCACGAGAACGAGGATCCGATCTACGGCATCGACGTCATACCGTTTTTGGCCACGAGCTATCCTGAATCGATGAAGCTCTGGCAGGCTTCAAAACCGGCGGTCGAGAAGAAACTGGCCTCGCAGGGTCTGATGTTGTTGCTCGCGGTTCCGTGGGCGCCGCAAGGCATCTACGCCAAGAAAGAGATCAATTCGGTCGATGACATGAAGGGCTTAAAGTGGCGCGCTTACAATGTCGGCACTGCGAGAATCGGTGAACTGGTCGGCGCGCAGGTCGTGACCGTGCAGGCGGCCGAGCTGCCGCAGGCTCTGGCGACCGGCGTCGTCAATTCCTTCGTCACTTCGGCGGCAACCGGTTATGACAGCAAGGCCTGGGAATCGATGACGCACTTCTACGACACGCAGGCCTGGATCCCGAAGAACGTGACGTTCGTCAACAAGGCAGCGTTCGATTCGCTCGACAAACCGATGCAGGAGGCGTTGCTGAAAGCCGCGGCCACGGCGGAAACACGCGGCTGGAAAATGTGGGAGGAGAAAGCGAGCTGGTATCTCGATCAACTGAAGTCGCACGGCATGAAAGTGCAGCCGCCGGGCGACACGTTGAAGGCGGGTCTAAAGAAAGTCGGCGATCAACTTACAGCGGATTGGTTGAAAAAAGCGGGCCCTGACGGAGAGGCAGTAGTCGCGACTTACAGGAAGTAGCGATGAAAACTTTTGCGCTCGCTTTCGCGCCTCTCGCATTTGTGGGAAGCCTCGCGAGCGTGGCTTCGGCGCAGACCCAGTGGGATTTGCCAACAAACTATTCTGCCGCTGTTTTTCATACGAAAAATATCGTGCAGTTTGCTGCCGACGTTGAAAAGGCGACCGGCGGTTCGCTGAAGATTGCCGTCCACCCCGGCGGCACGATGATCAAGCATGCGGATATCAAGCGCGCCGTCGGCGAAGGAAAGGTGGCGGCTGGCGAAATTTTGATCTCGCTCGCGGCCGATGAAGCGCCGGTTTACGGCGTCGATTCAATTCCATTCCTTGCCATCGGCTACGATGGCGCGCGCAAACTTTATGAGGCGCAGAAGCCTTACCTTGGGAAACAGCTTGCGAAAGAGGGATTGGTCCTCCTGTTTTCCGTTCCGTGGCCGCCGCAGGGCATCTACGCCAAGCGGGAATTCAAGTCGGTCGAGGAGTTCAAAGGACTTAAATTCCGTGCCTATAACGCGATGACCAAGCGGATCGCGGAGCTGGCTGGCGCGGAGCCGACACAGCTGGAAATTTCCGATCTTCCTGCTGCATTTGCGTCCGGACGCGTCGATCTGATGATCACTTCGGCATCGAGCGGCGTGCAATCGAAAGCCGAGCAGTATCTGACGCACTACATGGATACGCAGGCCTGGGTGCCGCGCAATATGGTGTTCGCCAACAAAGCGGCATTCGACCGGCTCTCGGCGGCCGAGCAGAAAGCGTTGTCCGAAGCGGCAAAGGCAGCTCAAGAGCGTGGCTGGAAGCTGTCAATCGAGGAAATGACGGTAAAAACCAAGGCGCTCAAGGATGCCGGAATCGTTGTACTCGACCCTAATCCGCAACTTAAATCCAGCCTGGAAAAAATCGGTGCGACGATCGCAAAGGAGTGGGCGGCTTCCGCCGGAGCGGACGGCGAAGCGATGCTGGCCGTATATCGGAAATAAACGCGCGCTGCTCTTCAGCGCCGCGTTACTTGCATGCGCTGGCCGACGATCACAGTAACGACCACGGCAGCCGCATAAAGCAATGTGGAGGCGTCGAAACGCTCGCCGTTTACCGGCACCGACAGCGCAACGATCAGGAATGGCTGAAGCAGCATCATTTGACCGACGCGCGCGACGCCGCCCATGGCCATCGCTGCGTTGAATACGAAGAACGCAAAGAACTGGCTGATGAAGCTGACATAGACAAGTCCCGCCCAAGCCGGCGCTGGTGCGCCGGCAAAATTGACCGGTGCAAGCAGTATCGCGGCGAGCAATGACAGCGGCAAGAACGCCGCAACTTGCCAGGAGATCACCTCCCAGCCTGGCAGCGTCCGGCTCAGGCGTCCGGACAGCGCGTAACCGAAAGCACCGGAGATGACCGTGCCGAGCAGATAGACGTCATTCGATTCGATCGTGCTCGCTTCGCTCCGCCGCAGCATGAAAACCAACACGATTGTCGCGCCGGCCGCGCTCACGAGCCAGAAGCCAAGGCTCGGCCGCTCATGCGCGACAAGAGCCGCAGCGGCAGCCGTCGCGAGGGGAATAATCCCAAGCACAACACCGCCATGCGAGGCCGGCACATGCGCCATTGCCAGCGCCATGAAAACCGGAAAGCCGATGATGGTGCACAAGCCCGCAAGTAAGAGATCGCGCCACAAATCGTGCGGCGGCACCGGCCGGCGCAATACGACGAGCAGGAGAAGGCCGGCACAACCGGCAATCGATGCGCGCGCCGCGGACAGGAACAGTGGATCGAACGCTGCAACAGCAACGCGCGTGGCCGGCAGCGTGCCGGCGAATAGCAGGACGCCGGCAACGCCGAGCACGAGGCCGAATTTTTCGCGGAGGTCGTCATGCGGGAGAACGGACGCTAGCCCGGGTTCTGCCATCACGCCAAGGCGACCAAAGTAAAGTCTTCCGGAAATTGGCGGGGGCCCGGCGGTTTTGCCGCCGAGCCCCCTTACAACGTATCAGCCGGCCTATAAGCCGGGTTCTGTAAGGCCCGCGGCGAACCGCAGACGTGACAGCCATTCCTCTTGTACGCCGGTTGCCCGACGCATCAAGCAACCTACCCGAATGACTGGTCTGGACCGACCTGAGGCTTGCACCTCACCGTCATTCCTATTCGGTCTTGCTCCCGGTGGGGTTTGCCGTGCCGCTTCCGTCGCCGGAAACGCGGTGCGCTCTTACCGCACCGTTTCACCCTTGCCGCGGCTAAACGCTACGCGCCGAGGCGGTCTGTTCTCTGTGGCACTTTCCCTGGGGTTTCACCCCCGCCGGACGTTATCCGGCACCGTTTGTCCATGGAGCCCGGACTTTCCTCCCCGGCCACCTTTCGGCATTGGCGCGGAGCGGCCGTCCGGCCGACTGACGGGATAGGAATGGGGATATCAGGGCGAGGCGTCAAGGTTTGCCACGCGACAAGCTTAAAAAAGCTCTCTACAGCCTCGTTTGCGGCGTGAAATTAGGCCAAAGGTGCCGGGCGCGTCTCGATGAGTGCGCGCAAGGTCAGAAGCGTGGAGGGATCGGCAATCCCGTCCACGCGCGCCTGGCGAAAATGCCGCTGAAATGCCGTGATCACGTCGCGCGTGGCGTCGTCATAGTTGCCGGTCTCCGCAATGCCATAGCCGTAGGACCGCAAGGTGCGCTGCAGCCGCGTCACCGGTTCGCCGCGAGTGCCGGGCTTTAGTCCCGAGCCTTCGAGGTCAAGCGGCGCGGCGCGAACCCAGTGCCCAACGCCGGACTCACTGAGCAGGCCCCAAGGAAATTTTTCGCCCGGATCCTGTTTGCGCCCGGGCGCCACATCGGAATGCGCAAGAATGCGGTCAGCGCTAATTGGTCCACGGCGCGTGATTATCGTTTTGCAAAGAGAAATCACTGCCGCAATCTGGCGAAGTGGAAAATCAGTGTACCCGAATTCATGTCCGGGGTTAACGATTTCGATTCCGATGGAGCGCGAATTGATGTCGGTTTCGCCCGCCCATGAGGATTCTCCGGCGTGCCACGCGCGCAGCTCCTCGGGAACGCATTGAACGATCCGCCCATCCTCGAATACCACATAGTGACAGGAGACCTTGCTCGCGAGCGCGGTGAGGCGCTGCAATGCCTCGTCGCCGGTCTTCATGCCGGTGTAATGCAATAGAATCATATCTGGCGGGCGGCCGTCCTTGCGCGCGTCAAAATTGGGCGAGGGCGCAACAGCGGCGACAATGAAAGAATCCGGCGAAAACACTGACATAGGCCGGACAAAACCTGTGCTTATGAACGGGGCCCGGCATCATTCACCGCCAGAGCAAAAAAGCAAGGCTTGCAATACACGCCCACATACGGCGATGGCCCGGACGTCCGACGCCCGGGCCACGTCACGCTTATTACTTGTCGATGGACTAATTACTTGTCGATTGACTAACGACCAGAAGGCGTGGTGCCGCCTGAAGGTTTCATGCCGCCGCCCATCCCGCTGCTCGAGCCGGTGCCGGTTGTCGCCGGACGCGGGGGCTCATAGCGCGCAAAGCTTTGCGCGTCCTTAAGCTGGTCCTTCGTTGCGGCGAGTTTCAGCTTATCTGCCGAGCCGTTTGAACCAGGCACCACATCGAACGAACTTGGCGCCAGCGCTACTTCCTTCGAGCCGGCACCAAGGAATCCGCCGACGCTGATCACAAAGGCTTCGACCTTGCCGCTCTTGTCAAAAAGAATGTCGCTGACATCGCCGATCTTCTGGTTGTCAGAACCGACAACGTCAGTGCCCTTGAACTTCGATGCCAACCACTGATCGGGCTTCTGCGAAGAAACGAAATTCATCTTGCCGTTCTCGCTGGCCGGCGACGATGCCTGCGCCGGCGGTGGGCCGATGAAGTCGGCGGACTTGATGGTTGTGCGAAAGCACCGGTCGCCAAAACGGCGCTCAACGCGGTGGATACCATCAATTTTTTGAGCATTTTTTGCCTCCTCTAGGTCACGTTGAGCACAACGCGTGGCCATGCTCGCTGTTCCCTTTCAACGGAACACTGGCCGGAATTTTAAAATGGAACTTGGGTTACGCGTCTTGCGCGGAATTTTCTGCCGACTCAGCTACATCCGCGTGCGTGCGCACGACAGTGACGGTGCATGGCGCTTCCGCGACAACCTGCGCGGAAACACTGCCGAGATAGCGGCGCATCATTGAAGCTCCGCGCGCGCCAATAACAATATGGTCGACGCGATTATGTCGGGCATAGTCGATGATCTGTCTGGCGGGGTCGGTTCCCTCAAGAACGTGGTAGGTTATGCGGTCCGTTTCCAGTGGAATCGCTCGCGTCCAGTGCTTGAGTTCAACCAGGCGTCCGAGATGCGGATTTCGACCCTGCGAATCCTCGAGTTTGTCGAGCGAAAGGCGCGCCAGCTTGAGAACATTGACGCATGCAAGCCTGGCGTTCGGCTCGGTGGCGAGCACGCGATGCACAGCGACTGCGACAGCCTGGTTAAGCGCCTCGTGAGCGGGCTCGAGATCGATTGCCACCAGCACAATTGGCGCATTGGCAAGGTGGGTGGTGAGCGCGCGGCGCGTCCGAACTGGCGGATTTTGCCACACACGCAGGCGGCGCCAGCCAACGGTGACAATGTCTTCTTGCTTTAGCCGGGTGGCCCGCTGGGTGAGGGTGATCTGGTCGGGGTGTTGCAAGTCAAAGGCAAGCTGGGCCGCTGTTGCGTATCGCGCCTCTGGATCAGCCTCGAGGCAGCGCAAAATGGCCTCCTGCAACCACGGTGGCACGGACGCGTTCCGTCGACGTGGCGGGACCGGATCCCGCCACAGCCGCCGGCGCCAGTTGTCGGCCCGCTGGGGTTCGCCGAACGGCCGCTCTCCTGTCGCCAGGAAATACATAATGACGCCAAGGGCGAACAGGTCGCTGCGCGGATCGCTCCGGTTACCGACGACTTGTTCGGGCGAAATATAAGCTCCGGTGCCGACCGGGCCTTCTGCTTCTTCCTGTACCAAATCAGGCAACTGGTCGTGGCGCGAGAGGCCGAAATCGATCAGCACCGCGTTGTTTTTGCGCAGGATCACATTGCTTGGTTTGAGGTCGAGATGAAGGACGTGCTGGCGATGAATATCATGCAACGCAAAGGCGATCATGGCGCCGATTGCTGCCACCTTCGCCGGTGGCAACGGCGTTTTCTCGAGCAATGATTTCACCGACGTGCCCTGAATGAATTCCATCACTATGTAGGGCCGTTCAAAATCGCCGGCAGCGACAAAGCGCGGCGCGTGCGGTCCGGTCAGCCGTGGCAGGATCATCTGCTCGACTTCGTAGCCGATGATGGTGAGCGGATCTTCACCCGGCCGCAGCAGCGGGATCTTCATTACCATCGGCAGATCATCGCCATCGCGCGTAACGCGCCAAAAGCTCGCCATCCCGCCGGATTCCATGGGCTCGACGAGGCGAAAGCCGTCGATCACCTGTCCGGCCTCGAGCTGTGGTTTCACGCTCAGGCTCCCTCGATCAGCCGGTGGCTCAGGATTTGCGGCAAACCAGCGTCGCGTACTTTGCGCGCTGCTGTTTCATTGTCATATGGCACACGCACATAGAGCAGCACGTTACGATCCGTATCGAGCGCGCCGTAGCATGCCGCCGGATTGTAATCGCGCGGTTGTCCGACCGAGCCCAACACGGCAAGCCAGCGTCGTTGTGCGAGAAGAGGGATCTCAACAGCTTGCACCGGTTGGAAACCGGCAATTTTTCCGGTCGGCGACAAATGATAAAGTTCCGGCACGTGCACGTGGCCGCAGAATGTCGCTTGTGCGCTCGTGGCCATGAAGCTCCGCGAAGCACTCGCCACGCTCGTGATGTATTCCCAGTGCGCCGGAGCATGCGCGCTTGCGTGGACGAACAGTCGATTATTTTCCTCGAATGTGAGAGGTAATCGGGAGAGGAAGTCGCGCTGATGCGTTTCGAGTCGCGGACGCGTCCAATCGATCGCCTCCGCGGCGACCGGATTCATGTCGTGGGTGCCGGCTTCAATCGCCGCGTCGTGGTTGCCGAGAAGCGCGACGGCGCCGCGCTCGACTTCGCCCATGACCGTGTCGACTGCGAAGCCAGGGTCCGCACCATAGCCAACATAGTCGCCGAGAAAGATAAGCCGGCTGATACCGCCCGCACGTGCGTGCGCGAGGCTCGCCTCAAGCGCCTCGCGGTTGGCGTGAATGTCGCTGAACAGTCCGATCCACATTGTTTGAACGCACGAGGCCCGGCCGAGAATTCGGCAACGTTTCTTTAAGTTTAACCGCCGTTAATGGCGTTGATCTGCCGCAACGGGCGTAGCTCGGGAGGATTTCGGCCGGTTTCTTGACGGCCATCTAATCCCATGATATCCCATAAATTCCCAATTCGGGACATGACCCTGTCAAGCGGACGGCATTCGCGCCGAACCCGCTTTCCTGAGTGTCATGCGCCCTTCCTGACAGCCGTTCGTCGTGTCCGGTCAGTGTGGAGTACGGGATATGGACCGCTTCGTGGCGAATTTCACGCTGCGGCTCGACTCCAAGGGACGCGTCTCTATCCCTGGTTCGTTTCGCTCGGTCCTGGCCCGCGATGGCTTCGAGAGCCTCTATTGCTATCCGGCGTTGGACCGCCCGGCGATCGATGCTGGCGGACAAGCGTTGATGGTGGAGATCGAGGCTTTGATCGGGCGTTATGCCCCGTTTTCGGACCAGCGCGAGCGTTTCGCCCTGGCGCTCTATGGCACCAGCGAGACGGTCAAGATCGACAACGAAGGACGCGTAGTGCTGAGCGAGACCCTCAAGCGTCATGCGGGAATTACCGAGGCGGTAACGTTTGTCGGCCTCGGTCAGAAGTTTCAGATCTGGGAGCCTGGCCGTTTCCAGGGCGAGCTTGCGGTGGCCACCCAAAAGGTGCGCGAGCTCAAAGCGGAGCTGAGTTCCCAGGTGGCGGCGCGCAACGCGCTCGGAGCACGGGAATGATGGCGGGCGGCGGCGGCTCAGCTGTCGCTGGCGGACTGGCCCCTCACGTTCCCGTGCTCGGCCGCCCCGCTATTGATTTCCTCAAGGTTCGTGACGGCGGCATCTATCTCGACGGCACGTTCGGCGCCGGCGGATACACGCGAGCTGTCCTTGCGGCCGCCGCGTGCAAGGTGATCGGCATCGATCGCGACCAGCGCGCCATCGCGCTCGGCGTGGATCTGGTCGAGCAGGCGAATGGACGCCTGATTTTGACCGAGGATCGCTTTTCAAATCTTGCGGCAATTGCCCGCGAAGCCGGATACGACGCAGTCGACGGCGTCGTGCTCGACCTCGGCGTCTCATCCATGCAGCTCGATACCGCCGGCCGCGGGTTTTCGTTCCGCCTTGATGGGCCACTCGATATGCGTATGGGCGTTGAAGGCGCCAGCGCAGCCGATGTCATCAACGCGGCGGGCGAACGCGATCTTGCCGATATCATCTTCACGCTCGGCGAGGAGCGCCAGTCGCGTGCGGTCGCACGCGCAATCGTCAAGTCGCGCACCGATGCGCGCATCGAAACTACGCGCGCACTTGCGGATATCGTGGCATCGGTCGTGCGCTCTCGACCAGGAGACATTCATCCGGCGACACGCACCTTCCAGGCGCTGCGCATTTTCGTCAATGACGAGCTCGACGAACTCGCCGAAGCGCTCGTTGGCGCTGAGCAGATTCTAAAACCAGGGGGACGACTGGTGGTCGTGTCGTTTCATTCGCTTGAGGATCGTATCGTTAAGACGTTCCTTGCCGATCGCGGGAAGACCAAAGGCGGTTCACGACACGCACCGGAAGTCGCGCAATCGGTGCCCACATTTCACGTCCTTACCAAGCGTCCCGTTGTCGCCGACGATGACGAGGTGACACGCAATCCGCGTGCCCGATCCGCCAAGTTGCGCGCGGCCGAGCGCAGGGATGCGCCGGCGTCGGGAAGTGCGCCGTCCGGGCTTTTGCCAACGCTGCCGCGTCTTGAAGACGTCCTCGGAGGTAGGTGAGCGATGCGCCTGCTCAATATACTTGTCATCGGCGCGCTGATCATGGCCGCGTCATACGTGTACAAGATCAAGTTCGACTCGACACTGCAGGCCGAGCGTGTCGCCAAGCTGCGCGGCGAACTGCGCCGCGAACGCAATGCCGTCGCGATTCTGCACGCAGAATGGGCAAAACTCGATACACCCGGCCGCATTCAGGGGCTGGCCGACCGTCATCTTGGTCTGCGCCCGGCTGAAATAACCCAGTTTGACAGCTTCGATCGTTTGCCGGAGCGCCCGCCGGCCGCCGCGCCGGGCGATACGACGATCAACGTCATGAATCCACCGACTGTCCCCGACGCAACGGGAAGCGTGTCGCCGCGCGGTGCACCCCGGTGACAACGATGCAGGCGGCGAAGAAAATACGCGAAAGCCGTTGGCAGCGCGTATTGCGCTCGGTTCTCTACGGCCGCAACGTCGACCGCAACGTGAAGGCAAAAGCGAGGCTTGGCCTCGCAGTAGTGGCATTCGCGGGTATCTTTTCCATCATCGCCTTGCGTCTGGTGATGTTCGCGAACGTGGGTGAGGGCCACGGCGGCCGCCGCAGCGTGGCGCAGGATGCGGTCGCAACAGCGCGCCCCGATATCCTCGATCGCAACGGCGAGATTATTGCGACCGATGTAAAAACGCCGTCGCTGTTCGCCGAGCCGCGCAAGATCATCGATGTGGATGAGGCAGTCGAATTGCTTACCGCGGTTCTTCCCGACCTCGACGCCGGCGAAGTGCGTGAACGTTTGTCATCGAAGCGCGGCTTCGTCTGGCTCAAGCGCGAAATAACTCCGCGCCAACAGCAAGAGATACATCATCTCGGCATCCCCGGTGTCGGCTTTCTCACGGAAAATAAGCGGGTCTATCCGAATGGACCGGTCATCTCGCACGAGATCGGGCACGTCAACATCGACAACCAAGGGATCGCCGGAATCGAAAAGTGGCTGGACGGGCAGGGGCTCGCCGCATTGCACATGGCGGGACTCGCGACGGATCAGTTGCAACGGCCGGTCAAGCTCGCGGTGGACTTGCGCGTTCAATACGCGTTGCGCGAGGAGCTCATTGCCGCGCGAGACAAATATAAAGCCAAGGCGTCGGCGGGGATAATCACCGACGTGAATACTGGCGAGATCGTCGCCATGGTGTCGGAGCCAGACTTCGATCCCAACAACCCGCGTGAGGCCAATGATCCCAACCGTCTCAACCGTCTGACCACCGGCGTTTATGAGATGGGATCGACTTTTAAAGCGTTGACGCTGGCAATGGCGCTCGACAGCGGCCGCGTGTCGCTGTCGTCGTCTTTCGACGCGCGCCTGCCGCTGCGTTACGGCAAGTTCGAGATCAACGACTACCACGCGCAGAAGCGCGTGCTGTCGGTGCCGGAAATCTTCACCTATTCGTCCAACATCGGCACCGCGCGAATGGCGCTCACGCTCGGCGTCGAGTACCACAAGGCGTTCCTGAAAAAGCTTGGTCAGCTCGACAGATTACGGACTGAATTGCCGGAAAGCGCCGAGCCGCTGGTGCCGAAGCATTGGGGCGAACTCAACACCGTCACCATCGCGTTCGGCCATGGTTTGTCGGTGGCGCCGCTGCAAGCGGTGATGGGCATCTCCGCGTTGGTCAATGGCGGGAAGCTGATCCCACCGACGTTCCTCCAGCGGGACCAGGCTGAGGCGGACCGGCTGGCCCAACGGGTGATCAAGCCGGAAACAGCCGAAAAAATACGCTATTTGATGCGGCTTAACGTGGAAAAAGGCACCGCGACGCGGGCCAATGTCCCGGGCTACTATGTCGGCGGCAAAACCGGCACCTCCGAAAAGGTGGTCGGCGGGCGCTATTCCAAGACCAAAGTCTTGACCAGTTTCACCGCCATATTGCCTGCCGATAAGCCGCGTTATCAGTTGCTCATCATGCTCGACGAACCGCAGGGCCTGCCCGAGACACATGGGTTCACCACATCCGGCTGGAACGCCGTGCCAGTCGGCGCGCAGGTGATCGAGCGTGTGGCGCCGCTTTTGAACATCCCGCCACGCTTCGATCTGCCCAAGGCTGACCAGATGCTGATGGTGAGCGCGAAGGAGACGCGGTGAAGCTGCGCGATGTTCTGCCCGAGGCGCCGATCGATGCGAGTCAGCGTGCGGTCGAGGTCAGCGGCATTACCGCCGACAGCCGCAAGGTAAAACCCGGCTTTCTGTTTTTCGCCATAGCAGGCGCCAAGGCCGATGGCGCACATTTCGCAAAACAGGCCGCGGCTGCCGGTGCGCTCGCCGTTGCGGCCGAACACAGACCGGAAGGCCTCCCCGCCAACGTTGGCTTTGTACCGGTCAAAAATGCACGTCACGCCCTGGCGCTCGCTGCGGCGAATTTCTATGCGCGCCAGCCCAAAACAATCGCCGCCGTCACCGGGACCAGCGGCAAGACGTCGGTTGCGGCGTTCACGCGCCAGATCTGGGCTACGCTCGGGTATCAGGCAGCCAGCATCGGCACCGTCGGGGTGGTGTCACCGCGCGGTGAAAAATATGGCTCGCTGACCACACCCGATCCGGTTGAGCTGCATCATACGCTCGATCAACTGGCCGGTGAGGGCGTTACGCATCTTGCGCTGGAAGCGTCCTCGCATGGCCTCGATCAATACCGGCTCGACGGAATCCGCATTGCCGCCGGTGCATTTACAAACCTGTCGCGCGATCATCTCGACTACCATCCAAGCATCGAAGCCTATCTCGCGGCCAAGCTGCGGCTGTTCGAGGATCTGATTCTGCCGGAAGGAACCGCAGTGGTCGGCGTCGATGATCGCTATGCGCAACAGGTGATCGACGCTGCGCAAAAGCGGGCTCTTAAGGTCATGACCGTCGGCGAACAGGGTCGGGACATCAAATTCGTCAGCGGAACGATTGACGGCTTCGCGCAGGTCGTGAATTTCGCGCACGGCGGCCGCACATATAAGGTGAGGCTGCCGCTTGTCGGCGCCTTCCAGGTGCAGAATGCCGGACTCGCGGCAGGATTGGCGATTGCAACCGACGCCGAACCTGCACGCGTGTTCGCGGCGCTGGAAAACCTCAGCGGCGCCAAAGGAAGACTTGAGCTTGCCGGCACGCACAACGGTGCGCCTATTTTCATCGACTATGCTCACAAGCCTGATGCCCTTAAGAAGGCGCTCGAAAGTCTGCGCCCTTATGTCCGCGGCAGGCTGGTCGTTGTCTTTGGCGCCGGCGGTGATCGCGACACCGGCAAGCGCCCGATCATGGGTCGCATCGCCGCGGATAATGCCGACCGCGTCATCGTCACTGACGACAATCCTCGCACCGAGACCCCTGCCGCAATTCGTGCCGCCATACTCGCCGACGCGCCGGGCGCGGTGGAGATTGGCGACCGGGCCGAAGCGATCCGCAAGGCTGTCGCGGACCTTAAAAATGGGGACGTATTGCTTGTTGCCGGCAAAGGTCATGAAACCGGCCAGATTTTTGGCGACCGCATCCTGCCGTTCTCCGATCACGAGGCAGTAGCGGCTGCCTTGCAGGGCAAAGTGGCATGAGCGCGCTTTGGACTCTCGACGCCATGGCCGCGGCAATGCGGGCCGACCGCGCCGGCGCTTTGCCGGCCGAACTCTCGGGTATTTCCATCGACAGCCGCACATTGACCAAGGGCGAGGCGTTCTTCGCCATTGCGGGCGAAAATCGTGACGGTCACGACTTTGTCGATAATGCGCTGAAGGCGGGCGCCGGTTTGGCGGTGATTGCCCGTAATCAGCGCGAGCGTTTTTCCAAGGCGCCGGTGTTGATCGTTGCCGACGTGCTCGAAGCCTTGCGCGAGCTCGGACGCGCGGCACGCGCCCGGTCAAAAGCCAAAGTGATTGCCGTCACCGGCTCGGTCGGCAAGACCGGCACAAAGGAAGCGCTGCGCCTGGCGCTTTCCGCCGACGGCGAAACGCACGCCTCGGCGTCTTCCTACAACAATCATTGGGGCGTGCCGCTGTCGCTGGCGCGCTGTCCGGCCAGCGCGAAATATGCCGTGTTCGAAATCGGGATGAACCATGCCGGGGAAATCACGTCGCTGACCAAGCTGGTGCGTCCGCACGTCGCTGTTGTTACCGGCGTTGAACCCGTGCATCTCGAATACTTCGGATCGCTGGAGAAGATCGCCGACGCCAAGGCGGAGATCTTCGCTGGCATAGAGAAAGGTGGCACGGCGGTGCTCAACCGCGACA
>Ga0187778_10001013_pt1 | contig 19983 bp, 23 predicted proteins | sample 1015_Q2_SP5_20_M_FD_132418 | JGI IMG/M metagenome (GOLD analysis project Ga0187778, IMG submission 132418) | Tropical peat soil microbial communities from peatlands in Department of Meta, Colombia - 1015_Q2_SP5_20_MG | ecosystem: Environmental > Terrestrial > Soil > Wetlands > Peat | place...
GCGACGACCCGTACGGGGAGGAGACCGCCGACGCGGTCCGCGAGTACGCGGCGCCGCTCAAGGACGCCGGCGTCGACACGGTCATCCTCGGCTGCACCCACTACCCACTCGTCAGGCCGGTGCTCCAGCGCGTCTTCGGCCGTGACGTGACGCTCGTCTTCTCGGCGGAGGAGACGGCACGCGAGGTCGCCGAGACGCTCGCGCGCAAGCGCATCGAGCACGCCGCCGGGCGGGAGGGCTCCTACCGGTTCCTGACGACCGGCGACCCGGAGGGTTTCCGGGAGATGGGCCGGCGGTTCCTGCAGCTGCCGATCGTCGACGTCGCGCACGTCGAGGTCGCCGCGCTCGAGCGGGCGGCCGCCTGACGTGACGATCTCGGCACGATCGCGTCCGATTTCCGTATGGGTGACTGTCCCCCGACTGTCCCCCGACTGTCCCGGGAGAGCCGAGCGGGGTCGGGAGGCCGCATGAGCCGCGCCGACGGGCGCACCCGCGCCGACGAGCTGCGCGCACTGGATCTCCAGCCCGACTTCCTCGAGCAGCCGCACGGCTCGATCCTCTACGCGCAGGGACGCACGGTCGTCCTCTGCACCGCGACCGTCGAGGAGGGCGTCCCGCCGTGGCTGCGGGGGAAGGGCCGGGGCTGGATGACCGCCGAGTACGCGCTCCTTCCCGCGTCCACCGGCGAGCGGACCGCCCGCGCGTCGTCACGAGGCCGCCCGGACGGCCGCACGGTCGAGATCCAGCGGCTGATCGGTCGCGCGCTCCGCTCCGTCTGCGACTTCACGGCGCTCGGCGAGCGGACGCTCTGGCTCGACTGCGACGTCCTGCAGGCGGACGGTGGCACGCGGTGCGCCTCGATCACGGGCGCGTACATCGCGGCACACCGCGCGCTCGACCGCTTCGGCCTCGCGAAGGCGCTCGGGGGCGCGGTCGCGGCGGTCTCGGTCGGGGTCGTCGACGGCGAGGCGCTGCTCGATCTCGACTACAGCGAGGACTCGCGGGCCGAGACGGACATGAACGTCGTCATGACCGGCGACGGGCGGCTCGTCGAGGTACAGGCGACGGCCGAGCGCGATCCCTTCTCTCGGGAGCTGCTCGACCAGTTGCTCGACCTCGCGGCCGGCGGGATCGGCGAGCTCCGCGCGGTCCAGGACGAAGCAATCGCCTGGCAGCCGTGAGCTCCCGGCCGCGCCTGCTGATCGCGACCTCGAACCCCCACAAGCTCGCCGAGCTCAGGCTGCTCCTCCCCGGGTTCGACGTCGACGGCTTCGTCGCGGCGGGTCAGCCGCCCGAGGACGGCGAGACGTACCTCGACAACGCGAGGATCAAGGCGAGGCACCTACGAACGTGCGCTCCCGCGGACGCGTGGGTCGCCGGCGAGGACTCGGGCATCGAGGTGGCCGCTCTCGACGGTCGCCCGGGTGTCGCGTCGGCGCGCTGGGCCGACGACGGCGTCGCAGCGCTGCTCGCCGCGCTGGACGGGAAAGCGGACCGCCGCGCCCGCTACGTCTCCGAGCTCGTCGTGATCGCGCCGGACGGGCGGGAGCTCCGAGGCAGGGGCACGCTCGAGGGGACGGTCACCGACGCACCTCGCGGCAGCGAGGGCTTCGGCTACGACCCGATCGTCGTCCCGCTCGGCGAGACGCTCACGGTCGCCGAGCTCGGCGACGCGTGGAAGAACGAGCACTCGCACCGCGCGCTCGCGGCCCGAGCGGTCGCCTCGCAGCTCGCTATGCGAGTCCCCTGACCGAGTCGTCGCGCCGGCCCGGTCCGAGCCACCAGTTCACCTCGGCGCCGAACACGATCACGTTCGCCATCACGTAGAGCCACAGGAGGAGCAGGACGCCGGCGCCGAGCGCCTGCAGCGCGACGATGTGCTTCGAGACGCTGAGGAAGATCGGCAGCGCCTGGAACGTCACCTGCAGCGCCACCGAGCCGAGCACCGAGCCGGGCAGGACCTCGTACCAGCTCAGGTCGGTGTTCGTCAGCCCGTGGTATGCCGTGACGAGGAAGACGAACACGGAGAAGGTCGACAGCACGAGCGACAGCGGAACGGCGACCCAGGAGCTCCCCATCGCGCCGCTGACGTGCTCGAGCAGCCGGAAGCCGAAGCTGCCGACGACGAGGCCGACGAAGAGCACGACGAGGCCCGTCGCCATGAAGGCGACCGCGAGCAGCTTGCCCCGCACGAACGAGCGGTTCGGCCTGCCGTAGACGATGTTGAACGCAGACTCGAGCGCGCTGAAGAGCGAGAGCGAGCTCCAGAGCAGGAAGATGCCGCCGATGATCCCGAGCGTCGCGGCGTTGTCCTGCACGGAGTGGACCGTGGCGACGATGTCGCCGATCGAGCGCGACGGGAAGAGCTTGTTCAGCTCCTTCACGAGCGAGCTCGACTCGTCGACGCGGTGGAAGAGGCCGAGCAGCGCGAGGGAGAGGAAGGTCAGCGGCACGAACGAGACGAGGGCGAAGTACGCGATCATCGCGGCCAGGTGGGTACCCCGGTCGGCGAAGAACTTGGGGAAGGGCCCGGCCGACGGCTTCACGCGGAACGGCATCGTCCCGCGCAGTATGGTTCCCCGACCGTGGACGACGCTTCGACCCGTGGCGCCGAGATCGTCGCGGCTCTGACCGAGCTGTCGTCGGAGATCCGGCACGTCGTGCTGGCCGACGAGGCCGGCGGGGTGCTCGCGGCGTCGGCCGGTGCGGATGGGGAGCGACTCGCGCGCGCCGGCGCCGAGCTGCTCGCCGTCGCTCGTCCGATCGCGGGTACGGGAGCAGCCGTCGCGCACGTCGTCGTGAGCGCGCCGGACGGCGCGGTCGTCGTGTGCCGCCAATCCGGTCGGATCGCGGTCGCGACGACGACGTCCGAGCCGGCGGAGGCGCTCGTGCTGCACGACCTCCGCTCGTGCCTGCAGGGGTTGGAGAAGCCGGGCCGCCCGCGTACGCGACGGCGGGTCGCAGCCCGTGACGATGCGTAGGCTCCTCCGGGTCGGCGTCCTCGCCGTGATCGCGTGGGCCGTCCTGTCGCGCAGGCGTCCGGTCGAGCCGCGCGTGGTCGTCGGCTACGACGACGGCACGGAGGCGGCGCTCGAGCCCGGCTCGCCGGAGCGCGAGCTGCTCGTCGGCGCCGCGGCCGAAGCGCTCCGGTCGTGACGGACGAGCTCGGCCGACTCCTCGTGGAGCACGCCCTCCTCGAGGGCGACTTCGTGCTCCGCTCGGGGCGGCGCTCGAGCTACTACCTCGACAAGTACCGCTTCGAGACGCAGCCCGAGCTGCTGCGGCGCCTCGGCGAGCGCATCGCAGCGGCGGTCGCGGAGGTCGAGCCCGATGCCGTGCGGCTCGCGGGGCCGGCGCTCGGGGCCGTTGCGTTGGCTGCTTCGGCATCGATGGCGTCCGACCTCCCCTTCATCATCGTGCGTGGTGAGACGAAGGACTACGGCACCGCGAACAGGCTCGAGGGGACGTACGCCCCCGGGGAGCTCGTGTGCCTCGTGGAGGACGTCGTCACGTCCGGCGGCGCCCTTGCCGAGGCCGTGTCTGCTCTCCGCGAGTCCGGGCTCGAGGTCCGGCACGCGGTGTGTGTGGTCGACCGGGAGGAAGGCGGCGCGGACGCGCTCGCGCGGCTCGGGGTTCGCCTGCGCCCGCTCTACCGCTCGAGCGAGCTCCTCGCAGGGTGGAAAAGTGCAGCAAAACCGCATGGTTGAGCCGAATCTCGGAGACTGTTAGGGTCCCGGACGGCTCAGATCGCGATCGGCGTGAGGTCGTGAGCAGGCGCGATCAGTGTGCAACGCAGTGACCAACCGATCAGGAGGAGTGCAGTGACCAAGGGAGATGTCGTCGACTCCGTCGCCCGCAAGACGGGCATGACGAAGAAAGATGCCGGCGAGGCCGTCGAGGCTGTGCTGGACGTGATCACGAGTGCGCTGCGGTCGGGCGACTCGGTGACGTTCACCGGCTTCGGGAAGTTCTCCACCTCGCGACGGGCCGAGCGCCAAGGCGTGAACCCGCGCACGGGCGCCCCGGTGACGATCAGGGCCGCGAACGTGCCGAAGTTCTCGGCCGGCAGCCAACTCAAGGCTTCGGTCAACTAGCGCTCGCCCTGCCGCCCACGAGCGGGGGGCGAGCAGCTCCTCCGAGAGCTGTCTCGAGACGACGAAAGGGGCCGCGAGGCCCCTTTCGCGTCGGCCGGTCGCCCTGTTTGCAGGGGCAGCCTTGTAGGCGAACAGATGTTCGCCTACACTCGGTCTCGTGCAGCTCTCGTTCGACGCCGCCGACCGCCTCGTCGAGCTCGTGGAGGCCCGGGGCGCGCTCCCGGCGTCGCAGGCCGCACGGCTGCTCTTCGCGCTGACGAGCGCCCCGACCGCGCTCGCGCGCTCGCTCCTCGAGGACGTCGTCGCCGACGACTCCCGGCTCGTGTGGCGGGGCGAGTCGGTCGCACTGGCGGCGGCGAGCTCGCTCGACGTCCCGCTCGAGGAGGCGGCCTGGACGGTGTTCGACCTCGAGACGACCGGGCTCACGCCGAGCAGGGCGCGAATCTGCGAGATCGGCGCGCAGCGCGTATCCCGGCTCGAGCTCGAGGAGAGCTTCGAGACGCTCGTCGACCCGCGCGTGCCGTTGCCGGCCGCAGTGCAGGCGCTGACCGGGATCGACCCGTCCCGGCTGCGGGGCGCGCCCCCCGTCGAACTCGCGGTCAGGCGCTTCCTCTCCTTTGCGGACGCCACCGTGCTCGTCGCCCACAACGCACGCTTCGACCTGGCGTTCGTCGACAAGGAGGTGCAGCTTCTCACCGGCCGCCGGGTCGCGGCCCCCGTCGTCGACACCGTGTGGCTCGCGCGTCGGCTCCTCGAAGGGCGCGTGCGGCGCGTCGGGCTCGCGTCTCTCGCTCACTTCTTCGGCACCGCCACCGTTCCGTGTCACCGAGCCCTGCCCGACGCCCGCGCAACGGCCGAGATCCTCGTCGCCCTGCTCGGTCTCGCGCAGGAGCGAGGCGCGCGGACGGTGAGCGACGTCGTCGAGCTGGCGGCTCCGAGGGCGCGGCGCCTGAATCGGAAGCGATCCCTCGTCGCCGGCGCACCCGCGACGCCGGGCGCCTACCTCTTTCGCGGCTGCAACGATGCGGTGCTCTACGTCGGGCGTGCCCGCAACCTCCAGGCCAGGTTGCGCTCGTACTTCGCCGGCGGGCGCCAGCGGCCCGCGGTCGAGGCGGCGCTCGGCGCCCTGGATCGGGTCGAGTGGCGCGAGACCGGGTCCGAGCTCGAGGCCGCGCTCCTCGAGCTCCGGCTCATCCGCGAGCTGAGGCCGCCCGCGAATGCGCGTGGCCGCGGTGGCAGAGAGGTGTGGTTGCGGCGCCGTGGCGACTCGTGGGGTGTCGTTCGCCAGCCGACCGAGTACGGGCCGGTCGGCGGTGCGGGCGTGGCGGAGCGTGCGGCGCGGGCCCTCGCGGGTCATGAGGGAGACCCGCTGGAGGCGCTGCCGGGCTTGCGCTCCCGCCTGCGCCGCCTCGCCGGAGAGCAGCGGTTCGAGGACGCTGCGAGGCTTCGCGACCGGATCGCGGCTCTCGAGCAGGTCGTCGAACGGTTGCTGCAGCTCCAGCGGCTCCGCGCGCTCCGCATCTGCATCGTCGTGCCGGCCCGCCAGCCCGGGTTCGTGCGCGCCGTGGCGGTCGCCGCAGGACGGATCGGTGCCGAGCGGACGATCCCGGTCGGGGGCGGCGCCGCGGCCGAGGTCGATGCGCTGCTCGCGGCTGCCGCTCGCGGCGACTCGGACGGAGACGACGGAGGAGACGTCGAAGAGCTCCTCCTCGTCGACTCGTACCTCCGGCGACCACCGCCCGAGCTCCGAGTCGTCCGGCTCGAGCGGGGGGCGATTCTCGACGCGCTGGGACACCGAGTAGCCTTTGCTGCGTGACGCAGGACACCACGGGCGAGGCTCGCCGTGAGGCGCGCGTCGCCGTCGAGCCGTTCGCCGACCGCTTGGCGGACGCGGTCGAGCGGAAGCGCAGCCAGCTCGTGGTCGGGCTCGACCCGCGTGTCGACCTGCTTCCGATGGAGCTTCGCGGCGAGGCGGTGCTCGGGCGCGCGGCGGCCGCTGGCGCCGTGTCCCGCTTCTGCAAGGGGATCGTCGACGCCGTCGCGCCCTACGCGGTGGCCGTCAAGCCGCAGGTCGCGTTCTTCGAGGCGCTCGGTGCCGACGGCTGGCGTGCGCTCGAGGACGTGTGCGCGTACGCGCGCGCGGTCGGGCTGCTCGTGGTCGCCGACGCCAAGCGCGGCGACATCGGCTCGACGTCCCGAGCGTATGCCACGGCGTTCCTCGAGCCTGACGATGGCGCCCCGCCGCTCGCGGACGCGCTCACCGTCAACGCCTATCTCGGCCACGACTCCGTCGAGCCGTTCCTCCTCGCCTGCCGGCGCCACGGCGCAGGTGTCTTCTTCCTCGTCCGCACGTCCAACGCGGGCGCTGCGGACGTGCAGGACGCCATCCTCTCCGACGGGACGCCGCTCTGGCAGCACGTCGCCGGGCTCGTCCACGAATGGGGCGCCGAGCACGTCGGCGAGCGGGGGCTCTCGAGCGTCGGCGCGGTCGTCGGGGCGACCTTTCCGCGCGCGATCAGCGAGGCCCGCCGGGCGATGCCGCAGGCGGTCCTCCTGCTGCCGGGTGTCGGTGCGCAAGGCGCGACTCCGGCCGACGTCGCGCGCGCGTTCACGAGCGGCCCGTCGAGTGCGCTCGTCAACGCCTCGCGCTCGGTGATCTTCGCGTTTCGCGACGCCTCCGACGACTGGCGCGCCGCTGCCAGCCGCGAGGCGGCCCGGCTCGCCGGCGAGATCTGGGCCGCCGCCGGCTGGTAGCGGTGCAGAGGTCGCTCGGGTACGCCGCCCCCGTTGCCGCCGCGGTCGCTCTCGCGGCTGCAGCTCCGAGCGCGGCGGTCGCTCCGCCTCGCGTCCAGGCGCCGGCGTACTACGTCCAGAGCGCGCTCGACGGGACGGTGCTCGCCCAACGCGAGGCGACGACGCCCCGCGCGATCGCCAGCATCACGAAGTTGATGACCGTGCTCGTCGCGCTCGAGCACGTGTCGCTGGACGACGTCGTCACCGTGCCGCGCTTCGCGACGAAGGTCGGGGAGGCCTCGGTGCCGCTCGAGGCGGGGGAGAAGATCACCGTGCGGGAGCTGGTCGAAGCCTGCCTCGTCCCCAGCGCGAACGACGCGGCGACGACGCTCGCCTACGCGGCGGCCGGCGGGTCGGTGCCGCTGTTCGTCTCCTGGATGAACGCGAAGGCGAAGCAACTCGGGCTGCGCGACACCCACTTCGTGACGCCGCACGGCCTCGACCGGCCCGGCCACTACTCGAGCGCGCGCGATGTCGTCGCCCTGGCCCGGGTCGCGCTCGCGAACCCGGTGATCCGCCGGTTCGCGTCGTCCGAGACCGCGGACGTCGACGGCCGCGAGCTCGAGACGACCGACGACCTGCTCTCGAGCTTCGGGCCGCTCGTCGCCGGCAAGACGGGCCATACCGACGACGCGGGCTGGACGGAGGTCGCGGAGGCGAGGCGGGGGGGCGTCACGATCTTCGCGTCGGTGCTCGGCGACCCGAGCCGGGACCAGCGGAACGACGATCTCCGTGCGCTGCTCGCCTGGGGGCTCGGGCGCTACCACCGCGTGCGCGCGATCGACGCGAACCGGGTCTACGCCGTCGCGCCGACCGCGTACGGCCGTCCCGGAGTGCGCCTCGTCGCCGCCCGCTCCGTCGTCCGGGAGCAGCTCGACGACAGGGCGCTCGTCGAGCAGATCGTCGCGCCGACTGCGGTCGCGCTCCCCGTCGTCAGGGGACAGAAGCTCGGCGTGGTTCGCGTGTACCAGCTCGGCCGGCTCGTCGCCAGCTCGCCGCTCGTCGCCGCCGAGTCGATCGCGAAGCCCGGTACTTTGGCTCGCGTGCGCTGGTACGCGACACGTACGCTGCACCGTCTGACCTCGTTCGTCCCGTAGCCGGCCGACCCAGGGGAGGTCGCCTGTGATCGTCACCGTCACCCTCAACGCAGCGCTCGATCGCTCGCTCACCGTGCCGATCTTCCAGCTCGGGCATCGGCATCGCTCGAGCGACGTGCTGACGCTCGCCGGCGGCAAGGGGATCAACGTCGCCCGTGCGCTCAAGCGACTCGAGGTGCCGGTCGTCGCCACCGGGCTCGCCGGCGGTCGGACGGGCACGCGGATCGTCGAGGAGCTGACCGCCGAGGCGATCCTCAACGACTTCGTCCGGATCGCCGACGAGTCGCGCACCTCGACCGCGGTGCTCGACCCGACCTCCGGCACGTACACGGAGATCAACGAGTGGGGACCGAAGGTGACCGAGACCGAGCTGGGCACGCTCCTCGAGAAGCTGCAGTACCTGTCGCGGGGCGCCGACGTGGTCGTCGTGGCGGGCTCGCTGCCCCGTGGAGTCGCCGACGGCTTCTACGCCGAGCTGATCCGCGACCTCGCCCGGCGCGGCGTGCGCGTCGTCCTCGACAGCGAAGGCGAGCCGCTCCGGCTCGGCGTCGACGCGGAGCCGTGGCTGATCTCCCCCAACCAGGCCGAGGCAGAGCAGCTCGTGGGGCAGGAGCTCGAGGACGACGACGACTTCCTGATGGCGCTCGACCGGATCGCCGACATGGGTGCGCGCAACGTGCACATCACGCACGAGACGGGCTGCTTCGCGCTCGTCCGAGAGGAGCGGCAGACGCGCCGCTACCGCGCGCTCTCGCCGCAGCTCGAGCCCGTGTCGGTCCTCGGCGGCGGGGACGTCCTGCTCGCGCAGTGGCTCGCGGCGGTGCTGGACGCGCGCCCGGCCGACGAGGCGCTGCGGCTCGCCGTCGGTGCCGGCGCCGCCTCGGTGCTGGAGGTGGGCGCGGGGCGATTCGACCCGCGGGAGGCCGCCCGCCTCGCCGGCCTCGTCGAGCTGCACGAGCTGCAGCCCGTCTGAGCCAGCCGAGTAGGGCCAGCCGAGTAGGGCCAGCCGAGTAGGGCCAGCCGGGCAGGGCCAGCCGAGCAGGGTCGGCTGGAGCCGCTGGTAGGATCGGCCGACTCTTGGAGTTCGAGCTCGACCGCGAGAGCAAGTTCGGCAAGGAAGGCCTGACCTTCGACGACGTGCTGCTGCTCCCCGCGGAGTCGTCCGTCCTCCCGAACGACGTCTCGACGGTCACGCGGCTGACGCAGACGATCCTGCTCGAGATCCCGATCGTCTCGGCTGCGATGGACACGGTCACCGAGGCGAGGCTCGCGATCGCGCTCGCGCGCGAGGGCGGCATCGGCGTGATCCACCGCAACCTTTCGATCGCGGACCAGGTCGCAGAGGTCGACAAGGTGAAGCGCTCGGAGGCCGGCATGATCGTCGAGCCGGTCACGCTCGGCCCGGACGACCGCGTCGCGGACGCGCTCGCGATCATGGAGCGCTACCACATCTCCGGCGTGCCGATCGTCGACCGGGAGGCCGTGCTCGTGGGCATCCTCACGAACCGCGATCTCCGCTTCGGCGCGGATCCCGGCCAGCCCGTCTCCGCCTACATGACGAGCCGAGACCTCGTCACCGCACCGGTCGGGACGACCCTCGACGAGGCCTCGGCGATCCTGGGCCGCAACAAGGTCGAGAAGCTGCCGGTCGTCGACCACGACGGTCGGCTGAAGGGGCTCATCACCGTCAAGGACATCCAGAAGAAGATCCGCTACCCGCTCGCGACGAAGGACGACCGCGGCCGGCTGCGCGTCGGCGCCGCCGTCGGCGTCGGGAACGACGCGCTCGAGCGGGCGGCGGCGCTCGCGCGGGTCGAGGTCGACGTGCTCGTCGTCGACACGGCTCACGGCCATTCGCGCGGGGTGCTCGACGTCGTGCGTGCCGTCAAGGACGCGTTCGAGCTCGACGTGATTGCCGGCAACATCTCGACCGGGTCGGCCGCCGAGGCGCTGATCGAGGCGGGAGCCGACGCGCTGAAGGTCGGTCAAGGCCCGGGATCGATCTGCACCACCCGCGTCGTCGCCGGCGTGGGCGTGCCGCAGGTGACGGCCGTGTTCGACGTCGCCGAGGTCGCGAGCCGGCACGGCGTTCCGGTGATCGCAGACGGCGGGATCACATCGTCCGGTGACGTGGCGAAGGCCGTCGCCTCGTGCGCGGACGCCGTCATGCTCGGCTCGATGCTCGCCGGGACCGACGAGTCCCCCGGCGAGGTGCTGCTCGTGCAGAACGAGCGCTTCAAGGAGTACCGCGGCATGGGCTCGCTCGGCGCGATGCGCGCGCGCTCGTTCTCGAAGGACCGCTACTTCCAGGGAGACGTCGAGGACGTCGAGAAGCTCATCCCGGAGGGCATCGAGGGCCGCGTCCCGTACAAGGGGCCGCTCGCGCCGATCGTCCACCAGCTCGTCGGCGGCCTGCGGCAGGCGATGGGCTACTGCGGCGCGCCGACGATCGAGGCGATGAAGCAGGCGCGCTTCGTCCGGATCACCGGCGCGGGCCTGCGCGAGAGCCACCCGCACGACGTGACGATCACGAAGGACGCGCCGAACTACCGCCGTGGCTGAGCACGCCGAGGTCATCCCTTTCCCCGCCTCGTCCGCTGGGCCCGAGCCGGCGCCGGAAGAGCGGCCGGTGCTCGTGCTCGACTTCGGCGGCCAATACTCGCAGCTCATCGCCAGGCGAGTCCGCGAGGCCCGCGTCTACTCCGAGCTCGTCAGCCATCGCATCCGGGCCGAGGAGGTCCGGCGGCGCAATCCGCTTGCTCTCGTCCTCTCCGGGGGGCCCGCCTCGGTCTATACGGCTGGCGCGCCGCAGATGGACGACGCGATCTTCGAGCTCGGCATTCCGGCGCTCGGCATCTGCTACGGGATGCAGCTGATGGCCCGCGAGCTCGGGGGCGCCGTCGAGTCCACCGGCCGCTCCGAGTACGGGAAGACGGAGCTCGTCGCGGAGGACGGCGAGCTCTTCCACGACCTCCCAGCGGAGCAGACCGTGTGGATGAGCCACGGCGACTCGGTCACGGCTCCGCCGGCGGGCGCTCGCGTCGTCGCGCGGTCGAGCTCGACGCCGATCGCGGCGTTCGAGGACCCGGCGCGGAGGCTCTACGGCGTCCAGTTCCACCCCGAGGTCGTCCACACGCCGCACGGCCAGGAGATCCTCAAGAACTTCCTCTACGAGGTCGCCGGCGCACCGCCTGCGTGGACGCCCGCTGCGGTGATCGGGGAGCAGGTGGAGCGCATCCGCGCGCAGGTCGGCTCGGAGCAGGTGCTCTGCGGGCTCTCCGGCGGCGTCGACTCGGCAGTCGCGGCGCTGCTCGTCCACAAGGCCGTCGGCGACCAGCTGACGTGCGTCTTCGTCGACCACGGGCTGCTGCGCTCGAACGAGGCGGAGCAGGTGGTCGAGACCTTCGCCGGGCACTTCCGTGTTCCGCTCGTGCACGTCCAGGCGCAGGAGCGCTTTCTTGCGCGGCTCGCGGGCCTGACCGAGCCGGAGGAGAAGCGGAAGATCGTGGGCGAGGAGTTCATCCGCGTCTTCGAGGAAGAGGCGAGGAAGCTGGGTGACGTGCGGTTCCTCGTCCAGGGCACGCTCTACTCGGACGTGATCGAGTCGGGTGGGACCGAAGACGGCGTCGCCGCGACGATCAAGTCGCACCACAACGTCGGCGGCCTCCCGGCGGACATGCGGCTGAAGCTCGTCGAGCCGCTGCGCCTGCTCTTCAAGGACGAGGTGCGCCGCGTCGGCGAGGAGCTCGGCCTGCCGGAGCGGATGGTCTGGCGGCAGCCGTTCCCGGGCCCGGGGCTCGCGATCCGGATCATCGGCGAGGTGACCGCGGACCGGCTCGCGATCCTTCGCGGAGCGGATGCGATCCTGCAGGAGGAGGTCCGCCGCGCCGGGCTCTATCGCGACTTGTGGCAGAGCTTCGCCGTCTTGCCCGCGATCAAGTCCGTGGGCGTGATGGGCGACGAGCGAACGTACGCCTACCCGATCGTGATCCGCGCGGTCACCTCCGAGGACGCGATGACCGCCGACTGGGCGCGGCTCCCGTACGACGTCCTCGAGGCGATCTCGAGCCGGATCATCAACGAGGTGCCGGGCGTGAACCGGGTCGCCCTCGACCTCTCGTCGAAGCCGCCGGCGACCATCGAGTGGGAGTGACCGGCGGCCCCCAGCTCGCCCCTGGTGGGTCATTGCGCCCTCGACGTCGCCGACGTCGACGAGCCCGACCTGGCCCTGGTCGACGCCGCACTCCGGCTGCGGGTTCCTCCGCAGCTCGGCCCGGTGCGGGGCGTGGGGCCGCATCGGGGATCAAGGAGCGGCCCTGACGGCCGATACGGGTCTGGCGATGCGCTTTCGGCTCGTCCTCCTGCTCGCGGCGACCGGGGTGGCCGCACTGACGGCTGTCGCCGCCCTGCCCGCCCGCGCGAGCCAGGCCGTCACCGACACGAACCTCCGGTCGGTGAGGCTCGCAGTCGACGTCAAGGGAGAGGCGCTTCTCACCTACACGCGCTCGGACGGAACGGTGCGCCATGTCCTCGCGTGGGGCGCGATCAACGCGAACCCGCCCGTCGAGGCCGGCCTCGTGCCGCAGGTCCAGTTCAGGTGGGACTATGCCGGCGGCTGGGGCAAGTACCGGAACGCGTCGTACTGGAAGACGTTCAAGAACGCGTGCAAGCCGTACGACGGACCCCCGTTGCAGTACCTCGTCGCAGCCTGCAAGGCGCCCGACGGGACGTACTGGGCCGTGCAGTCGTGGCAGAGGCTCCTGCCGCTGCTCGGCTTCGATGCCTGGATGCCCCAGCAACTCGCCTACGAGACGCACCTCTCGCACTGGTCGGGCCCACTGCCCCAGCTCGAGGTCTACGCGCACTGGACCTACGGCGGCGAGTACCAGGGTGTGTTCGGCCGCTTCACCTATCTCGGAGAGCCGGTGCACGGCTTCACCTCGACGAGCGACGGAAACCCGCACGACCGCTACGGCCGCAACGTCTTCATCGACACCTACGACTCGGCGTACGGGCCGGGCTGGCGGCGCGAGTCGGGGATCCTCACGCACAGTCCGAACGGCACGTTCTGCCACAGCTTCGTGCCGCAGAAGCCCTTCCCAGGCTACCCGAGCACCGCGATCCGCCCGGCGGCGCCGGGCGAGCAGTACCGCTTCACCGTGATGGGCCCGGGCGTGACTCCGGTCATCTCGGTCGTGATCCCCGGCCTGACCGCTGCCGACCGGCAGAGCCAGGGCTCCATGGATCAGGTCTGGGACCGCGTGATGGCCGGCGACGCCCGCTGCGCGACGGAACGCTAGCGGCCCGGACGAACCGCGAAGCCGACGAGCCCCTCGGGCTCCTCTGCCGTGACGTCGACCCCGTCGACACGCGCGTCGCGAGGGCCTACCTCGACGAAGGAGAGGAGCTCGGCGACGGTGTCCGGGTCTCCCTCGAACACGGCCTCGAGCGCCCCGTCCGGTCGGTTCCTCACCCACCCGGCGACACCTGCCTCCTCGGCGCGGCGACGCGTCGTCTCACGGAAGAAGACGCCCTGGACGAGTCCGTGCACCACGACGTGACGCCGGATCACGAGCCGGGATCCTGCCAGCTCGGGACCTCCACGACTCCGGCGGGGTCGATCGTCACGGCGACGCGCTCGCCCGCTCTCGGGTGATCGAGCTCCGCCGTCTCGGTCTCCAGCTCGTTCCCGTCGTCGAGCCGGACGCGCATGCGCACAGCGGGCCCGCTTCGCTCCGCCCAGAGGACGACGGCGCCTTCGCCCGCCGCGACACGCACCGCTTCGGGCCGGATCACGCGGGCCCGCCCGTCCTGCTCGGCGACGTTCCGCATCCCGAGGAACCGGGCGACCCATGCGTCTGCCGGGTTGCGCCACAGCGCGTCCGGCTCGGCCGTCTGCACGCACCTGCCGCGTCGCATCACCGCGACGTCGTGCCCGAGCGAGAACGCCTCGCCGACGTCGTGCGTGACGGAGACGACCGTGAGGCGCAAGTGCGCGAACAGGTCGCGCAGGTCCGTGAGCAGCCTCTCGCGCAGTGGGCCGTCGAGGGCGCCGAGGGGCTCGTCGAGCAAGAGGACCCGCGGCTTCGGCGCGAGCGCGCGGGCGAGCGCGACGCGCTGCTGCTCCCCGCCCGACAGCGTCCGCACGTCCCTCCGCTGCGTGCCGGGGAGGCCGACGAGCTCGAGCATCTCGCCGACCCGCCGGTCGATCTCGCGGCGTGACCTGCCGGCGATCGCGAGTCCGAAGCCGACGTTGCCGGCGACGTGGCGATGCGGAAACAGCACGTGGTCCTGGAACATGAGCCCCACACCCCGACGGTGGACTGCGACCGCGGTGACGTCGGCGCCGTCGAGCACGATCCGTCCGTCGTCCGCGCGTTGCAAGCCCGCGACGACGCGGAGGAGCGTGGTCTTGCCGCTGCCGCTCGGGCCGAGCACGGCGAGCGTCCGACCGGTCGGGACGGCCAGCGTCACCGCGTCGAGCGCGTGCACTCCCTCGAACGAGACGGAGACCCGGTCGACGACCAGCATCAGAGCCTGCCCGCGCGTGCCGTCAGCCTGTCGGCCGTCGCGACGGAGAGCGCGGTGACGGCCATCAGGACGACGCATAGAGCGGCCGCGGTCCCCTGGTTGGTCGCTCCCGGCCGCTCGAGGAAACGGTAGATCGCGACCGGCAGCGTCGGCCGATCGCTGCGAGCGAGGAACACCGTCGCGCCGAACTCGCCGAGCGAGATCGCGAACGCGAGCCCGGTCGCCACGCCCAGCGGACGCAGCAGCAGTGGGAAGTCGATCTCCCGCACGACGCGGCCGGGCGGCGCGCCGAGCACCTCCGCCGCCTCGCGAAGCCTCGGGTCGATGGCCCGCAGCGCGGGCAGGAGGATGCGCACGACGAACGGTGCAGCGACGAGCGACTGGACGACGGGGATGATCCACCAGGTGTCGCGGAAGTCGAGCGGCGGCGCGTCGAACCCGATCACGAAGCCGTAGCCGAGCATCACCGCGGACGCGCCGAGCGGCAGCATCACGATCGTGTCGAGCCAGCCGCCGCCGCGGCGTCCCGCCGCGATCGCGACCGTGGCGAGCCCGCCCACGACGATGGCGATTGCGGTCGCGCCCGTCGCGTAGAGGAGCGAGTACTCGATCGCCCGCCAGGGTGGAACCAGCAGCGTCGGCGTCTCCTGCCAGAGGGCGCGGTAGAAGGTGAGATCGACGCCGGTGGGCGTCGCGAACGATTCCCGTACCAGCGCCGCGAGCGGCAGCCCGAAGAGGAGCGACGCACCACCGAGGATCGCCGCGAGCGCGAGCCGCTCGTGCCGCGTCGGACGGCGGGCTGTCGCGAGGTCGCCGGCGATCGGGATCCGTGTGCCCGCGCGTCCTTCGAGGATCGACGACACGACGACGATCACGGCGACCGCGGCGAGCTGGAGGAGCGAGAGCGCGGCGGCGGCCCGGAGGTCGAAGGATTGCGTGGCGAGGTTGTAGATGTCGACCTCCAGCGTCGCGTACCTCGGCCCGCCGAGGATCACGACGACGCCGAACGAGGTGAAGCAGAAGAGGAACGTCAGAGCGCTGGCGGCCGCAAGGGCCGGACGAAGTGCGGGCAGCGTCAGACGGCGGAACCGCTGGACGGGCGTCGCGCCCAACGTCGCCGCCGCGTCCCAGAGGCGCGGGTCGAGCCGGCTCCAGTAGCCGCCGACCACCCGGACGACGACGGCGACGTTGAAGAACACGTGGGCGAGGAGGATCGGGACGACCCCCTGTTGCAGACTCGAGGGGAGCAGAGCGAGGAAGGCGGTCGCGACGACGACCGTCGGCAGCACGAACGGCACGACGACGAGCGCGCGCACGAGCCCGCGGCCACGGAACGAGAGCCGCGCCGTCACCCAGGCGAGCGGCAGGCCGGCGACGAGGGTCAGGACGGTCGAGACCGTCGCCTGCCAGAGCGTGAACCAGGCGATCTGCCGCGTACCGCCGTCCAACCAGACGTCGGTCGGCACGGAGCCGCCGAGGCCGCGCTTCAGGATCGTGACGAGCGGGTACGCGAAGAACAGGCCGAGGAACGCGAGCGCCGCCGCCGCGGCAGCGCCCCGCAGCAGCCGCCCGAGGACCTTGTGGCTCAGCGCCACGAAGACCTCAGTGGAGAACGGCGTCGGTCCAGGTTCGGATCCACGCGTCCCGATTCGCGGCGATCGTGGCCGGGGACAGCTCGAGCGGGTGGGCGACCGGGAGCGCAAACTTGCGGAACACGGCCGGCAGCGGCGTCTTCTCGCGCACCGGGTAGACGAACATCGTCAGCGGGATCCCGGCCTGGAACTGCTGCGAGAGCATGAACGCGACCAGCTTGCGCGCCCCGTCCGGGTTCTTCGCTCCGCGCAGGACGCCGGCGAACTCGACCTGGCCGAAGCAGGTGTTGCGCACGACGCCGACCGGCGATCGAGGGAGCGGCTTCCCGGCGAAGTAGACCTCCGCTGCGGGATCGGTCGAGTACGAGACGACGATCGGCCGCGTCCCCTTGTGGCTGGACGAGCCCGAGAAGCGGTTGTCGTAGGCGTCGTCCCAGCTGTCCGTCACGAGCACCTGGTTCCGGATCTCGCTCCAGAACGTCCAGGGAGCGTTGCCGGGACCGAAGTGCGCGACCGTCGCGAGCATGAAGGCGAGCCCGGGTGTCGACGTCGCCGGGTTCTCGACGACGGTCAGCTTCGCGTACCCCTTGCGGATGAGGTCCTCGAACCCCCGTGGCGGAGGCAGCTCGTGCTTCGCGAACCAGGCGCGGTCGTAGACGAGACAGACGTCGCCGTGGTCGATCGGGACGAGTCGGTGGCTCCGGTCGAGGTCGTAGACGGGATCGACCCGGGCGAGCGCGGGCGGGGCGTAGGGGACGAAGAGGTTGCCGCCGAGCGCGCGGGAGAGCAGGTTGTTGTCGACCCCGAAGAAGGCGTCGCCTTCGGGGTGCCCGGCGGTGAGCAGCGCACGGTTGAGCGCTTCTCCGGCATCGCCCGTCTGGAGCACGCGCAGCGTGAGCCCGGTCTGTCGTTCGAACGCGGACTCGACCGGCTTCGAGATCGCGAACGAGTCGTGCGTGACGAGCACGACGGTGTTCGACGCGCGGCTCGCGTCGGCGGCACCCGCAGCCGATGCGCAGACGACGAGTGCGGCGAAAGCCGCGACGACCGCTCTCATCCCGTCCCCCTGTCGGGCTCCCCGCCCGGCCGGACGGCGAGCAGCACGCCCGTCTCGAGCGAGATGGATGCTTCCGTCGCGGCGAAGACGTTCGAGATGCCGCGGCTCGAGCCCGGCTCCAGCGTCTCGCGGTCGAGTGCGTAACGGAGCCCTTCCGTCACGACTCCGGCGGCCGGGCCGTGCAGGGCGAGGAGCGAGACGAGCTCGCCAGGGCTCCCGTCGAGGCATCGTCCGGCCTCCCCTCCCGCTCGGACGACGTGAACCGTCGCGGGCCCGAGCAGCGCATCCAGCTCGACGCAGGCGAACCGATCCGAGCCGAGCAGGAGCAGCGAGGAGAGGAGATGGTCGAGTCGCCCCTCGGCGCTGCCGAGCACGAGGATCCGCCCGGCTCCGAGCTCGAGCGCTGCGTCGAGCGCGAGCTCCAGGTCGGTCGCGTCCTTGTCGGCCGGGTAGCGATCGATCCGCGCACCGGTCTCCGCGGCCGCCTCGAGCCCGGACGAGCTCACGGAGTCGAAGTCGCCGACCGCGACCGCGACGCGCAAGCCGAGCGCGAGCGCTCGATCGACGCCCCCGTCCGCAGCGACCACCCGCACCCCGGGCGGAAGCGTGCGGAGGAGCGCGAGGTGCGCCGGCTCCGCGCCGGGCCCTCCGGCGACGACGACGACGATCTCTGCTCCTTCCACGCGCTTCCTCCGCTGGCATTACCCAGGTCAGGTTCGGCGGGTCGGCGGCGCGCGAGCCGCCCTCTCAGCCCGGATGCCCGAGCTCCCCGTATCGCATGCGTGATCGTAGCGCTCTCGTGGCGTCCGGCGCATACTCCGCGCATGCGTCCTCGACTCGCTGTCGCCGCCCTGGCGGCTGCCCTCGCGCCCGGAGGGACGGCGGTCGCGGCGGTCGCGCCGGTGTTCACGCGCGACCACGCACGCGTCGGCGACATCGTTGGCGTCGTGCAGCCCGGACTGATCCGGCCGGTGCGGCCCGGCCGCAGGCCAGGGGTCGTCGTCTACCTCGTCACGCTTCGCCAGGCGCTGGCGTTCCCGGGCCCGGAGGACGGGCCGCCGCCTCGCTCTCTCGCCCGCCTCCGGCTCGGCGAGCTCGTGACGGACGCGAGCGGAACCTGGCGGCTGCGCTTCCGCGTCCCGCAAGTGCCTCCCGGTGCCTACACGACGCTGGTCTGGTGCACGCTCTGCGCCGGGACGACCCACCCGCACGGGAGCGTCTTCGCCGGTGGCTACCTCGCCCTCGACGGCGTTCTCCACGTCGTGGGATGACGCTGCTCCTCGAGGAGCTGGCGGCGGCGGAGATCGGCGGCACCTTCAACCAGTACGCCGAAGGCGAGCGGGCGGGTCTGCTCCGCGAGCGCCTCGCCGCCTACCTCGACGAGCGCGCCGGAGCACCGCTCCTCCTGGTCGGCGAGGCGGCGGGATACCGCGGCGCGCGGATCTCCGGAATCCCGTTCACGTCGGAGCGTCAGCTCACGGGGCACGGGCCTGCGGAGGCGAGCGCGAGCATCGTCCACCGCGTGCTCTGCGAGCTGGGGCTCGAGGACGACGTCCTGCTCTGGAACGTCGTGCCGACGCACCCCGGCACGGCCGAATCGAACCGCCCTCCCACGCGGGCCGAGATCGATGCGGGCGCTCGGTTCGCGTCGCTCCTCTCGCGCGGGAGGAGGGTCGTCGCGATCGGGAGGGTGGCCGAGGCCGTCCTGGGCGGCCCGTACGTCCGACACCCGTCTCGTGGCGGCGCCCGCGGGTTCGCCGAGCAGCTCGAGCGGGTCGCGTCCTCCTTGCTACACTCCGCCGCTGGCGGACAGACGTCCGCTCCTTTTTTCGTGAGATGAAGACCTACACCGCAAAGCCGGGCGAGATCGAGCGCGAGTGGTACGTCGTCGACGCCGACGGCAAGACCCTCGGGCGTCTCGCGACGACGATCGCGGACACGCTGCGCGGCAAGCGCAAGCCCCAGTACACGCCCCACGTCGACACCGGCGACTTCGTGATCGTGATCAACGCCGAGAAGATCCACGTCACCGGCCAGAAGCTCGACCAGAAGCTGGTCTACCGGCATTCCGGCTACCCGGGAGGCCTCAAGACGCGGACCCTTCGCGAGCAGCTCGAGCGCCGCCCCACCGAGGTGATCCGCAAGGCCGTGAAGGGCATGCTGCCGCGCAACAAGCTCGCGGCCGCCCAGCTCGGCAAGCTCAAGGTGTACGCCGGCCCGGACCATCCTCATGCCGCGCAGGCGCCGAAGGAGCTGGAGGTGGAAAAGGGATAAGGGACAGTCTCAAGACTGTCCCTTATGCTGTTTCCCATGATCGCGCAGTACCTCGGCACCGGCAAGCGCAAGACCTCGGTCGCGCGCGTGATCCTCCGACCGGGCGACGGCAAGACCTGGATCAACGGCCGGACGCTCGAGGAGTACTTCGTCCGTGCGGCGCACCGTCAGATGGTCGTCGCCCCGCTCGAGACGGCCGCTGCGCTGAACGCCTACGACCTCCGCGTGCGCGTCCACGGCGGTGGGATCAGCGGTCAGGCGGGCGCCGTCAGGCACGGCATCGCCCGCGCGCTCGTCGAGGTCGACCCCGAGCTTCGGGTGCCGCTCAAGCGGCAGGGCTTCCTCACGCGGGACGCACGCCAGGTGGAGCGCAAGAAGGCCGGCCTCCACAAGGCACGCAAGGCCCCCCAGTTCTCCAAGCGCTGAGGCCTTGGCCCGACGGTACTTCGGTACCGACGGTGTGCGCGGCATCGTCGGGGAGGCGATCACGCCCGACCTCGTCGAGCGGCTCGGCACTGCGGCGACCGCCTGGGCCGGTCGCGGCC
>Ga0187778_10001014_pt1 | contig 19982 bp, 13 predicted proteins | sample 1015_Q2_SP5_20_M_FD_132418 | JGI IMG/M metagenome (GOLD analysis project Ga0187778, IMG submission 132418) | Tropical peat soil microbial communities from peatlands in Department of Meta, Colombia - 1015_Q2_SP5_20_MG | ecosystem: Environmental > Terrestrial > Soil > Wetlands > Peat | place...
AAAGGAGATAGACTAAACCTTTGATATTAAGACGCGCAATGATCTCGTATTCAGGCCTTATTGTGAATCGATCTTAAATCAACGGCATCGAAAACGCTCGGCATTCTTCCAGTTTTATTAGTGTCCTGTTGGCATGCATCTATCGAATCGTCCTATGACTCTAATTCCCAACTTCTCATCCAGAACAGATCACGCGTCAAGATTTGTTCCAGACTCTGGGAGGAGAGCGAGCGACTCTCGCAATAATTTTGTCGTGCTTTCTGCTAAAGCGGGTGCAGCCTTGTTTGAACTCTAAGAGAATCGCTGTTGTAGGATGCGGAGCGGTAACTCAGCGAAACTATCTACCGGCACTTAAGGAGGTTTCCGACTGCGTTGTAGAGTGGTTTGCTGATACGAATCGATTAAACGCGGAACAGGCCGCTAAGGAGTATGGCCGGGGAGACGTAACAAGTGACTACACGCAAATAGTAAACAAGGTAGATGCCGCCATCGTGGCCGTTCCAAACTTTCTGCACTCAAAGGTCGCAATGGATTTCTTGAAGGCGGGACGTGATGTACTCTGTGAGAAGCCGATCGCCGACAACATTGAGAATGCGTTGGAGATGATTCATGCTAGTAGGCTCTCAGGTGCACGACTTGCCGTCAATTTTGTGCGAAGACGTTTCGAAAGCTACCGTGCGGTGAAACTGCTGTTGACGCGCTCCTTTGCAGGGAAAGTCCGGAGTATTGATTACAGAGAAGGGGATTTGCTCGCCGGTTGGCCTTTTAGTTCCTCATACTTACTCGACAAGAAAAAATCCGGGGGCGGGGTGTTGATTGACTGGGGCTCACATAAGCTGGATATACTCAATTGGCTATTTGGCTACAATTGGGAATTGGTTTCCTACAAAGATGATGGGTTCGGGCGAATTGAGTCGAATTGCGCGATAGATTTCAGAATAAAATCGAATCAGGATAATATCCCTTGTCACGTTGAACTCAGCTATCAGCGACGATTGGGTAGCCGGATGATTCTAAATTGCGATTCGGGTTCTATGGTTGTCGACGAGTCAGACAATGGAATACGTCTTAGAGTTGAGAGTCAAAACGATTTGATTATCGAAACTGGCAGAGCAAAGACGTACTCTTCCTATTTTGCAGAGCAGATTAGATCGTTCATTAGCGGCGCTTCAGATCAATTTCTAGCTGGCGAGGACGCGATTAACAGTCTAATGTTTATCGAAGAATGCTACAAGCATCGTCATGACCTGACATATCCTTGGGAAGGAGGGCCTGCGTCAGAAGTCGGTCAGCATATCTTGAGAATGCGGAATAAGAAAATCCTTGTCGTAGGCGCCTCGGGTTTCCTAGGCGCGAGACTTGCTGAGAGATTCGCATTGGATTTTGGTCTTAACGTCAGAGCGACTTTCCATACAGCGGCCAGAGCGACCAGAATTGCGAGGTTGCCGGTCGAGCTTGTTGAGTGCAACCTTCTTGAGCCCAGTGAAGTCTTACGAGCGGTAGAAGGATGCGATGTTATAGTAAACTGTGCCGTGGGCAAAGCTGCAAATCCCAATGACAAAAAGATTGCGAACAGGGTTTACACCGATGGGACACGAAATCTCTTGGATGCAGCCAAGAGGACCGGCGTCAGAAAGTTCGTGCATATCAGTTCATGTGCGGTGCTCGGTTTCAAACATAACAGCAACAGTGTGGACGAATCCTTTCCAATCAAATCAAGATACGCGAGAGATTTTTATGAGAACGGTAAGATTTCGCAAGAAAAAATCGTAATGGAATACGCCAGTGATATTCCCACAGTCATTCTTAGACCCACTCTGATATACGGACCATTTTCGGAAGAATGGGCCGTCGATCTCACCCTGCGTCTACGCGAAGGCAAGCCGACTCTCGTTAAGAATGGTGGAACCGCAAACCTCGTATACATTGATGATGTCGCTGACGCGATCCTTCTCGCGATCGATAGAGACGAAGGAGACGGCAGGACGCTGATCGTAAACGATGACGAGGAAATCGTTGCATGGAACGATTACGTGTCACGGTTTGCTAATCTCCTGCACATTTCTCCGAACATGGTTGCCGCGCGGAACCTCTACAGTCAACGCCTTAGGGCACTGATTTCATTGTGTGCAGATTCCGCAAAAGCGTGCAGGGACAACATGAGATCTCGTGAACTGTTGATGCTGCTCGCGAACATACCGATCGTCCTGGTTGTGGGGACTAAATTCATCCGGGGCGAAAGAAAGACACGAATAGAAGGATCTCTTCTCTCGACAAAAGAGAACCCAACATCAGGTATGAGGGGACGACTAGCCAAGTACGAAACGATTCCAAGGGCACTGTACGAGAACCTCACCTGCCACGCGTTGTTCTCATCCGCATTGGCTAGAAGCACCATTGGATGGAAACCGCAAACCAAATTCGCAGAGGGCATCCGAAGAACTCTTTTGTGGACCGAGTGGTCCGGACTCTGCGAGGAGAATCGATAACGGCGAAAGGGGCTTGTCGAGTGCCGCCCAAATAACTTCCAAGCCTACATCATGATCACTACGGGCTAGCGACGGACATCTATGCGCGATCGGTTTGCGTCAATGTGATGATTACGCCTTCGAACCGGAATGGAAGCTCAAAAAGAGAATTCTGATATCGCACGGGACTGAATTTGAATTTATGTGTGACTAATCTTGCCTGGAAGGCTGTCGATTACCTTTGACGACGCTCTTGTGAGCGTGTACTCACTTGCGCTACCAGAGTTAGAGAGAATAGGAGCGACAGGAACCGTCTTTGTAATATCTGACTTGGTCGGTAAGAAATTTCTTGGCCAGCCTTCAATGTCTACACAAATGCTTCAGTCGCTTAGTTCAAGAGGTTGGGAGATTGGATCACACACCAAAACCCATCCGAATCTCACCGAGTTGTCAGACTTACAGGTCAATGCCGAGTTAAGGGACAGCAAGGAACGCTTGGAGGCAATCACTCGCACGAAGGTTGCTAGTCTAGCCTATCCGTTTGGCGCGTATGATCCCAGGATTAAAGCAATTGCGGCTAGACACTACAGCTTTGCTCGTTCCAGTGGGGCTTATCCTCCCCTGAGGGTAAATAGTCTGTTTCCTCGGGACAAGATGGAAATCAGAGCCATGATGACGTATGATCACCCCTTCTATCTACCTTTACATCTCGTTACGTATCTGACTCTAAGAATCGGGTACCGCCCACGTGGCGTCACAAAGCCTAGGTATGCCAAGGGGCTGGAGGCCAGATTCGTTAGAAAATGGCTCCGAAACTTACGCAAAGATCAGTGGCTCGTTCTGACTTTCCACAACATAAGTACAAATGAGTCACCAACATCCTATAGCGTTGACCGTGAAGAATTCCGCGAAATAGTGAACGCCATCAACCAAGGAGTTGAGGTTGTGAACCTCGGAGAGGCGATGAGAACTTGAGGCCCTTAGAATGGGTAGATTGGCGGATTGGGTACACTCTCCGCTCACCATATCTGAGACCGAACAGGATGATTGCAGCCCGTGAGGGTCGCATCAGGCCACCTGATTTCCTAATAATCGGAACGGAACGAGGGGGTACGACGTCTCTATATACCTATCTTCTGACCGAAAATTCGAAGGTCATTTCCCCCGCACTCAGGAAAGAAATCCACTTCTTCGACCAAAACTACTACAAGGGCTGGACTTGGTACCTCTCACATTTTCCGGCCCGCGGAGGAGGCATTCTGTCGGGCGAAGCTTCACCTCACTACTATTTTTTTCCAGAAGCCGGGCAGAGAATAGGCGAAGATCTTCCTGGCGCGAAGCTGATCATTCTCTTGAGAAACCCTATCGAAAGGGCCTATTCACATTATCAGCATGAGTTTGCGCTCGGATATGAACATCTGTCCTTTAAGGAAGCGATAGGGCGCGAGGTTGAAGTCACGGATGACGTTTGGAAGCCGAAAAGCTTGCGCGTGAACGGAACTTCTCAATATGTGCATTTCAGCTACCTCTCAAAAGGATTATACGCACAGCATCTACAATCGTGGTTTGAGAAAATTCCGCGCGAACGATTTCTAATCCTAAAGAGCGAATCCTTCTTCGATAATCCCGGAGAGACGCTTTCCAGGGTACTGCATTTTCTCGGATTGCCTTCAAGCAATCCCTTTGCGTTCAAGAAATATAACGAGGGGCGATATGAGCCGCTGGACTCCGGCATGAGGTCGCGTTTAGCAAAGTTCTACGAGCCATATAACGACAAGCTATCAGAGCTTCTAGGGATGGACTTTCATGATTGGGCCTGATTGGTTCTTAGAGCAGCGCTTAGCTGCTTGTCTGGCATCTCGGATGCTCTGCCAGCAGCCTGAAGGAATCCACATGTCCACGCAATGCTGCTCAGCACAAGCAACGGAAGAATGAGAAACGATATTTTTCGTCTGGTTGCCCGATGAATTTTCGATGCCATTCTAAAACCATGTACCAATTGTCCTGGTGTAAGGTTGGGCAAGGGAGAAAAGAGCTGGCGGTTCTTGCACATTAGGTAGTATCCACTATAGCCGAACCAACTATGCTCTGACCAGGAACTCCGGAGGGTCCATCGATGATTGTGGTAAAAACCCGCGCTTTCGGTTACCGCGCTTTCCCAACCTTTAGCTTGAATTCTTGTGATCAACTCCACCTCCTCGCCCGCCCCCTTGATCTGCTCATCAAACCCTCCAGCATCTCTTACGGCATCTTTCCGAAAGCTGAAGGCACACCCCACAAAGCCCGGAAATGCAGAAAGGCATAGGTTCCACGTGTTGGAGAGCAGACTTTTTCCTTCTTCGTACATATATCGGCCTAGTCCAACTCCGACTCGAGGATGAAGGTTCAGGAATTCGACTTGCTCACGGAGGAACTCATTCCTTATCACAACGTCCGAGTCCACGAAAATAATGTATCTTCCACGCGCGTGATTCACGACAGCCTGCCTGGCATGACCTAGCCCCCTGCCTCCGTCGGAATACAGCCTCCATCGGACACGCGTCTTCGAGAGCAAATTTCTGATGATCGACAATGTTGCGTCTTTGCTGTTTCCGTCAACTATGATTATCTCTGTGAGGCCAGCAGGATAATCCTGCATTAGTATGCTTTGGATGGTCTCTCGGATAGTGTCTTCTGCGTTTTTCACGCAAATTCCAACTGTTATTTGTGGCATCTTTTGATTGTCTCGTTGGGTCTAGGATATCACAGGAGCAACTATCGGTTCGGTACGATTGCAACAGAGAATTCATCACGCCAATTCTTAAGAGTTGGCAAAAAATTCTGCTTCTCGCCCTCTTGGGCGGTCTCTGCGTCAGGCTTCGAGGTGTGTCAGCAGGGTAAAGTCGTGACTTGCTCACACGCGCTCATAACAGACTACCTATTGATAGCCAGGACCTTGTGGCAAGCGTATCGGTGGTTCTTTACGCCCCTCAACCGAATCCAATCCCGTCGTTGATCTCATGACTCATCATGACATTATGAAGCAAACTTTGCAAGCTCGCGCCCATGTTTACTGTCGACCAGATCTTATGTCAAGGAATCGGCTTAGCGCAGTTCTAGGCCATTCCCATCGAATCGAAGTGAGCAGTGGGATAACCACTTCGGTTAAGACGTGCGTCTTAAAATCGACTCGAAGATTCCATTTCTTGCGGAATAGTCTGTAGGAACGTCTTTGTTCCATGCCGTTTAGTCTTACATTTACATACTCAGGATTTTCCTCTAGCCAAGATCTATCGTGAATAAGCCTAGCTTTGGGAACAATCGCTTGCTTCCATTTGTTCACGCGCAGTATCTGTAAAGATTTGTCTAGGTCATCAAATGCTCCCCAATAGCGACCGTCCCATGTGAAATCTTTCAGCATTTCACTTTTCATCAGCATCGCCCCGCCGTCAAGATCTTGGACTTCTATCCACTTTTTGTTTGGCTCTAGTCGAGCTGAAATTCTCGAAATTACGCCGTGCTTTATGACCAAATATCTACCACCGGGGCTTACTAGATGTCCCTGCGGATCAGTTTGGGGAAAAGCGACGGCCCCGATATTGGGGTCCTCGAGGATCGCCAACGCTTGCTCAATCGAACCCTTTGTCAGATACATATCGTCATCCATCGTCATAGCAAACTTGGTAGTAATGTTTTGCAAGAGTAGTCTGCGGCCTCCCCCGCAGGCAAGATTGACTCGCGACGTCAGTGTATGGATGTCCTTCCCCTTTAGCAACTCTTTGAGTTCCGTGTCCGGTTCTCCGATGACAAGCAATTTCACTTGGTATTTGATCGGACAGTACTGACGGATTGAGCTCAAGACGTTTGCGAGCCAGCGCGTTCTATTCATTGTGATTATGCAAAATGTGATACACATCTATTCCTAACCCGCATCTGCTTCATTCGTCATAACTATAAGATAATCCTACTCACGGAGGGAAGATGTACATAATGCTGACCATCGCAATCATAGTGTATTACGAGTCCTTCTGAGGACAACTCTGACCCGACCGGTTTCTTCGTTAGAGCAAGAAACCCTTGGTCGTGGACGCAAGGGGTCAAGGCCAGAGCTCGAGCATGAATGAGTCGTGGAACTATTTCAGTTCCATGCTCGTGCACTTTGTCGATTTACTTCGCAAACTATTGTGGCTTGCTACGATGTTTCTATATAGCAGGGTTATGAGGTCGCGGTAGCCGTTTCGCCGAACCAGATACCGGTTAAAAGGGGGTTCTTAGTACTCCATAGATCAATCCAGGTGACTCGACTGTGTGTGGGATTGCGGGAATCGTCACGTTTAACGATGATCGCAGTGTTGACCATCGACGCCTGGTTGAGCTTATGTGCAACACGATAAGGCACAGGGGGCCTGACGATGAAGCATATTTTACAGATAAGTCGCTGTCCCTCGGGATGACACGGCTTGCAATATTAGATCTTCGGAAAGGGCTCTATCCAATATCAAACGAAAAAGATACGCTCTGTCTCTTCTACAATGGAGAGATTTACAATCACCACGAATTGACTGACGAGCTTTCTGGGTTAGGACACACGTTCAGGACAAAGACTGACGCGGAGGCCATAGTTCACGCGTACGAGGAGTGGGGAGAAAGTTGTTTTGTGAGGTTCAATGGCATGTGGGCTTTTGCTTTGTACGACAAGGAGAAGACGAAGCTTATTCTCGCGCGCGATCACTTCGGAATCAAACCTTTGTACTTTCTTAAGACCAACGACCTGTTCCTATTCTCCTCTGAAATCCGTGCTCTGCTCTGTCTGGGATTAATCAAAGCCGAACCGAATGAGAGAATCGTGTACACGTACCTCACTGGTGGGTTCGTCGACTTAGAGGAGGAGACTTTCTTCCGAGGAATTCGTCGATTAATGCCCGGCAGTTGCCTAGCAATCTCAAACGATGAATTTAGAATCCACGAGTTCTGGCGTATGCCAAGTATTTCAAGAACCATATCGCCAGATGGCATGGATACCGCTGCCAGCGAGCTGCGTGACGTTTTCGTTGATAGCGTGCGACGGCGGCTAGTGAGCGATGTTCCGGTAGGGTCCTGTCTAAGCGGCGGGTTGGACTCGTCTGCTATAGCTTGCGTGATCTCAAGACTCAAGGAAGAGGACAAGGAGAGTATCGGTGGTAAACTGCAGGCATTCTTTGCTGCCTACCCCGATGATTCAATTGACGAATCCAACTATGCCACTCTAGTCGTTTCGGAGACTGAAAGCGTTATGCACAGTGTCTTTCCTACTTCAGCAGATTTCTGGAAGGATTTTCCAGAGCTTGTGTCAACTCAGGAGGAACCCTTTGGTGGTACAAACATCTACTCGCAGTGGAGAGTGATGCAGCTTGCGCGAACAAACGGTGTCACGGTTCTACTCGATGGTCAAGGTGGAGATGAGCTGCTTGCCGGATATCATGAGTACGTTGGATTTTACATCTTGTCACTCATTAAGAGGCATCGCATCATCCTCGCCCTAAGTGAGACGATCAGATCTCTAGACATACTCATCAAGCTTCTACCAGATGTGTTGATTCAACGTTCATCGATGAGGAAAATAACCACAACCCTGAACGAAGCTTTCGCCGTTAAGTTTTCAGGCTCCGGTGCAGGAAGATTTCGTGGAGCCCCAGACTTGTCGAGCCTGCTGTGGAACGACACTGAGAAATTTATTCTTCCGGGGCTTTTGCGGTATGAAGACAAGAGTTCAATGCATTTCTCGATAGAGACTAGGCTGCCCTTTCTAGATCCTAGGCTCGCAGAGTATGTGGCATCAATACCTCTGAATTTCAAAATTCGAGACGGTTGGACGAAAAGCATTTTTCGTGAAGCTATGCGCGACATATTGCCGAACGAGATCAGATTGCGCCGCGGTAAGGTGGCCTTTGCCACTCCGAAGCACCGCTGGCTAATGGAACTGTCTGGCGAAATGCAGTCACTGTTCTCGTCTGAGTTAAAATCGTCACGTTTCGTGAAAAAGCAAGGAATACTCGAACTCTTGCGAACAGCAACTGAACGAGGAGTTTCTCGATGGGAGATGGAATTTCTATGGCGATGCCTCAACCTCGAACTCTGGATGCGGCAGTTCATACCCTCCGCGAGTTGACAGAGATCGATCCCTCATGAAAATTAAGACCATGCATAAAATCGTCACCGTTCTCGTGTTGGTAATCATGTCAGCGAGCCTTATTCCTACTTTCTCAGGCGTTCCGTTTATTCTTCCGAAAGTTGCGGCATCTACAACATTGTTTTCGGATAATTTTGATTTAGACCCCGCTACTCCGGGGCCGGTATACGCTTGGAATGACCCTGTGGGTAGTAACCCGCCAGCAACTTATCCAAATCGGACTTCGCCTCCAACATCACTTAGCACCCCCTCCTATGCTCCGTATTTGTCATATTTGAGAGGATTATATTCCCCATCTTCATCAGTGGTGTGTGCATCTTATCCTAGCTATACGGCTTGGAGCATAACCGCGAACGCTGTCAATAGTGCCGGCGGCGCATTGTCAGGCACATACTACTTAGCGTTCGACGACAGCATTATTCTTGGCGAAAACAATAGTTTCGGCTATCCGAGTGTAGATTATTACACGGCCAACACTAATGAAGCTGTTGTGACTGTTTCTGGAAGTAACAATGCGATCTCAATTACAGCGACCTCGCCGGCTCCAACTCAAGTTGCTGTAACAGCGACGGTGAATAAGATACGCTTCTTCATAACCACCACAAGTCAAATCTCGACTCCATACTCAACTTCACCCCCAGTCAACAATTACTTTAATGTTACAACTAACGGTTTGACAGCTTCCGATACGATTCTGAGCCTCACAAGTACTGTGGGTGGGGCAGCGCATGGTACTGGTCATGTGATGTGGTGTGATCCTTGGGGCTATGGGCCGAACGATCCCCTTCACGGCGATTATCAAATTAACGGTCAAGATGGCCCGAACTCAATTTACACCGTTACTTCCGAGCGGTCGCATTCAGGGTCGAATAGCCTTCTGATGGGTGTTTCAGATGACTTTCACGACAAAATGAGCACGCACATTGACTTGCTAAACTCCGCAATCCCATATCCTTCCAGTAACCTGCTTCAAGTCTCATACGCTCTGTGGCTCAGTCCCTACATGTGCAATAATGATGGTTCAGAAATAGGACATGGTAATGTGGCGTTAGCTGGGACTTTGCTTCAATATCAGTGCTATGGACCGAATGGTTCTGGCGCTTGGACGCAGCAGGCCGGGCGCGGGACCCAGCTTTTAGGAAATTACCTGATGGGTAGCAGTGCTTGGCATGTTGTCACGATCCTGTTTGACCTGTCAGTTACTGGTGGCACTTTCTACGACCTCACGATCGACGGAGTTGAGCCGCCTTGGGTTACGCAGAGTGTGACGGGTTCATGTTCGATTTACGGGACGCAAGGCCTTTGTGGGCCGCTTCGAGGTCAAACCGCCCATTTCGACAACGGCTATCTTTACTCACGTACTTTCTGGCGCTTTCCCTTTTGGATTCATTCAGGCGACCTTGCCTATCATTCCCGACTTACCGCCGGTGATAATGGCGGAATCTACATGTTCGTAGACGATATTTCAATAACACTTCTACCCGCATCGAGTTTGACCATCGAGGCAAGTTCATCGGCAACAACTCAAACAAGCCTGGCGTCGACAACGACTTCTCAAACAAACCTGACGTCGATCACGACGACTTCAGAATTTTCGCAGCCACTTGTCGTAGGGGTTCTAGCTATTGTCCTAGCAGTTCTAATCTCTCGGCACAAGTTTCGAATAAAAGAGAAGGCTCATTGACGCTTTCATCTCAAGGGCGAGTAATGATGCTGAAGGAATTGGGTTAGCCTAGAGCTTATAGGAGGGCCTTCAAACAATCGAGATGAGAAGGGTGTGCTAGCATGCATAAGCCAGTAACTGTTTTGGGTATTTGCGATGGGCATGATGCTGGAGCGGCGATCGTGCGTGACGGCAGGGTAGTGGCCGCTGTGGCTGAGGAGCGTCTGAAGTACGAGAAGCACTGGGGAGGGGTGCCATCGCTTTCGTTGCATGAAGTGTTCAGAATTTCTTCAATCCATCCAAGCGAGATTGACCTAATTGCCTTAGGCAACCTCAACAGGATGTGGCGGGGTCCCGGGCATGAATATCCGCGAAAGATCAAGCTATTCCACAAGCTCCCTGGATTCATGATTACCAACACATTCGTCAAGGCCTACGTGCGCTTCCTGAAGAGGTTTCGAAAGATGAAAGAGCTTCTGGGAGTGCTGAAGGAACTTGGACTTGAGGAAAGAGAAACCAGCGTCGTTGAACATCAGTCGGTACATGCTGCAGTCGCTTATCGCTCATCTCCTTGGTCATACGATCAGCCAGTCTTAGTTTTCACGGCCGATGGATCCGGCGACGGACTAAGCGCGACGGTCTCCATTGGCGAGAAGGGGCGATTGAGCCGCGTCGCTGAAACAAGTTACTACGATTCTATTGGCCACAGTTTCTACTCTGAGATTACGGGGTACCTTGGTCTCAAGCGTTATGATAATGAATACAAAACCATGGGATTGGCACCTTACGGTCGACCCGAACGATGTCTTCCAATGATGCAGAAGATGATGAGAATCAATCCTTCCAACCCACTTCAGTTCGAGAATACACTCGGTGCATATATTTCGTCGGATATCCAGAAGAGGCTCGGCAAGATGCTGGCCGGGCAACGGTTTGATGACGTTGCGGCGGCAGCTCAGCTCTGGGTCGAAGAGTTGTTGACCACATGGATCAACAACGCCGTAGAAAAATACTCAATAAGGAAGATTGCTTGCGCGGGTGGCGTTTTTCTTAACGTCAAAGCCAATCAACGTATTTTGCAGACCTGCAGAATCGAGGACGCTTTTTTCAATCCTCTCGCTGGGGATGACGGGCAAGCTATAGGCGCCGCTTTGGAAGGATACTACCGATTTTGCGAACGCGAAGGGCTTACCCCGGACAAGGAACCTCTAAACAGCATATATCATGGCCCATCCTATGACAGCGACCATATACAGAAGGCATTAGAAAGCTCTGTCTTCCTTTCGAAGGCTGAAAAACAGGGCAATATTGACGGCGTCGTCGGCGAACTGCTAACAAAAGGGAAGATCGTCGCTCGTTTCGCCGGGAAGATGGAGACGGGGCCAAGAGCTCTGGGTAATCGTTCCATCCTTACTGATGCGCGTGATTTGAAGGTGATTAGGAGGATCAATTTTGCGATTAAGCATCGTGATTTCTGGATGCCGTTTGCGGCTACAATTCTAGAGGATAGGATGAAGGATTACTTGGTTAACCCACGGTCGGCACCATACATGATTCTCTCCTTCGACACTACCAAGAAACGCGACGATATTGTAGCGGGAATCCACCCGTATGACTTTACCTGTCGACCTCAAACCCTGAACCCCGAATGGAACGAGGGCTACGCACGGGTACTGAGAGAGTTCGAAAGCTCGACAGGTGTGGGAGGAGTTCTAAACACCTCATTCAATCTGCATGGCTATCCAGTTGTCTGTACGCCTGAGCAAGCACTATGGACACTACAAGGGTCGGAGCTGGACTACCTCGCACTCGGCGACTACCTTGTGAAGAAGAATTAAGAAATTATACAGGTTCCCGCAACACCGGCTGAATGAGGACCTAAAAGCATAGTCATCCTATGTTCCCTTTGACTGACGCTCAGTCATGAGCGGGTTTTCTTCATCCTTTCAATCTGCCACATTAGGAACCCAATAACGGCACAGGCGAAAGCCGTCATGCCGACATCGTCGACCCGCCAATTGAAAGGAAAGATGCCAATGTGCGAGAAGGGCGCATAAAGGTAATCGGGGTGTGTCACCTGGATTAAGACAACGTAAAGCCAGATCAGTATACTGAACAGGAACACGGTTAATCCAACAATACGTAAGAGGTCATGGCGGTGAATCATCGATCTTCAGAATTCCAAGGATCGTATTCCACATTAACTCTTTCTGCGACCTGATCTTATGGAGTCAGCCGATTGCGATTTATAGTAGGTCCTTAGTCGAAGTTTCTTTCCTTATGGATTCATTAGTCAGACCGTCTGGCAATGACGCATGATATCCGTACGCCTCGCATAGCTGCTAAGCTGAAAACGACATAAGGGAAGTAAGCTACAGTAAACTATAGTAATATTGATAATGAGAGTCCGCGAGGGTTTCAAGGGTTGATGAGCTATGGTTCCTGTCGCAAGTCGCATGTCTTTCTTCTCCTAAGTTTGTTCCTTCTCACTCCCCAACTTAACTTGCTGTTCGTTGCTCATCCTCAAACAAATGAAGTAAGCCGACAAACTCAGCAATCTTTTCCTAAATCGATTGAACGCGGACGACACGATAATGACTCCATTTGGAATGATCTTCTCCTCGATATCACGAGGATAGCTTCAACTAGGTTGCAAGAGCCTCAGCCCTTCGTAGGCTCCTTCACAAGCAACCGTGACCAATTCTTTTCAAACTCGGTACCAAACGAACAAGTGACGGCAAGCATATTGAATGATACGTACTGCTCTTCGATAGGGACCTCCGCGGTTAGCATAAGTTGCAGTCTTAATCACGCGTCCAACGTTCTCATCCTTGTGTTTACATCTATCAATGACGCGGTGAATAAGAACGCAAGCGTTGGTTCGGCTACGGTGAACGGTTTTACAATGACTTCTCAACTCAACATAGGCTCCAGCACAACTCTAAAGTTCTATATGTTTTGGTTCTACGCTTCATTGGCTGGTAATGATCCCATAGTTGTGAATTATTCTGGTGCCTCAAATAATGCTGAATCCATGTTCGCAACATCTTTTGCCGGCACACGTAATACGGTTCCGTTCCTTAACTCCTTAGTAAGTGGCAGTTCGTCTGCGGGAACGTCAGTTACGGACAATCCACCAGCCGGAGAATTGGGCCGGAGCCTAATTCAATGTATAGCTCTGAACAGTGGCGCAACGGTCACGCAACGTGGATCGCAAACCCAGATTGGACAGGTGAACAGTGCGGGGTCATCGATCGAGGTAAACTACGAGGATACCGGTTCATCTGTGGCGATGACAGGATCATGGACAGGGTCGACTGGTAATGCGTCAGTAGCGTTTGCCTTGCTTCCGCCTAACCAGATAGTTACGAACTCTAACCCCGGGGCCGGAGGAGGCGCAGATGAGGTCGCCGTGGGAAACATAACCAACGGGACATCAGCAACATTGACGATGACTGGTGTTCCAATAAACAGCGTCGTCATAGTGGGCATAGGCATTCTCAATGGCCAATCCCAAACCGTAAGCTCAGTTACGGTTGGGGGCCATCCAGCCTTCCAGCTGGTAACGGTACCCAATGGAACAAATGTCAGCACAGACTTATGGTATTATTATAGTGAATCAAACACGGATACTGTTGTTGTAACCTTATCGGCGAACGCAAATGCCGTTATCGTAGCGGCAACGTTCGCTAGCGCTAAGGGGCTCCAATTATTCGAGGATACAGAGACAGCGACTGGGTATTCAGGCACGGCTTCGGTAAATGTTGCAGCGGGAACGCCTAATCGAAGAATTATCATGATCTCTTCGTTTGGGGCTTCAGGTAATCCAGTCGGCTCGCAGGGTTTTGATCTAGCCTACAAGAACGGCAACGGCATTGGAATTGACCTGAATATCCTTGATAGTTCAGCTCAAAATACTCTGAACACCAGCGGCAATTCGAGTAGCTGGGCAGCAATAGCCACGGGACTACTGCCGAATCCAATTAATCTAGATGCGTCATGTAGTGAAACTGGATTATCGATGAATAATCTCAGCTGCTCTCTAAATCACACGGCGAATGTTCTAATTACGATTTGGGCTGGCATTTATGACGGAAACAATAATGGAAGTGGTTCCGTGACTTCAGTAACGGTAGGAGGGAATGCTGCGACTCCTGAAAATACAGGTTATTGCGATAAGCAGTTGGGGTTTCCCACGCTATGTCTTTCTTTGTTTTACTACTACTCATCCGTGGCGGAAAGCGACCTAATTGCAGCTAACTACAGTAATGCTGGTAACAATCCGGAATCATTGGCCGTCGCAAGCTTCACAGGAATGAGAGCTACGCAACCATTCTTTGATTCCGAGCAGGCAAATAGTACTCCTCAAGACCTTCCGGGAATTCGATGCTTAGGTGCGCCCTTAGATCCCGGCGAAATTAACCGGATGCTTATTAGTGCAACCGAAATCGATCATAACGACGTATTCTCACCGACTATGACTTCAGCGGCGACGAATTTTGATATTACTCAGGATAGCGGAAGCGGAAATTCAATAGATCTCCTAGGTCAAACAACGACACTCAGCTCGAGTGGCATTACCCAAAGTAACTGGCTTACAAGCGGCAACGCTGTTTGTATGACTCTTGCGGTTCTTCCTGCAAACCAAGTTGTTGTCGATGGAGCAGTTTACGCGGGACCAGCCGGAGGGCAAAGAGTGGGCGGGTTTAACATACATGGAAACGGCTCTGTCATAAAGACCAATTTAGAACCTCACGACGCCAACATATTGCTCCTAGTGGGAGTTTCGCTACTCAATACTTCAGGCCAAACGGTGTTATCAGTACAGGTGGGGGCTAAGAAACTCACTGAACTCACTAGACTAGAAACAATATCAAGTGGAGCAGGCCTAAGCACTGATCTCTGGTACGAGTACGACACGTATTACGGATTCGAATCATTAACAGTAACCTTATCAAACGTTGCCGAGTATACAGTAACTTACATCGGGTTAAGCAATACTGCTTGCACACCAACAGTAAGTTGTATTGAGTCAACTAATGCAGCGACGGATAGCGGCTCCGTTGCTTCTATCAACATTTCTGCTGGATCAACTAATCGAGTAATGGTCGCAGTAACAAGCTATGCCGAATACGGAACCATTCAGTTGGTACAGGGTTTCTCACTCTCAGGAACCAAAAATAGCACGGGACTTACATCAGACATGAATGAGTTCGAGCAACCATCAAATCAGGCTTACACACTACAATATACCGCCCCCTCTTCGTCTTGGACTGTTGTCGGAATAGCCGTAACGCCATCTACAGTTTGAGCTCGACGTAGTCTGCGACGGGGCATAAATGGCATCCAAGTTGAGGGTGATAGGAACCTCTTCTCTTCCTGATAACGTTCGTCAACTCTGCTGCTTCTACAGCTTTAGATTAAGAACAAGGTTTTCTCCCTAGCTTGGCTATTTCACAAATCGGCTTTCAAACCTCGTCCCTTCGTCCGCCGCCAACCTGCAAAGAATCGTACACGGCTTTCACCATCCCGTATGCACGCAGCTTCTCCAAGATTTCTTTCTTCGAGTATTGCGACGCGCCTGTCCATAGAGCTCCAATTTTTACGAAGAAATCACCAATTCCTTTTGAGCGGTTGGTCGTTCTTGTAAGAGCCAGGCCGAGATTGGTGAGCCTGAGGCCAAGCGGGCTTGGACCGATAAATTTCGGAGAAATAATTGAGTCAAGATTCGTCACAGGTTTTCCGTCGAGCAAAACCGACTCTGGGTCCATTTTTCCGACCGATTTCGCGGCGGCCCGGCTGATGTGTGGAATCCGCCTTGGATCGAAGCCCATTATCCTTGCAGAGACGCTATCGGCAGCAACAGGATCATGTGATGCCAATAGCAAATCTAGTTCGCGAGGTCGGACGTCTCTTCCTATAATGCCATCGACCAATGACCAGTCGGGTCGCATGAGCAAGTTCAAACTTGGCAGGATATCATTAAGATACGCATGGTATCTCCCCTTGAACCTTCGAGGAATGCACCCGAACTGATTTTTCAAAATCCCTGAGATCACAGTGTGATGGGTTCGAAGTTTCGCTACAGAAATGAAGAGGTTGGCGTCCAAAAACAACCGGGGAATCCGAATTACGTCATAAAACGATGGGATCGGTAATTCCACGTTGATTCCGGACGTTTTCGTGAGGTTAACTAACTTCACGTTCTTCTGAGCCGACGCGATTTCCGTGTATCCCAACTGCTCGAATGCTTCGCCTGCGAGTCTGTTCCACGAATCCGATTCGACAATGTATATCTGATCTGGATGAGAATGAGTGTTAATATATTTGACAAGAGCGTCGACGACACGCACATCGGTGGTAAAGCCGGAGTAAGGACCACTGAGGTCGTTCAGATTCGGTTTTATTACGATGCGTAAGTTGTCCCGCAGCAAAAAAGCCGTGTCTTCTGCTAACAGAGTTACTGCCCGGGCTATGCTTTCATCATCTGAACAGCGCCTGAGTGCTACTGTATGAGAATGGTCCATGAGCTGTGCTCACTTCATTTGAAGAAGCGGCTGTACGCCTCTTCAATGAGTTCTTGTGGCTTAAGCGCTTGCTCACCCGTGGCCAACAAGTTGCTCCTTCTCTCATCCCTCACGCTTCTAACGAATTCCCATACCTCCGCCCAGAGAGGGTCCATTCTTTCTTGAAAGTGCAGGGTAACCCGATCCATCGTGCGTCCAAGCACGATATCATTTTGCTTCAGCTCTATAGTGGAGCGAACAATGTCAGCAAGCATGTAGCCCTTCGCGCCCTGGAGCCTCATCTGCACTTCAGAGTTAGTTTTGGCTTTCCAATCTACTTCGATGCTGGCCTTCAAGTCGTCTCCGTAATCTAAATCAAGGTTCGCCATTTCATCTATCCCCGCGCTGCCTACGGTAGCAAAGGAAGCAGAAGACAATCGTGCTCCATCAAAGTTGTGAAGAACCATGTCCAACGGATGCTGACCAATATCGAAAAGTGCTCCCCCGCCTCCTCTACTCCTATCGTAATACCAAGTCGCCTTAGATGGCGCATTGCTTGAGCATTTCACATATATCGATGAGATCTTTCCGATAAATCCTGACCGGTATAATCGCATCGTCTCACTCATTGTGGCTGAAAATCTTGATTGGAAACCGGCGTATAGCTGCACATGATAATTCTGAGCAGCTTCGTTCATTTTTTCTGCCTGCGAGACACTTAGAGCGAACGGTTTCTCACATAAGATATGCTTTCCTTGTTTCGCTGCCTCGAGGACAATATCATGGTGAAGAACGGGGGGAACACACACGCTGAGCAAGTCAATATCGCGTCTCTTCAGAAGGTCGTTGTAATCTGTGAAGGTGTCTGCCACGCGAAATTTGTTTGACATTCGACTCAAACGCTTACGGTCAACGTCCGATATTCCTTTGAGTTGAACGCCCGGACAGCTCAGATATGCCGGCAGATGTCCTATCTCTGCAATCTTGCCACATCCGATTACGCCTACACCTAAATTGCGCAAGTGAGTCTCAGACGCTATATCTTTCGTGGCTCCTTTAAGTTTAATTTCTCGATCAGAGAGTGGAGCCAACATGTCTAATCAACGAGTACTTGTTGTGGGTTTCGACGGGGCGCCTTACTCACTGTTGAAATCGTTGATGAACGAGGGTAGAATGCCTCACTTAGAAGAAATCGCCAAAACAGGCGTGAGCGGTCCCCTTAGATCAACATTGCCGCCGCAATCCCTCCCTGCGTGGCCTTCATTCGCCACAGGCATGAACCCGGGTAAGCATGGAGTTTATAGCTTCTTCACGATCGAACCGAGCACCCATGTGGCCCGTCCTTTCAGCTCGGAAGACATCAGAGGATTAACGATTTGGGATTACTTGAGCTCCAAGGGTAGCCAATGTATTCTAGTCAACATGCCCCTGACGTATCCCCCATACCCAATAAGCGGCATAATGGTTTCTGGATTTCCTGCTCCACCAGGACCAATCAAATCTGCCGAGATCACATGCTTCCCAGAATCACTGGGCGACGAACTGAAATCTGTTGCGCCCGGCTATAAGATAGAGCCCCCGATTACTCGTGATTATCAAACAGTAATAGGGGATGAATCTACAATTCTCAAAATGATATACGATACTATGAAGGAAAGAACAAGGCTTGCACTCTACCTGATAAAAGAGAAACCATGGGATGTTTTCTGTGTGATCTTCACATGCTCTGATAGAGTGGAGCATATCTTTTGGCGACATTTCGAACCCAAGCATCCTGCTTCAACAGCAAAGGGTCTGCACGAATATTCATCCGTGATTCCCGAGTTTTTCCATGCGTTAGACGACGCCTTGGGGCTCATAAGGGCAAAAATCGACAACTCGACTACAACAATCGTCGTGTCGGATCACGGTCATTCAGCGCAAGTGGCCCAAGTAGGCGTGAATCAACTCTTAGCGGACGTTGGCATGCTGAAGTATCATGGTGCCTATCGGGTCGGTCTAACTAGAGACAGGTTGACGAGGTTGGCGGCATCTCTAGGTTTAAGCGTGTTTCTTGTGAAGAGATTAGTGCCCAAGAGGTTCCTTGATAAGATTTCCAGCGGAGTAGAGTATTCTCAGTCGACGGCTTACTGCTACAGGTTCGGTGCGATAAACCTCAACATAAAAGGACGTGATGGTGATGGCGTAGTGGAAAAGGAAAAGTTCGACCTAATGAGGGATAAGATCGCTGCGTTGCTACTAGGCTACACGGACTCTCAAACAGGCGAGCGAATAGTCGAAAAAGTTCTCAAACCTGAGGAGATATACTGGGGAGAACGGCTAAGCGCAGCTCCGGATCTGCTCGCTATTTTTCGCGACGGATATGGCCCGGAGAGTTGGAATCCAAACGGAAAAACAATTCAGAGAATAGACAGCAGCGAATTTGATGTGACCAAACCAATCATAGAATGTGGGGGACACCACTGGTTCTCGACTATGAATGGAATACTCTTCGCATGCGGACCATCCATAAGCAGAGGGGAACCCGTCAACGGCGCGGAAATCATAGATATCGCGCCCACCATTATCCACCTCTTATCACTTCCCATTCCCAAAAACATAGATGGAAAAGTCCTGCCGATCTTCCGCCACGATTCCGAAGCAGCATTAAGACCCATTCAGTATGCGTCAGATCTACAGATCCATGGTCAACCGGCCAGCACGTGGACCGAACAGGAAGAAGCTGAGGTCACGAAGAGGCTCGCGGACCTAGGATATTTGGGATGAGTGTCGCCTCCGACGTCCACTCATCGCATTTGGTAGGTTGCCGTACGTTCTACGAGGACGTACACACAAAAATCCTTGAAGATGAACGAAAATGACAGTGCCTTAGGAGCGTCGGACTTGACGTCGCCCCTCAGGTGCTCCTCGATGGGTCTTCATAGCTCATGGTAACCCAGACCTCTAAGCTTACTGTAGCCACTACCACAACACTGACTAACCTACCTAACCGGTTCAATGAGTAACTTCGTAAAATTGACGTTCCCTGCTGTAGAGGAACCCGATGTTCACTGTTGATGAGAGGGAGACAAGATAGACAAGACGTCAAGGTAAAGCAAGTTAGAGCTCAGCCATGCTTCCTCTAGCAAATAGCAGCCGAGTATGAATGTGGGTGTAGCATCAGCCGACTCGTCTTTTGCGTCTACGTGCAGCCAAAA
>Ga0187778_10001015_pt1 | contig 19971 bp, 21 predicted proteins | sample 1015_Q2_SP5_20_M_FD_132418 | JGI IMG/M metagenome (GOLD analysis project Ga0187778, IMG submission 132418) | Tropical peat soil microbial communities from peatlands in Department of Meta, Colombia - 1015_Q2_SP5_20_MG | ecosystem: Environmental > Terrestrial > Soil > Wetlands > Peat | place...
CCCGTGTCGCGCTACGACGACTTCTCGGGGACCGAGGCGCTCATCGCCGCGGGGCGGCGGAATGCCGAGGCCGTGCTGCACTTCTGGGAGTCGGGCGGGATCGGCGACCACCTCGAGCCGCGTCGGCTCGGGCCACGCCCGTCGCCTCGCAGCGAGCCCGCGACCGTGGAGGAAGAGGCGGTCTGAGGACTCGCCGTGCGGCGCCGCGATACGGCGGAGCGGCGATAGGGTCTCGCCGGAGCCCTCATGCCGCTCGACCCCGAACTCCAGGCACTCGTCGACGGTGTGTCGCGGCTCGCTCCGGTCGACTACGCGGCGGTCACGCCCGAGGAGTTTCGCGCCCGGTTCCTCGAGCACCTGGTGGGCCTCGGTCGTCCCCGGCACGCCACGCCCCTCCCGCTGGCCGCCATCGAGGACCGGACCATGCCCGGTCCCGGCGGTCCCCTGGCCCTGCGCGTCTTCCGGCCCGCGGGCGCCGACGACGGCCGGCCGCGTGCGGGGCTCGTCTTCCTCCACGGCGGCGGGTGGGTCATGGGCGACATCGCCGGCCACGACGGCGTGTGCCGGCCGCTGTGCCATGCCACCGACGCCGTCGTCGTGAGCGTCGACTACCGGGTGGCGCCGTCGCACCCCTATCCCGCGGCCCTCGACGACGCGGCCGCCGCCCTCGAATGGGTCGCCGCCGACGCCGGGGCGCTCGGCATCGACCCGACGCGCCTGGGCGTGGCCGGGGACAGCGCCGGCGCCAACCTCGCCGCCGCCCTCGCCCTCCGTGCCCGCGACACCGGTGGCCCCGCGCTGGTGGCCCAGGCGCTCGTGTGCGCGCCGCTCGATCTCACCTGCACGCACGCCGCGTCCGCGGTGCGAGGTCCCGAGTCGCTGTTGAACGCGGACGCCATCCGCTGGATGAGCGGGCAGTACCTGGCGGGACATGCACCCACCGACCCCTACGCCAGCCCGCTGCACGCGCCCGACCTGACGGGGCTCCCGCCGGCTGTGGTCGCCACCGCCGAGTTCGACCCCCTGCGCGACGAGGGCCGCGCCTACGCCGCCCGTCTGGCCGCGGCCGGGGTGCCCGTGGAGGCGCTCGACTTCCCGGGACTGGTCCACGGCTTCGTGGGCCTCCGGTCGCTGTCCCTGGCGGCGATCGCGGCGAGCGACGAGGTGTGGGCGGCGGTCCGGCGGTTGCTCGAACCCCGCTCGTTGTAGGAACCCGCGAGTGCGGGGACGGTGGCTCCGACCACAGCGAGGGCCGACCGCGCGGGACCGTCTCGAGCGGTCCGCTGGGGTCGTAGTAGAGCTCCTGGGCACCGATGCGCCCGTCGCGATAGCGGTAGACGACGACGTAGGTCGAGCGCAGCCGGAGGTCCCCGGCGTCCCAGTCGAAGAGGATCCGCGTGTAGGCCCCCTGCCCACCGGGCAGCACGGCACGTTCGTCGAGTCGGTACCGGATGTTCTCGCACCCCATGATGGTCAGCTGGATGAACTCCAGCGTGGCCTCGATCCCCTCGACGCGCGAGGGCCATCCGAACAACCGGGTCGTGGGGCTCACGTAGACGACGGCAGGGTGGTAGAGGTCCCGGGCCGGGCCGATACGACTGGTCCTCGATCGACCCCAGCTGGAAGGACGCCGGCATCTTCCCGGTGATCTCTGAGGGCGCGCTGCGGGCCACGCTCGGGATCCTGGCCCGCACCGTCGCCGGGCGGGGGCGCGCCGGGACCTGAGGCGCCCCGCTGGCGTCAGCGCGGCGGCCGCAGGGAGCGCCGGTACACGACGTAGTTGGCGCACACCCGGGCGCCGAGCTTCTCCGCCGTGCGCCGCGATGGCCAGTTGTCGTCCAGCACCATGGTGTAGCTCAGGTACGTCGCCCCCTTCGCCACCAGGTCGAGATAGCACTTGGCCGCCAAGGCCAGGTTCACGCCGCGGCCGCGAGCCACACGCCGCACGCCGATGCCGAGGAAGTTGAGACGCTCGTCGTCGCGCAGCGTCCGGCCCGGGCCGACCACGGCGAGGGCGGACAGCTGCGGCATCCCCCACACCACGCCCACCGGCTCGTCGCCGTCGAAGGCCATCACCGACGTGTCGAGCATCCCCACCGCGCTCGATGCCTCGAAGGTCTCCGCGTACTCCTCGACGCTCGACGGCGACATGCCCCAGTGCTCCTCGAAGGCCTCCTCCCACGTGTCGGCGAACTGCTGGACACGGCGGGTGGCGGGGACCTCGGCCAGCGACACGATGCGATAGCCGGCCGCCTCGGCGGATTCGAGCATGTGCTCCCAGCGAGCCACGAGCTCCGGCGTGACCTCGATCTTGTAGTCGACCCAGCCGCGCTCGGTCTCGAAACGCGCCTCTTTGAGCAGCGAGTGGTAATGGGCCGGGTTCTGGCGGGCGATCATGGGCGGCAGCGACTCGTAGTCGTCGATGACGTACGCCATGTCGAAGCCCGGGCCCGAGCCGGTGCGGACCGCCTCCATCCCCTGGTGGCGCAGCCAGTCGGCGGCCTCGTCGACGAGGGCGCGGGTGGCGTCCAGGGCGCCGGGCAGGGCGTCGAAGGCGATCAGATGGCCGAGCGGCTCGTCCCAGCGGTCGATGTAGCGCTGGTCGACCACGGCAGCCGCCCTGGCCACGATCTCGCCGTCCTGGCGGGCGACCAGGGGCCGCACCGTGCGCCCGAGCGCGCTGGGGCCTCGGCCCAGAAGGAGCGGGACCTGGAGGGGCAGTGCCGGCCACCGTGCCGAGCGGCCGGCGTTGGCCCGATCCGCGAAGGCCACGAACTCGGCCAGCGCCTCCTCGCCGGCGGGCTGCTCGATGGCGATGCTCACGGACGCTCCGTCCCCGCCACGCGCGTCATGCTTCGGGCAGCGACCAGTTGCGGTCGGGGTGCTGCGGGGGGGCGTTCATGGGCTCGCTCGGCCTCCAGCCGCTGGCGGCGACGTCCTCCAGGACGTGAACCATGTTGTAGGTGTCCTCCTCGTAGCAGAACTTGCCGGCGCCGGAGTAGCGCAGGCGGGAGTAGGCGGACTGGGTATAGGGCGACCCGTCGGCCTTGGCGCCGGGGATGACCTGGGTCCACTTGACCACGACGTCGTCGCCCTCGACGGCGGTGAACTCGATCGGGAACCGCCAGTCCTCGAGGCCGACCATGGAGTGCGCCAGCCAATGCGCGATCGCCGCCTTGCCCTCGATCCGGCCCCAGGCCGCGTCCACGTAGACGGCGTCGTCGGTGTAGAAGTCGGCCAGGGAGGCGAACCCGTCGGGCTCGAGCCCATCGTCGATGCGCCGGCGCGCCGCGTGGTAGCGCTCGACGGCGGCCCGGACCTCCTCGGGGGGATGGGGTGCGGCGTCAGCGGTCACCCCGGCGAGGGTACTGTGCCGCGCCCGGCCGCACGCGGCGGTTCGGCGGGCGGCGCCGGTGTCGATCTGCTCGCGCAGGATGTCGGCATGACCGGCGTCAGAGCGCCCCCGTTCTCGATACAGTGCCGTTGGCAACGATCCGGCGGTGCGGACGGAGGGGGAGAACGCATGCGCAGCGACGCAGGCAGGCAGGGCGCGGCCGCGACGGGGACGACGCCCCGGGCCCGGCGCATCGGGGGTCGGGCGCTGGCCGCGGCCGGAGCCACCCTGTTGGGGGGAAGCCTGCTCTCGGCATGCTCGTCGTCGTCGTCGTCGAGTGCCGGCGCGTCCGGCAACGTGCTGCTGGTGGGCACCTACAACGGCAAGGCCGGCAAGTACACGACCATCCAGGACGCGGTGGACGCGGCGAAGCAGGGCGACTGGATCCTGATCGCGCCCGGCGACTACCACGAGCAGGCGGACCACGTCACGCCGCCCACCGACCCCACCGACGGCAACATGGGCGGCGTCTACATCACCACACCGGACCTGCACCTGCGGGGCATGAACCGCAGCACCGTCGTGGTGGACGGGACCAAGCCCGGGTCCGCGCAGTGCAGCAGCGACCCGGCAGCCCAGGACTACGGCCCCGCCGGGTCCGACGGCAAGCCCATCGGGCGCAACGGCATCCTCGTGTGGAAGGCCGACAACGTCAGCATCGAGAACTTGACGGCGTGCAACTGGATGCAGGGCACGGGGGACTCCGGCAACCCCATCTGGTGGAACGGCGGTGCCGACTCGGCCATGATCGGCATGAAGGGCTACACGGGGCGCTACCTCACGGCCACCACCACGTACTATCCGAACACGACCCAGTCCTCGGTCTACGGCATCTACGCCAACAACGCGGCCGGCCCGGCCCTGTGGGACCAGATCTACGCCAGCAATTTCAACGACTCGGGCATGTACGTCGGGGCGTGCCAGCAAGTGTGCGACGTCACCATCGACCACGCCTGGATGGAGTACAACGCGTTGGGCTACTCGGGGACCAACTCGGGCGGCGCCGTGGTGGTCGAGAACTCGCAGTTCGACAACAACGCCGACGGGTTCGACACCAACTCGCAGATCGCCGGGGACGACCCCGCGCCGCAGAACGGGGCGTGTCCTGACAACGGGACCAGCTCGATCACCCACACCCACTCGTGTTGGGTGTTCATCCACAACAACGTGCACGACAACAACGACCCGAACGCCCCGGTGGGGACCAGCGCGGCGACGCTGGCGCCGGTGGGCACCGGCATGACGGTCACCGGCGGGCGCAACGACACGATCATGGACGACACCTTCTCGAACAACGACGCGTGGGGCGTGCTCTTCATCCCCTACCCCGACAGCAACACGCCCACCCACGGCCAGACGTGCGCCGGCGTGCAGGGTTCGGTCATCCCCGGTTTCGAGTCGCTCGGGTGCATCATCGAGCCGATGGGCGACGCGCTGGTGTCCAACCATTTCTCGAACAACGCCAGCTTCGGCTTCCCGGGCAACGCGGACTACGGGATGCTGGTGCTGACCTCGGGCCTGCCGTCGAACTGCTTCCGGGACAACACGGCACCCAAGGGCAGCGCGCCGGCGAACCTCGCGCAGACCTACCCGACGTGCGGGGTCACGACGACCAGTGCCACCACCGACCTCCTGGCCTCGGTGGCCTGCGCGGCGAAGGTGCTGCCCTGCCCGACCGGGGTGAGCTACCCGCCCTCCACCGGCGTCGTCATGCACCCGCTCCCGGCCGGGCTTCCCACCATGCCCGACCCTTGCAGTGGCGTGCCCGCCAACGCCTGGTGCGCGTCGGGCTCGGCGCTCCCCGGCCCCGCGCACGGGGCGCTGCCGCTGGCGGCCGTGGGCGGGATCGGGCTGGCCGTCGCACCCCTGGCCCGGGGAACGGGCCGCCGGCGCCGGAAGCCCGCACCGGGAACGGACGCCCGCGCCTAGCGGCCGGGCGCGTCGTCCGGCGGTGGCTGGGCGACGTGCCAGCCGGCCGAGGACACCTTGCGGGGCTCGTAGAACACGCACCCCTCGGGGCAGGCGAACGGGAGCTGCTGGTTGGCGTCCACCCGGCAGCGCTCGAGCTTCTCGGCGCGCGCGGTCGTCTGCATGATGTAGTGCCGGCAGTCGGCGTTCACGGCCACGGCCCCATTGTGGCGCATCTGGGGTACCGCGCCGGGGCGCCGGGCCGGCACCGCGGCGGTTGGCCCGGGGGGCCGCGGGAACAGGCGCGTGGAGTAGCGTCGCGGCCGTGGACCAGCCTGTCTCCACCCGGCAGCTGCTCCGGTGGAGTGAGGCGTTGGCGGGGATCGCCCGGACCGGCCTGGGCTTCACCGAGAGCCTCTACGAGCGGGAGCGTTTCGAGGAGGTCCTGCGGGTGGCGGCGGACATCCAGATCGCCGCCGAGCTCGGCGCCTCGGGCGTGGAGGACGCAGACGACCTGGTGGAGGAATGGCTGAAGGCGGTGGGCCAGGGGGTGCCCGGCTACGTGACGCCCAAGGTGGCGGTCGGCGCCGCCGTGGGCAACGACAAGGGTGAGCTCCTGCTCGTCCAGCGGGCCGACTCGGGCGTCTGGCTCTACCCGACGGGGTGGGCGGACGTGGGGTACTCCGCCGCCGAGGTCGTCGTGAAGGAGGTCCTCGAGGAGACCGGCATCGTGGCCGAGCCCGTGCGGCTCATCGCGGTGCTCGACGGCCTGCGCCTCGGCTTCACCAGAGTGCCCTTGTACTCGCTCGTCTTCCACTGCCGGGCGGTGGGGGGCGAGCTGCGGGCCCATCCCCTCGAGTGCCGGGACGTGGGCTGGTTCGCCCTCGACGCCCTCCCCCAGCCCTTGGCCGGGGCGGAGCGCTGGGGGACCCACGTCTTCGCCGCGCTGCGAGGCGAGCCGGTGGAGGTGCTCTTCGACCGGCCCCGCCAGCCGATGTGGCGGGGCGAGCTGCAACACGAGGCTTGAGCACCACCGACCGGCCCCTGCGCGAGGTGGCCCTCGCGTTCTTGCGGCTCGGGACCATCGCCTTCGGCGGGCCCGCCGTGCACGTGGCCATGATGCACGACGACATGGTCACCCGCCGGAGCTGGGTAGGTGAGGAGGAGTTCGTCGACGCCCTCGGGATCACCGCCATCCTGCCCGGGCCCGGCTCCACGCAGCTGTCGATGTACCTCGGTCGCCGCCGGGCCGGCTGGCGAGGCCTGGTGCTCGGCGGGGCGTGCTTCATCCTGCCGGCCATGGTGCTGGTCATCGTCCTGACCTGGCTCTACCTGCGCTACGGGCGCACGGTGGCGGGTGCGGGGCTGCTCTACGGCATCCGCCCCGTGGTCATCGCCGTGCTGGCCCAGGCCCTGTTGCCCCTGGCCCGCACGGCAATGCGGGGCGTGCTCGGGGCGGTGCTCGGCGTCCTCGCCTTCGCCGGGCTGCTGGCCGGCGTCGACGCGCTGGCCCTGCTGGGCGGCGCGGCTGTGGTCAGCATGCTGGTGCGCAACGTCCCCTACCGCACCAGGCCGGGGGCGGCGTCGGCGCTCGCCGCCCCGTTCCTGGCGGCGGCACACCATGCGAGCCGGGTGCGGCTGGGCGCGCTCTTCCTCGAGTTCCTCAAGCTCGGCATCGTGGTCTTCGGCAGCGGGTACGTGCTGCTCGCCTTCCTGCGCCACGACCTGGTCCACGGGCTCGGCTGGCTGGGCAACACGCGGCTGCTCGACCTGGTGTCGATCGGCCAGCTCACCCCCGGCCCCGTCTTCACCACGGCCACGGCCATCGGCTACAGCCTCGACGGCCTGGCCGGCGCGGCGGTGGCCACCGCCGCCATCTTCCTCCCGTCGTTCCTGCTCATGGCCCTGGTCAGCCCGTATGTCACCCGGGTGCGGCGCTCGCGGTGGCTGGGCGGCGCGCTCGACGGCGTCAACGCGGCCGCGGTGGGGCTCATGGCCGGGGCGGGCGTCCTCCTCGGCCAGGCCGCCTTCGTCGACGTGCTCACGGTCGTCGTGGCCCTCGCCGCGCTGGTGGTCCTGGTGCGCTTTCGCGCCAACGTGGCGCTGGTGGTCCTGGGAGGGGGCGTCGTGGGGCTCGTGCACGCCCTGGCGTAGGGCGCGCCCGCACGCTCAGGCGAACGTCTCGATGTCCTCCGCCGGCTCCACACCACGGCCGTCGACGTCGAAGCGGAAGCCCACGCCGCGCACCGTCACCAGGTAGCGCGGGTTGGCCGGGTCCTCCTCGAGCTTCACCCGCAGGCGCCGCACGTGGGTGTCAAGGGTGCGGGTGTCGGCCAGGTCGCGCCCCGACCAGAGGCGGTCGATGAGCTCCTCCCTGGTGCGCACCTGGTTGGGCGGCGACAGGAAGAGGGCGAGGAGGTCGAACTCGCGCCGCGACAGGTGCACCGGGCGCCCGAGCACCGAAATCTCCCGCCGGGCGAAGTCCATGCGCACCGGGCCGGCGATGACCACGTCCGCCCGGTTCCGGGCCAGATCCGCGGTGACCGGCGGCGGGGCGAGCACGGGCGGCGCCACCCGGCGCAGCACCGCCTGGATGCGGGCGGTGAGCTCGCGCAGGTGGTACGGCTTGGTCACGTAGTCGGCGGCGCCGATCTCCAGGCCGAGGACGACGTCGACCTCGGAGTCGAGGGCGCTGACCATGATGACGGGCACGCGGGCGATCTCGCGCATGCGCCGGCACACCTCGGTGCCGTTCATGCCGGGCAGGAGCACGTCGAGGAGGACGATGTCGGGAGGGTCCGCGCTGAACATGCGCAGCCCCTCGGCGCCGTCGGCCGCCAGCTCCACCGCGTAGCCCTCCTTGGTCAGCCCCGCGAGCAAGGCGTCGCGATAGGAGTCCTCGTCCTCGACCACAAGGACGCGGATGGGCCCGTCGCTCGTCACGGTGCGCCCTCCTCCCTCATCGGGCCGCGTGCTGGCGCTCGGGTGCATGGCGCTGGGTGCGGGACACGATCACCCGGGCCACCACGATGAGCAGGATGACGAGGACGATCAGCAGCAACGCCGCGGAGTACGCCCACTGCACGACGGAGGGCTGCGTGGTGTTGACCACCTGGTAGACGGGGTAGGTCAGGTACCCCACGGGCGAGTGGGTGAGTTGCGCCTTGGGCAGGGTGTTGCTCCACTCGGCGGTGTAGAGCAGGGGGGCGGTCTCCCCCAGGGCGATGGCCATGGCCACGATGACGCCGGTGGCGATGCCGGGCAGCGCCGGGCGCAGCACCACCTTCCGCAGCGCGTACCCCGAGCGCATGCCCAGGGCCTCCGCACCTTCGCGGTACGCAGTGGGGACGTTGCGGATGGCGACCTCGGTCGACTTGGTGATGTAGGGGATCACCAGGATCGACAGGACGACGAGGGCGGCGGCCAGCGAGAAGCCCCACTTGAACAGTCCCACCACCAGGGCCAGGTAGCCGACATAGCCCATGACGATGGAGGGGACGCCGGAGAGGACCTCCGAGGCGCCGCGCAGGATGCCACCCTTGCCCTCGGCCGTGTACTCGGCGAGGTGGATCCCCCCGCAGATGCCGATGGCCCCGCCGATCACCGCCACTCCGCCCACGATGACGAAGGTGCCGACGACGGCGTTGAGCAGCCCGCCGCCGTTGGCGGTGCTGGTCGTGGTGAGCGTGCCCCAGTGCCAGTGCGGCAGGGCCTTGGCCAGGATCCCGGCCACGATCCACACCACCGGGGTCACCACCAGCGCCAGCGCCAGCACGCAGCCGGCCCACACGGCGCGGTTCCAGAACCGCCGGCGCGTCAGGTGCAACTGCGCGGCGGTGACCGGGGCCCGGCGCGCCCCCGGGGCCTCGGCGCTGGCCGACACGACCACCATCAGACCCCTCGCCCGACGGGGAGGGCGGTGCCCGACACCTTGCGGACCAGCATGCGGGCGCCGATGTTGGCCACCAGTGTGATGGCGAAGAGCACGATGGCCAGCTCGGCCAGGGTCCTGACGGCGAATCCGCTGGCGTCGGTGAAGGCGGCGTCGAGCTGGGTGACGATGGCGGCGGCGATGGTGTTCATCGACGACCAGATGGTCGGCGCGGTCCGCCCGAGGATGACCCCCGAGACCATGGCCACGGCCATGGTCTCGCCGAGGGCCCGGCCCAGGCCCAGGACCGAGGCGCCGATGACACCGGAGCGGATCCAGCGGAGGGTGACGGTGCGCATCGACTCGGAGTCCGTCATGCCCAGGGCCACCGCCCCCTCCACGGTCGGGCGCGGCACCTGGCGCAGCAGGTCGCGGGTCGTCGCCGCCAGGATGGGCAGGATCATCAGGGTCAGGATCAGCGACGTGGTCAACAGCCCCTGCCCGCCACCGGTGGGCCCCCGGAAGAAGCGCAGGACGGGCACGTCCGGGATGCGGTTGGCGATGGGGGCGAGGTGGTGCGACAGCCACGGGCCGAAGGTCAGGTATCCCCAGAGCCCGAAGATGACGCTCGGGATGCCGGCCAGCACCTCGAGGAAGAAGCCGACGCCGTTGGAGAGCCGCTGCGGGAGCTTCTCCACGACGATCAGCGCCGTGCCCACGCCGATGGGGATGGCCAGGGCCAGGGCGATGAACGACGACTCGACGGTCCCGACGATGAGGTCCAGCGCCCCGTAGTCGGCACCCGGCGGGTGGGGTACCCCGTGCGTCGAAGTAAGGGGGGCGTAGAAGTTGCCCTGGTTCCAGACGCTGGTCGTGAAGAACTTGAAGCCGTTGACCCGGATGGCAGGGAGGGCCTTGATGAGCAGCGCGACGACGATGAAGGCCAGTGCCACCAGCGGGATGAAGGCGACCCCGTGCATGACGCGGGGCATGAGCCGCTCGGCCCGCCACCAGGCCCCGCGCCGCGCCCCCTCGCCCGCGGGCACGGCCGGACCGCCCTCGCCGCCCGGACCCTCCGGACCGCCGGGGCCCCTCGGACCGCCGGGACCGAACACCGCCGAGCTGGCCGCCGAGCCCGGGGGCAGCTCCTCGGGGCGGGGCGCCTCGGGAGCGATGGCCCCGAAGCGGTCGGACTCGATGAAGGCCGGCGCGCTCTCGGGCTCGTCCGTTTCGTCGGCATCGAGCACAGGGGGGAGGGGCGAATCGCCCCTCCCCCCTGTTCCGACGATGGTGCGAGTCACGCCCGTACCCCTGTGCCTTCAGCTTGTCGCCGGGGCTAGTGGAGCTTCGCCAGGAGGTCCACGGAGATCTGGGTCACCGTGCTCGGCAGGGCCACGAAGTGGACCTGGTCGAGGTACGCCGGCGAGTTGCCCCCACTGGGGTCGAGGGCCCAGGCCAGGAAGGCCTTGACGGCCTGGGCGGTGGTCGAGTTGGGCTGGCTCGTCTGCAGGATGGCGTACTCGTAGTTGACGATCGGGTAGCCGTTGGGGTCGGAGCCGTAGATCATCGAGACTGCCCCGTTGGCCGGGGTCTTGGTGGCGAAGCCCGCCGCCTCGGCGGCCACGGCGTCGGTCGTCGGCAGCTCGAAGTTGCCCGACTTGTTCTCCAGCGCCGCGTAGCCGAGACCCTTGGCCGTCGCTTGGTCGATGTAGCTGACGCCGATGTAGGCGACGCACCCGGGGTTGGCGGCGCAGGCCGTGACCATGCCGCCGTTGCCCTGTGCGGCCACCGCGCCGGCCACCGGCGGCCAGGCCACCGTGGTCCCGTAGCCGATGCCTCCCGTCTTGCCCCAGCCCGTGGGGTCGGTCGCGGAGAGGAACGAGGTGAACAGGAAGGTGTCACCCGAGCTGTCCGAGCGGTGGATGGTGACGATCTTGAGGTTCGGCAGGGTCACGCCGGGGTTGAGGGCGGCGATGGCCGGGTCGTTCCAGTTCGTGATGGTGCCCTGGTAGATGGCCGAGAGCGTCTTGCCGTCGAGCTTCAGGTGCCCGGTGAGCCCGGGGACGTTGTAGTTGACCTGCTGCGCCGAGATGGCGAGGGGCACGTTCAGCAGGCCCGGGTACTGGGTGGTCTGGGCGGTGGAGAGGTAGGCGTCCGAAGCGCCGATGGCCACCGTGCTCGCCGCCGCCTGCGAGATGCCCGTGCCCGAGCCGGTCGACGCCGTAGAGATCTGCACGTTCGGCCACTGCTTCTGCGTGTAGGCCGTCCACAGGTTGAAGAGCGGGTAGAGCAGGCTGGATCCCGTCTCCTGCAGGGACACGGAGCTCGTCGGCCAGCTCTGCAGGCTCTGGAGCGTCGCAGCTCCGGTCGTGCTCGAGCTGGACGAGGTGGACGAGCTCGAGGAGCACGCCCCGAGCAGCAAGGCGGTGGCCGCCAGCGCGGAGAGGACGGCACCGGCGCGAAGGCGGCCGGCGCGCCCGGCCGTGCGCTCGAGGGCAGACGGGAGTCGGCGCGTGGACATTGGGACGGTGCTCCTTTCGGTGGGCAATCAGGACTGCGAGCTGCGCAGCTTGTCGGTCACGAACGGGGGATCGGGCGAGGGGTCCGGGGGCGGCCCGACGGTGGTCAGGCGGTCACCCGATCCTCCCGCTCACGTAGCTGACGGTCTCGGGCTCTTTGGGTGCTTCGAAGACCTGCTGGGTGGGGCCGGCCTCGACGAGCCGGCCGTTGTAGAGGAAGGCGGTACTGGCCGCCACGCGGCGCGCCTGCGCCAGGTTGTGGGTGACGATGATCATCGTCAGGTTGGGGGAGAGCTTGCGCAGCAGGTCCTCGACCATCTCGGTGGTGACCGGGTCGAGCGACGAGGTGGGCTCATCGAGGAGGAGGACGTCGGGGTCCACGGCCAGCGCCCGGGCCAGGCACAGGAGCTGTTGCTGGCCGCCGGAGAGGCGGAACGGCGAGTCCCCCATGCGGTCCGCCACGGCAGCCCACAGCCCCACCTCGCGTAGGAAGCGCTCGGCGACCTCGGGCAGCTCGTGCTTGGGCGCCATGCGGTGAGCCTTCACCCCGGCCACCACGTTGTCCCGGATCGACATGGGGAACGGGTTGGGGCGCTGGAAGACCATGCCCACCCGGCGCCGCACGATGAGGGGGTCGATCTGGTCGCCATACATGTCGGTGCCGTCCAGGTCGACGGTGCCGGTGAGCCAGAACGAGCGCACCTTGTCGTTCATGCGGTTGAGCGAGCGCAGCAGCGTCGACTTGCCGCACCCCGTGGGGCCGATGAGCGCCGTGATTGTGTTGGGGGCGAAGGAGAGGTCGAGCCCCGAGAGCACGGTCTTCTTGCCGAAGCCGACCGACACGTCGGCGACGCTGATGACCGGCTCGGTGCTGAGCACCACGGTGGCGCCGCCGGTGGTCGCGCTCGCAGGGGCGCCCACCGCCACCTCGCCCCCAGCTGTGGCCGACTCGGGAACGCCGTCCCCCGCCGTCGACCGCGTCTCCGCTGTCATCAATCCGCAACGTAGTGACGGAAGGTGAACGCCAGGTGAACTGCGGGTAAACGAGCGCCAATCGTTCGATGAACAGTGCCCGGCCTGCGATTGTCGCTCCAGAACGTTTGCTCAGTCGAACCGCTTCGTGCCGTGCCGGCGGCGGTGCGTCATCGCCTTTGCCGCGCCCCAGTGCAGCGCCGGCTCGGCCAGTGCGGGATCCAGCGTGCCGAGCGACGCCGGGGTGAGGCCGTAGACGTCGTCGGGGAACCGCGCCTCGGCGAAGGCGTCGCGCTCGACCGGTGGCACACCGGCGGCCTCGAGAACCGCCGAGGGGAACCCGACGAGCTCGGCCACCAGCTGCAGCGGCGTCACCTGTTGGGAGTCGACGTCGGCGGCGAGCAGGGCGCGAAGGGTCGGATCCAGGCCCTGGGCGGCCCGCCGCCCGGCTTCGGCCGCGGCCGCCAGGACCGCGGCGCGCTCGGAGGGCCCGGCGCCGCCGTCGGGGCGTACCTGGTCCCAGGCGTCGTAGACCCGGGCCACCTCCCGCTCGACCCATCCGGGCACGGCCGCCACGACGGCGCCCGCGAGCTCGTCGCCGAGGGCGGCCAGGGTCTCCTCGTCGGCGCTCGGGTGATTCGCGCCGGGCACGGGCGCGTCAGCTCTCGACGACGTCGCCGAGGAGGTCGACCCGCAGCCCCTGGTCCCGGAGCCAGGCCAGGGCCCGCTCGATGTCGGCGGCCTCGCCGCCGATCTCGCAGACGATCCACCCTTCGTGGTCGGTGACGTTCGCCCGGCGGATGTTGGGCTCCACGTCGAACTGCCGCACCAGCTTGGCGATGAGCGGCTCACGCACGAGGTCCTCGGGGAAGGTCAGCTTGACCCGTACCTCGATCAACTCGCCCTCCCCCCGATGGTCCGCCCCTCGATGCCCGCGGCGGCGTTCAGGTTGCCCGAGCGGAAGCCCTCGAGGTCGAGGGTCACGTACCGGTACCCCGCGCCCCGCACGGCGGCGACCACCTCGTCGCGCCGGGCAACCGCCTCGGGGAGGTCCGGGAGCTCGAGCTCGATGCGCGCCAGGTCCCCGTAGTGACGCACCCGGACCTGGCGGAACCCGAGCGCGCGCAGACCCGACTCCGCGGCGGCCACGCCGGCCAGCGTGGTGACGGTCACCGGGGTGCCGTAGGGCACACGCGAGGCCAGGCAGGCCGCCGCCGGCTTGTCCCACGTGCGCAGGCCCAGCATGCGCGAGAGCGCCCGGACGTCGGCCTTGGTGAGCCGGGCCTCCACGAGGGGGAACCGCGCCCCGCGCTCGGTGGCTGCCTGCTGGCCGGGCCGGTGGTCCCCGAGGTCGTCGACGTTCACGCCGAGCACCACCTGCGCCGGGCGTCGTGCGTCGGTCTCGCCCAGCGCGTCCAGCGCGACCATCAGGGCGGACTTGCAGTGGTAGCAGCGCCCCGTGTCGTTGGCCGCATAGGACGGGTCGTCGCTTTCGGTCGTGGTCACCGTGCGCCAGCGCAGGCCCCATTCGCGCGCCAGGGCCTCGGCGTCGGCGAGCTCCTCGGGGGCCAGCGACGGCGACACCGCGGTGACGCAGAGAACCCGCGACGGGCCCAGCACGTCGGTGGCCACCTTGGCCAACAGGGCCGAGTCGGCGCCACCGCTGAACGCCACCGTCAGGAGGTCGAATTCGGCCAACCCGGCGCGCAGCGCCCGGAGCCGGTGCAGCTGGTCGGCGGCGATCATCCCGCGGCCACGCTGTCGAGCACGCCCTCGACGGAGTCGACGATCCCGGTCCAGAACGGACCGAACTCGGCGTAGCGAGCCGACGCCTGGTCGAAGCGCATCTCGTAGACGCACGCCTTGAGGTCGTCGGGGTGCACTCCGAACAGGGTCACCCCCCACTCCCAGTCGTCGAGGCCGGTGGAGCCGGTGACGAGCTGGAGGACCCGTCCGCGGTAGTTGCGGCCCACGGCACCGTGCCCGTGCATGAGCGCCAGGCGCTCCTCGAAGGGCAGCGTGTACCAGTTGTCCGACGCCGTGCGGCGCTTGGACATGGGGTAGAAGCAGAAGGCGGGCATGCCGGCCGGCGGGAGCTGGGGATAGAGGCGGGCCTGCTTCATCTCCTCGGGCACCCCGGCGGCGTACTCCGACACCTCCGTGAGCGACACGTAGGAGCCCGTCACCTCGAGCCCGGCGACGCGCAGCGCGCTCTGCAGGGCACGTAGCGATCGCAGGTCGGGACCGAGGGCCACGAAGCCGAGGTCGGCCTTGTGCCCGAGGAGGGCCACAGTGACCACCTGGCTCCCCTCGGCCTCGGCCCCTCTCACGGCCCGCACGACGGCGTTCCGATCGGCGCTCCCGACGTGGCAGAAGAGATGGAGCACGCCGAGGCCGACAGTGGGTGACAGCGGCTCCCCCTCGCCCGGACCGGACCTGTGGTTCGTCACGTGGCCAGTCTAGGAAAGCGTCGAGGGGCGCCCCGTGGGGCGCCCCTCGACCGGCAATTCGTCTGGTCCGGATCGTTGCCCGGGATCAGAACTCGTCCATGCCGCCGGGCATGGCCGGCACAGCCTCCTTCTCGGGCTTGTCGACGATGACCGCCTCGGTGGTGAGGAACAGGGCGGCGATCGACGCCGCGTTCTGCAGGGCCGAGCGGGTCACCTTGGCGGCGTCGATGACGCCGGCGGCGAAGAGGTCCTCGTACTCGCCGGTGGCCGCGTTGAGGCCCTCGGCCGGCTTCTTGAGGTGCTTCACCTTGTCGACGACGACACCGCCCTCGAGCCCGGCGTTCACCGCGATCTGCTTGAGCGGCTCCTCCACTGCCCGGGCCACCATGCGCGCCCCGGTGGCGTCGTCACCCTCCAGCTTCTCGGCCCGGTCGAGGATGGCCTTCTGGGAGCGGAGCAGGGCGACGCCCCCGCCGGGCACGACGCCCTCCTCGATGGCCGCCTTGGTCGTCGAGACGGCGTCCTCGATGCGGTGCTTCTTCTCCTTGAGCTCCACCTCGGTGGCGGCACCGACCTTGATGACGGCGACGCCACCCGACAGCTTGGCCAGGCGCTCCTGGAGCTTCTCCCGGTCGTAGTCGGAGTCGGTGTTCTCGATCTCGGCCTTGATCTGGTTGATCCTGCCCTTGATGTCGGCCTCGTCGCCCGCTCCCTCGACGATGGTCGTCTCGTCCTTGGTGACGACGACCTTGCGGGCCCGGCCCAGCATGTCGACGCCGACGTTCTCCAGCTTGAGGCCAACCTCCTCGGTGATGACCTGACCGCCGGTGAGGATGGCCATGTCCTGGAGCATGGCCTTGCGGCGCTCGCCGAAGCCCGGCGCCTTGACCGCGGCGCTCTTGAAGGTGCCGCGGATCTTGTTCACCACCAGGGTGGCGAGGGCCTCGCCCTCCACGTCCTCGGCGATGATGGCCAGCGGCTTGCCCGACTGCATGACCTTCTCGAGCACTGGCAGCAGGTCGCGCACCGCCGAGATCTTCGAGCCGACGAGCAGGATGTGGGCGTCCTCGAGCACGGCCTCCATGCGCTCGGGGTCGGTGACGAAGTAGGGCGAGATGTAGCCCTTGTCGAAGCGCATGCCCTCGACGAGGTCCATCTCCATGCCGAAGGTCTGGGACTCCTCCACGGTGATGACGCCGTCCTTGCCGACCTTGTCGATGGCCTCGGCGATCATCTCGCCGATCTCCTCGTCGGCGGCCGAGATGGCGGCCACCTGGGAGATCTGGCCCTTCGACTCGGTCTCCTTGGCGAGGGCCTTGAGGGAGTCGACCGAGGCCTCGACGGCCGCCTCGATGCCCCGCTTCAGCGACATCGGGTTGGCCCCGGCGGCGACGTTGCGCAGACCCTCGCGCACCATGGCCCACGCCAGGACGGTGGCGGTGGTGGTCCCGTCACCGGCGACGTCGTCGGTCTTCTTGGCCACTTCCTTTACGAGCTCGGCCCCCACCTTCTCCCAGGGGTCCTCGAGCTCGATCTCCTTGGCGATCGACACGCCGTCGTTGGTGATGGTGGGGGCGCCCCACTTCTTCTCCAGCACGACGTTGCGGCCCTTGGGGCCGAGGGTGACGCGTACCGCGTCGGCCAGCTTGTTCATGCCGGCTTCGAGGGCCCGGCGGGCCTCCTCGTCGAAGCTGATCAGCTTGGGCATGTCCTGGTGTCCTCCGTTGGTGACAGGCGGGTGATCCGTTAGCACTCTAGCGGTTCGAGTGCTAGGAGCAAATCACGGGCCGGGGGCCGGCGCAACCGCCGGGCCGACCAGAGGCGGGAGTCGGCGGGAGCGGCCGAACGTGCCCGCTGGGAGGACGACGGCCGGCGAGACGACGCTGCCGCGGCCGCAGCGGCCGGCCACGACGCCGGCCCGCGGGCAGCCGGTGCCCTAACCGCCGGCGACGGCGGGGACGATCGACAGCGTCTGGCCGTCGGCCACGGTCGTGGCCAGCCCGTCGAGGAACCGCACGTCCTCGTCGGCCAGGAACACGTTGACGAACCTGCGCAACCCGCCGTCCTCGTCGAAGAGCCGCTCGCCGAACCCGGGATGGGCCGCGTCGAGCGCCTTGAGCACCTCGCCCACCGTGGTGCCCTCGGCCGTCACCTCGCCGGCCCCGCCAGTGAGGGTGCGCAGCTGCGTCGGGACGCGGACGGTGACGCTCATCGGGGGCTCTGGAGCTCGGGGCCGAGGTCGACGGCGGCGGTGAAGGCGTCCATGGTGGGTGCGATCGTAGCGGTCGGGCCGATCGTCGCCGTCAGGGCCTCGATCGTCTTGAGGCCGTGGCCGGTCACGTAGGCGACGACCCGCTCGTCGCGCCGGATCACGCCCTGGGCGGCCAGCTTGGCCAGCGTGGCGATGGTGACCCCGCCCGCCGTCTCGGCGAAGATCCCCTCGGTGCGGGCCAGGAGGCGGATGCCCTCGACGATCTCGTCGTCGGTGACCGCGGCGCATGCGCCGCCGGTCTCCCGGACGACCTGCAGCGCATACCAGCCGTCGGCCGGGTTGCCGATGGCGAGCGACTTGGCGATCGTGCTCGGCTTCACCGGCCGGATGGCGTCGCTCCCCTCCGCGAAGGCGGTGGCCACGGGCGAGCAGCCGGCCGCCTGGGCGCCCGAGACCCGGACGCCGGGGCGCTCGTCGAGGAGGCCGACCTCGTAGAGCTCGTTGAAGCCCTTGTTGATCTTCGTGAGCTGGCTGCCCGAGGCGATGGGCACGACCACGTGGTCGGGGGCCTGCCACCCTAGCTGCTCCGCCACCTCGAAGGCGAGGGTCTTGGAGCCCTCGGCGTAGTAGGTGCGCACGTTGACGTTGACGAAGGCCCACGACGGGAACTCGCTCGTGAGCTCGGCGCAGAGCCGGTTGACGTCGTCGTAGGTGCCTCGCACCGCGACCACGTGGCCCCCGTAGACCGCGGTGGTCACGATCTTCGCCGTCTCGAGGTCCTCGGGGATGAACACGACCGACACCATCCCGGCCCGGGCCGCGTGGGCGGCCACCGAGTTGGCCAGGTTGCCCGTCGACGCGCAGGCGGCGACCTTGAACCCGAGTTGGCGGGCCTTGGTCAGCGCCACCGACACCACCCGGTCCTTGAACGAGCCCGTCGGGTTGGCGGTGTCGTTCTTCACCCACAGCTCACCCAGGCCCAGCTCCGCCGCCAGCCGATCGGCGCGCACGAGCGGGGTGAACCCGGTCCCCAGGTCGATGGGCGCGGGGTCGGCGACGGGCAGCAGCGGGGCGTAGCGCCAGATCGTCTGGGGACCCGCGGCGATCGACTCCCTGGTCACCGACCCCCGGAGGGCCTCGTAGTCGTAGACGACCTCCAGGGGGCCGAAGCAGAAGTCACAGACGTGCAGGGCCTCGGCCGGGTAGGTGCGCGCACATTCCCGACATCGCAGCCCGGAGACGAAATCCACGCTTTCCTCCTCATCGGTCGGGCATTGGCACCTGGCCCGCCCCGGTGGGGCGCTGACTGGTTGCCGCGGCGTCAAAGGGCCCGTCCCTCAGCCGCTCTGGATGATCCCTCCATGGTGGACGACGGTGGGCACCTTCGTCAACGCAGGCCGTGGCCGGTGCGGTCACCTGCCCCGCATGGGGGATGATCTGGTGGTGGGCTCCTCCCGCCATGTCTTCCGCTCCGGGGACTTCGACGCCCCCGACCTCGCCGGCCGGCGCAAGGGGCGTCGCGTCTCGGTGTGCATCCCGGCCCGCAACGAGGAGGCGACGGTGGGCGCCATCGTGGCCACCGTGGTGGGCGCCTGCACCGCCGCGGGCGGTGGGCCCGACCTCGTCGACGAGGTGCTGGTGGTCGACGACGGGTCGACCGACGCCACCGCCGCCGTGGCCCGCGGGGCGGGCGCCCTGGTCGTCTCGGGTCAGGGGGCCGGCGGCAAGGGCGAGGCCATGGCCCTCGGCGCGGCGCGGGCCGGCGGCGAGCTCCTCGTCTTCCTCGACGCCGATGTCGAGGCGTTCACGCCGTCGTTCGTCGTGGGCCTCCTCGGCCCCCTCGTGCTCGACGACGACATCGTGCTGGTGAAGGGCTTCTACGAGCGCCCGCTGCACGGCGCGCCCTCGGGCGGGGGCCGGGTCACCGAGCTCATGGCCCGCCCGGTGATCGACCTGCTCTTCCCCCAGTTGGCCTTCGTGCGCCAGCCGCTGGCCGGGGAGACCGCCATCCGCCGCACCGCGCTGGAGAAGACGGGGATCGCCCCCGGCTACGGGGCCGAGCTCGGGCTGCTGGTGGACGTGACCCGGGAGTTCGGTGTCGACGCTCTCGCCGAGGTCGACCTGGGCACGCGGGTGCACCGCAACCGTCCACTGTCCGAGCTTCGCCACCACGCCACCGACGTGCTGCGCTGCGCCCTCGAGCGGGCACCGCGCTGACGCGTCCGCGTGACGGTGGCGGCGGCGCCGGGGGGCCGCGCCGCTCACCACCGACGGTGGAGCGCGACGGGTCAGGCCGCCAGCTCGGGCTCCGGGCTCGTGGTCACCACATCGGCACCCGACCCGACCCTGCTCCTCGCTGCGCCGGCGGCGATCCGGCGGGGGAGGAGAAGCGTCGTGAGCGCACCCACGCCGAGCACGGCGACACCGACCCAGATGGCGGGGAGCAGACCCGCCAGGTACGCGCTCCCGCTCGTGTATCCGCCCTTGGCGGAGAACACGGCGCCCAAGGTGGCGATGCCCAGGACGCCCCCCACCTCACGGAAGGCGGCGTTGGTGCCCGACGCGACGCCCTCGTGCTCGGGGCGCACGGACGCCAGCACCACCGAGGCCAACGGCACGAAGAACAGCGCCATGCCCACCCCCGA
>Ga0187778_10001017_pt1 | contig 19966 bp, 9 predicted proteins | sample 1015_Q2_SP5_20_M_FD_132418 | JGI IMG/M metagenome (GOLD analysis project Ga0187778, IMG submission 132418) | Tropical peat soil microbial communities from peatlands in Department of Meta, Colombia - 1015_Q2_SP5_20_MG | ecosystem: Environmental > Terrestrial > Soil > Wetlands > Peat | place...
AAGGCGCGTCAGAAAATCGAGAACTTTTTCGGCTTGTTTTGTGTTGTGGCGCTCGTAGGCCTGCGAGAGCATTTGCCCATCAAGCGAGACGAGAACGTATTTGCAGGTAGTACTGCCAACGTCGATGCCGCAGATTTTTCCAGACGCAGACGGAGCGGGGGCTTCGCGCGCGGGGAGGTGCCTGGCTGAAACGGTACCGGCCAGCGGCTGAATTTGGACCAAGTGGTCAGTGGCCATAGAGAATTAGCACCTTATCGTTTTCTCCGCAGCATGGGGGTGGCTACGCGGGCGCCAAGCCTCGGTCGTTTGCGAGATGCATTACGTAGTTGGTGGCAACTCCCGCGTAGCCGCGGTGAGGCACGCGATAGGTGGCACGCCGCAATTCGGGATGGTGCGCCTCGTATTTGCGAATGGCTTCCACAGTGAGGCCGGTCTTTTCGAGAACGCTTTCGAATTCGGATTTGGCGCGCCGCTTCGCTTCGGTCAGGATCATCTGGCAGCGGGAAAGCGCGTGCACTTCCGAGTCACCTTTTACTTCAATTGCGGCGTAAAGCAAATCCGGATATTTTCCGAGCACGTTCGCCATCGACCCGATCGACATCGTGTTCGGCATGCAGGAGTACGGAGAAAGCTCGCACGTCATATGAGCTTTCTTGTGGTGATAGGCGTACAGGGCTTTGCCGATGAGCATGTGTCCTTCGCCGCCGCGCAATTCAAAATGATAGAAGGGGTCTGCCAGTCGCTTTAGTTCCTCCTGGTCGGGAAGTTCATACGGCAGGCCTCCAAGGGCCCGGCGGAAGCGGTTATAGGTGCCGCGATAGATGCGTTCCAGTGCGTGCAAAATCAGTTCATCGCGCTTGGGATGCTTCGAAGTGGAATGCCGGTGCTCGAGTTTGCGGATGGTGGGGTGCAACAAATAGTGTAGCCAAACGGCCACCGGAGGGGCGATCACTTCGCTATCTTCCTGCTCAAGCCAGCGCTTGATGTTGTAGTTGCCTTCTCCTTCGTGGGTTTGCAGCCAAAACTCGCCAGTGATCTTGATCTTTGCTTTTACCCGGAGATGGTCCACTTCGATGGCGTCCCATTTCTTGCGAACCTCGCGGAGCGCTCGCGTGAAATACGAACTCAGCAGGTGCCATGCCAACGTTCCCATTTTTTTGCCGTGATCGGGACGATTGCGGAAAACGTCGTACATATACTCGACGCTTTCTTGGAGTACCTTGTCGGTTTGTCCTGGATTCACTTCGTACGGGCGGGTCATGTATTCCAGGTCCGTCAGCTGATCCGCGCAGAGAAGTCCCCAGACCAAGCCCAGGCTCAAAGGCAGGTTGATTTCCAGGCCTCCACCGTCCGAAGACCCCTGGTCCAGTTCGTCCTGAGCTAAAAGAAAAATCCGGAAATCCCGCAAGCCCAAACCATCCAGTGCCATTGCATAGGACTCGTGATACTGCCCGAAACGGCAGGGCCCGCACCCTCCCGCAGTAAGATAGACATAGTTTTCCTTCACGGTTTCTTTGCCCTGCTCTGACACCTTGCTTTTGAGCAGATTCACCAGGCTGCCTGTCGTGAAAATCGTGGGGCAGCAGGCGCCGACGTCGATAAGTTCCTTACCGGCATCCAGGTCTTCGCGGGTGATGTTGGGTAGCGGTTCGGCCTTGTACTTCATGTTATGGAGAGCGCCCTGAACGAGCCGCTCATGCTTCCAGGTCAGGCCGCCGAAGAGAATGGTGACCTTGTCGCGCTCTTCCTTCCGGAAAGGCCGGGGCTTGTAGGCGGTGTAATGGTGGATTTCCGGCGATTGATCGATGGTCACCAATTGTGTCGTTGCCATTTTAGCTTTCCCCCAGTTGAGCGTGTCAGTGCCGCGGAAACACGGAACGCGATAGACCTTTTCTGTGAATGAAATCTGTCATCGAAGCGATGATGGCTCCCCCCAGAGTCCAGTCTCACGCGCCGCGCTTCGGGTCGCGAAGGCGCCGCATTTCGCGAATCCATCTTAACTACTCCTCCCGATTGGAGATGACAAGCGAAAAGTTATGACATAGGGCGACAGATTCCGCTATGTCGCACGATATGCTGTAGATAGTCGACAGGATAGAACCCTGAGAAAGGAATCAGGGCTCGCTGCCAGCGTGCGGGGTCCGCGCCTTTGTCAGGAGATTCGCCAGGAGCCGAGGAGTTCGGTGCCGCTGGCGGCGGTGATCGCAGTACCGGACGGTGCATCGCCCAACAATTGGACCAGCAGGGGGACGTCGAGACTAGAGCAGGAATAGCCGCGAACCTCTGAACCTTGCAACCACGCCTCGCCGTAGCGGTCGATGAAATTCTGCCCCTTCAGGTCGTTTCGCAGGTCGCGGAGCCAGATCGCGTCGAGCGAAGGCGAAACAATGCCCAGCGACACGATGCCGCCTTCGGTTTCCTTGAGCGGCCCGCCGTAGCGCAGCCGTGGACCAAGCACAGCACGGAGTTCCCCAGCGTGCTTGATTGGTTGCGGCGCGGGAGCGGTGTCGAGCAAGGCGTTGGCATGACGGCGCTTCGCGGTGCGATGGTCTTCCACGCCCGGAACGCTTTCTCCCGCATAGGAGCCTTCGCGCCATGCGCCGGGTTCGAGCAGGTCGCTCGCACCAAGGGCAATAAACGCTTTGCGTGGAAGAAATTTCTCAGCGGCGTCTTTGAGCGCAGCTTTGTTCACCACACCTAGGCCCGCGTCTTTGGCGTCTTTCGCTGGCACACCATCCTTGTAGTAGGAAAGCTTTGCATTGCCGTCGGGAGACAATCCGGCAACCGCACCCGTGACTTTTGCCTTGCCCATCCAGGCATGCGCTACCTGGGCCATGTCGCCTTTGGCAACGGTGGTGCCGGAGATGAGCGCTTCGCCGCAGAACGAGGTGCTGGAATTGCCGGTCGCGCCAGCCACCAGGTCGATGCCGAAGACTTCGCGCATGGCCGCGCGCTGTGCGGCGGGCGCCACGACGAGGACGAGTCCGGCCGCAGCGGTATTCTCCGCGAGCTTGCAGAGCCCTTCGACGTAAGCGTGGCCGTTGGCGGCTTCGCATTCGAGAGCGAGGAGCGCGAGGAACAGCGGATCGCGGAGAAGCGGTTCGGGAAAGTGCGCGAGCAGGCGAGTGACTGCGGCGCCCGCGCCGACGCCGGCACGGTCGATGCCAGCGGTGAGACGATCGAGCGCATCGCCGTCGCAGATGTCCCAATACCAGCCGGCGGCCTTGAACCTCTCGGCCCATGTGCCCGATTCGGGCACGCCAAGCGAGTCGCGCAATTCAAGCATGGCGTTAGCCATCAGCCGCGCGGTTTCCCCTTTTCCGAGCTGACCCTTCACGGGAAGTTTCGTGTCGCCCAGGGGTTCGAGGAGTTCGTTTACGTTTTTGAGTTGCGTCTTGTCCACAGGCTGCGCAGTGAGAAGCGCGTGGCCGACGGAATCCACATCCTGCCAGCGGGCGGTTACGTCAGGTGAAGAAAAGTCGCGTGCGCCAGGAATTCCGAATGCCTCAAAACACCTGGCGACCGAGAGTTCAGGCTTGGCCAGTTCGCGTTCCAGCGCGTCAAAGTGGGGATGGAAAGCCGAACCAGAGACCGCTGTTTTCAGTCCGTCGACAAAACCGCCCGGGCGCTTGCTGCCTTCCGGCACGCGCGCGCGAAGGGAAAAAGGCCCGTATACGGTAACGCGCGCGCCCGGTTTGGGTGAACGGGCAACGAGGGCATGCAAAGCGTGGCCAAATGTCCAGACCGCGATGTGGTCGCCGCCATGGCCGCGGGCGACTTCGAGGAAGAGTTCGCGCGGATAACTGTCCGCTTCGCCAAACGCGAACGCGTTCATGTCGCCCTCGCTTTTGAGAAAGCTGTGCTTACCGCCGCGCTTTAGCTTCGCTGCGGGGATCTCCTTAAAGCCTCCGCTGTAACCGGTAAGCAGAGAAAGCGTAATGCGGGAATCGAGGCCGAGAGCCTCGTGCGCGGTTGCAGAATCCAAAACGGGAAGCGGGTCTTTCCGCCCCGAGTCGTTCCACTCTTTCCAGGCGCGCTCCACCCACGGTTTGGCAGAATCGATGAGCTGCGGATCTTTTCGCAGGCTGGCAGAGGCCATGTTGGAAGAGAGACCTAAGCCCGGCAGCATCCTGGGAACAAGCTTGCGCTCTTCCTCCGGCAATTCCTCCCGTAAGTTGGTCCAGGTCCGGTTGGCAATGGAGAGCCAACTTTGCACGGTGTGGAACCAATGCTGGTCAAATTCTGTGGGGATCTCTCGCGAAGGCGCGTGGAGAAAGGCAAGAGAGGACATAGAAGCATCCTACGTCATGGTCGTTTTGGGGCGAGGGCGATAGAAGCAGTGGATTACGCAAAAGGCAAGATTAGATTGCAAACTGCTTTTCCTGAGTTTTGCTATGCGTACACCTGAAGTCAAAACTAGTTCTGCGGGGAATCTGCAGGTGCGGTTTAGTTCCTTGCGAATTTCTGCGTTTCTGCAATCGGCGAGATTTAGGTCTAGCGGCCGCCGGCGGCGCACTGGAGTTTGGCGATGTCGATTTTGTCCATTTGAAGCATGGCCTGCATGGCGCGCTTGGCTCTTGCGGCATCTTTGTCGCTCAAAAGTTCGCCGAGGGCGGTGGGGATGATTTGCCACGAGAGGCCGAATTTGTCCTTGAGCTAGCCGCAACGGCTCTTTTGCCCGCCGGCAGAGAGCTTTTCCCAGTAATAATCGACTTCTTCCTGCGCCTTGCAACTCACAAAAAAGGAAATAGCTTCCGTGAATTTGAAGAGCGGGCCGGCGTTGAGGACCATAAATTCCTGGCCTTCGAGTTGAAAGGACGCGGTCATGACCGATCCGGCGGGGCCTGGAACTCCTTCGGGATAACGACGGACGTTGCCCATCTTAAAGTTTTTGAAGATGGAGGCGTAGAAATTCATCGCCTCTTCGGCTTGGTTATCGAACCACAAGAATGGAGTGATTCTTGGCATGGAGGTCCTTTCCAATGATAGGCAAAGATCATACATCCAGTTATGGCGGAACGAGGGGGCGCCTCAGAGGGGGGAGGACGCCCGCCTTAGAACGCGGCCACTACAGGGGAGGGCGGGGCAGAGGAGGGCAGGACCGCTCGAAGGCGTGCGCGATGTTGAGAAGCTTGAGTTGCGTCACGTGAGCGCCAATTAGTTGGATTGCCACTGGCAGACCTGAATCTGTCAATCCGCAAGGAAGAGAAATGGCCGGCACGTTTGCGAGGTTTGCGGGGCGATTGTTGCGAAGGAGCAGCGCCCGCGCAGCATATTCCTTGCCTTCCAGACTCATTTTCTCTTCGCCAATCACCGGTGCAGGAATTGCCGTGGTGGGAACCAACAGCGCATCTAGTTTCTCGTCCGACATGATTGCCACGAACTGATGAATGAATTGAACCCTCTGGTCCAGTGCCTTCAGATAGTCGGTAGCCAGCACCTTTGCCCCCATCTCAAGCCGCGACCGGACGTCTTCTCCGTATTCCGCGGAGCGTGCCGGGAAGAAACCGGAATACTGATGATAGTGCGTTGCTTCGGGCCACGCGATTTGGTTGCCGGCATCTTCTGTCTCTTTCAACAGCGGGATGGAGACTTTCTTTGCCTGCATGCCAAGCTTTCGGAAGATGCGAAGCGCAGCATCGAAGAAAGCCCGCATCTCTGAAGAAAGCGCGTCAAAGAAAAACTCCTCTGGAATACCGACACGAAACTCGCGCGTAGAACTAAATATCCGACGGGCAGACCATGGACCGTGGGGCAATACCATAGGCTGTGCTACAGCATGGAGGAGAACGGTGACATCCCGAATGGAGCGGGCAATTGGACCGGTGCAATCTAATGTGGGCGATAGAGGAATCACGCCATCGTCGCTGACCTGGCCCCGCATAGGTTTGAATCCGACGATGCCGCAGACGGCGGCGGGGATGCGGATGGAGCCACCGGTGTCCGTGCCGATGCTCCCATAGCAAAGGCCCGCGGCAACGGCGGCCGCGGAGCCTCCACTCGAGCCGCCGGGAATGCGCGAGAGATCCCAGGGATTGTGAGCGGGGCCGTAGTGGGGATTGTTGGTGGTGACGCCGTAGGCAAACTCGTGCATGTTGGTTTTGCCGAGGAGGATGGCACCAGCTTCTTTAAGTTGCGCCACAACAGTGGCATCGCGCTGGGGGATGAAGTCTTTCAAGATTTTCGAGCCGGCGGTGGTGCGAATGTCTTTGGTGTAGATGTTGTCCTTGAGCGAGATGGGAATGCCGTGGAGCGGGCCGCGGTCGCGAAGGCCTTTGCGGCCACGAGGAGCGAAGAGTTCGGATTCGGCTTTTTGGGCTTGGGCAAGTGCGAAGTCGGCGGTGACGGTGATGAAAGCGTTGAGCTTGGGATTGAGCTGGTAGATGCGGGTGAGCATGAGCTTGGTGAGCTCGACGGGGGAGAGTTTGCGCGTCCGGAAAAGTTTTCCGATTTGCTCAATCGATGCAAACGCGAGGTCAGTTTCATTCACAGGGCAAAGCCTCGCCACTAGAAGATTTTTTCTTTGTGTCGCAGGTTCCCCACCGTGCCGATATTGGCGACGATGAACGCCACGCGAAACTGATTCTCCGTGCGCACCTGGCCGAGGTTGATGCGGCGATATTCGAGCGCGAGGCCGCAGCAGCCTCCGTTGTAGCTCGCCTGCACCACCTGGCTCTGCAGAATTTTATTGGTGAAGTCGTATCCCACGCCCGTAATGAGGTTGAACCCCTTCCGTGTCTCGTTGCCGTAACCCGCTAGCATACGGATTTGATTCGAAAGCGGCTGTTGAAACAGCGGAAGCACCGGTGGCGGCTGCGGCGGTAGCTCGCTCAGCACGGGGTTGTTGTTGAGGCGGAAGTAAGCAACCGTGAGCGAGTAATCGGTATAAGGCTTGAGTTTCAGAAGCGTGCCGATGGTGACGAGGCGCTGGATTTGCGGGTCGTATTGGAGAATTTGTTCGACATCGTAAGGGCCGCCGGGAGTGACTTTGAAATCGCTAATGATGGGAGACCAGTTGCGTGGCCCAAACGCGAATGCAAACGGCGAAATCGAATCCAGCGCCTGAAAAACGTTCCGCTGCCCGTTGATAATCGCCCCGCCAAACATCGGATCAAAATAATGTTTCTGCACGATGCGCCAGGAAATCAGTTCGACAGGCTGGTCTTCCCCCTCTTTGCGATACAAGCGTTGCGTGAAGCCGTATTCGATCTCGTTCGTGTCGGTGATGGTGGCGTCGCTATCAAAGCGAATGAAATCGGCGAAATGATTTACGCCCGTCACGTAGCGATAGGTGATTTCCGGTTCGATGGTGTGCTTGTACCTGCGGCGCGGCCGGATTTTTTCGCCGACGGACCGGTCGAAAAATCTCTCCAGCGTCGGCGGGCGCAATTCGAAGGAGAACTCTCCCGTATACCGGTCAATGCCTACGTTGCTGACCTCTCCTGCAGCATTGAGCGAATCGCCGTAGTGAGTCGCGCGAAACGCAACCGAAGTCGTGGCGCCTAGCCACGCGCCAAAGTGCAGCGGAACGGTCACCCGCGGCGCGACCTCGTACCGCCCGACGAAGTCGGGCGTGTTGATATTCTGGTCGGTGCGGTCGACGGCGCCCGCAAACGCGTCGATACCGAAATAGATGGGAAGATTTTGCCAAGGAGACTGCTCGACGGAGCCGAAGCGAACCTCGGGCACGTTGCGCAGCCCAACGCTCGTCGCCGGAATCGCCGGAGTCGTGGTCGTTGCGGCCACGGGAAGAGTCAGGAAGCTCTTGTCGTCCTGGCCGGCGAAATTCAAGCTGAAACCGCGGAAATTGTTGGTGAGAAAAATGGCGCTGCGCACTTCGGAATTGATCGCCTCTCCAAACGTATCCGCAAACGCCAGCCGGAACGTCAGCGACGAAAGCTGGTTGTAGTCCGTGACAAACCGCCAGCCACGCGGCAGCAGCGATTGAATCTGCAGTTGCTGCTGCTCGCCTCCCTGCGGTGAGCGTGTTCCATCTGGGTTCAACAGGCCGCGATCATCCACCCCGAAGTAATGGTATTCGATCGAAGTGTTTTCAAATGGCTTTGCGCGAAAGGAGCCGCGTTCGAGGGCGCCGCGTCGGCTCAGGTATTGAGCTTCCAAAGTGGCATCCAACCATGGGCGAGGAGCGAAATAGAAGGCATCACCGATTATGAAACCTTTACGGGAACTCTGCCCTGCGTCGGGAATCAGGAAACCGGATTGGCGAATTTTGCTGCCGGCGGGAGCGGTAGCGTAGGGGAGCCAGAGCAGAGGAACGCGGAAAAGCCGGAAATTCGCGTTTACGAGCGCGACCGTTTTGTCGACGTGGATGCGCGCGTTCAGAGCGAAGAACTGCCAGGTCGGGTGAGACGGTTCGCAAATGGTGATCCATGCCTGGTGGACGAGATAAAGATCACCGGCAAAGCGTTCGACGCGGCGGGCGTTGAAATAAAGAGGATTGTCGGTTAGCAGCACCTCGGGATTGGGCTGGCGCTCGATTTTGAAAGTGCCGTGAACGTTGTAGAAAAGGCCGTGGCCGGTGCTGACATTGTAATGAGCTTCGGTGGCTTCGAGGTGCTCGCTGCCGTAGTCGAGAAGAACGTGGCCGGTGGCGACGGCTTCGTTGGTCTTGTTGTTGTATTCGACGTGGTCGGCGCGAAGCCGCGTATCCCCGTAGTGGATGTCTACGTTTCCGTCCGCGGTCGTAATGTCGCCCTTCGTCTTTTGCGTGTTTGCGTAGAGCTCCGCAACTTCGGCTTTTGCCGACTTGCGGGGAACCTGCTGGGCGCGAACAGCAGCGAAAGGACTTCCTAGAAAAGCCAGGATAATTGCAAAGGAGACGGAAGAGCGAAGCACGGAATGAGCACGTGCGCTGGGATGAAGGATTACGCGGAGCATGCAGTCAGTGAAAGCAGTTCCATAGCCTAGCATGGGGTCGCAGGGATTTGAAGGCGAGCGCAAGCTGCGAGTTGCATGCCGCCGCGGGGCGAGCGGCGGAAAACCGCTGGTTCGTGAAACGGGACGGCAAAGCCGCACGTCTGACGGAGCACAGGGTTGGTTGGCCCTTCCAGAAACATTTGATTCACAAGGCATTCCGGCAGGAGTATCATGCCGGGCTTTGCATACAGGGGGATGGCAATGAAGCGTATGTCGAGTGGTCTGCGCACGATTTTGGCTTGTGTGATGGTTTCAGGCGTGTTGGCCGTGTGCACGGGGGCGGGACCCGCGGATCAACCGAAGCCTGCTGATAAATTCAAGAATCTGGAGTTTCGCGAGATTGGCCCGGCAGTGATGGGCGGGCGCATCGACGATTTCGCGGTGGTCGAGAGCAATCCAAAGATCATTTTTGTGGGGACGGCGTCGGGCGGCGTGTGGAAGACCACGAATAACGGCACGACGTGGGAGCCGGTGTTCGACAAGGAAGGCGTCTCGACCATCGGCGACATTGCAATTGCGCCATCCGATCCTTCAGTGGTGTGGGTAGGGAGCGGTGAGCCGAACAATCGCCAGAGTTCTTCCTGGGGCGACGGCGCCTACAAATCCATGGACGGCGGCAAGACTTGGAAGAACATGGGGTTGGAAAAGACGCACCACATCGGGCGAATCGTAATTCATCCGAAGAATCCGGATGTCGTGTACGTGGCAGCGCTCGGACATCTTTGGGGGCCGAATCCGGAGCGCGGCGTATACAAAACGAGTGACGGTGGTAAAACCTGGTCCCAAGTGCTTAAAGTCAACGACGACACGGGAGTCAGCGACGTCGCCATGGACCCCGACAGCCCCGACATTCTCTACGCTGCTGCCTATCAGCGCCGCCGCACTCCGTTCGGTTTCAACGGCGGCGGCCCCGACAGTGCCATTTACAAAACCATCGACGGCGGCGCTACTTGGAAAAAACTCACCAAAGGTTTGCCCTACGAAAATGGCGGCGAGACGGGCCGTATCGGCCTGGACGTTTACCGCAAAGATCCCAACATCATCTACGCGATCGTGCAGCACGAAAAAGGCGGAACGTTCCGCAGCGAGGACAAGGGCGAGACGTGGAAGAAAATGGGCGACACGGACCCGCGGCCTTCGTACTACAGCCAGATTCGAATCGATCCCAACAATGATCTTCGGATTTGGGAACTCGGCGCGCCGATGTATTACTCGGAGGACGGCGGCAAGACGTTTACGACGCAGCGCGTGCGGGGCATTCACGGCGACTACCACGCGATGTGGATCGACCCGGCCGATTCGAATCACATGATTACCGGTTCGGACGGCGGGATTCACTGGAGCTACGACGCCGGGAAGAACTGGGACTTCCTCAACACCATCGCTATCGGGCAATTTTACGAAATCTCGCTCGACAACCAGAAGCCGTACCAAATCTGCGGCGGCTTGCAGGACAACGGAAGCTGGTGCGGGCCGAGCCAGACGATGGTCCGCGATGGCATTGCCAATGAAGACTGGCAGGTGATTCACGGCGGCGACGGCTTTTATGCCGCTATCGACAACGTCGAGCCGTGGATTGCATACACAGAATCGCAGGATGGGCACATCGCCAGGCGCGACCTGCGTACCGGCCAACAACGGTCGGTCATGCCGGAAGCGAAAATGACCGACCCGCATTACCGCTTCCAGTGGAATTCCCCGGTCGCGATTTCCGCGCACGACCACAACACGGTCTATTACGGCGGAAACTACCTCTTCAAGTCCACAAACCGCGGTGACACCTGGGAGCGCCTCGGCGGTGACCTCACCACCGGTGCCGATCGCAACAAGCTCCAGATTTTCGGCAAAACTCCGGACAAGAACACGCTCTCGCGTCACGACGGCGTCCAGGAATATCCGACCATCACGACGTTGAGCGAATCGCCGCTCACTCCCAATGTGTTGTGGGTAGGGACGGACGACGGCAACGTGCAGGTGACGCGGGACGGCGGCAAGACTTGGAAAAACGTGGCGAAGAAAGCCCCCGGCGTCCCGAGCGGAACCTACGTGAGCCGAGTGGTTGCTTCGAAGACCGTAGAAGGGGCTGCGTTTGTAACGTTTGACGGGCACCGCAGCGACGATTACAGCATTTATATTTTTGCGACCACAGATTACGGCGAAAACTGGAAAGCCATTCGCAACGGCATCCCGGATTCCGCCGGAACCGTACACGTCATCCGCGAGCATCCGCGCAACACCAACTTGCTTTTTGCTGGCACCGAATTTGGCCTCTGGGTTTCCTGGGATCGCGGTGCGAATTGGACCGCGTTGAAAAATAACTTCCCGACTGTGCCAGTCGACGACATCCAAATCCAGGCCCGCGAAAATGACCTAGTGCTGGCGACGCACGGGCGCTCGATTTGGATTTTCGATGACGTGACTCCGATCGAAAAAATGGACGCAAGAGTGGAATCCTCACCGCTGACTTTTTTCCCGCCGCATGCAGCCACGACCTGGAGCATCCGCCAGCGCCGCTGGAGCGCCGGGCAAAAAATGTTCACGGCGAAGAATCCGCCGTATGGAGCACTGCTGAGCTACTACCTGAAGGATGCCGTCCCGGCTGAAGCGCCAAAGAAAGACAAAGACAAGAAAGAAGGAGCGGAAGAACAGGCCAAACCAGAGGCGAAGAGCGACGCCGGAGAAAAGAAAGAAGGCAAAGTAAAAATCACCGTGACGGACAAGGACGGCAAAGCCGTCCGGGAGTTCGACGGACCTGGATCCGCCGGCGTGAACCGCTCCAACTGGGACTTGCGTTCGAATCCACCCGCCGAACCTACGCCGCAGCAATTGGAAGCCGAGGCGGCGGGTTTCGGCTTCGGGCCGCGCGGGCCCTTCGTCGATCCTGGCGAATACACAATCAAAATCAAAGCAGGCGACCAGGAAGCCACCCAGAAAGTCACCGTCGAAGACGACAACCGCGTCACTTTCTCCGCGGCTGATCGCGCCGCACGCCGGGAAGCCATCGACAAGCTTTACGCCATGGCTAAAACCTCCGACAAGGACCGCAGAACCATCGAAGGAATTCAGAAAGCCCTGAAGGATGCTCGGGAACAATGGAAAAAAGACGCCGGAAAACCCAACGCCACGAAAATTCCCGAAGACATCGTCAAAGCCGCCGACGAATTGCAGAAAAAAGTTGATGCCGTCGCCGAAAAATTCATTCGCGAACAGCAATCTCTCGGCAACGCCGGGCCTCCGTTCGAATGGAAGCCCGATCCGCTGCCCATCCAGGTCCAGGGACTGCTGAATGACCTGGACGGCTTTTCCGCCGCTCCCGATGGCCAGCAAAAAGAAAAGCTCGAAGAACTCACGCCGCTGGTCAGCGACGCCTCTGCGGCAGTGAAGAATATCGCGGAAACGGAACTGCCCGCTCTGAACAAGAAAATGAACGAAGCGGGCATTCCGCACATCGTTCCGGCGCCCCCGCCCTCGCGTGGCGGGCAAGGCGGTGAAGAGGAGCAGGAGAGGTAGGATCCGCGGCGCCGAGACGGTTTTCGGGAAGCGGCGTCTAAGCGTGGCGGAAGAGTGTCTTTGGCAGGGTGCAGCGAGTGCGCCTTGCCAATCGCTATCGAAAAAATCTCAGGGGTTTACCACTATTTGTGGAGGAGAAGCGAATGAGGAAGCAGCGCAGAGGGCGTAGCTTGGCCGCGTGGTTCATCACTTTCGGAATGTTTCTGGGGATTGCAATTGGCGCAGCGGCGAAAGCTCACGCGAGCCAACAGGATCTCACGGATCAGGAAAAAGACAAGAAAGAAGAAAAGAAGGACGAGAAGAAAGACGAAAAAAAAGGGCTGTCTCTCAAGCCTGACCACAAAATCGAGTTCACCACCGATGAAGGCACCTGGCTTTCGCTCGACGTGTCGCCGGATGGCAAGACGATCGTGTTCGAATTGATCGGCGACATCTACACGCTGCCAATCGAGGGCGGGCAGGCCAAGCTGATCGATGGCGGTATGGCCTTCGACAGCCAGCCGAAATTTTCTCCCGACGGCAAGTGGATCGCTTTTCTTTCCGACCGCGAAGGCATGGAAAACGTTTGGATCATGCATCCCGATGGCAGCGAGCCGAAGCAGGTATCCAAGGATCCGAACGGCGAATTCGCATCGCCGAGCTGGTCCCCCGACGGGAAATACATCTTTGTGTCCAAGACGAATTTCGGTATCGGGCCGCGCGAAATCTGGATGTACCACGTGGATGGCGGCACGGGGATTCAGATCACCAAGTCCAAGCCGACGCCCACGATTCGCCGCCAGGACCGCCCCAACGATATGGGAGTCGTTGCTTCGGCAGATGGAAAGTATCTCTACTTTGCGGAGCGGCACGGCGATTTTGGCTACAACCAAATGTTTCCGCAGTGGAGTATCAAACGGAAGGATCGCAAGACAGGCGATGAAGACGTAATCATCCAGCAGCCGGAAAGCGCTTTTCGCCCGCTGCTTTCCCCCGACGGAAAATTTCTCGTCTACGTGAGCCGCTATGAAACCGAAACCGGGCTGCGGATGCGCAACCTGGAGACGGGCGAAGACCACTGGATACGCTATCCCGTGACGCGTGACGATCAGGAAGCTTTGTTTACCCGCGACCTGTTTCCTGCGTATGCTTTTCTTCCCGGCGCCAAAGAAATTGTCTACAACCAAAACGGCAAAATTCGCCGGCTGAACCTGGAAACCGGCACCGAACGAGTGATCCCTTTTACTGCGGCAGTTTCGCAAGACATCGGACCGAAACTTGATTTTCCGCAAAAGGAAGAGACCGGGCCGGTGAAGGTGCGATTAATCATGGACCCAGTCGAATCGCCGGACGGGAAAACGCTGGCGTTCTCTGCCATGACGCATCTATACACGCTGGATCTTCCCGGCGGAAAGCCGCAGCGGCTAACGAGTGGAAACTCGACGGAATTTCAGCCGGCGTGGTCGCCCGACGGAAAGTGGATTGCGTACGTAAGTTGGAGCAGCTCCGGCGGCCAGCTTTGGAAGCTTCCCGCTGCGGGCGGCCAGCCGCAGCAGCTTTCCAAATCGCTGGCGGTGTACAGCAACCCGGTGTGGTCGCCGGACGGCTCGCGCATCGTGCTGTTGCGCGGCAATGCATACGACCGCGAGAACAGCCTTTTTGACTTTGGACAAACCGGCAATGCCGACCTGATTTGGATTCCTGCGGAGGGAGGCGACGCGAATCTCATCTTGCCCGCACGGGGAGCGGGAGGGCCGCACTTCGCGAGTGAAAAAGACCGCATTTACGTCTACACGCCGCAGGGATTGATTTCGCTTCGCTACGACGGCACCGATCGCCGCACCCACCTGATTGTGAAAGGCAAAGGAAGCTATTATGCCGAAGAGCCCATTTCGGCGGATGACATAACGCCCAGCCCAGATGGCCAGTGGGCGCTCGTGCACCTCATGAATCAGCTCTATGTGATGCCGTTGCCACCGGCTGCGGCGGGCGAAGCGCCAACCGTTAACATCACGGGGCCAGCGGTGCCGGTGAAGCGCTTGACCGACATCGGCGCCGATTATTACGGATGGGCCGACGGCGGCGCGACGATTACTTGGGCCGTCGGGCCGAGCTATTTCCGGCAGCCGCTGGCGTCGATCAAGTTCGAAGCGCCGAAGGAAGAAAAGAAAGAGGGCGAGAAGAAAGACGGCGGCGATAAAGATAAAAAGGATGGCGACGCTAAGGACGCGGATAAGAAAGACGCGGCGCAGTCTGCGGACACGAAGAAAGAAGAAGAGAAACCAGAGAAGTTCAAAGAACAAGAAAAAGAGGTAACCGAAATCAGGGTCAGTCTGGAGATGCCCAGAAAAACTCCTAAGGGCACGATCATCCTTCGCGGTGCGACAGTCGTCACGATGAAGGGCGATGAAGTGCTAAAGAATGCTGACATCGTCGTCGAGAACAACCGGATCAAGAGCGTCGGCGCAAAAGGCAGCGTGCCTGCCGGTGCCAAGGTGTTTGACGTCAGCGGCAAAACCATCAGTCCCGGCTTCATCGACACGCATGCCCACTGGTTCGAAATTCGCCGCGGCATTCTCGACAAGCAGAACTTTGCGTTTCTCGCGAATTTGGCGTACGGCGTGACCGCTGGGCTGGACGTTCAGACGTCGACGAACGACATGTTTGCCTATCAGGACCTCGTGGATACCGGCGACATTATCGGCTTGCGCGCGTATTCCACGGGGCCGGGCGTTTTCTCCGACAACAATTTTGAGAGCGAGCAGGAAGTCAAAGGCGTGCTCACCAAATATCGCGACTACTACGGCACGCATAACATCAAGAGCTACCTGGTGGGCAACCGCAAACAGCGCCAGTTCATGGTCGAAGCCTCCAAAGAACTCGGAATGATGCCCACCACCGAAGGCGCTCTCGACCTGAAACTCAACTTAACCCACGTCATCGACGGCTTCCACGGCAACGAACACACTTTGCCCATCACTCCGCTGTTCAACGACGTTCTGCAAATGTTCGCCAAGTCCGGCATCGCCGAAACTCCGACACTCATCGTGAATTATGGTGGACCCTTCGGCGAAAATTACTGGTACGAATACACCAACGTTCACGACAACGCCAAGCTCAACCACTTCATGCCGCACCGGCTCATCGACGAGAAAACCAATCGTCGTCCCGAATGGTTCCGCCAGGACGAATACGCGTTTCCGAAGCTGGCCGCGCAAATGGCCAAGCTCGAGCGCGCCGGCGGCCTCGTTGGCGTCGGAAGCCACGGACAGCTGCAAGGGCTGGGCTACCACTGGGAGATGTGGATGCTCGCGTCCGGGGGAATGACACCGATGGAAGTACTGAGATGCGCGACGGTCAATGGCTCGCACATTGTCGGCCGCCCCGCCGAAATCGGCAGCATCGAGGCGGGCAAGCTGGCCGACTTAATCATTTTTGACAAGAACCCGCTCGACGACATTCACAACACCAACACCATTCACTGGGTGATGAAAAACGGCGAGCTCTTCGAGGGCGACACGCTGAATCAGGTGTGGCCGGAACAGAAAAAACTCGAGCCGCTGTTTTTCTGGAACAATTACGACGCGCCGAAGGCCGGCGAGCCCCTCAGCTACGGAAAAACCGTTCAGCCGTAGGCATCGATGCAACCGCACTCGCCTGTAGGGGCGCAGCACCGCTGCGCCCACCCTGGTCCTAGGGCTTGGCGGCAGCTTTCATTTGCGTGCTGCGGTACCACTCGAACGTGCGCGTTAAACCCTCCTCGAAACCAACTGGCGGATCGTAGTTGAGAAACTCTCTCGCCTGCGAAATGTCCGCTTGCGAGTCGCGGATGTCTCCGTCGCGGGACGGTTCGTACTTGGCCTCGAGCGTCCTGCCCGTAACCCTGGCGAGGGCGCGCAGCACTTCATTCAACGAAACGCGTCCGCCGCAGCCGACGTTGAAGACTTTGCCGGAAACGTTAGGCGCTTCGCAGGCGAGGAGATTGGCTTGCACGGCGTTATCCACGAAAGTGAAATCGCGAGTCTGCTCGCCGTCGCCAAAAACCACCGGCTGCGTTTCGTCGAGAAACGCGGTGCAAAACTTCGCGAGCACGCCGGAGTACGGCGAGCTGGGATCCTGGCGCGGGCCAAAAATGTTGAAATAGCGCAGCGAAACGTTTTCCAGGCCGTAGCAGCGGCCGAACGTCTGGCCGTAAAGCTCGCCAACATACTTGGTCACGCCGTACGGGGAAATCGGCTGCGGCTGCATGGTTTCGAGTTTGGGAAGCGTGGGCGTCTCGCCATAAGCCGAAGACGAAGCCGCGAAGACCACGCGCTTGACCTTCATTTCTTTTGCCGCCACCAGCACGTTGAGCGTCCCGTCGATATTGATGCGATTGGTTTCGATGGGATCCTTAACCGACCGCGGCACGGAAGTGCGCGCGGCGAGGTGCAAAACGTATTCCGCTTCGTGCATGGCTTTGCGCACCACTTCGATGTCCGTGATGCTGCCCTTGATAAACGTGATCTTGTTGCGGCATTCGGCGAGATTTTCTTCTTTGCCGGAAGAAAGATCGTCGAGGACCACGACGCTGTGTCCGCGGCGAACGAGTTCGTCAACCGAATTTGAGCCGATGAAACCGGCGCCGCCCGTAACGAGGTAGCGCATTCAGGAAACCCTCCTAGCTCTTGAGCCCTCCCAGGGGCCGGTGATGTGAGCGGCGAGCGGGAGACGTCCGCCGTGGTTATCGACGCAAGGCCGGCAAAGACGGCTGGCCCGCGTTTTGATACGCTTTTAGTTCGCGGCAAGCCGGCGAAGGGAGCCGGATGGCTTCCGCGTCCGAAAAGACATTGTACGACGGAAGCGGGGTTGGTAAAGGAATGTTTGCGGGGAGCGTCGCGGAAAAAGCATGAGTGCCAAGAAAAGCGTTGCCATTGTCGCGGTGGCATTGGTTGGGTTCGGAGTGGGGGTGATTTACTACCTGCACGCGCGGGGCAGTCAGCCTGCGCCGGCGGTGGTTTCCGCGGAGCCGAAGGAATTTCACGCCGCGCCTCCGCCGGAGAAACTGGAAACGAGCGCAACGAAAAAGGAATCGGCGCCGGAGGCCAAGGCCGAGGAAAAGAAAGCTGCGCCGAGCACGCCCACAATTGTCCCGCCGGTGGACACCGGGTTGCCGTTGAAAGCCGGAGAGGTGCTCGAATTCACCGCCAACGTGGCGAAGCTGAGCAACGTAGCCACACTCAGCGTGAAAGTGGTTGGGCGGGGGAATTTTGCGGGGAAAAGCGCGTGGCACTTGCAGGCAAGCGCGCACACGCAGAATCCGCTGCGGATGGTCTTCGAGCTGGACGACCAGTTTGATTCGTATAGCGACGCGGGAACACTCGCCAGCATGCAGTACGAGATGCGGCTGAGCGAGCGCGGGCAAAAAGTGGAATCGCTGCAGCGCATGACCGCTTCGGACAAAGAGCCGGCGCCGGCGGACGCCTCCGCGGCGCGGGTGCTGCCCGGGACGCGCGATCCGCTGGGAATGCTGGAGTACCTGCGCAACGTGGATTGGAGCAAGACTCCGGAAGTGCGCAGTCCGGTGTACGACGGGCACAAACTGTACGACGTGCGCGCGAAACTGGCGGGCTCGGAGGCGGTGGAAGTGGCGTCGGGAAAGTACGCCGCGTCGAAGATTGGAATCCGCGTTTTGGAGGATGGCGTGGAGATGAAAGACGCGTCGTTTACGCTGTATTTGTCCAATGACGCCGCGCGCACTCCGGTGCTGCTGGAAGCGGTCCTGCCTTTCGCCACCGCTCGGGTGGAGTTGGTAAAGACGAGATAGTGGTGAGTGACGAGTAGCGAGCGGTAAGGGCGGAATGGTATGACGGGTTGACCGGGGCTGGGAATGCACCCCCCTACCACCCGGGTGTTTTTGCAAAAGAGTGCGGAAGTGATTGAAAAGAAAGAGAAGGCGACTGACGATCTAAGGCACTGTGACGCACTGAAAGTAGTGCCAGAACGCGAGTTTTGGTCGGGTGGTATGACCTGTTGGAGGGATGGGAGGAGGGCGCGGGGTTTAAAAGGACCGCGCGGCGCGAGGGCATGGCGTCTTGGGGGGCACAAAAGGACTGTGCCTATGTAACCATGTTAGCATAGCACATTCTTGGTATTTGTAAAGTAATACTTATAAGTGGCCTGTTTACTATTAGATAACGGGTCGTCGGGAGATGGCGACACCCGCGCCCTGAAAACCGCGGCAGCCGCCACAAATAAGTGTTTTGCATTCTGGAGGTTCCCACCTTTTCAAAAACCAAATGCGAAAAGGTAGGCTACACCAGAAGTCTTTGCGGATCGATGGTCGGCGTTAAGGATGATCCACCCGCCGGCCGAATCGACTTCTTGCGGTCCGATAGATCAGTTGGGAGGAGGCAGGAAATCTTCGGTGGCGAACGGGTACGCGATATTCACGCCCTTGCCGCCGCCGTCGGGCGTGGTCCAGAAACTCACGCGCCGCAGCTGCGGGTTCTGCGCTGCTAGTGTGGCGAAGGCCTGGCCATATTGAAGGCACAGAGCGGCGTCGGAGTAGTAATAGGTTTCGGCGGCTCCGTAAATCTGTGGCGCACCAAGCGACGGGAGAGTCGCATCCGCGTCGGCCAAGATTCGCTGCGCGAGTTGGTTGTAAGTGGCGCTGGTCGAGGTCATGTACCACGCGAACTCAATTTCCGCGGGGATGGGCAGTCCGTTGTCGACCATGAATTTCATACCGCGGTAGGGCCAGAACATGGACCTGTGGCCGTTGAGGGCGGGGTACACGGAATCGACGTAAGTGTCGTCCAATACCGCAGCCTGGCTGAAGTCCACGTTGAAGTAAACGGACGGCTCGATGCCACTCTGGGAAACGACGCTGACAAAACGAGGGTAATTGGACGTCAGGAACCATCCCTCATTGGGATTGCCGTCAGACTCACCGGGGGCAGGAATTGTGACTCCACAATCGAGGAAGATCCGGGACACAACCGGAACGCCGTCGGGCCGGGTCACTCCGCTTACGGCGCCGAGCACCTTGTCTGTGGTGGTTTGGATGCGGAAAATGTATTCGGCAGCGCTCAAATTACTGTAACCCAGTCCGGTTGTTGGAGTTCCTATCGTAAAATCCGCTGCTCCTAACCAATTGAGGGCGAGGATCAGGCGGAGGCGGTTTCCATCGGAACCTTGCACCGCGGCAACATCTTGCGCGTACATTTGAAGATTGGCTGCTTCCTGGTCAGCCATGGGGAAGGTGGCGCGCCAAGTCTGATTAAAATTGGTTGTTCCCGGCTCGGTGACGAACCAAATCGCGGTTTGAATGATGGTAGCGCCGCGGTCGGCCATGCCCTGGAGTTGCGTTTGCACCGTCTGACGCACCGCAGGCTGGTTGTAAATGGTAATAAAAGCGGTACTGTCAAAATCAGAGCCGAAGGCATGGTAGTCCACGCCGACATCGTAACCTTGGATGTGCCCGACGGGGATAAGGGTGACGGAACTGGATTTCGAGGCGTCGGTGACAGAGGTGGCTGTAACGCTTATGGTTATGCCG
>Ga0187778_10001019_pt1 | contig 19959 bp, 30 predicted proteins | sample 1015_Q2_SP5_20_M_FD_132418 | JGI IMG/M metagenome (GOLD analysis project Ga0187778, IMG submission 132418) | Tropical peat soil microbial communities from peatlands in Department of Meta, Colombia - 1015_Q2_SP5_20_MG | ecosystem: Environmental > Terrestrial > Soil > Wetlands > Peat | place...
GTCGCTGACCGAGCCCGAGCTGCCGTGGAGTGAGTGGCTCCTGTTTCCGTCGGAAATCGGGCCTTACGGTGCAACCGGTGCACCGACGGCATCGATAGCGACGGAGGCGATCCTGAAGCTCAAGGCCTTCGACGCCTCGGCATCGGCGGATACTGGTGACCTCTGGTCGGACGTGACGTTCGGGACCAATACCACCAACAATGGGCAGAACCTGTTATTACTGGCGCCCGGAGCATCCGGCACGATCCACGTAACGATCACGCCGAATCCGGCCCAGATCGGCACGACCGTGCGCGGACGTATCTACATCGATACGTTCAATAGCGTGGTCAACACCGGGGATGAGGTGGTCGCGCTCCCGTACGCGTACACGATCGCACCGTAGCTCGCGAAGCGCAGGGCCCGGCCGGCTAATGATGCCGGCCGGGCTTGCGGCTCTCCCGCTCCTTGCCGCTCGGACGTACCATGCGGCAAAACGCAGGGGTGCCGCCATGCTTCAACGGATCCGCCTCGCCGCCTGCGCGGCGATACTACCCCTCTCGCTCCCGCTCGCCGCCTGGGCGCAGTTGCCGGCAGGTCAGGGCGAGGAGATCGCCGCCGCCAAGTGCGGCGGCTGCCATGATGCGAGCCGCCTTGCCGCCCCGGGCTATTCACGGGAAGGCTGGCAGCGTGTCATCGGCCGGATGGAAAAGCTCGGAGTGACGCTCACACCGGAGCAGCTGCCGGTGCTCACCGATTATCTGGCCCGGACCTTCCCGCCACAGCGCGACGCGGCGGCGAAAGTGATCCCGGGGAGCGTCACGGTCTCGTTCCACGAATGGGCGGTCGCCACCCCCGGCGCGTTTCCGCACGATCCGCTCGCGACTGCGGACGGGGAGCTCTGGTACACGGGTCAGCGCGCTAGTCTCTTAGGGCGCATCGATCCCGCGACCGGCACGATCCGTGAATTCCACACGCAAATTCCGGATTCCGGACCCCACGGGCTGACCGCGGATGCGGCCGGGGACATCTGGTTCACCGCGAACTACGCAGGCTACATCGGCCAGCTCAATCCGAAGAACGGGGCCATCAAGGCTTACCGCATGCCAGATCCGGCCGCACGCGACCCGCACACGGCGGTGTTCGATGCCAAAGGGGTGCTCTGGTTCACGGTCCAGGGCGCCAACATGGTCGGGCGTCTCGATCCGCGCACGGGTGAGGTGAAGCTCGCCACCGTGCCGACGGCGCACGCGCTGCCCTACGGCATCATCGTGAGCTCGAAGGGCGTACCGTACTTCTGCGAATTCGGCACCAACCGGATCGGCGAGATCGATCCGCAGACGCTCGCGGTTCACGAGCACGTGCTGCCGGAGGCGGGGGCTCGGCCGCGGCGTCTCGCCCGAACCGACGACGACGTCATCTGGTACTCGGACTACGCGCGCGGTGTTCTCGGCCGCTTCGATCCGCGCACGGGCGCGGCGCGCGAGTGGCCGTCGCCGGGCGGCCCGACTTCGGCTCCGTACGGCATCACCGTGCTCAAGGGCATCGTCTGGTACAGCGAGTCCGGGGTGCGACCCAACACCCTGGTGCGCTTCGATCCCTCTTCCGCCACCTTCCAGAGCTGGACGATCCCCTCGGGCGGGGGCGTGGTGCGCAACATGATGCCGACCCGCGATGGCGGCCTCGTGCTCGCCGAGAGCGGCGTGGGCAAGGTCGCGCTGGTCGAGATCCGGTAAGCTAAGTAGCTCAAGTCTTCAGATCTCAAAATAGAGAGGAAACCTTCATGTCCCGACGCGTGCTCACCTCGATCGCCGGCGCTGCGCTGCTGGCGCTTTGCGCCTGCGTCGCCAACACCACCTTCACCACGACGTGGAAGGCGCCCGACGTGGCGGGGCTGAGCCCGGTCGGCAAGACGATCGCTGCGGTGTTCGTCTCGCGCGATGAGAGCCAGCGCCGTGGCGGCGAAGATGCCATGGTCGCGGATCTCAACCGCTTCGGCGCGCACGGGATGCCCGCCTACACCTTGCTGCCGAGCGGCACGCGCCCCAACGCGGACGCAGCGCGGGCGGCGTTCAAGCAGGCCGGCGCGAACGCGGTCGTGGTCATGCGCGTCGTGGGCAAGGAGCAGCAGATCACCTACACGCCCGGCGGCCCGACGCCCGCCTACTACGGGGGTTTCGGCCCCTATTGGGGATACGGCTGGGGCATGGCCTACGAGCCGGGGTATCTGCGCACCGACACCGTCGTTGCGGTCGAGACGACCGTATACTCACTCGACCGCGACAAGCTCCTCTGGGCGAGCCAGAGCCGTACCACGAACCCCGACAATCTTCCCGCGCTGATCAACGAGGTCGCCGACGCCACGGCCAATGAAATGGTCAAGCAGGGGCTGCTGGTGCCTCCCCCCAAATCCTGAGTAAGCCTCACCCATAAAGCCTTGTCGTCCCGAGTGGTCGGCCCGCCTCGGCCCGGGGGCAACCGCGACGTGCGTGCCGCCGTGGTGGGATGTTGATGCCGCTGCTTAAGCGTCGGCCAGCCCTACACTGTCATCGCAGCGCCACACGTGGCCGGCGCGTCGTGGCAGGCGAGGGCGATTACGCGAGCCAAGCCGGGGCAGGGCGCCTGGCCGCAAGATCAGCAATGAGGTGCGCCATCGCGCTATGATGCGCACCGCCCAGGCGGTCATGCGCGCGCTCACTCCGCGCCAAGCCCGATAACAAAGGAGGATTCGATGAAGCTCACATCGCTTGCGCTGGCCGCTGCACTGGCAGTCGCCGGTTACGCACAGGCTCAGACAGCGGCTCAAAGCCCACCCCCATCGTCGTCTCAGGCTCCCGCGGCGTCGTCGTCCTCGGGGAAGATCGGCCATGCCTGCAAGAAGGAGATCCATGCTCTCTGCGGGCATGCGCACGGCCAGGAAATGAATGACTGCGTCAAGGCCGGTCTCGACATGAACAAGTTCTCGGACAGCTGCAAGGCCGAGATCAAGGCTCACGGAGCGAAGTCGAGCTCGTCATCGAGCAAGCCCAGTAGCTGATGGCCGCAGACCTTTGCGGCTGACGCACGGCTGCCCTGCGACCCGTGCGGGACGTGCTTCCCGCGCGGGCCTTGAGCGCGCGCGTCTGCTTGCCGCATTCGCACCATGGCCTCTGCACGCGGACTGAATACCCGCTGCGTTCACGCCGCCCACGCGCCCGATCCGGCCTTTGGGTCGCTCGCAGAGCCCATCTATCTGTCGACGACCTTCGAGCGCAGTGCCGACGGCGGCTATCCACGTGGCTATCGCTACAGCCGCGAGGGAACGCCGAACCGCGGGGCGCTGGAAGAGTGCGTGGCGGCGCTCGAGGGCGGTGTGGGAGGCGTCGCGTTCTCCTCGGGACTCGCCGCGAACCTGGCGCTCATCGAGCTCCTCGATCGCGGCGATCAGCTGGTCGCCCCCGTGCAGGGTTATTACGGCACGCTCAAGCAGTTCCACGAAACCGCAGGGCGCCGGGGCGTTGAGGTTACGCTCGTCGACTTCAGCGACGCCGCGAACGTCGAGGCGGCCGTGAGTGCCGCGACGGAACTGATCTGGGTCGAGACGCCCGCCAACCCGCTGCTCGCCATCACCGATCTCGCGCGGATCGTCGAGATCGGCCGCGAGTGCGAGGCGCAGGTCGTGTGCGACAACACGTTTGCGACGCCCGTCTGCCAGCGGCCGTTCGACTTCGGCGTCGACGTGGTGGTTCACAGCGGCACGAAGTATCTCGGTGGCCACAGCGACGTGCAGAGCGGGCTGCTCGTGGTGCGCGAGAATGGCGTGCTGCTCGAGCGCCTCAGGGACTGGCAGAAGCTCGCCGGCGCGACGCTCGCCCCGTTCGACTCCTGGCTGCTCAGGCGCAGCATCGCGACGCTCGCGCTGCGCGTTCGTACGCAATGCGCGAGCGCGCAGAGCATTGCCGAGTTTCTCACCGGGCACGGAAGCGTCGAGCGGGTGTACTACCCGGGACTTGCCGGGCATCCGGGCCACGACATCGCGGTACGGCAGATGCGGGGCGGATTCGGGGCAATCATTTCCGTGTGCATCAAGGGTGGCGCTGAGGCCGCGATGGCGGTGGCGGCCCGGACGCAGCTCTTCACCCGCGCCACGAGTCTCGGCGGGGTCGAGAGCCTCATCGAGCATCGTGCCTCGATCGAAGGGCCGGGCACGACCACGCCGCAGAATCTGCTGCGACTTTCCATTGGCATCGAGGACGCCGAGGATCTGATCGCCGATCTCGACCAGGCGCTCGGGTAGCCCTTCGTCCCGCTGATGGCCCTTGACCGCACCTGCCTGCGGATCGGATGATCAATCGAGACACGAATTCCGCAGTGCGCTTTTGCCGGGGCGAAGCTTGCGGGTGGCGACCAGACCCACAACGGGTGGATGCACGGGCCGCCGAACCACCCGTGGGATAGTCGTGCGGGTAACGCCGCACCGCACTGCGGCGCCTCCTGAGCGGGTATCCGCGACGATCTCTCCGGGCGCTGTCCGCGGTGGGGCCGCTCCGTCACCGCACCCCGAGTTGAATCGCCAGCAGCGTGTCGATTTGCGCCGCGCTCATCCGTCATGAGAGGTACGGTGAGCGCAGCGCCCGTTGTCAATCGCCGGCGGTTCACGCAGGCGCTCGGTGTTTTAGGCCTGGCACAGCTGTGCACGGCAGGGATCATGGCCCAGCGGAGTGAAGCCGGAACGGGGCATGCGGTGACGGCGGATCACTCACGGGACTTACATGTGGTCGGCCTCGCGGTGAGCGGGATCCTGGAAGGCCACCTCAAGGCTGGCTACATGGCAGGTGCCGTCGCGCTCATCGCGCGTGGCGATGCCGCCGAACTCGTGGTCGTCGGGGACAAGGCGAAGGAGCGGACCGATCCGTTGCGCAACGACAGCATCTTCCGCATCTCCTCGATGACCAAGCCCATCACTGCGGCGGTGACGATGATGCTGATCGAAGAGGGCCGGCTGCATCTCGATGAGCCGGTTGACCGGTGGCTGCCGGAGCTCGCCCGACGGCGTGTCCTGAAGACGATCAGCAGCCCGCTCGATGACACGGTGTGGGCGAAGCGCGCGATCACGGTGGAGGACCTCCTGACGTTTCGCTGCGGCACGGGGATATTGCTGGCACCAGCCGATACGTATCCGATTCAGCGGCAGATCGCAGCGCTCGAGCTCCCGGGATTCGGGCCGCCGGATCCCGCGTCCCGCCTGAGCCCCGACGAGTGGCTGCGCAGGCTCGGCACGCTGCCGCTCATGGCACAACCGGGTGAGGCGTGGCTGTACAACACGGGCTCTGCGATCCTCGGGGTGCTCCTCGAGCGGGTGTCGGGTCTCTCGTTTCCAGACCTCCTGCGCAGGCGGCTTTTCGAGCCGCTCGACATGAAGGACACGGGGTTCTTCGTGCCCGAGGGCAAGCGCAATCGGCTCGTGAGCGCGTATCGGCTGGACGCGGGCCGGCTGGAACGCTACGACTCCCCGGACAAGAGCGCCTGGACATCGGCACCAGCGTTCCCGGATGGCGGTGCGGGACTCGTGTCCACAGTCTACGACTATCTCGCTTTCTCACGCCTCGTGTTGGGAGGAGGTCGCTTCGCGGGACGACATCTCTTGTCGGAAGCCTCCGCCGCCGCCATGACGCGGGATCACCTGACGGCCGAGCAACGCTCAAGGGGTGAGGCGATTCTCGGCGGCGGACGGGGTTGGGGCTATGGCACTTCGGTGGTAGTCCAAAAGACCGCTGCGGGGGTTCCTCCGCGTGCGTTCGGGTGGAACGGCGGACTTGGGACCACGTGGGTGGCCGACCCACAGTCGGGAACCACGGCGATTCTCCTCACACAGACGATGTTCACCTCTCCCGAGGTGCCGGCGATACATCAGGAGTTCTGGCACGCGGTCTTCTCGCCGGAGTTGCTCTAGCGCTGCGGGCCGCACGATTGAACCGAGCAGCGCTGGCACCTACAAAGGACCTCAGATGGGATCACTCGTCGAGGGTATTGAGGAGGCACATCGCGGCATCCGGCCTTGGGTGCCGGTGTCGGCGCTCGAGCGAAGCGCGGCGCTGTCCGCGCGTCTTGGCGTCGAGATATGGCTCAAGTGCGAGCACCTCCAGCCCACGGGGTCTTTCAAGATCCGTGGCGCCACCAACAAGATCCGCTTGCTCGGCGCCGACAGCCGCCGTAAGGGTGTGGTCACCGCCTCGACCGGCAATCATGGTCGGGCAGTGGCTCATGCGGGGAGAGCGGCAAATGTAGCGGTCACCGCGTTTGCGGCGCGCTCGGCGCCCGATCACAAGCTCGCGGCGATCCGCGCGCTGGGCGCAGAGCTCGTCACCGTCGAGGGCGACCCGCTCGATGTGGAACGGCGTGCGCGCGCTCATGCCGAGTCGGTCGGACTGCCCTACATCTCACCCTACAACGATGTCGAAGTGGTTGCGGGACAGGGAACGATCGGGATGGAGCTGCTCGAGCAACGGCCGGACCTCGACGCCGTTTTCGTGTCGGTGGGCGGGGGAGGGCTCATCGGTGGAATCGGGACGGCACTGAAACACCACCGGCTTGAGGCCCGGGTGGTGGGGGTCTGGCCCGAGAATTCCGTGGATCTACTCAAGCGGCTGAGACCCGATCAGGTCGCCGATGCCACGGAGCGGCCGACGCTCTCGGACAGTACCGCAGGTGCGATCGAGCCCAATTCGGTCACGATCGGCATCTGCCGGGGGGTGATCGACGAGACCGTCACGGTCAGCGAAGCGGAGATTGCAGATGCGATGCGGCGGATTGCGGAAGCAGAACACTGGATCACCGAAGGCTCGGCCGGCGTTGCCCTGGCAGGCCTTATTAAGCGAGCAGAGGCCTATCGTGACCGCAGCGTCGCGGTGGTACTGTGCGGAAGGAACATCGCGCTCGATACATTCCTCGCGGCGATCGGGGGCGCCGAGCCTCGCGGCGCCTTCACCCAAAATCGGCGTAGAACTTCTCGAGGATCGGGCGCTGGCCGTTCACGATCTTGAGGAGCGCCTCGGCTCTCGCGAACCAGCCGCCGCGATCGACCTCCGGGAACTGTGCGATGCGACCCGACTTCGGCGGCCACTCCAGGTCGAAGAGGTTGCTCTGAAGTCGCGCCGGATCGCAGTCTCCCTCGATCGCCCAGACGTGCAGCCGCTTGCCGCTCGGTTGCCGGAAGGATCCCAGGTCATGCTCGGCGCCGTTGCCGCCCGCATCAAACCCGGTCTCCTCGGTGAACTCGCGCCGCGCACACTCGAGCTCGTTTTCATTCCGATCCACGAGTCCCTTGGGCACCGACCACGCGCCCTCGTCCTTCTTGGCCCAGAACGGGCCGCCGGGGTGCACCAGGAACACTTCCGTGCCCGAGCCGCGTCGGCGGTAGAGGAGAACGCCTGCGCTGATGGCCGGCACGAGGGTCAATCCACGAGCGTCGCCGGTCAGCGGCTGGCCGGCGGCTTTCTCTCGCGGCCTTTCTCCTCAGCCAGCGTGTAGATCGCTTCGGGAACGGCCTCGAGCCGCTCCCGCGGAATGGGCGCGCCACTTAGGTCGGAGAGCCCGTAGGTTCCCTCATCGATCTTTCTCAATGCGCGGTCCACACGCTCGAGCCGCTCGAGGTCGCGCACGACGAGCTTACCGTCGAGCTCAAGCGCGGCCAGCTTTTGCGCGTCGTCCTCGGATTCCAGAGCCTCATTCGCAGCATTGCTCCTGACGTCAGTCTCGTCAGACTCAGACGACCGTGCGGCCGTCCTGAGGCTCGCCTGCAGGCGCAGCAGGTATTCGCGCTGCTTGTCGATGAAAGCCGCATCAAGTGCTGGGTTGCTTTTGGCCATACCGAACTCCATGTCGCAGTGCGTCGTGCGACGGAACGATCGAGACCGCTTCGTTTCGCTCATCGCGGGTGGTTTCGATCGTGAATACAATACTGCGCTTCGGCGAGCGCATCGAGCCGTGCGGGGCGGGGAGTGAGGCCAAATGAGAAATGAGGTACTTCAGGCTATTCTGACGCCCGATCAGGCGAAGGACTTTGCCGCGGGCAAGTGGCACGTCAACCCGCACACGCAGCAGCGGGCGGCGAGATTCGCGGTTACGTGACCGTGCCCAAGGGCTGAGGAGTAGTGCGGGTTTGCCGGAGAGGGCACTCCCCGTTCACAAAGTCATCTCGGGCGGCCAGACAGGCGTCGACCAGGCGGCGTTGCGCGCTGCCCTTGCGTGTGGCGTAGCGATCGGTGGTTGGTGTCCGCCGGGCAGGGTGTGTGACGGCGGGACAATTCCGGAATTCTTTCCGCTCCAGGAGACACCGGCGGACGCAAGTCCCGAGCGGCCGGCGCTGCCAAGATCGCAGAGAACGGAGTGGAATGTCCGCGACTCGGACGCCACGCTGATTCTCTCGCCGGCTGCGCTGCACGCGCGCGATGCGGGGACCTGCTGGACGGCAGAGTGTGCGGCGCGGTTCGGGAGGCCCCTCATGATCAGTGATCCGACTGATCCGCAGGCGGTCACGCGAGTTCGCGAATGGATTTCCCAGAACGGAACGAACGTGCTGAACGTAGCGGGGCCCAACGAACGGATGTCGCCCGGCGTTGGCATGATCGCCGAGGACTTTGTCCGCGATTTGCTGACGCAGCGGTGACGCGCCCTCCATTCTCACAATCCCCAAGTTTCCCTCACAAGCTGCGGCGGCACCTCGCAGGCGGGGCCCGCTGGAAACATGACCGACGCATGTGCACTCGTTGTGGGCAAGCAAGCTGAAAACTTCGGCGATTCTTACAAGGTCGAGGCGGTCGACCCCAAAAATCACGATTTCCTAAGAAGTCGCTAAAGTTGCGGCGCTGATCGACAGCCAACATCGGGTCCAAGGCCCCAAGGACTCTTGACGCAGCGAAGTCCTGAAGCCGAGCGAAGTCTCCCAGTTGCCTTACTGGAGTGATCGTCACATGAATGCTCGAACTCTCCAACTGAGGCGGTTCAGCGCCGCGGCTTGTGCCGCGGTGATCACCGCGGTCAGCGCCTGGATGTTTGTGAGCGCTACGGCATCCGTCGAACGGGACCCATTTCAGTTGGCCCGCACCATGGCCGCAAACGGCAAGGTTCGCGTTGCGCAGAGTGTGGGATCGCAACGCGACCACCGGCCGAAACAAGTCAGAGTCTACGAACTGCCCGACCTCCTGGTCCCACCCCCGGAATGTCTGAAAGGCTGCGCCTGATCATGACGAGTGCGGGTAGGTAGCTTCTGACGCTCGGACTACGAGCGATGAGCTCAGGCGCCGACGACGGTGAAGCGCTCGCGCCGTGCGGCGTTTCTTTGCGGCGTTAGTCCATCGTTCATACCGATTCGATCTTGACCAGCTTGAGGCGGCTCGATGCACCTCGCTTGATGGAAACGGCCGACTTGCGGCAGCCGAAGTGCCTGGCGACGAGTTCGATGAGCTCAGCGTTGGCCTTACCCTCGGCCGGCGGTGACCGCAACTGCGCGAACCAGGCGCCCGCTGCGTCCTGCTGCAGGAGGCTCGCTCGGGCGTTCGGTCTGACCTTCACTTCGATGAACCGTGGCATGAGGCTCGCTTTAGAGTCAGGTCCCCTTGATCGAGGGATCAGACTCGCAATTATCCCCCAGCACGAAACCCTGCCGCCCCAGTGAATCAATGAGACTTTGTTCGGGCGAACCGGATGAAGAAACTCACCCAGCAGATATTTGCGGCGGCTGCTATCGCCCGCAGGCCGTGGGCCACCTGGCGGCGACCTCGGGGACGGACTGGCTGCCGAGAACCGGGACACACACCCTTGCAACGCAGCCGATCACCATCGGGACGAGCGCCGAGAGCTACTTCGTAGACCAGAAGACCGGGCTCGAAGAGAAGGGCGTACGAGGGCGCGTCGACGTGCACCAGAAAGATGGAGGGCGCCATCTCGTTCGCGCTTTCGGCGGCACCTTATGGCGAGATCACGATCGAGAACGGATGCGTCAGCCAGTCCAACTACGACAGCTACCCGCTGCTGCGCTTCGGCGAGGCGCCGGTCGCGGAAGTGCACCTGGTCGCATCGAACGATCCACCGAGCGGCATCGGCGAGCTCGGTGTTCCGCCCGTCGCCCCCGCCGTGGCGAATGCACTCTTTACGGCGAAGGTGCCGCAGACCTGACCCAGTGTTCTCTGGTAGTAAAATATGACTACCTGGTCCCGATTGGAGACGCGTCGTGGTCGCAACCAGTCTCAAGCTGCCCGATGATCTCAAGCGACGCATCGACGCGCTGGCGGCGCGGGCCAATAAAACCCCGCATTCCTTCATGATCGAGGCGCTTACGCGGGAGACCGAACGCCTCGAGCTGCGGGCGCGATTTGCCGCGGACGCAGACGAGGCTGAATCCGCCGCGCTGGCGAGTGGCAAGGCCGTGGATCTTGCCGCGGCGTTCAAGTATCTCGATGCGCGCATCGCGGGTCGCAAGGTACGACGCCCACGCGCACGCCGATGGCGCGTGTCGAAATAACCGAGCGGGCGCTCACCGATCTCGAGAGGCTGTTTGATTTTATTGCCGAACATGATCCGCGGCGGGCGCGTCAACAGCTGCTGAGCGTGCGACGGGCGCTGGAGTTGTTGGGCGACCATCCGCTCATGGGCCGCAACGCCGAGGACGGCCGTCGGGAACTCATCCTTTCACGCGGTCGCTATGGGTATATCGCCAAATACCGCTGGCTGCAGAGGGAGGACGTCGTGCTGATCCTTGCCGTCCGACGTCAGCTCGAGGCCGGATACTTCGAAGAATGACCCACTGCGGGCGTCGCGGCGCGAGGGTGCAGACGCGACCGCAAAACTCGCTGTTGACGGCCGACATTCGGTGGCCGGTCGCGCCATGGGTATCTCACGCAGCAGGGTGCGGAGTTTCAGGTTTCAGCTTAGGGCCGCGGGGTGGTCGGGTTCGAGGTCACAAACTGTGACCTCAAAATCGCCATGGCAGTGGTCGCCGCTACGTGCAGCTCTCGTCACGTTGATCATTTACGGGGGAGATCCGGGCGCGGCAGCGCAATCACCTTATTGCCATCCGGGTTTGTGATGCTGATCTTCGGTCCCGCACGCTCGAGCAGCTGCGGGGCCACCGTCCAGCGCTGACCCTCCTCGGTCAGGATACTCACGGACTTCTTGTTGTAGCGCGTGATGACGCCCGTCACTGCGGGGCGGTTTTCCGGGTGAAACCTTACACGCTCGCCGATCCGAAACCTGAGCATGCTGCCGTGCGCCGCCATCTCGCGCAGGAACCGCAGGCGCGCCACGATGCGGTGATTGAGATCGATCAATTCGGACTCGCTCAGCTCATCGATGTCGATCGGCACGGTCCCCTCCTTCAACACCGCTGTGCGGGATGGGTCAGGCGCTCGGTTTAAAAGGGTTCACCACACGGGCACCGAGGCCTCGCACGGTGTCGTCGGTCGCGAGGGCCAGCGCGCGAGCCCATCGGCCTCGTGCGCGTCCGTGCGTCGTGCCAGCTTGACCCCGCGGCGGATCTCACCGAGCACCAGAGAACTCAGGAAGAGAGCGGAATCTTCGAGCGAGGCGTACCAGGAGGCAACGTGGCGGTCGCAGCGCTCGCCTTGGCGCACTTCCGAAATAATGTTGGTGTCGATGAGGAACACCGCGGTTCCGCTAAAGGTCGACCGACCTGCCCGGATCACGGCTGCGAGTCAGGTCGATTCCTTCGAGCGGCGCCGCCGCCAGCAGGGCCTTGAGACCCCGAGCACTCTCCGGCGCAAAGTGCGCGCGCAGCACGGCGCGGGCCTCAGCGGCACGCTGGGGGTCATCGAGCGCCCGAGCGACGCGGCGGATCAACGCGGCATCCTCCTTGCGGACGTGGACTTCGACTCGCACGACGCCACGGCGCTTGAGGCGCCGCCGGTACTCCGACAGCGGCTTCGCTTTCACGGGCATAACCGGAGCCTCCGTCCTCATGCCATCCGTACGCCTTTCCGGAAAAGTATCCGGAAACGGACCGTCAGGCAAACGCTTTGCGCACGGGACAGCAGCGAATCAGCCTGGACAGCGCGTTCAAGTACCTCCAGCGCGGGCCCGAGCTTGTTGTAGATGACCGCTAAGCACCAGTTGGCAAACCAGGTCTCGGGCTTGGTTTCGCACGATGCGCGAGCGCTCTGACGTTCGCGAAGCATGCAGTAGGCCCAGCTGCTGCTTGCAGATTCGGCGAGCCTCAAGCGTCCTTCCAGCTACGCGTCGGGCCCTCGGTTCTGCTTTGAGAGCAGGGAATCGAGAGCCGTGGAGGCATCGCGTCCGAAGCGCGCAGCAAGTCGCCGGACCAGACCCACATCGAGCGACTTCGGATCCGCCGCAATGGCGCTCGCGGCATCAGCGAGGTCGATGGGTCCACCGGCAAAGACTTTCATCGCGATGAAGTCCTCCCTTCCGATGACTTCCAGAGTGGTGCCTTGAAAGGGAACCTGCACCGTGCGGCCGAAGGCCTTGGGATCGAGTCCGCGAATGCCGAGCAGCAGGTCGACCCGGTTCTCGAACTCATCGCTCAAGTGCAGCATTCCCGGGATCGGGTCGTCCGGATCGCCGCGGGCGAGTTCCGCGCGGAATCCGGCGTCGGTGAAAGCCCGTTCCATTCTGCCCCCCTCTACAACGCCGGCCGAGACGACAACGTCCGCGTCCAGGCTCGCCCGCACCGCGCCGTGCACGCACGCCGCGAGCGCCCCGATGACCGCGTACTTGACCTGGTGAGCATTCAGAACGTCGACGGCATCGAGCAGCAGCAGGGCGGATTCGCCGGGCGCGCGAGTCCTCATCGTGGGCTCTGCCGAGCGAACGGGTGACGAAGCTTCTGGCCGGCTCGGTAGAGTTGCATGACGAGGCGGCTGTGGGCGAGAAAGGCGTTAAGGCGCTCCTCGGGCGTCAGGCGCTGAGTCGCCTCGAGGAGCGCGCGTTTGGCTTTCCGGGCGAGTTGCGAACGCATGGAGCGCCGATGCCTTCCAGCTGTGACCGTGCGCCAGCCACTACCAAATATATTACGCAAAGCGGGGCTCTACCCGCAGCATCACACGCCGATGACGGTAAACCCCTCGCGCCGTGCGGCGAGCCTCAAGCGCTCGTCCATGCACACCATCTCGAGCGAGGTCGGGTCGTGATCCGAGGCGATCAGCGCAGCGGCAAGTTGTAGGGCATCGGCTGCCCGCAGGGGGTGCGTGCGCAGGAGGCGCTCCGCCGTCCGCCGCACCGCATCCGAGGGCACGATCTCATGCCAACTTTCGGCCAGCGCCCGGGCGGCATTGAGCGCGGCTGCGACTTCCTCCGCCGTCAGTAACCCCTCGCGCTCGCGCCGGGCGAGCGCAAAAGCCATCTCGACGGGCGTTGCCCACCAGGCGAGCACCTCGCTGTCCTCCTCGAGGAGCGCGGTGAGGCGCTCGCGGGCGGGCTCATCGACGAGGAGGGGGAGGAGGGCGGAGGTATCCCAGAATCTCATCGGCCGCTGTCGCGCTCTTCGCGCAGGGCTTCGGCCAAGCGCGCGGTGCAGGGCAGACCCTTGGGAAGGAGCGAACGCAGGCGTTTCACCGAGAGCGTGCGTGTCGGGGGCCTGGTGAGGCCTTGGGCGCGAAGGAGCGCGAGGCGATCGCCGCCGCGCCCGCTCGATTCGATCCGCTCGATGCAGGCGATTGGGACGTTGCGGTCGTAGACCACAACGGTGTGGCCGGCGCGGACCTTGCGCAGGTAGGCGCTCAGGTTATTCTTGAGTTTCGACACGGTGGCCTTTTCCATGTGGCCACTATAGCTATGATCCGAGCAGGACACCAAACCGGGTCGTGATCTCGAGACACAGGAGCGCTGACAGATAGTGACGGGCGGTGAGCGCATGCCGAACTGGGCGCGGCTCATCGACGTGCACGTGATCAGGCCTGCCGAGCCCCGCGATCGTGGGCCCTTGCGGAAGCGGCCAGGGAGTTCCCAACAGTGCGGCAATTCACCGCACGCCGCTTCAACCTCTCGGCCCGCGCCTACGCTCGACTCGCGCCGGATCTCAGACCTGAGCGCGGTCGTGCGGTTGCGCGTCGCGCGCGCCCGCATCCGTCAGCTCGATCGGCCGGCGGATTCTGCGTGTCGCGCCGCCCGCCCACTACGCCCGCTTCAGTGACGCCCGTCCCGGTCCCGGTGGCCATTGATCCTCAGGCCGCTATGAACTCGAGGCGCCGTAAACTCGCGCCTCGATCGCATGCGGACTATGATCTCTTGGCTGTGCAACCCGCCTCGCTCGAAGTCCTGGAGAAAGCCGCCGTGCCGGCGGCGCAGGCGCGCGCCATCGTGCAGCCCATCGAGATTGCGGAAGCGAAAGACGCGCTCGCGACCAAGCAAGACATCCTCATCCTGCGGCACGAGATGGCGGAGTTGCGCACCGAGCTGCGCCAGGAGATGGCGGAGCTACGCGGCGAGCTCCGGCGGGACATGGCGCACTTGCGCCATAGCTTCGAGCTCAGGCTCGCCTCGACGGTGACGCAGCCGCAATTGTACAGAGCGATCCTCGGCCAGATGGCCTTGCTGCTCGGAATCGCGTACTTCTTCGTGACCCACTAGAGAGGCCGGAACAAGAGCTGCTCGCAAATTGAGGGGGCGGCTCCTCGCTATAAGTCTGACGAATAGCGAACCGAAGGCGCAGTCGCGCGGGACAGGACTGCCACGTATAGGGAGAACACCGCGCAGGCGACCCATTCCCAGAAGGCAAAACTCAGGTAGACGGGAACACCGCGCTTACGCCATACAAGACTCACCCAGGGCAGCGCCGGCAGCGCGTGCGAGACATATGCCTGAGCAACGGCCCCCAGTACGATGGGAGAAAGCGCGAAGCCAGCCAGCATGCCCGCATACAGATGCGGACTACCGCGTAGCTTGCGCATGTGAGGGCTCTGCCCGATCACTTTGAAGGTCAAAACTGCCATCCCCAGGCATATACCAACAAAGGCCGCCAGCGCGAGGAAGTCATGACCTCTGGGACCTAGAAACCGGCGTTCTGGCAACAGGGCGCAGCAGGTCATGCACAGATAGCCCAGTCCCAAGGCCCAGGTTCCGATCGGTCGTTCTGCGATGCTCAGTCGCCTCCATCCTCGGAGCAGTTCCGCCGTCCAATACAGCCCGGTCACCCCACACAAGAAAACACCCCCGCGCGCCCACAAGAACCCGCTGGGGTTACGGTCTGTGTAGACCAAACTCGATATTGTTATGTACCGCCAGTCGTACTCGGAAGGATAGGTTCGCGCCGCCAGCGCCATTCCGACCCAGAATGCAAGCGTTCCCAGGGGAGCCGCGGTGCACGAGGCTTGTTGCAGGAACGCCCGCATTCGACGCATTGCGCAGAAGCCTACAGAGGTTGAGGTCGCCAGTGACCCACACGCAAATCGAGTCGAGGCTGCGGCTGTCCGTTGGTCCGATGAGCGCCCGTGAGGCGCTCCACCGCTAACATATCTCACCATTGATCCGTACGGTCGCAAACGACCTTGAGCGGCCGCATGAGCAGGTCCGAGGCAGTCATTCGAAGTGGAGGAAACGGCCGGTCGCTGGGCTGAGCCAAATCTTCCGTTGAGGTGTCGGTACGACTGGGCGATGGCGTCGAGGAACGCCGGCGTCCGCGAGAGCACCGCCGTGAGGCATCAATGCTTTACAGCTCGTACAGATGCCCCTGGAAATCCCGCACGCTCCACGGCGCGCGTACTTGCAGACAATCTTGTCGTCGAATCGGCCAAGGCGCGCCACAGGTACTTCTGGCACGCGGTTTGCTTTCTGCTCACCATTTTTCTCGTCTTCTTGCCAAAGCCCTTGATTCTGAACGCGCAGCCATTGGCGATTTCCTTGGTCTTCCGCAAGGTGCCGATCCCTCGCCGCCACGATCTCGCTGAAAGAACCCGCGTCGTCGCCGCCAGAATGTACGGTTCCCCTCGCGCTTAAAAAATACTTCGCTTGCACGTCTAATGAACGGACGATAGCCTCTTAACAGGCGAGGCGGAGGGGTTCAGTGAGGCCGCTTCGCGCGAGTGTGTAATTCCCGTTTCGCTTTAACTGGCAGCCAGCGCCGCGGATCTTTGCGCTCGGCTTCGGGAGGTCTTGCGTTCTGATCAAGTTGCCTTCTCCAGGGACGCGCGATTCGTGCACTTGTCAAGCAGTACCCCGAAAGACTCACACATAGCTCTTGGCCCGCCGACGGTCGCCCCTCGCGGACGAGCAGCGACGTCCTCGTCTGCCACGGACGACTTCGTCGCGAAGCGATGCGCATCCGCAGAGCATTTCGTTGAACTTGCGCGATGCGCATCTGCGGCTGATTCAAGGGATGACGTGCACGGTCTCTCGCTAACTCAAGGGCGGCACGAGGCGTACCTAGCCCTGGAAGCACTCACAGAGTTCTCTGAGAGCGGCGAGCTTTGGTTTCGCGGCGGGACGCTGTGGCCGCCAATGGGGCCGGCCCCCGTCCGAATTGCGAGCGGATGCGACCTCCGAGCTCACGACCGCAGTGGCACGTCACGCCGTGCGGTGCAGTCGAGCGGCGAGGAGATCGCCTGTGAATGTTGAGCATGTGATGGCCCGAGTACGCGGGCAGGAGTGTGAGAAATGAAGGTGATGACGAAATGTTCAATGACTGAAGCCGAGATCGACAGCCTGCTCCATGGTTGGATCCAGGCTCGGCGCAAGGTGTGGGATGCGTTGTTCGGCTTGAGTACGGCAAATGTTCCTGCTCCGTGGCGGGAAGTTGTGGCGTGGTCAGTTGGGTCATACAAGCAGGTCATGGAATCTCTTCTGAAGGCACAGGCCGCAGACATGAGCGCAGCGCTGCGAGCCTTGGGTCAATGGAATGCATGGGGCGAGGGGATGCAGCGTTTTGCCCAGAGCATGATGGATACTCAAGGCAAGAATGGGGAAGCGTGGTCCGCGGCAATTGTGGGCCCGCAGATAACGCCGGCGGCTCCCGTGGATGCAAGCAAGGCTGCAAAAGAAACGGCCGCACTCAGCTCGCGTGGTGCGAGCACGGGTGTCGCCAAGGGAGCGCCGCCCCCGGCCAAGGAAACGTCGGCTCCGAGCAAAGCTGACCAGCGCCCGACGACAGTAGCGGCCTAGGTCACCCAAGGGGCTACGCCCCCGCTGACGGCCTCACGTGCGGCACCAAGAACCGCTCTGAGGTCGCCGGTGTGGCCGGCGTCAACTACTTTTTCGGCCAGAGAATTAATTGTCGCCTGCCATGCCCCATTGTGGATAGGTGTGGCTGTTGGCGAGGCGACAGTCGGTTTCCACGAGCAGGACACCCGTCGACAGAAGGAATGCGCCGCGCGTTGCCACTCATTCCCCCTTTAGGACGTTACGAAGTGTCTCCGCAACGCGATGAAATTCCTTCGGTTCTTTCTCCTTGAGCGTCGCCAGATCATCGATCACACGGTCTAGGCGACGAGCCGCTGCCCGTGTTTTGATCGCGCTAATGCTGCGTGCGAGTTCCAGTAGTCCGTCGAAGGCTTGCGACTTCCGGCCCTCTTTCTCCTGCTGCTCAATGAGAACGACGAGAGCATCGATGATGCGGCCAAGTTGGCGACCGTAGCTTTGCTTCGCGACGATTTCCCGCTCGGTGTCAGGCGCGCTCGAGTTTTGCTCCGTCACATTCACTACGGCGCCGAACATCCATCCGGGGAGAATGGGCTGCACTAGATTGTGAGGTGCTGCGAAAATGTCGAGCGGATTGGGCACGCTGCCTTTCATCCAGGACGGCCAATCCCACATCGGTATCTTGGGGCTGTCAGGATCGCTGCTGTTCATGACGTGGTCCTCCGCGCGTGATGATCGGCAAGGGATGTTCAAGCGGATAGATGCGGGCCCGAGTCGTCACTTTGTGACGCGAAATCGCGAATGACGGCAGTCGTGGATCCGCTCGCGAAATGTGCCGGTTCCAGGCATCTCGGCCAAGAAGCTCGCTCTTATCGAACCCGACCTCAATACCGGCGGAACGGAGAGCTTCAGCAACACGCTGCGCTGCCGACGCATCCTCTGAGGCATAGCTCAGAAATACAGCTCGCGATGGCTCGCTGTACCGCGGCGCGGATTCCGAATTACTGCAATCAGTCCTATGGCCAGAACCTCTTCACCTGCTTGTCACAGAAATCCTTAATGTCCTTCTCGGGCACACTAGGGTTGCTGACTCGCACCTGAGAAATGCAGACGTTCATCAGAGCCTGCTTGTCGACCTTGTTGGTTTCGCTCATACCTGTGCTCTGGTCCGATGACGGTTGCGGCTGGCCTGCCCGTGTCTGTGGTGCTGTCTGTGCTACCGCTATAGTTGCGACGGCCAGTGCGGTCAAAGCTAGTGTCACGGATGCTCGTATCACGGGATGCTCCTCTCGAATGCAACCAACCACGTTAGATATGCCTCGTTGCTGAGGGTATCCCCCGACCACCAGCGTCCCTCGGAGAATACGCCCAAATTGCATCCAGCCAGAAGATGTTCGCGTCCGGCGACAGGTGCGCCAACCGCAGCGACCGCTTTCGGCGCGATGACTTACCAGGAAGGTGAACGGGCGAAGATTTAGGTTGCGCAGTGCGCCTGCACCGGACGGCCGCCGTTGAGCATGGGACCCAGGGACGTGCCTGGCCCCTCGACCTCCGACACCCAGGTAAGTGAGGGGCGCCCACCGTGACCCCGCGGGCTCAGTGATGGCTGCCTACATGGTGAGGTGGGGATTGCTCCCGAGGGGCGCATGAAGTCGAAGGCGCAACACGTAGGCTGTTGCGCCTCAAGCTGTGTCCCAACTGCCTTAAGGCTTAACAGGGCTTCTTCGCGATATCGAGAGCCTGCTGAGCGAGGCTTAGAGCTGCGTCGCTGAAACCCGCCGCGCCAAGCATGTCCGCCCCTGCGCAAAGCACGTCGACAGCTCGGCTTTTGGTGGAAAGGCAGCCCAGGTTTGGTCCAGGTCCATCCCGCCGACTACTTTGGACGCCTTAGAGGACGAAAGCTCCTCCTTCTGATGCAGGTCAACGATAGTTGACATTCCGGGTCTCCTGTCAATGGTTGGTGATGGTGCAAAAAACGGCGGCGGAATATGGCCGAAAAATCGGCCATATTCCGCACCAAGGGGAAGATTTGAACGCCGCGCGGACTGCTAAGGCATAGAGCTCCCGAGTCGGTGTTTGGCGGCGAAAGAATCAGTCCAAGTAGAAGTCACCGCCATCGCCAAGGCCGCCGCCGTCGCCGCTGGGGGGTAAAGTATTATCTGGTTTTGTCACTGGCTGCGGCGGAGCGATCAGTTTAACCGGGGCGACATTGTGCAACACAGCGGGGAAAGTAAAGCCCCCCTCAATGGCGGCCATGTCGCCGGAATCCATCTCTTCGTTGAGGGGTAGGTCTTTGATGGGCAGAGTTGCCATGAGAGTCCTCCAAAAGTGAGTAAAGGTTATGGTTTCAGCCCTAGCGTCTTGCTGAGCCTCGGTGGGAATATCGTATGGACCGTGCGATGTGAGACAGTGCCTTTGGTCATTCAACGTCGGCGGGGCCTCGTGTTGGGTGGTCTGTGTTAGCCCGTAGTGCCTGCGGAATTTTTGAGGCAATTTCAAAAACTGCGCGACCCCCCGAAAGGGCTATCAGGTGCCCGCGCGCGCGAAGGGATTTCCCCCCCTCGGTAGTTACCCTGTCCTGGGGCCCCATGGCCGCCCGCCCCACAGGCCCCCCTTGGTCGAGGGAGGTCGTGTGCTTAGTCGAACGTGGAGGCTCAGGGCGAGCCCCGACCGTCGCTCTTTCCAACCGTGTTGAGGCTAACATGCCGTTCCAGGGGAGCCTCAACAGCGGCGCTGCCAGGGAGCAACGAGAGACAGCTGGAAGTGTCTGCTTTGCAGGTGCGCCGTGAAAAGGCGGCGCTTTCCAGTGGGTGAGAGTCCCACCCGGCAGGATGCTCCAGCCGGAAGCAACCGGAGCAGCTGTGGAGGTAACGAAACAGTTGAAGCCTCTGGTGATCA
>Ga0187778_10001020_pt1 | contig 19954 bp, 15 predicted proteins | sample 1015_Q2_SP5_20_M_FD_132418 | JGI IMG/M metagenome (GOLD analysis project Ga0187778, IMG submission 132418) | Tropical peat soil microbial communities from peatlands in Department of Meta, Colombia - 1015_Q2_SP5_20_MG | ecosystem: Environmental > Terrestrial > Soil > Wetlands > Peat | place...
CACGTCCTTGTGACCACCGACACCGTGAGTGGGGTATGGACCTACACCCAGGAGTTGGTCACTGGCCTGATAAACCGCGGCGTTCAGGTAACCCTGGTCAGCTTCGGTGATATCCCGCTATCGGGGCAGACTTCGTGGATGGAGAACCTGGAGGGCCTGGACTATCGCCCGACTGCATTTCGCCTCGATTGGATGCAGGACGGCGACCATGATTTCATTGAATCCTCCCGCTACCTTGCGGCCCTTACCAGGGAGCTGAGACCGGATCTCCTCCATTTAAATCAGTTGTGTTACGGCAGTCTGCCGGTGAAAGTGCCGCGAGTGGTAGTGGCGCATGGAGACCTGATCAGCTGGTGGAAGGCTGTCCACGGACACGAGCCCAAGGAAAGCCGCTGGATGCGCTGGTATAGGGATATCGTAAGTCGTGGAGTATCGGAGGCCAGCCTGGTTGTGGCGCCGTCGGTTTGGATGCTGGATTCGATTCGTGCCTGCTATGCGCGCCCTAAGCAAGATGCGGTGGTCTACAACGGCCGCAATCCGCTTTTTTTTAATCCTTATGTAAGCAAGAATGACTCTGTACTTGCTGTGGGACGCATGCTCGATGCCGGCAAGCAAGTTTCGCTGTTGACCCAGCACACCCACCCGCTGCCCGTTTGCATAGTGAACTCGGATGAGCCAGTCGCGGCCACGCACCCGCCCATCTGCACGGACGTGAAGCTTCAAGCTCATGAAACTTCCCTGTCGCTAAAAGGCGTGCAGACAGAAGCTCAATTGCGATTGCTTTACAGCCGCGCCGCGATTTTTGTTGCGACCGCGCGTTATGAACCTTCGGGCCTCTCAACTCTGGAGGCGGCGCTTTCGCGTTGTGCCATTGTGGCGAACGACATTCCTTGTTTTCGCGAAATCTGGGGCGACGCGGCGATCTACTTCCGCGCCAACGATGCCCAGAGTCTGGCTGATGTGATCCGGCAACTGCACGAGCGTCGCGACCTCTGCCGTGGATATGCAGCCCGCGCTTTCCAGCGGGCGCGCGCCTGCTTTACCGCTAAACGCATGATGGACGAATACCTGCGGCTCTATCAGCGTACGCTGAGGGTGGAAGCGGCAGCAGCGTAGCCTCCTTTTCTCATTCCGAGCACCGGCCGAACCTTCCACATTGAGGGTCGAGCGATTTCGCAAGGTGTTCGGATTTCGTAACAAGACTTTAGACTCTCGCGACATAAAACGGCTTACGGTTATAGTGGCCACCCAACCAGAGGTCTCGATGCCTGGTTACCACTATTCTTATCTGATCGGTACCCTTCTATTTTGCGCCGCTTGGGTTGTCTGCTTCATCTTCGGGAAAAATTACCGCCCCCCCTTGCGCAATCCCAAGGACGTTAACGTGGGCGCAATCTGACTGCGTCGAAACTTACCCACTGCGCCTGCTGGAACCTTCCGGCTCAAAGCTGGTATCTTGATTCGTTTGAATTATTGGAGGGCCTCATGGCTGCAGTAAAGATCACAGTAAGACCGAACGGTCCGCTTCGGGTGGAAGCTCCTGAAGGCGCGGTCGAACTGGTGGATGCAAACGGCAACCAATACGATTTGACGGGGAAAACCGCATTTTCTCTTTGCCGCTGCGGCGGATCGGTGAACAAACCTTTTTGTGACGGCACCCACAGCAAGATCGGCTTTCAAGGGGCCGAGTTGGCCGTGAAGAAAGCCGATCAGACCGGCGTTACGCCAGCGCCAAATCTTTCCGGACCGAAGATTTAATCTGGTCGATTTGCATTCAACCACCGCATTGGGAGCCCAATTTGCGCGATGCGAGAGATAAACAATTAGGCATGGACCGCCGCATCACGCGGCGAGACTTCCTGGACGGAATGGCGCTGACCATCGGCGCAGCAATGGTTCCGTCCTCGCTGTTTCTTGGGTGTGAACGCCATACTGCAGCCGAGCAATCCGCTAATTACTATCCTCCGGCTCTAACCGGATTGCGCGGCAGTCATCCCGGCAGCTTCGAAAACGCCCACAACCTGCGCGACGGAACATTTTGGCAGCACGCCGGTACACCCGTCGATACGGGCGAAAACTATGATCTCGTGATCGTCGGAGGTGGAATCAGTGGCCTGGCCGCTGCGCATTTCTATCGAAAGACCGCGGGGGCGAAGGCGCGCATTCTGATTTTGGAGAACCACGACGACTTTGGCGGACACGCCAAGAGAAACGAATTTCGCGCAGGGAATCGCACCTTGCTGGGCTATGGCGGCACTTATTCCATCGAAAGCCCGGAACCTTACAGTGAGGTAGCAAATGCCCTGATCGAAGAGCTGGGTATCGATGTATCCAGTTTTCCAAAATACCTGGATCGACCCCTGTTCAGCGCGGGCGGACGTGTGCCCAAAATATTTTTCGACAAGGAGAGGTTTGGCGTCGACAGGCTGCTGGATGATCCTTGCCCGTTCCCCGGAGGCGAGACTTACGATCTGGCGGTTTCCGCGCCTGATGCATGGGCACACTTTATGGCCGAGGCCCCAATTGCCGAGCAGGCGCGCAAGGACGTGTCTCGCTTGTGTCGGGGGAAGAAGGATTACCTTCCGGGGCTGAATCTCGAGCAGAAAGAAGCGCGACTGCAGCGCATGAGCTACGCTCAGTTCCTGACTGAGTCGGCAGGCGTACACCCGGATGTGCTTCGGCTCTACCACAGACTGCCGGAGCCGCTGTTCGGCTATGGGATCGATGCGGTCCCAGCATATGAGGCTTGGGAAGCGGGTTATCCGGGGTTTAGCGGAATATTTGGTGAGCCGGAGGCGCTGCATTGGGAACGGGTTCATTTCTTTCATTTCCCGGATGGCAACGCCTCCATTGCACGACTGCTGGTTCGCAAACTGATTCCTGATGCCATTCCCGGCAACTCCGCCTCTGACGTGGTTACCGCGCGGGCTAATTACGCGAAACTCGATGAACCAGACTCCGCAGTACGCATTCGGCTTAACAGCACGGTGGTTCGCGTGAAGCACAACGGCGAGCCTGCCAGTGCGCGGGAGGTCGAGATCACGTACGCATCCTCTGGCAAGACCCACACGCTCCGTGCCACACATTGCATCCTGGCGTGCTGGCACGTCATGATTCCATACATTTGCGAGGACCTGCCGGGCAAGCAGAAGCAAGCGCTTTACTCCGCCCAAAAGGTGCCGCTTGTCTATACCAACGTTTTGTTACGCGACGGAATGGCGTTCCAGAAATTGGGCGCCAATGCGATTTATGCGCCCGGTGGCTATCACACGTGGGTGAACCTCGACTTACCGGTAAACATCGGAGGCTATCGCTGCCCCAATGATCCGGAGGAACCAACCGTGGTTCACATGAGCAAGGCACCGTGTAAAGCGGGATTGCCGCCTCGTGAGCAGCATCAGAGCGGTCGCATTGAGCTTTATACAACCACCTTTGAAACTTTCGAGCGCAACATACGCGACCAGTTAGCACGCATTCTGGGGCCGGGAGGGTTCGATCCTGCTCGCGACATTAGCGCAATTACGGTCAACCGCTGGCCACATGGCTACGCTTACGAATACAACTCTCTTTTCGACTCGTTTGTGCTTCATGGAGGCGAAGCTCCCTGCGAAATTGCGCGAAAACCGTTTGGGAGGATTGCCATCGCCAATAGCGATGCCGGCGCCCATGCTTTTACCAATGCGGCCATCGATCAGGCCTGGCGCGCGGTAGGGGAGATCACAAAGTCGTAGAACTGGTTCGGTCCAACCTTGTTGTCATCCCGAGCGAAGCGAGGGATCTGCAGTTAGGAAGCGGGAATGACAATCGAGGAATCAATGAATCGTCTTGGTCTTCCTTGACATGTAATCCATCAGCAGATACTGGCCCAGCGTATATGGCGTGGTGAAATACGCTTTGCCCCGGCACATCTCGGTGACCTTCTGTACGAATTGCACCAGCCCATAATCCGAGGCAAGCATGAATGTGTTGATCATCACCCCGGCGCGCTTGCACTTGGAAACTTCCTCCAAGGTCTGACTCACGACCAGAGGATCGAGTCCGAACGCGTTCTTGTAGATGCGCCCATCTTCTAAAGTTAGGGCGGAGGGCTTGCCATCGGTGATCATCACGATCTGCTTCATGTCTTTTCTTTGCCGCTGCAAGATTCGCTGAGCCAGCCGCAAGCCTTCCCGCGTGTTCGTGTAATACGGACCGACCTTCACCCTGGCCAATTGCGAGAGCGGCACTTCTTCAGCAGAATCGTGGAACAAAATCAGTGACAGGGAATCGCCTGGATATTGTGTGCGTATCAGATGCGACAGCGCCATGGCCACTTTTTTTGCCGGCGTAAAACGATCTTCGCCGTACAGAATCATTGAGTGCGAACAATCGAGCATCAGGACCGTGGCGCAGGAAGATTGGTATTCGCACTGATGTACCTGGAGATCCGAGTATTCGATATTCAGCGGCAGTTTGAGTCCTTCCCGCTGAATGGCGCTGGAAAGTGTCGCCGTAATATCGAGATTCAGCATGTCGCCGAATTCGTAGACTCTCGAGGCTCCACTGGTTTCAACTCCTGTCGCCATGTCACGGGTATCGTGCCGGCCGAAGCTGGATTTACCCAGCGATCCCATTAAATCGCGCAGCGTCTTGAAGCCGAGAAAGTCCAGGCTTTTATCGGTGATCTCAAACTTAACCTGATTTTGCGCATCCCCCACCTGCCCGCCCACGTTCGATTGTTTCGATGGATCAGGAGGCTGGTCGACGCTGATGTAATCGTCCTGTTGCATCCGTTCAATCAACTGGTCAATCAGTTCATGCAGAGTCCCTTCCATCTGCATTTGCTGTAGCTGCTCGCGCATTTCCTCGTCCAGCAGATCGCTGTCAAGCAATGCCTGCTCAATCGCTCGTCGCAAATCGTCGAGCGTCTGCTCACGGCCGAAATCATCGTACAGATAATTTTGAAATCCACTCTGCAGAAGGAAATCGCCGAGCGCGCTGAGCAAATCCTCCATGCTCATTTCGCTGGCTGGGTCGGGAACGTATTTGCTATAGCGAATGCGTTTCATTAGAAACCGTCGCAGGTCGTGCGTCTTTGGTCGTCCACTGAAACTCACTGGCCCAAGCGCCTGATTTGGTGACGGGCGAACGACGGACGGCCAACGACGAACGACTAGTTGTACGGCCTTCTTCCCCGGAACGGCAGGTCTTCACGCTCAAAAGTCTTTTCCGCGACCTTTGGGGGTTTCTCGCCGGCGGTGAAGACGCGCTCTTCATTGCGTCCGATGCGTTTGTGCGCGTGCAGTCCCTCCAGCGCGAACTCAGCTGCGGAAACCTGAGTTTCGGGCGTGTCTTTGGGGCCGACATTCAGCTTGACCAATTTCTCCATCAAGCCTTGAATGGTTCGCAGCGACGAGAGTGCTTCGCAGGCGCTGGCCGTGTCCGCCAGTTGGATCTCCCCGCCCAGATCGAACCATTGCACCACCTGGTTCATGTCCACGCCTTTGAAATAACCGTCGTAGGTCCTTGCCACGGCGGTACGAATCAGCTCACGGCCAACGTGGTCCGCACCTTTCATCTCGCCTTCATATTCCAATTCAAGTTTGCCGGTAATGGCCGGCATGGCGGCATACACGTCACCAATGCGCGGCACGACAATCTTTTCCTCGTGCCGTATCGCTCGCCGCTCCGCGTTGGAGATCACGTTCTCCAGGCAGGAAATCGGTAATCTCTGGCTCACTCCCGAACGCTTGTCGATTTTCTTATCTTCCCGGGCGGAGAAAGCGATTCGCTCGATGACCTCCTGCACGTATTTCGGTACGTGGAGCTTGTATCCATCGCGCTGCGTCCAGGCTTCTTGCGTTGTAATTGCGATACCTTCTTCCACGCTGGCGGGATAGTGGGTGCGAATTTCGGAACCAATTCGATCTTTAAGCGGGGTGATGATTTTTCCGCGCGCCGTGTAATCCTCAGGATTAGCGCTGAACACCAGAGCTACATCCAGCGGTAGCCGAATCGGGTAGCCCTTAATCTGCACGTCGCCTTCCTGCATGATGTTGAACAACCCCACCTGAATTTTTCCCGCTAAATCCGGCAGCTCATTAATCGCGAAGATGCCGCGATTAGCCCGGGGTAACAAGCCATAGTGCACCGTCATCTCGCTGCTGAGCTCGTGGCCGCCACGTGCGGCTTTAATGGGATCAATGTCGCCGATCAGGTCAGCGATGGTCACGTCGGGTGTTGCGAGCTTTTCTACGTAACGCTCGTCAGGCGTGAGATAGGCGATCGCGCTGCCGTCACCATGCCTGGCCAGTTGCTCTCGACACGACCGGCAAATGGGAGCATAAGGATTGTCATGAATCTCGCAGCCCGCCAGGTAGGGCATTTGCGGGTCCAGTAACGTGGTCAGAGCGCGCAGAATCCGGCTCTTTGCCTGACCGCGCAGCCCCAACAGAATAAAGTTATGGCGCGAGAGAAGGGCATTCACAATCTGTGGTACGACCGTATCGTCGTAGCCCACGATTCCGGCAAAAATGGAACCGCCCATGCGCAGTTTCGCTACCAGGTTGTCGCGCAACTCATCCTTCACTCGCCGGCTGCGCAAAAGTTCTTCGGAGAAGGGGCTGCGGCGTAATTCGCCCAGCGTCCGCGGAAGACTCATGATCAGAAAACCCCCAGGGAGAACAGCTTCGTGCCTCGATTATACGCTGGTCCTGCTAACCTGCATGGCCGTTTCCTCCAGCTTTCCGCCGCACATGCAGGGTCCGGCGCATAGAAGGTAAGATGGTTTCGAAAAAAGAAATGATGGCCCGCAGGCGCTCGGGCTCAGATCTTATTCCAAGCAATGCCTGTTTGAAGTCAAGATCCAGGGGGAGAGATCCGGCCAAGTGAAATGACAGCTGCGTCTTCTCGATTTCCGATGCATCCTCTGGCTGGGCTCCGGCCAGGCCCATAATTTCGCTATGCAGCTGGATTGCCTTCGTAATCTCTTCCGGCGAACCCATCCCCGGCTCATCACGCAGATACAAAACTTCGGCCTGCAAGAAGGATCTCTCGTGATTGATTTGCACTACTTCGAAACGATCCCGGCCCTGAGTCACGATGTCCATCCGTCCATCGTCATATTTCTTAGTAACGGTGACAATTTCTGCCGTGCAGCCAATCTCCGCAACTCCTCCCTCCTTTGCTCTGATAATGCCGAACACCTCGTTGCCACGGAGACACTCCGAGATCATTTCTTTGTATCTCGGCTCAAAGATGTGCAGCGGCAACGGAGTGCCGGGAAGCAGAACCACGTCCAGGGGAAATAGCGGCAAGAGCGAGCTCAAGAGCAGGCTCCGGCACGGTTAAGTGGAAAACGCAAAAACATCCTTGGATTGTACGCCAAGGCTGAGGCTTTGCCTGAAGCGCATTGCTCTTGACGGATGTCGCTTGGAAGAATAAAAGCACGGCATGGCTGACAAAGGCATTTCCGGAAAAGTCGCGGTTGTAACCGGCGCGTCAATGGGGATTGGGGAAGCGATAGCCAAGGTTTTCGCCGCACATGGAGTGAACGTGGTGTTGTTATCGCGTGATGCCGGGCGGGCCGAAGCGGCCCGGCTACGTGTCGGCTACGGTGAACGAACCATCGCGCTCGCCTGCGACGTGCGCAATCGCGAGGAGATTGACCGGGTTATCGGCCTGACCCTGCATCATTTCAATCGTATCGATATTTGGGTCAATAACGCCGGACGCGGTCATTATGGCTCGATTGCGAAACTCGACATGGCAGCCGTGCGGGATACCTTCGAAACCAATCTCTTCGGGGCAGTGGCTGCGATGCAGGCAGTGATTCCGGTGCTGAAGCAGCAGGGCAGCGGCACTATTATCAATATTTCCAGCGTCGCAGGTCATATCCCCCTACCATTCCATTCGGTGTACAGCGGAACCAAGTTTGCTTTGAATGCTATCGGCAAGGCCACTCGCATTGAGTTGAAGAACTATGGAATCAACGTGCTGACGGTATGCCCAGGTTACGTGCGAACCGATTTTGGCGCCAATGCCTTTCGTAGCGGTGACAGCAAGCAAGTGCGGCCCGCTTCCATACGCGGCATTTCGCCCGAACGCGTAGCCCGCGCAGTTTTGCGCGGATATTTGCATGACAAGCGTGAGGTCGTCGTGCCCTGGTTCATGCATCCGATGATCAAGCTCTACCAGCTCTTTCCCGGAGTAGTCGAGTACGGAATGACCAAAATCCTCCAGGCCCGAGAGTAAAACAGGTGACGACAGTCGATGAATTGGCGCGCTTGCAGCTCTTGGAGTCTGATTACTTCGGAAAGTCCAAAGCATAGCCGCAGACTGGATTGCTTTCTTGTTAAACTGGGAAAACTGACTAACCGGTGCCCGTGTTCCACGTCTAACAAACACTAGAGAAGCAAATGTTTGCGCAGTTCAGATTTGGTGTTCCCCGGCAGCAGCCCGCGCTGCTCAGCGTCTCAGTAGGATTGCACTTGCTCCTGTTGGGCTTTATCCTGCACAGTCCGCCCCCAATTTTTGTCGCACCCTCCTTGGTCACCAAGGGTGACGGCGGAAACGCGTTAACTCGAATTTATTTCGGCGTTCAAACTGGAATCACGCAGGCGCATCCGGTGCCTCGTGTGTTTCGGCGCGAGGTCAAGTCTCGGCGCATTTCGGAATTACCGCCGCTCTCGGCCAGGATGCAGAAGGGAAACGCGATCGCTTCGTCGCTGGCTAATGATCCATCCCCTGCGGGGTCCGTTTACGGATCACTTTCTTACGGGCCACTTGCAGGCTTCGAAGTTCGCCCAGCTTTACCGGTGGTTTCCGTCGATCCTGTGGTTCCGGCTGCGCTGCTCGACGGAACTGCCGGTGATGTAATCGTGGAGATCACCATCGATTCTGGGGGAACCATCACAGATATGAAACTGTTGCAGAGCTTCAACCCTTCGATCGATCAGAAGGTCCTGGCAGCTCTGGAGAAATGGCACTTTCTTCCTGCCACCCGCAATGGCGTTCCCATACCTTCGAGGCAAGACGTTCACTACCATTTTCCTCGTTGACAAAGGAATCCTGCGACAACAAGCTTGAGCATGACTGCCGCTGTGATAGAGCGAAGGGCAAGTCCGTCCATTAGGAGTCGGTCCATGCGCAGAATGGGAATACTTACGTTGTGTTTGGCGGCAAACTTGGCGTTAGCACAATCTCTCGCTGAGATGCGCATGACGCCCACAGAAATCGGCGCTAGCACACTCGACAGCAATCAGATTGGCAGCTCCGGCGTGGCCGGAGTGCACACCAAGGTTCTCTTTGGCGATCCTGCCAAGGCCGGCTTTTACTCCATTCTGCTGTTCGTGCCCCCGCACACCACCATTCTGCCGCACTCCCATCGCGACAATCGGATGGCCACGGTTGTCTCGGGTGAATGGCATTTCGGATACGGCGATCATTTCGATGCTGCGGAGCTCAAAACGCTCCCACCGGGCAGCGTGTATTCAGAACCCGGCGGCCGCAACCATTTCGCTCGGACTGAAGCCGAGCCTGTCATCGTGCACGTGTCTGGGTACGGACCTACCGACACTCGCTATTTCGATCCCGCGAACGATCCCAGAGCGCATCAGCCAGCTTCCCATTGAGCAGATGAGAGGCAGTTCGGCTGGTAACGTGTGCTCCGCGTGGGCTTGGGATTCGCTTTTCGAATTTATTGCCGTCGGCAGTTTAATCAGCTGCTGTACTGGAGGTTCCTGACTGCTGCGACGGAAGTCCCTGCCAGTGGCGGTAAATCTGCGCTCCGAAAGCCAACAGCCCCGCCGCTGATGGTTCATCGGGATTGCCATACACCTCAAAGCGGCTGATGGTCGCGAAGGCAAGCAGCTTCGGCACCAGCTCGCGGACGACGGTGCTCGACAAATGCGCCTGAACCGCCGCAGGATTGGCGTAGCTCTCCAGCAATCGGCAGCTGCTATTGTCCTTGCTCAAGAACCATTCGTATTCCAAAGCTCCAGCTTCCCCGGCGGTGCCGGCAATCATTGATTTTGCAGTGATCGCGAAATCGTCAAATTTGCCTTCATGGATTGCAAGGTCGATTAGGAAATGAATCCGTTCTGAGTTCATATGACACCGTCGTAGGATTAGAACACAGTCGGCTCCTGCACCGTTTGGAAAACTTGTTACTGCATTCCTTTTTCAAGCTTACAAACGGAAGTATTTTGACGGGTTCTGCCGCGATTTGTCCTTGTTCTGACCTTCAACACATTACAATTTCATTACCGTTGGCGTTGGCGACGAAGTCCCAGATGTTAAGTGATTTCGTTTTATATGGCGGCTATCCGCAGGGTTCCTGTGGACGACTGTTCCAGCATGGCTTCAGGCTCGCTAAAACGACTTCTTACTCAACTTGAACAGCACCGTTATCGCTTCGGACGGGGTGCCGCGACCGGCATCATGCAGCTGTTGCCCGCTCTGGCCAAGCGACGATTTGCTGATAGTGCTTCTTTGATCCACCTCCACGAATCCTTGCTGTTCTTGCGGGCGTTTCCCCAGAGTCCGGCGACCATTCGCGCAGCCGAAAAATTGCTCCGCAACTTCCATGCGAGAGTCGAGGAGCTGCGCGCCACCGGGGCAGAAATGGAAGAATTCGATCCCCTGGAGGTTTCGGGCATTGCCGCAACCAGCATGCAGGACATTCTCAGTTTCGATGTGGTGCGATGGCTGGTGAAGCAGGTCAATGACGTAGAAATTGTTTGGGATGAAGGCGTCGCCGAGCGGGCGCTGGCCTCAATTTGGCCCAGGTTCATTCCCCTGATCGAGGAGGACGGCCATGTCGAAGCGGACATTCCATGGCAACGCTGGCTGCAGGCCGCGAAGGCGCGGGGCAAAGACTTGCACTGGCTGGTGCAGCAGTTGGAGAGTGTGTCTATTTCAGATGTCGAGAAGTCTCAACTCTACAACTCGCTCCAGCTGACGGTGCGCTGGCAACTCAAAGATCTGCGGCTTTCACGAACGCGAAATTGGAAGCCGGTCCGGCAGGCTTTCTATCATCATGGCCCACTCATTGACCGCCGTGATGTCTCCTTGGCCAGGGAACTCCTGCAACCGCCGCCACTGCGACCGCTTTCGCGGCGAGCGGGCGAGGCCGTGATCAACATGGTCCGCGAAGTCATGCTGGTGCGTTATCGAGAACTGTACGGTACCACACTGGGAGATCCGAGGTCGGTTGTGCGCAGCGATGTGGGACGCGGGGTTTCGATTTATTTATGGAATTTGCCTCCCGCGCGGCGCCTGCCCTTGCGTGCCTATGTGGCCGGGTTCACCTTGAAGAACGGCGTCCCCATCAATTACATCGAGGCCATCGGACTGTTCGAGTGCATGGAGGTCGGCTTCAATACCTTTTACACGTTTCGAGGAGGTGAAGTTGCCTGGAACTTTGCCCAGGCGTTACGCTGCCTCTGCCGGCTGACAGGAACGACCTGCATCTCGATGTATCCCTACCAGCTGGGGCACAACAACGAGGAAGCGATCGAATCGGGAGCTTTTTGGTTTTATCGAAAATTGGGCTTCCGTCCGGGCCGCGTCGATCTGTTGCGGGTAACAGAACGTGAAGAGCAAAAAATGGCGTGCGATTCGACCTACCGAACATCCTCGCGAATCTTGAGACACCTTGCGGAGGGGCACGTCTTCTACGAGTTGCCGGGCAGCAACGTGGGAGTGTGGGACACCTTTTCCACCCGCAATATCGGGCTGAAGGTGAACCAACACATGTCGGCGAAATTTCAGGGAAACCGTCAGCGTTTTCGTAGAGTCGCGGGAGCATGGTTGTCACGTGTACTCGGCGTGTCCACTGCCTCGTGGTCACCACTTCAGCGGGTCAATTTCGAGAACTTCGCGGTTGTGCTTTCTCTAGTTCCAAGCCTGTCCTTGTGGACCGAGAAGGAGAAGCGCGCTCTGCTGAGGATCATTCGCGCAAAATCAGCAGCCAATGAGATGCTTTATCTCAGGCTTTCACAGGAGCATCCGAGGCTGCGCGAGGCGCTGCTGAAGCTAGGTTCGACGCCTTCTGATCTGCAATGATCCGTTTTAAACGTGGAACTCCTACAGTTTTACTGCAGCTGAATGGCCGTCACTGAGGTTCTAGCCTGCTTAAGAAACTGCCGTTAGCAAACTGATTTTACAAAACGTGCAACCAGTACTAGACTTGTGCGCCGAAGGAGGAACTTCTCATGGCGACTGCGAGGATGCCACAACCACACGTTGACCCAGTCAAAGCCGATTCCAAACATTACACGGTGAGTTTGAGAATGACAAAGTCCGCGTCGTTCGCATCAAGTATAAGGCCAAGGAAAAGTCGGTGATGCACGCCCACCCGGAATCAATTACAGTGTTCCTGAATGACTGCAAAGCCCGCTTCACCTACCCTGATGGAAAGAGCGAGGATTTTCAGGCGAAGGCGGGTCAGGTGATGCACATGGACGCCTTTGAGCATGATCCGGCGAACCTTGGGCATGCCTTTGAGGCAATTCAAATCGAGTTGAAGAAGTAGGGAGACTGTTTCGGGCTTCGACAACGGAGCCCTTCTTTACCTTCTGTAACAGACGTGCTCGACGCCCACAACCGCGCAAAAAAGAAGTCGAAATCTAGTCTGGAAGCGGTTGCCGGCCGGCCATGGAATGTAAACCACCAACGCATACTTCTTGTTGCGCGAGAAATTCGGGGGGTAAATAAACTGGTTATCCTACCGTAAGTTCAAGTCAGGGAAAAAAGCGAAGTTTGCGATGGCAATCTGGTCTTTTCCGGGGAGGTAAAAGCCAAACTTGCCTGAGGCAAGATTGGTTCCCGGCAGAGTCCATCTGTCCAGAACATACCAACTTCCACCATCTTTAATCTGGTGGACAATTTCGCCCGGTGACACACGGATTTGGATCGCCTCCATGCTTTTCTTCTGGAAGGTGTGAGGGATTTTCATTTCGTCGGTCGCCTCACCATTGCGAATAAGAGAGCGATAACAGTATTTGTCATCTATCCCGAAGCGAACGTAATTGGCTGCATCGGAGAAATTCAGGACCCATTGAAGACGCTTGCCCTTTTCCAGACTGACGGAGAAAGAAAAGATTCCGGAGGTTGGGGTTGCTCCGAAGAGCACAAACCCACCGCCTCGGCGAACATAAGTACCGTTCTCCTGTTTCCAGCCAGACGGATCGTCCCATTTGTTCATCCCTTGAGGATCCAGCGCCAGATCGATCTTCCTGGACATTCCGGCAACAACATCCAGGCTCTTTGTACGAATTACATCGCTGTTTCGGGCAGTGAGCGTGTAGGTACCCGGGTTAAGATTCAACACCGACCCACTCGTGACCTTGATTGGCAGTTCACCTCCCTTAGTCAAAATAAGTTGCGCATCGGCAGGCGAAAAGCTGATTCGCAGCTCTCCCGTGGACGCCTGCAGCGAAGCTTCTGCGTCCGAGAGAACCGTATCGGAACCTGCGACAAAGCGCTTTTGCAAGCGCTTTGCTTCGAAGCGATCCTTGCGCAAAGTTATTACGTGATCGCCGGGACTGATATTTTCAAGCCTTAAAGTCCCATCCGGCAGAATCGTTCCCATTGCTTTGTCGTCCAGAAGAACCTGGGCGCCACTAGGCGCACCACGTATGCTCAGCGAGGCAAAACGCGGAATCGGCACCAGGTTGAAGTTTACGGAGCTTTGCTCGCCCTTGCGAATCACAATCTTCTGTGGAGCGACATCTTGGAAGCCAGGCTTGGCCACTGAGATCATATACTCTTTCGGCTCCAGGTTCGGTATCCGAAGCCGACCGCCGCCGCCCCTGGTGAGCAACTTCTGTGGTCTTCCATTCAAAAAAACCTGAGCCCCGTCTTCAGAGGCGGTCACGAGCAGTGTGCCGATATTGTTGCCGGACTGCAGGAACGTGGTAAGCGCCGGCGAAGAGCCGGTGTCAATCGAGAGGCGGTATTGGTCCCCGGCGTTCTTGACCAGCAATTGGTGAGTACCGAGTGGAACCTGAGGCAGTTCCAGACCTTCGGGAGAAACTTTCGCGGGCGGCTGCTCATCGAGACTGACTTCGGCTCCCGGCTCACTGCAGTAGACCTTGACCCGAGAAGCCAAATTCCCGATCACCACAACCACGATCCGCTGAGCCGTGATCGGTCCAACAACTGATGGCGCTGCCCCTGGACTTACTGAAAAGTCAAACGAAACGCTTCCTTGTGTGCCTTGAAATTTGAGCGTGTGGTTACCGGATTTAAGATCGGCAACCGATTGCTCGCCCTCCACATTCAAAGCAGGAGAGTCGTCCAACAGCAATTTGCCGGTGCCGGTATCGGAAGAGAGTCTTAAAAGCGGAAGGGCTGGTTGCAAAGTAAGGGAAACTGAATTGGAAATGCCCGATTTTGGACTCCATGAAGCCTTTGCTGGTTGATAGCCCGTGAGCTCAGCTTCGATTTGATAGCTTCCATCGGATAAATCAAGTTGCAGATCGGAAACACCGCGCACTTCGTTATTGATACGAATGGTTGCCCCTGGAGGGGAAGTCTTGATGCTGACCCGATAAATCAGCCTAGGGGCTGAAGAACTCTTCTGAGGTGTTCTCTTCAGCCAAAAGATGATGCCACTGGCCAATATAAGGAGGGCCAAGGCGCTGATTGTGGACATCGCGATCCAGCGGCCGCGTGCCAACGACAATGGCTGCACTGATTTCGGTTTCTTGTCTGGAGCTGGCTTCTCCGAAACCGGTTGCGTAGCAGTTAAAGCAAGCTTCTCGGCTACGGGCTTGGCTGGCGGCTTTTGCGGTTGAGCCGGCGACTCGCGCAATACAGAGATCTGATCTGTAATCTTTTGCTTCAACTCCCGGATCTTGTTTTGTAATTTTTGATCATCGCGATAGTTTCCGGCGATGCGAGAGACTTCACCCAGAATGTCTTGCAACTTGCCCGTGTTAAGCATCTGGGTCTTATCGGCGTCCGCCGAGACCGTAACGTCGATCGTTGGTGTTCCCAAGACCGCTGAGTCTTTGGGTTGACTTCGCAGGTTGTTCTTAGCTGCTGTTTGCAGGGTCTCGCATTGTTGCCGTAAATCGGGCGAGGCGAATGCCACAATCGGTGCGGCAGAATCCAATACTCTCAGAGCCGCCTCGTACGACTTTACCCTCAACAACAAACGTGCATCATGGAGAACGCCTTCGAGTTTCTTATCCGCAGCTTGCTTTTGTTTTGTTTCAACTTCGCGTTGCAGCAATGCGAGCTCGGTCTGAACCATGTCACCGGCTGCGGGTGAACTACGAAAATCTTCAAACAGTGCTTTGGCGCGAGCGTCATCGCCACGCGCAAGCGCGTTCCGAACCTGCTCCTTCAGTGTGAGCACCGCGTCCATCACTTGCTGCCGCTGGCGCTTGTTCCGCAGCGTCTCGCTGAATCTGGCGGACTTCCCAAGTTGTGTGCTCTGGCTCTCAAGAAACCTGACCGCATCTCCGAGCCGGTCCTGTCGCTCGAGCCGGTCTGCTGTCAGCATTGCCTTTTCCACTGCGGCATTGAACTCGTCGATATGACGTTCGATACCGGAAAGAATGATCTGCAGTTCGTGATTCTGAAACTCCTGCAGCGCGGATTGCAGCAAAGTCTTAGCTTCCGGATAGCGATCCTCCGAAGTCAAGGCACGGGCTTGTTCCGCGATGGCATCGATCTTCTGGCGCTTAGCGAAATCTTCAGATTCGGTTTGGGCGAATTGCAAGAGCTCATCGAATTCGCTGGAAGCCATTCGTTGGCCCGCCGATTCCAACATGGAGATTGCTGAGGAATAGTTCTTGGCGCGAATGGCTTCGCGAGCACGCTGGATCACCTCTGCGCTTTCTTCCTCTTTTCGCTTTGCGTCGATGCTCTGCTGAACCATTGTGATCATCGTTTCCAGCGAGCGCTCGGTGGGGTATCTCTCCTTGGCCTTTTGCAGCAACGTCATGGCTTCTGCCGGCTGACCTGCATCCAGGCACCGGCGTGCCTGGGCGGTTTGTTGCTCGAGATCGTGGCGCCTTTCGGTCTCTTGCTGCTGTTTATCGACCATCGCCTTCAGCTTGAGCAATCCGCGATCCTCAGGGAAACTGCGCAAGCCTTCCTGGATCTTGGCGGCCGCGGTTACATAATCCTCTTTGAGCAATACTTCCTGAATCTGATTGGTAAGATTTTCCAATTGTTGACGTTGCAGCTCTTGCTGTTGTCCGGTTTTTGCTAGGGTGATCAGCTCCTGCACTACCCCGAGAGCGGGATCGACCGATTCGGCTTGTTTCAAGATCTCCAGCGCAGCCCAGAAGTGGCGCGCCAAGATTTGTTTTCTGGCCTCTTCAAGGAGATCTTGAACTTGCGTCTGCTTTTCGCGAGCCACAAGTTCCTGCGTGATCGCGAGTTGCATGGAACGAAATGCAGAGTTTTGCGGATCGACCGTCAAGCCTTCCTCTATGGCCTGGCGCGCCTCCTCGAGGTTTCCCGCCTCCCGTGATAGATCTGCGCGCTGCATGAGTTCGTTGAGTCTGGCCTCACGCGCGCTATTTTCCTGAATCGAGTCGCGCAGCTGAATAATGTGAGTATTGCTCGGGTCCAGTTCGGATGCTTGACGGAGCAAGGTGAGGGCCTCCGAGCTATCGGACCGTGCTAATGCATGCTCAGCTTTTGCCAACAACTCCTTCGCCCGCTCGCTACGCTGCTGCTTCTGAATTTCCTGCTGCACTTCGCGGAGCTTTACGGTGGCGGCCGCATTCTGGCGGTCACGTTTCAGCACTTGCAGTAGCTGTTCCTTGGCTCTAGCCCACTGTCGCTGAGCAGCGGCAGTCTCGGCGGCCTGCAGATACTCGGAAATGCGCTCGCGCCTCCAGTTGTCCAGCACATCGCCCAGGTCAAGCGCTAGGTCTTCCGTAGTTTGATAACGCTGTTCCGGGTCCTTAGCCAGCGCCCGTTGCACGATCTCATCCAACCTTGGTGGGCAATTCTTGAGCAAACCAAGCAGCGATGGAGCCGGATCGTGCAAGGTCTTCAACAACATATCGCCCGTATCTTTGCCCTCAAAAGGAACTTTTCCGGTCAGCAATTGGAAAAGCAGAATGCCGATGGAAAAGATGTCGCTCCGGGCATCGACATTCGAGCCATTGATTTGCTCCGGTGACATATACTCAAAACTGCCCACCATCTGTCCCGGCCGGGTCAACTTACGCATCCCCACGCGGGCGATACCGAAGTCCATAACCTTGGCGGTGCCATCCTTCAGGATCACGATGTTGGCGGGCTTAAGGTCGCGATGGATGACCTCATGCTGGTGCGCGTATTCCACGCCGTTGCATACCTGGACGATGATGTCCAGTTTTTCTTCCAGAGACAGCGAAGGCCGGTTCGGAACCAGAGTTTCCAGGCTCTCGCCATCCAGTAACTCCATCACCAGGTACGGGTGTCCGTCTTCCACACCGAGATCATGTATGGTGACGATGTTTGGGTGCTGTAACTTACCGACAGATTGTGCTTCGAGGTTGAAGCGCTTGAGCATCTCCGGATCATCCTCGAGCGTGCCGGTGGTCATCTTGATGGCGACGTAGCGGCCAATGGCGGGGTCGATTGCCTTGTAGACGACACCCATGCCTCCGCGGCCGATAACATCGACCACTTCGTACTTACCTATCTTTTTTCGCGGGCTGTCCTTGATCGCCATGTATAAGCCACAGTAAGCAGAGGAAGATCGCACCCATGCCTCGCCTGGTCTGCAACTGCAAAGGCTCGCACGCGCTTCGAGTGCGGTCTCGAGCTGTCCCGAGCTTGCCCAAGACGTTCCTAGGAGGTCCGACAACGCGATGCCGGATAATCTCTAAGCGGCGAGCATCATATCACTAAAACAGGCTCTTTTCTCGTGGTTCTTGAGCCGGGATTTATCACCAACCATCGCACTGACAAAGTTCGACCAATTTTCTTTCGCCGACATTGTCCAAGAGTGGGATAATCGGTGACGAACTAAACTCTCGCCTCTCCGAAGCGCAGTTCCCGCCAGCTGAGACGCACACCTCCTGAGGCGAGACAACCCATATCTGTTTCGAAACAGTCTGCAGTCAAACGAAAGGAGAACATCATGAGCGAAGCCAACAAGGCAGTCATTCAACGCCTCATCGAGAAGGGCCTCAACAAGCACGATATATCGGTCATCACCGAAATATATGCGGACTGCGTGTACCGCGCGCCGGCAGTCGGCGAACTCCGCAGCGAGGCTTTCCGGCAGTGGGTCAGCTCCGTATTCCTGGCTTTTCCCGATATGCAGTTCACAATTCAAGACCAGTTCGCGGAAGGCGACAAGGTGGTGACCCGCCGCAGCTTCACCGGTACCCACAAGGGAATATTCATGGGCATCGCCGCCACCGGAAAGCAGATCAACGTCACTGGCATGTGGATTAACCGCATCGTCGAAGGCAAGATCGTCGAGGAGTGGGCGGAGTGGGACACCCTCGGCATGATGCAGCAGCTCGGCGCCGTGCCAGCCGCCAAAGTCAAGACCAAGTTCGCTGCTTAAGTCTTGCGGGTGGTCGCACGGGCCACCCGCGCTAATGCGTTCAACTGATCTCCTGATTTCCGATTCGTCGGCAGGGTCAATGAGCGTAATCGGGGCTTATCGACAAAAACCCGAGTTCAAGTAGTTCTTGCCTTCCCAAAACCAACGTATAGTAGACGAATCCTCATGCTCCTGTTAGCATCCGTTGCTTCACTGCGTTAAGTGAAAGGAGCGCCATGTCCCATCATCTCGATTCGCCGATCGCTCGACAGGATATCCGCCTCGACATAACGGACCTCTATGTGTTCCGCGGGCAAACAGGTACGGTGTTCGTTATCAATGTTTGCCATTCGATCTTCGGTCCGATTCCCGTGCCGGGCTACCACCCAGAAGGAATGTACGAGTTCAAAGTCGATGTCAACGGGGATGCTATTGAAGACATCACGTATCGGCTCACATTTGGTGAGCGTGACAAGAATGGAAAGCAAAGATACGTCGTGCGGTGTGTGAAAGGCCCGGACGCCGTCGATCCGCATTCGCCGGGCGTCGTGGTCGCCGAGGGAACAACAGGTGAGACCATAACCACGGCGGCCGGTTTGTGCGTGTGGGCGGGCAAAGCCGGCGACCCGTTCTGGATTGAGCCAGATGTGCTGCACGCCGTGGGCCACGCTTTCCAGGATGGCACCACGATCAACTTATCGGGTTGGGATCCCAGCCGCGCGAAGAACCTGTTCGCGGGCCACACCGTGTATTCGATCGTCTTGGAAGTCCCCGATCAGGAGTTGCTCTCCATTTCCGGCGGCAGGCGCCGAGTCGGAATTTGGGCAGTGTCGTCGCTGGCTACGGACGCTGGGGGATGGCGCTCGATTAACCGGGTAGGCCTTCCCATGATCCCTCCACTCTTCACTCAGTACAACGAAGATCTGGGCAACCGTCTAAATGCCGGACGCCCCCATGATGACTTTGCGACGTATGGGCAGGCCGTCGTCAACGCGATCGCCGGAGTGGTCACGGCTAACGGTACTGCAGAAGATCCACGCACTTATGCCGAGAAAGTGACGCACCGGTTCTTCCCGAACATCCTTCCGTATGAGATCGGCACCCCCGCTGTGTTTGGTTTTGCCGACTGGAACGGTCGCTCGCTTACCGATAACGCGCCGGACGTAATGTTCTCTCTTGCCGCGAATACTCCTGTTCGTCTCGGGATCGGCAAAGAATCGGTCACCTCGAAGCCGTCGCGGACCTTTCCGTACATTCCGGAGGTGCCTTCGAGGGAAGCCCAGCAAAGCGCGGCGTGAGTACAGGCCGCTGCGAAAAAGTCGGAGACGGGTAGCTCTTACCAACAGGTTTACATTCATAGGTCAGACGAGTTATGAGTGTAATGATTCCATAACAATGTCGGCTCCCATGCCCGAGTAGACTTTGGAAGCGCTAACCACCAAAGGGCTCGGAGGAAAGGAG